>Ga0137403_10010653_pt1 | contig 10175 bp, 8 predicted proteins | sample CZOMad2_1_16fung_FD_122057 | JGI IMG/M metagenome (GOLD analysis project Ga0137403, IMG submission 122057) | Vadose zone soil fungal communities from Angelo Coast Range Reserve, California, USA - CZOMad2_1_16fungal (Hybrid Assembly) | ecosystem: Environmental > Terrestrial > Soil > Vadose zone... | reverse complement strand
CATGCATTGGAAGGCCGTGTTCGATGAACACGACTTCCCGTCCCGCGCGGACCCTGAACGGCTGTCCTTCGTGACAGAGTCCGGGCATTCCTACTCCAGCGGACGGCAAACCGTAGACATCGCATCCGAGCAACAGAAGCTGCTTGCCGCCGACGCCGTGATCTTGCAGTTTCCGCTTTGGTGGTTTGGCATGCCGGCCATCCTCAAGGGCTGGGTCGACCGTGTGTTTGCATACGGCCTGGCGTATGGCTTCAAGGGCGCTGGCAATCGATATCGCTATGGCGATGGTGGCTTCAAGGGCAAGCGAGCACTGCTGTGCGTGACCGTCGGCGGCCCGACGGAAGACTATTCGGCGCGAGGCATCAACGCGCCGCTCGAGCAATTGCTCTTCCCCATCACGCACGGCACGCTCTTTTTCCCGGGTATGGACGTGCTGCCCACCTATGCGGTCTATGGAGCCGGACACATCACCGCGGAAGACGTGGCGGCGGCCAAGGCAACTTGGCGTTTGCGTCTTGAACGCCTCTTCGAGGACACGGCCATCGCCTTCCGGCCGCAAAACAGCGGTGACTATCCGGACGGCCACGTACTGGCAAGTCATGTCGCTATCGGCCAAAGCGGATTGCCGGCTCATGTCGAAGAGATGCAAGCTGTCCCACTTCCAGCTCGGCGCGCGGCAGGATGCGCTCTGGGAAACCGATCCGATCCCGAACCAAGGCGGTGACTACGACATCCAGTACCGCTATTCGCTCGTCGGTGTCGCCGCAGATTCCTCCATGATCCTCGGCAGTTCTGCCGCCAACGCATCCACAGCTACGCGGATGCGAAGCGGCAGGTACGGCGTCTGCAGCCAGAGCGCGTAGCTATCGAGGATAAGGCCGGGATAGTCGGTCAGAACCCGAACCAACTTCCCCGACCGGACTCGATCGCTGATCAGCCAGCAGGGCAGCCATGCGAGCCCCATGCCTGAGACCGCTGCGTCAGCGATCGCCTCGAGGTCGTCGAAACGTAACCGGCTCTTCGGCGTGATTTCAAAAGAAGCGCGACCTTCCTGCGGAAAACGCCACGCGCGCCCCCGACCAGAGCGACTGTAGATGACCGCCATGTGCTGTTCCAGATCCGGGATGCTTCGCGGCGTCCCGTGTGCCGCGAGATAGTTCGGAGAAGCGCAGACGGTCATGCGTTGATGGACTATGCGCCGGGTCACCAAGCCGGCGCCCTCACCTACACTGCCATTGCGAATGGCAAGGTCGAAACCATCCTCCATCAGATCGACGGGACGGTCGCTGAAGGACAAATTCAGTTCCAGCTTTGGATGCTGCTCCGCCAGCTTCAACAGGATCGGCGCGACGCAACGCCGGCCGAACAGCACCGGCATGCTGACGCGGAGGGGTCCGCGAGGAGCGCCGAGCAGATCCTCGGCGAGCGCCTCGGTGGCCTCGGCCTCGGCGAGCACGAGCTTGCAACGATCATAGTAAGCCCGCCCGAAGTCCGTCAGGGTCTGGCGTCGCGTCGTTCTATTGATCAGACGGGCGCCGAGGCGATCCTCGAGAAACCGCACATGCTTGCCGACCATGGGTGCGGATAGACCGAGCGCATCGGCGACGGCTGCGAACGAGCCGACCTCCGCGACCTTTGCGAACACGGACATGCTGGTCAGGCGATCCATTATTCAAAACCACTGGTTTCGACAGCCTTACCAGAATACCCATTTATCTGGTTCTGGGTACCGACCATATTTATGGATATCCGATTTGTTCTTAATCTGGAGTATCCAAGCCATGACACGAGTGGTTCGTTTCCATGCGATCGGTGGTCCCGACGTCCTGCGGATCGAGGACATCGATGTCCCACCCCCCGCCCCTGATGAGGTTCGGATCCGCGTCAAGGTCCTGGGCCTCAATCGCGCCGAAGCCATGCTTCGCAGGGGTCAGTACATCTACCCGCCAAAGTTCCCCGAGCGCCTCGGCTATGAAGCAGCGGGCGTCGTCGATACCCTGGGGACGAATGTGAAAGGCTTTGAGCCGGGCGATGCGGTCAGCGTCGTGCCGTCGCTCATGATGACCCGTTGGCCCGCATATGGCGAGCTCGCGACCTTTCCGGCCGAGCTCGTCGTCAAACATCCTTCGAACTTGTCATGGAAGGAAGCGGCGGCCGCGTGGATGCAATACATCACTGCCTATGGAGCGCTGATCGACGTCGCCAGGCTTGCCAAGGGAGACTTCGTCGTCATCACCGCCGCCTCCAGCAGCGTCGGCGTCGCCTCCATCCAGATCGCCAACATGATCGGGGCCATCCCGATCGCCACGACGCGGACGGGCTCCAAGAGACAGGCACTTCTCGATGCCGGCGCGGCGCATGTCATCGCGACAGAGGAAGAAGACCTTGTGGCTCGATTGCGTGAGACCACCGGGCCAGCCGGGCCCCGGGTAGTCTTCGACCCCATCGGAGGGCCCGCGGTCGAAAAGCTGACCGATGCGATGGCATACGGCGGCATCCTGATCGAATATGGTTTGCTCAGCGGCGAGCCCACGCCGCTTCCGATGCTCAATGCGTTAGTCAAGAGCCTGACCTTGCGCGGCTTCATCTACAGCGAGATCGTCGGCAACGCGCACAGGCTCGCAGCCGCCAAAAGCTTCATCCTCAAAGGACTGACCTCGGGTGCCCTCAAGCCACTCATCTCCAAGACTTTCACCTTCGATCAGATCGTGGAGGCCCATCACTATCTTGAATCGAACCAGCAGATGGGCAAGATCGTCGTGACCCTGTGACGATCAGCGCCATGAACCCCGCAGGCGGCCAAGCCATCATGTTCGAGCTAACATAACACCCTCGGACGGCGGGCAGGTCGGCGAGGAGTGTCGGCTACTTCGCTGGCAGTGTGAAAAGAAGCGATCCCGTGTAGGTCCCGGCCGCCTTGGCCGGCTGGCTGGCGGGGCCGCTCCGCTCCGGCCTGACGAATTTTGACCCCATGGCCGGGATTGCCCGCAGAAAAGACACATCGCCCGACGGGAAGTCAGGCGACGTGTTGATGAGGCTCAGCAGCGGTGTTCCGACTCGGAGAAAGACCCCGGGGGAACCGTTGAATACGGCCCATGGGCCGGCATCAGTATTGAACCTGGCCCACCTTAAATCACCAAAATAACCCTCAAACTCGGGGTAGGTCAGGGTCTCAGGCCCGTCGACGTGACGTTTGACTTCGCGCACGCCGAGCTCAGTGCCACGCAGGCGGTTTTGCCAGATGCGATAGGGACCGTCGCCGAGACTGCGAACAGAGGTCATGCGGTCTTCGGGATGGTCGAAGGTGATGCCATGATAAATGTAGTCACCCGTTAAATCGTACTCGTAGGCAAGCTTCAACGACCCATCGCCTCGCAGCGTCCAGCGCACATCATTGAGACCCCCGCTGTCCTTTGCTTCCACCCAGGCCTCGTCTTGACCGGTCTTCGGATCGTGAGACGTTCCGCTCGTAATCGTCGCCGGGTGCATCGGCACCGCGGGGAAACGATCCGCCTCCAAGCCTACGCGGACTGCCTTCACGGAGATCGGCACGCCACTATCCCGGATAGGGTTGGAAATACGGATTGCCGACACGATCTGGGGCGGGAACGTGTAACGGTTGCCATCACCGCCACGACGCGTGCTGTTATAGATTGTCTTCCAAGTCTGGCTATCGGCGCTGATTTGCAGCTTGAACCCGGCATAGCTGTCAGCCTTGTCGAAAGCGAGATCGACCTCGACGAGGTTCGCCATTTGCGGAGTAACAAGCCTGTGCATGGCAGCCATTTCATCTGCGGAATCGAGCGCCAGCCAGGTTGTGGGAGCCATCTGCGGCTTCTCGAAGACCAGCCTCGGGCCATTCGTCAACGCAACAGCCTCGTTGCCGCGCTTGAACTGACGTAGAAGGCCCGTCACGGGGTCGAAGCTGGCGCTTACGGCGCCGACGGTTAGTCGGATATCTCCAAAACCAATGGCGAATGTCGGCCTGCCGCCTTTGGCAACGGGAGGAAGAGCTGGTTCGGAAACCGGCCATGCCCAAGTCCATATATCCTGTTTATCGGGCCCGATGGCGGTCAACATCAAAGCGTCGGCGTCGCGCCAATCTTTCGGCAATTCAAGTTTCAGCGTGCCTACGCCGTGCGCGTCAACGGCCGGGCCATCCGTCTCGCCACTCTTCTGCACGGCGGGCAACACGCGTCGCGCACTGGCGCCTGGGAACCGCACCCACTGCCATTGGAAGCGGACCTGTGACAGCGGAGTGAAGTCGTATTGATTAGTCACCCGTAGTGTCCCGTCGAAGCCGGCGCCGAGATCCGGCGTCGCAATCTGCACCGGCGACCACAGGTCTCGGATCGCGTAGTAGCTGCCTTCCTTTTCATCATGCGGGCCAACTATGCCGTCAGGGGCATAGGTACTGAAGACGTCGATCACGCCACCGCGGTCGGTGCGTGCTATGCCTTCATCGGCTAAATCCCAAATGAAGCCGCCGCCACCGAAGGGCGATACGGAAATAGCCTTCCAGTAATCCTCCAGCCCTGAGCCGCCGCCGCCGTCATAAATGGCATGCAGGAACTCAGTTGGCATCAACACATTGGGACCGGCCAGGCGACGCGTCAGCTCGTCATAATTCGGGTAATGCTTGGTATCGACGTCGTCGTGGACTTCCCATGGATGCAAGACCCGGCGCTTTTGGGGATCGTAGAGAGCAAACTCACCGTCGAGTTCGCGGTTCCAGCCGCCTTCATTGCCGTTGTCCCAGAAGAGGATGCTCGGATGGTTGACGTCACGTTCCACCATCTCGCGCACCAGTCGGCGTCCGACTTCGGTATCGTGGGCGTGATGCCAACCGCTGAGTTCGTCGAGAACATAAATTCCTAGTTGGTCCGCCGCCTCCAGAAACGCCGGGTCGGGCGGATAATGGGACATCCGCACGGCGTTCATGTTCATCGACTTGATGAGCCGCGCGTCGGCGTAATTGTCCTCGCGATCGAGCGAACGCCCTGTCTCAGGCCGGAAACTGTGACGGTCGACGCCTTTCAGAAGGATGCGTTGACCGTTGAGATACAGGCCCTTGCCGGGACGCACTTCAAACGTGCGGAAGCCAAAGCGCTCGGTCGTGGTGTGGAGCGCTACTTTGCCGTTGAAGAGGGTCATTTTCAGGTTATAGAGACTTGGCGTCTCGGCCGTCCAAAGCTTCGGTGCGTCAATATGTGTCATCAGGCGCAGCGGACTGCCGCCGCCTGCCGGAACAGCCGTCGAAAATGCCGCGCCGGCGGCCAGGCCGTCGAGGGTCATGACCTGAGCTTCAACCCGCGTTGCAGTCCGTGACGAGGCAAGTTCGACATTGGCGATCAGGGTTCCATCAGCTTGCGCGTCGATAGCGGTGTGCTCGATCGACTCGAGCGGTTGTACTTCAAGCCAAACCGGCCGGAAAATGCCGCCGAACACCCAATAGTCCGCCGCCCGCTCGCTCGCGTTGGTATCCGGATTTGCCGATTCCTTGGCGACATCGACCTCCAGCACATTCTCAGTGCCAAGTGCCACTGTCCTTGTGATGTCGTAGTAGAAGCGATAGAAGGCACCCTGGTGGGTTGGCCCGACGAGCTGGCCGTTCAGTTTCACCGTCGCGTCCGTCATGACACCCTCGAAGACGAGGCGGATGCGCTGGCCCTTCCATGCGGCTGGCGGAGTGACCCCGAGGCGGTACAGACCATGTTCGTTGGCGCGGGGTGCTGCTTGCTCGCCGTAGCTGTAGGTTCCGAAGCCGTGCTGCTCCCAATTGGAGGGCACAGGAATGGTCGTGTGCTCACCAGCGCGCCGGCCGCCGGTCACGGTGAAGTCCCAAGGAACGGCATCCTTAGGCCCGTGACCTGACAGGTAGAGCCGCGCAGTTTGTGGGGCATCGGCAGCCGATGCCCCTCCAGCGGCGACCACAATGACAACAAACGCAGCAGACATCGTGCGCTTGAAATGCTTGAACTTCATAGAGCGTCCATGCATTTATAATATAATTATTGTGCGCTTTTGCCACCGAAGTCCATAGGTTGGGCGCGTGCGACAGCAGGTCACTCTTCCAGTGCCGTGTAGACAAAATCGCGCAGTTTCGCGTTCCCGACGCCCGCGCAGTAAACGCCGAATTTCAGGCTGAGAAATCCTCCCAGGACATTGTGGTGGTACCCTGACACGTCCATCTGCCACGGGTGCTTGACCCAGGCTCCGCCGTCACGCGAATAGTAGAATGTCACGATGTTGGCATGGTTCACCACCTTCAGGCGCACTGTGCTGGCCGCCAAGGCCTGCCGCATCCAGCTCTGTTCCTGACCATAGTTGTAGGTGAACATCTGTTGGTTGGTGAAACCGACCCCGCAGAACATCCGCTCGCTATAGAACAGCGTAATACCCGCCTGCACGCCAGCGCCGATTTCGAGCGTGATCGCCGCTTCGTAACTCCTGTCGCCGACAATAAACGTCAGGGGCGAACAATCGGCCGGCGTCATACCCTTTGCTGAAATAACCAGCGCCTGCGCCTCGTAACGCGCCCGCTTTTCCTCATCCGCACCGGGATTGAAGAAACTCCACTGCACGCCGAACTTGTCCGTTGAGAAGTCATCGGACAGCGCATAGCCGGACGTCCCGCCCGGAGCTGCTGTCGGCTTGACGATGGGCTTCGAGAGCGTGCCGCCCCTGGCGTGGAACCATCCGTCGGGCGTCCACTCGATCGGCTCCAACAACGTTTGCCGGCCCAACGTGCGAAATCCGTTTTCGTAGCCGTGGTAAATCATCCACCAGTTATCGTTTGGCCCCTGCACAACCGTCGCATGGCCGCGTGACCACCAGGGCTCGTCGGCGCTCTTTGTATGGACAATCGGGTTGTGAGGGCAATCCTGCCAGGGGCCGTTGATGGAGCGCGACCGGGCCACCGTAACCATGTGACTCGTTGGAGGCCCCGACGTGCCCCCGACGGCTGCAACAAGGTAGATCCATTCGCCCCGCCGGAACAACTTCGGCCCTTCCGGCGCAAACATCTCGACGACCCACTCGTCTGGATAACGCCACGGGTTATAAACCTGCTTCAACGCGCCGGTAGTCGCCAGGCCATCGTCGGTCTAGGCAATACGCCGCACGCCGTTGAAAAATAGATAGCGTCTACCGTCTTCACCGACGGCATGGCCCGGGTCGATACAACCTACAACCTTCAAATCTATCGGATCACTCCAAGGGCCTCGAATATCATCGGCGTAGATGACGAAAATCGACTGTCGGCCCTCGGAACTTGCCGGGATATAGATGTAGAAGCGGCCGTCATGCTTCACCAGATCCATTGCCCAAATCGTACCCAGCGGCCTGGTGACGGCTGGCCCGATGGGAGTCCAGTTCACGAGATCGCGGGAATGCCAGATGATCACTCCGGGATAAGAGTAGAAAGACGAGAACGTCATGTAATAGTCGTTCCCATCCTTCAGGACGGTGGGGTCTGGATGGTCGCCCGCGACAATGGGGTTGAGAAACGTGCCATTGCCCAGATCGGCCCTTCTCTGGCCTTCAATGCCTTTGCCCGAGGCAGTCCCCCGCTGACCGTCAATGAGATGCCTGCGCTTTTCCTGAGGTCCTGATTCCTCCCGGGCGGCGCCCTGCACGGGCTCGATCGTTCCCTGCGTTGAGGCCGCTCCCAGGAAGATGGCCTTCAGGGCGTCACGCCTTGTGTGCTTCATCGGACTCCATTCGGATTAGCTGCGTGTTGACGTCTACATTGTGCTAGCTGCGATAGCGAAGTGCATCAACCAGCAGCGCAAAGGCGGGCGAAGACTGCAGGCGGTGGGGATAGTAGAGGTGGTAGCCCGTCCAAGGCGCGCACCAATCTTCAAGCACGCGCTTGAGACGCCCCCTGGCGAGATGGGGCTGTGCGAGATCCTCCGGCACATAGGCGAGCCCAAGACCTGCGAGCGCGGCATCGAGCACCTGGAAGATGCCATTGAATGCGAGCTGGCCTTCCACCCGGACTTTCAGCTCACGGCCGTCCCTCTCAAACTCCCACGCGTACAGCCCGCCATAGGTTGGAAGGCGCAGATTGGTGCAATTGTGACTGATCAGGTCCTGCGGAGTCTTTGGCGCCGATCGCTTCGCGAAGTAGGACTTTGCACCGACCACTGCAAAGCGAATGTCGGGCCCGATGCGCACCGCGATCATGTCTTTGGCAACCTGCTCACCCCAGCGCACGCCCGCGTCGTAACGCTCTGAAACAATGTCGGTCAGCCCGTAGTCAATGACGATCTCGACCTTGATGTCCGGATAGCCCGGCAGGAATTTTGCCAGCTTTGGCCACAGAACTGAGTGGATTGCATGGTCTCCGGCCGTGATCCGAATGGTGCCCGCCGGTTTTTCACGAAGCTCGCTCAACGCCTCCAGTTCGGCCTCGATCTCCTCAAATCGCGGGGCTGCGGTGTGCACCAAACGTTCACCCGCTTCGGTCAGGGACACGCTGCGCGTCGTGCGCGTCAGAAGTCGCATGCCGAGCCGGGATTCGAGTTGACGAATGGTCTGGCTCAGCGCCGATTGCGATACGCCCAGCTTCGCCGCCGCTTTCGTAAAACTGCGCTCGCGTCCCACCGCGACAAGGGCCCGAAGGTCATCCAGATTTCCGCGTGGCATTTATCGACTCTACTTATAGGTCTTTGCCGATTATAGCGGCTAGTCGTCAGGCAGCCTTGCTGTCAATCTGCGTCCTGAAGCGCAATTGAGTCCGCGCGAGCGAGGGCACAGCCCGATGATCACGCGCCGACGCGCGCTTTCAGCCTTTGCCGCGATTGCTGCAATTGCAGCAACCAAGTCCCCTGCCGTGGACACGGCGATCAGCCGAACAAGAGGAAGGATCGGAACGATGCAGATCGCCCGAAATGGATCGCAGCCATCCGGCAAGGGGCCGGCGGAATACTTCACCGGCTCCGTCCGTGTCGATCCGCTATTTCAGGCCCCCGATCCCGGCCGCGTTACAGGTGGGCTAGTCACGTTCGAACCGGGTGCGCGCAGCAACTGGCATACGCATCCGCGCGGTCAAACACTGATCGTGACCCACGGTGTTGGTTTGACACAGTGTTGGGGCGAGCCCAAGCAGGAAATCAGGCCCGGCGATGTCATCTGGTGCCCGCCGGGTGAAAAGCACTGGCATGGCGCAACCCCGACAACCGCGATGTCGCATATCGCGATCCAGGAACACAATGGCGACGGCAAGGTCGTGGAGTGGCTGGAGCGAGTCAGCGACGAGCAATACCGCAAATGAATTCGCCTGTTGGCGATGAGAGGATCTCGTTGTGAGCTTGTCTTTTGAGAGCAAAGTCGCCCTCGTGACGGGTGCCGCTTCCGGCATCGGCCTGGCAACGGCCAGAGCTTTCGCAGAAGCAGGCGCTGCCGTAGCGCTCGCGGATATCACTGAGGCTGCTGTCCGCTGCGCCGCGGGCGACCTGCTCGCCGCCGGTCACAAAGCGATTGGCATCCGTTGCAATGTTGCTGACGAGGCTGAGGTAGCGGCCATGGTCGAGCAGACCGTCTCGACCTTCGGGCGGCTGGATGCGGCGTTCAACAATGCCGGCGTGCAGGCTCCCCCGAGCGACATGGCCGATGAAGCTGCCGAGGCATTCGATCGCGTGAACGCGATCAACCTGCGCGGTGTGTGGGCGTGCATGAAGCACGAGCTCCGCCAGATGCGCAAGCAGGGGAGCGGCGCGATCGTCAACTGTTCTTCGCTGGGTGGTCTCGTGGGACTGCCCAGCCGGGCGGCCTACCACGCCTCCAAGCACGGCGTGATCGGGCTGACCCGCAGCGCCGCGCTTGAATATGCCCCGCGGGGTATCCGCATCAACGCGGTATGCCCGGGAACGATCAATACTCCAATGGTCGCGGCCATGCTGGAAAAGCAAGCCGACGCGATGAAGGAAATCATGCGGGATCAGCCTATTGGCCGTCTTGGCGGACCGGAGGAGATCGCCTCTGCCGTCCTGTGGCTCTGCAGTCCCGGAGCGAGTTTCGTGATCGGCCACGCACTCGCGGTGGATGGCGGGTACACGGCACGCTGAGCGACGAGCTCAGCCGGTGTCCCCGGCACTCGATCGGTACACCCGGGTCTCGCCGATGGACTCTCAGCCCATTTACGGCCGGGTTGCGAGCGCCCTTACAAGATA
>Ga0137403_10010651_pt1 | contig 10177 bp, 8 predicted proteins | sample CZOMad2_1_16fung_FD_122057 | JGI IMG/M metagenome (GOLD analysis project Ga0137403, IMG submission 122057) | Vadose zone soil fungal communities from Angelo Coast Range Reserve, California, USA - CZOMad2_1_16fungal (Hybrid Assembly) | ecosystem: Environmental > Terrestrial > Soil > Vadose zone... | reverse complement strand
CTCATCGCTCTCCTCGGCCAGTCATTGCCCTCCTTCTGGCTCGGCATCGTCCTGATGTGGGTGTTCGCCGTGCAGCTTGGGTGGTTTCCGACCTCGGGCCGGGGAGGCCTCAGCTATATGGTCTTACCTGGCATCGCCCTAGGCTGGTTCCAGGTCGCCGCGCTCATGCGTTTGACGCGTTCTTCGATGCTGGAAGTGCTGGATAGCGAATTCGTCAAGCTGACCCGCATTAAAGGGCTGCCGGAGTGGAAGGTGATCTGGAAGCACTGTTTGCGCAACGCCGCGATTGTGCCGCTGACCTACTTCGGGGTCACCGCCAGCGCGTTGCTGACCGGTTCTGTGGCCATCGAGAGCGTCTTCGCATGGCCCGGTACCGGCTTGCTGGCGGTAGATGCCGTCAGGGCCAGGGACTTCCAGGTAGTCCAGGCTGTGATCATCGTCTTCGCCGGCGTGTTCATCTTTACCAACCTGGTGGTAGACGTACTCTATGCGTATCTGGATCCACGCATCCGGTACCAATGACATAGGCTGTCTATCAGCCTCGATCTCAATAGAGAGAAGGAGCCCAAACGATGGCAACCGCTGTCTCTCAATCCGTTCCCTGGTATAGTCCCCCCAAGATCGCCAGGGTGGTGTTTCAAGCCAAACGCTATCCCGTGCTGCCCGTGGCGATTCTGGTGTTTTTCCTGGTCATCCCCGCCGTCTTCGCGCCACTGGTGGCGCCCCACGATCCTTTGAAGGGATCGCTGTCTAAACGACTGAAGCCGCCCGTTTGGGCGGAAGGCGGCAGCATCGAATACCCCCTCGGCACCGACAAAATGGGACGCGACCTCTTAAGTCGGATGATTTACGGCGCGCGCATCTCGCTGCTGGTGTCGTTTATGGCGATCTTCGTCGGCGGCTCGATCGGCACGACGCTGGGGGTGATCTCCGGCTACTTCGGCGGCAAGCTCGATGCGCTGATCATGCGCCTGGTAGACATCGCCCTCTCCATCCCGGCGATCTTCCTCGCCCTTGTCCTCGTCTCAGCCATAGGGCCCAGCTTTGGCACGGTGATCACGGTCATTGCCCTGATCCAGTGGGCGCGCTATGCCCGACAGGCCCGGGCTGAGACCTTGACCGTCAGGGAACAGGACTTTATCGCCCGGGCGCGCGTGGCTGGGGCTTCTCACGTTCGTATCATGGTGCGCTACATCTTTCCCAACCTCGTCAACACCCTCGTCGTTCTGGCCACGCTGCAGGTGGGCTCCATCATTCTGCTGGAATCAACACTGAGCTTCCTCGGCGTCGGCATTCCGCGCCCGACCCCGGCGTGGGGGGTGATGGTCGCCGATGGGCGCGAGCTGATCGTCACGGCGTGGTGGGTGTCGATGCTCCCCGGGGTCGGCATCATGCTTACTGTGCTGTCTCTGAACCTGTTCGGCGACTGGCTCCGCGACCACTTGGACCCCAAACTCAAGCATGTGTGACAGGGGCTAAAGACAGGACTGAGTCACGAGGACTGGGGACTGAGTAGGGGAAATGCTGCACTCAGTCCTCAGCACACTTCTGCTAGGGGGGTGCGCCATGCAACGTGACATGATGACCATGCCGAGATTGATTCCTCTGTGGCTCGGGCTGGTGGTGGCCATGGGCTTTCTCCTGTCTGCCACGCCTACACCGGCGTTAGCTGGGGAAGCCAAGGTCCAACGCCTCATTTTTGGCTCCGCCGGTTTCACCGAGGGCAACCGGTTCTGGACCATCGTCCGCCCTGAGCATCTGCAATTCGACCCCTTTTTGGAGACCCTGCTCGACATCGACCCCAAAACGGGGGAGTTCATCCCGCGCCTGGCCGAGAAGTGGCAGGCCAGCCCGGACCTGAAGGAATGGACCTTCTGGCTGCGCAAGGGGGTGCAGTTCCACAACGGCTGGGGCGAATTTACCGCCAAGGATGTGGTCCATTCGCATTCCTTCATGCTGCGCCAGGATGCCACTGCGACTTTTGTCGGGATTTGGCGCTTGGTCGAGGAAATCAAAGTCATCGATGACTATCAGGTCGTCTTCCGGCTGAAGCGCCCCGTGTCGATGATGCCATATCTCGTTTCCCGCTGCTGCGACCTGCGGATCGTCAGTAAAGCCCAGTGGGACAAAGAGGGCCTCGAGGGGTTCGACAAGCAGCCAGCGGGCACCGGCTCGTATCGCTATATCGACCGCAAGCTTGGGTACTCCATCAGCTATGAACGGGTGGACAAGCATTGGGCTGGAGAGAAACCCGATTTCAAGGAACTGGAGATCCGTTTGGCACCGGAGGCGACGACCCGACTGGCCATGCTGCTGGGCGGCGAGGCGCACGTCGTCGACCTGCCCCGTGAGCTGCAGCAGGAGGCCATCGGCCGGGGGATGAAGCTGGTCTCCTCCGCGCAGCCCGTAGACTGGATCTCGATCTACTTTGGCGGCATGTACTTCTTGCCGGGGGATCCCAAGTTCGATCCCAAGGTGCCGTGGACCAACAAGAAGGTGCGGCAGGCCATGAACATGGCGGTGAATCGCCGGGAGTTGGTCGAGACGGTGTTCGCCGGCAAGGCCACGCCCGTGTATGTCAGCGCGTGGTTGCCCATTTCCGAGGGCTGGAATCAGGAATGGGTGACACAGTTCGATCAGCTCTACGGCTACAACCCGGCGAAGGCCAGGGATCTCCTGAAGGAAGCCGGCTATACCCCTGGGACGGTCAAGGTCAAGATCGTGGCGTTCACCGACCCGGGCGAGTCAGAGGGCCCGGTGGTGGCTGAGGCGTTGGGGGTGTATTTCCAAGAGGTGGGCATTGATGCGACGATCGAGACCCTCGACACGGTGAAGATCAGGGACATGGGCAGAAGCAAGTCCATGCATTGCTGCATCGTGCCGAATATCGTGACCTGGCGGCCATCGGAAGAATGGATACGCAACACCCACTCCGGTTACGCGAACGGGCATGCTTTTGAAGACGAGTTCATCCAAAAGAACTACGATGCCCTGACCCAGAGCGTTGACCCTGGTGAACGGCAGCGCCTCGCCAGGGCGATCGGTGACCATCTCTACGAAGAGTTCGCCACCATTCCGCTGTTCTGGCTCTATAATGAGGTGGCTGTGAATCCGAAGGTGGTGGCCGAGTGGACATACCCAGGTCTTGGGGGCGGCCGCTCCACGCATTACCATTTGCTGAAGGCGACGAAGTAGTCAAATGGCATTCAGGGAGTACGATATGAAAGACGACGGGCTGATGCACTCTCGGTTATTCATGTATGTATCCTCATTGCTGCTGCTCATGTTGGTGTTGGCCACTACCCCTATAGTTCTGCAAGCAGGAGAGCCCCAGGTCCAACGCTTGATCTTTGTCTCTGCCGGCTTCAACGAGAGCAACCGCTTCTGGACGATCACCCGCCCGCAGCATCTGCAGTTTGACCCATTCTTGGAGACGTTGCTTGACCTGGATCCCAAGACCGGCGACTACATCCCCCGCCTGGCTGAGAAGTGGGAATCCAGCCCTGATCAGAAAGAATGGACGTTCTATCTGCGGAAGGGTGTGCCGTTTCACTTCGGGTATGGCGAGTTCACCGCCAAGGATGTCGTGCATTCCCACTCCCTCATGTTGCGCGAGGAGGCGATCGCGACATTAGTCGGATTCTGGCGGAACGCGGAAGAGGTGAAAGCTGTCGACGACTATACGGTGGTCTTCCGCATGAAGAGTCCAGCAGCCACCATGCCCTATGCGGCTTCCCGCTCTGCGGATCTGCGGATCGTGAGCAAAGCCCAGTGGGATAAAGAGGGCATAGAAGGGTTCGACAAACGGCCCGCGGGCACCGGCTCGTACCGGTATGTCAACCGCCAACTGGGACAGTCCATCTCCTTCGAGAGGGTCGAGAACCACTGGCGCGGTGAACAGCCGGCGTTCAAGGAACTGGAGATCCGCATCGCCCGAGAAGATTCGACTCGGCTGGCCATGCTTCTGACGGGGGAAGCCCACGTCGTGGACCTGCCTCGGGAACTCCAGGCAGAGGCCATCAACCGGGGCATGAAGATCCTCTCGTCCAGCCTCCCGTCGGAGTGGCTGTCGGTCTATTTCGGCGGCCAGTACCACATCCCAGGGGACCCCAAGTTCAAAGCCGAGGTGCCGTGGACCGACCGGCGCGTCCGCCAGGCCATGAACATGGCCGTCAACCGCAATGAATTAATGGATAATCTTTTCAAAGATAAGGGCTCGCCCATGTACGTAAGCGGGTTCGCACCCTATCTGGAGGGCTGGAACCCAGAGTGGGCGAAGCGCTTTGACCAGCTCTATGGTTATAACCCGACCAAGGCCAAGGAACTCTTGAAGGCCGCCGGCTATCCTCCCAAGACCGTGCAGGTCAAGCTGCTGCAGTATACCGAGCCTGGTGAAGCGGAGCTCCCTCAGGTTGCCGAGGCCGTGGCGTCGTATTTCAATGAGGTGGGCATAAAGGCGACGCTGGAGCCCATCGACGTAGCGAAGGTCTCGAGCATGGGGAGAGCCAAGGAAATGACCTGCTGCATCTGGCCCAATATCATCGGCCTGCGGCCCACTGAGGAGTGGATCCGGACTGCCCACTACAGCAAGACAAACGGTCATCTCTTTGAAGACGAGTTCCTGGAGAAAAAGTACGCCGAGTTCTCAAACACCGTGGACCCCAAAGAACGCGAGCGCGTGGCACGGGAGATCGGCGATCACCTGTTCGAAGAATTCTCCACTATTCCCTTGTTGTCGATCTACAGCGAGGTGGCCGTCAATCCCAAAGTGGTTGCCGACTGGACCTATCCCGGTCCGGGGGCCGGAAGGTCGACCCATTTTTATCTCTTGAAAGCGGCGAAATAAACACAGTGGTAGGCTCCGGGCGCTGAGGACTGAGTGCGAACACTTTTTCAGTCCTCAGCTCTCAGTCCTCATAACCAAAAAGGTGGTCCATGCCTCGACAGATCGGTGATGTCATTCTAGAGGTGCATGACCTCCACACCCATATCTTTACCCGTTGGGGGGTGGTGAAGGCAGTCGACGGAGTGAGCTTTTATCTGCGGCAGGGTGAGACCCTGGGGATCGTCGGCGAATCCGGCTGCGGCAAGACCATGACGGCCCTCTCCCTGTTGCGACTGGTGCCCCGGCCAGGCGGTCGGATCGTGCAAGGGAAGATCATGCTGGAAGGGGAGAATTTACTGGGCAAGAGCGACAACGAGATGCGGCATATTCGAGGGCGCCGAATTTCGATGATCCTCCAGGATCCGCAGACGTCGCTGAACCCGGTGTTCTCCATCGGCAACCAGCTCATCGAAGGCATCAGGATTCACCATCACCAGGAGGGCTACCAGTCGCTAGTGCGGCGGGCGATCGACGCCCTCAAGCAGGTGCGCGTGGCGGCGCCTGAGCGTCGCGTGCAAGATTACCCGCACCAGATGAGCGGGGGCATGAAACAGCGCGTGGTGGGAGCCATCTCAATCTCTTGTGAGCCCCGCGTGATCATCGCTGACGAACCGACCACGTCGCTGGACGTCACCATCCAGGCCCAGTATTTGCGCCTGCTGCGGGAGATTCAGGAGGACACGGGACTGTCGCTGATCTTCATTACCCACGACTTTGGGATCGTGGCCAAGATGTGCGACCGCGTCATGGTCATGTACGCCGGTCGTGTCGTCGAGAGCGGGCCGGTGCGGGAGATTTTCAATAAGCCTTCGCATCCCTATACCCAGGCGCTGCTGAGCTCCGTACCCAAGCTGGAGGAACGCCCAGAACGACTCTATTCGATCCAGGGCCAGCCTCCCGCGCTGTGGGATGTGCCTCCTGGCTGTCGGTTTGCCTCGCGTTGCGCCTATGCCGATGACCGCTGCCAACAGGCTTATCCGCCCTCGTTCACCGTTGGTGAGGGCCATATCGCCGACTGCTGGAGGCTGGAAGACTCATGGAAAAATCAGTAATCCTGCGTGTAGACCACTTGAAGAAGCATTTTGCGGTCACCAAAGGCCTGTTGATCATGAAGGTCATCGGCTGGGTGAAAGCCGTGGATGACATTAGCTTCTCCATTCGACAGGGGGAAACCTTAGCGCTGGTCGGAGAGTCTGGCTGCGGCAAGACGACAACAGCCAAGGTCATCCTGCGGCTGGAAAAGCCTACCGCTGGTCAGGTGTTCATCGACGGCAAAGATGTCCATACCCTCGAAGGCAACGATCTCAGAGAATACCGTACCATGGTGCAGGCGGTCTTTCAGGATCCGTGGTCATCGCTCTGTCCACGTATGCGGGTACGAGAGATCGTGGCCGAACCGCTGGTGATCAATCGCCGGCCGTCGCGTCCGGAGGTCGACGCACGGGTCGAGGAGATGTTAGCCGCCGTCGGCTTACGCTCACAACAAGCCAATCTCTACCCCCACGAGTTCAGCGGTGGGCAGCGCCAGCGCATCGCCATGGCCAGCGCCTTGATCTCCGATCCCAAGGTCATCGTCCTCGATGAACCGGTTTCGGCTTTGGACGTCTCGATCCGGGCCCAGATTATGAATCTTCTGGTGGACCTCCAGCAGCAGTTCCAGGTCAGTTATCTGCTGATCGCTCATCATCTGGCCACCACCCGGTACATGGCCCATGAGGTCGCCGTGATGTATCTGGGGAAGATCGTCGAACGCGCTGAGACCGAGGAGCTGTACAAGAATCCCCTGCATCCGTATACCAAGGCCCTCTTCTCCGCCGCTTTGCCGAGCCATCCGGACATCAACCACGAGGAGATCATTCTGGCTGGGGAAGTTCCCTCACCGATTAATCCACCAGCTGGTTGCCACTTCCATCCGCGCTGCCCCTTCGCCATGCGGCAGTGCTCCGAGGTTGAGCCAGAGTTTAAGGAGATAGCCCCCAACCATCTGGTGGCGTGTCATCTGTATTGAAGCGCTTGCTGCATAGCGCGGGGTCCTTGCCGGCCAACCGCATGCGCTTGTGATAGCGGTGGACCGTCATGTTCGCGACCGCAGCAATAGCCGAATTTCCTCCGCACGATCTGATCGGCGCGTCTGATACCGCAGGGCTATACATCCCGCCCCAAAGCCCAGCTCTCGGTTGCTCGGGAATATCATTGTGTGATGAGCTGACTCTGGTTACAATAGGCCTCTGTCAAGATACTTAGCCGGAAGATTAGCAAGCGGTGTACACCACCACGAATGTTACATCATCAATCTCCCTGGAGGCGCCGGCACATGGCGCCACAGGGAATGTTGATGTTATTCAGCGAGAGCCTCACACGGCTGCGATAGCTGGTGGCCGCTCGCCATGATGATTCCAGAAAGGAGTGCTCCCAATGCGTATCTGTTCATTTCTACCCAGCGCCACCGAGATCGTCTACACCCTCGGGCTTGGTGATCAACTCTATGGGGTGACGCGGTCATGTGATTACCCGGCTGAGGCTCTCAGCAAGCCGATCGTCGTGCGCAGCATCCTCGACGAGGAGGGGCTCACCAGCGGCGACATCGATCGCATCGTCAAAGAGCACGCTCGTAACGGCCAGAGCGTGTATCACATCGATATGGAGGCCTTGCGCGCCGCTGAGCCCGATCTCATCCTCACCCAACAACTTTGCGATGTCTGCGCCGTGGGGTATGATGATGTTCTGACGCAGATCAAAGACCTTCCCAAGAAGCCACAGGTCGTCTCGCTCAACCCAACTTCATTGGGCGATGTTTTGGAGGATCTGCTGACGGTCGGCCGGGTCACCGGCACGTCTGACCGCGCTCAGGCCGCCGTGAGCGCGCTGCGTCAGCGCATCGACGCCTTACGCCAGCAGGCCGCCAAGGCTACTACGCAGCCACGGGTTTTTTGTCTGGAGTGGATGGGCCCTCTATTCGTGTCCGGCCATTGGATGCCTGAGATGGTGAAGATCGCTGGGGGTGTCGATGGGGTTGGCAATGACCGCACACCATCGACGCAGATCGCCTGGGAGACCGTACGCGACTACCAACCTGAGGTGGTGATCTTGATGCCTTGCGGCGCAGATGTCCCCAAGACACTCAGCGAGCTGGATGACGTGCAGGCGCTGCCAGGCTGGGCCGATTTGCCTGCGGTGCGTCACGGGCGGGTCTATGCCGTGAACTCCGGAGCCTATTTCAGCCGCTCGGGACCACGTCTGGTCGATGGCTTGGAACTCCTGGCCCAGATCATCCAACCAGAGCTGTTCCCCTGGACGGCACCACAAGAGATAGCTGTCAAGGTGCCTGGACCTGAACTTGCCCAGCACATCTCTGCCTGACGGGAGGTCATGGCGTGAGCGTGGTGACCCAAAGCCAACTAGCCCTGGCGCAGCAATGGTATGCCCTGCGACGGGCGTTACACGAGGAGTGGCCCTGGCACATTGGCGATTGGGCTTGCCTGGCAAAGGAACACCCCGAGGAGACTGATATCTATCTGGTGGAGTATGTCTGGGAAGGGGTACTGGAAGTGCGTCCCACAGGCGCCGCTCCGTCGGCGCCGCCCCTGCGCGAGCCTGCCGACCGGTTCTTTCCACTACCGAGTTGGGAGCGAGGCCGCGATTGGCTGCGTCAGCACGGTTGGGGTTTTCCATATTGCACCACCGATGGGATGACCATCACGTGGTTTTTCGAGCCATTCCAGACTGATCTGGACGAGTTGCTCTCAGCGCAGGGCCTCACCGACCTCGAATGCTTGTACGCTGTCATGCTGCAGATTAGCGAATGCGAAACCCGCTAGGCGAGGTCGATGACAGGACTACTATCCGGTTGCTTTTCCAACGGTGGCACCGGATTGGGACGCCATACAACGCTGCGGTGCCATGAGCCCGCGCTGGCCCTATGGTGCTTCGGGGAGCACCAGGGCTGCCGCCTCCAAAAACTGGTGACGGCAGCGATCACACTGATCCTTCAGCGGTTCACCATACATCAGCGCTTGCGAAAAATTGAGGCGGGTCACCGAAGTGCTCTGACAGGCCGGGCAAGCGAGTACCATACGCTCGCTGCGGCCATCTGGCCGCCGCCGTTCAGCGATTAGACGTGTAACGTAATTGTTATAATAGTGGACTTGGGCGCTGGAAGCCGTTTCTGCAAACTCCTTGTACGTCATGCGTGCACTCCATCGCGGTTCATACCAGCCCAATCGGCATCGCCAGGATAAGGTATGATAACGGCCTGTATGATGCGTGAAGAGACGAGGGGATGCAAGCGGGATGTGAGGCCAGACGCGGAAAGCCTCCTAGATGGCCGTGGATGAACTGGCCTGAGCGATATAACCAGAGGGGCACGTATTCAAAAGAAGTGATTGTGGAGATGATTTTGAAAATACTGTCGATACCTGCTCAAAACCTGAGACCCCGGCGTTTGTGCCGGTACTTCTCATCGTGCCGGCATGCACCGACCTTGCTGCACCGTCTCTCCTCTCCGAGCGCTGTCTTCCCCGAAATCATCTCCTGACCATCCTCTTTCCATCGCTGCGGCCGTGGGCTTTATCGCCCTCTCAGGGGTGGCGGTCTTAAATGGCCCCGTCATAGTCACCTATATGAACCAGCTCAGGCGCGAGGGGACACCCATCGAGGAGGCGGTGATTCAGGGCTCGCTTACTCGGCTTCGGCCAGTACTCATGACGACCCTTGTACCTTCTCTGGGGTTTGTTCCGATGGCGCTCGCAACGGGACCCGGTGCAGAAGTGCAAAAATCGCCGGCCACAGTGGTTATCGGGGGCCTTGTCTCCAGCACGCTCCTCACACTCGTGGTGCTTCCAACACTGTATCGCTTCTTTGAACGCGCAGAGCGCGCCGAGTAGAAGTCGGTGCCACCCATGTGATACTCTGGCGCTGAGCCTTGGCGGGAGTTGGGAGATGCTCTGATGAGGGTGAAACGACCGAAGTGGTCCGGCACTGCCCTAATGGTCCTCGATAGTCCCTGATGACTTGGGGTAGCGGGGATCGAGGAGTCTTTATGCAAAGCCCCTTGAAAATCCATTCAAACATACCGGCACCGGCGTTGCCACACACTCGTGACTGGCGGCGGATTGGCCTCTGGCTTGTCGCAGCCACCATGGCCTATAACGTTCTAGAAGGAGTGGTCGCAGTCTGGGCTGGCCTAGAGGCAAGAAGTATTGCCCTTGTCGGTTTCGGTCTCGATAGCTTTATCGAGTGTGCGGCGGCGGCCGCGCTCTTCTGGCGGCTCGGCATCGAGGCGCGGGGAGCCGA
>Ga0137403_10010649_pt1 | contig 10179 bp, 5 predicted proteins | sample CZOMad2_1_16fung_FD_122057 | JGI IMG/M metagenome (GOLD analysis project Ga0137403, IMG submission 122057) | Vadose zone soil fungal communities from Angelo Coast Range Reserve, California, USA - CZOMad2_1_16fungal (Hybrid Assembly) | ecosystem: Environmental > Terrestrial > Soil > Vadose zone... | reverse complement strand
CCAGTTCGGCGCGCTCCAATCCCAAGGGAGCGCGGTGTAGGAGCTGAAGCGAAGAATTCCGCCGAAAATGATGTAGCGGGTAATCAGGGTGGGGATGAAGGCGAGGATGGCTGCGATGAGAAAGCAGATGTTTCCCGCCAGAAGCGGACCACCAGCTCGGTAGTTTCTGGCTTTGCCGAAATTCCAGTAAGCAACAATGGATTCGATCAGAGGGAGCACAAAAAAGACGCCGTTGATGAAGTAGACGTCGACCATCAATCCGGCGCTGAGGCCGAGCAATAGCCATTGCAGGAAGCTGCGCCGGCCCCATGTGCGTTCCCAATACCAAAGGAATAGACCCACAGCGAAGGTAGAATGCGCGTGCGACCATGCGGGATTGAAGTACATATAGACGGGGAGAGAGCTGGCGCCCCAAATCCCAATCGTGGCCAGAAACGCCCAGCGCTCCTGAACGTATTTCCTGGCAAGCAAATAAGAAAACAACAGTCCGAGGAAGCCGTAAACCGCGGTACCCAGGGCCATTGCCACCAGGTAGGGAGAAGAGAAACCGTCCGCGGCAATGTGTCCGCCAAACGCGTCGGCCAAAAACACGGTAGCATGGGCCGTCAGCAAAAAAGGGGCCCAGAGCAAGGCAGGCCCGACGGAAAACAAATTGCTTACATAGCCTGTGTCCGTGTATTCGTCAGGCCTAAGCTGGCCATTGGAGAGCGTGCGCGCTTGAGAGAAGTATTGGTTCGCGTGGCGCCAATCCTCATCAAACCGGAGATTGTGCTGAATGAGAGGAGCGCGAGCGTAGGCGTAATAACCGACGCCGTCTCCGTGGACGATGGGATTCGCCAGGACGAGCGAGCCCAGAAACAGTAGCAGTAAAATTCGTTTGAAGGGAGCGGAGTCCGGCTCCCCGGCGGTAAACTCTGCGGAGCTGTTCGAAGGGGTTGCCTTGCTGCCGCCGGACACCCTAGGCCGACCCGGCGGGCGCCAGCGTGGACCGAACCGGCGTCTCAGCCATTTCGTAGCCGGGCTTGCTGATAACCGCGATCAGGGAGAGCGGTGGCAGCGGCAAAAGCTTATCCAGAACACGGAAAAGCGGAGTGAAGGTATTCAACAACTTGATTTGCCAGAATCCGAAGGTGCGCCGGCGCAAAAGGCGCGCGTTCAACCACCACGCGATTACCCCAATTCGATTAAATTCCAACAAGTGCTCTAGCTGAAATCCGGCTTGTTCCACCAGTTCCGTCAACTGCTTTCGAGTGTATCGACGGTGATGACCGAGCACCTCGTCAAGAGATCCAAAAAGCCACGGGCCGCAGGGAACCAGAACAATCGCGCGACCGCGATCTTCGAGCACTTCACGAAAATTGCGGAGTGCCCCAAGGTCGTCCGCCAGGTGCTCGACGACGTTCAAGCAAATCACCGTGTCGAATTTCTGCTCCTTGGGAAAAGATTCGCCCTTTTCCCCATCCGTGTAGCCAACTTCCATGTACGGGCGGTCCAGCCTGACTCTTTCCAAATAGTTTAAGTACAAGGGATTGATGTCGCTGACCCGATACAAAGTTCTCGGAATTAACTGTACCGTCAGATTTCCAGTGCCCGCGCCAATTTCCAACACCTTTTCTCCGACGTAGGGCCGGATTACGTCAGCCATCCATTTGGTAAATCGCGGCGCGCGGTTCAAGCGGCCCAGGATCTGGCTTCCGTAAGTGTCCTCCGCGTAGATGTAGTCGGATATCCCGAAACGGATGATCGCTTTGACGGCGGCAAGACCGTCTTTCCAGCCAATTTTCTTGCCTTCCTGGTAGGTCCGGCCGGCATAGCGAATGGGAACTTCAAAAATCCGGGCGCTGCGTTTGGCGAGCTTGATGGAAATTTCCGGCTCAATTTCAAATCCCTTGCCGACCAAGGGAATGCTTTTCAGCAGTTCCGTCCGAACCATTTTGTAACAGGTTTCCATGTCCGTAAGGTTCAGGTCGGAGACGATATTGCAGAAAAGCGTTAGGAAATGATTCCCCAGTTGATGCCGGAAGAAAAGAACGCGCCGATATTCGCTGGCAAGAAACCGCGAACCAAAAACGGCATCGGCCTGTTCCTCCAGGAATACGCGGACCATCTTGAGAAGATCCAGCGGATGATACTCAAGGTCAGCGTCGTGGATGACCGTCAATTCCGATGTTGCGCGCTGTAGTGCGGTATGGATCGCGGCAGCCTTGCCCTGATTGGCTTCGTGATAGACGAAGACCCAGTTCAACTTGCCGTTGGCAGCCGCGGATTCGCTGGATTCAAATTGACGAAGAATCGCCCGGGTCCGGTCCGTGGATCCATCGTCCACCACAATCACTTCAATGCGCTCGAGCAGTGGCTGGTCTGCCAGCAGTTTCAGGCGCTCGAGGCTTGCGCGAACCAGGTATTGCTCGTTGTAGACGGGGACAAGAATCGAAAGAGTGACGGAAGTCTTCATGGATGAACACACGCGCAGGTGGTTTCTTTGCTGCTCATGCCGTTAGGCGGAATTTCTCCACAAGATTATACAGCTTTCACGGAGGCCAACTTTTTGACTTCTTCCGCCGTCCCTTTTTGCCGGAAATAAGCGGACACCCGGTCAATAATATCAGCAAGATTGGTTTGCGGACGGAAACCGGTCAGGGCATGAAGTTTTTCGATGGACGGCACGCGCCGCATCATGTCTTCAAAGCCCGGCTCATAGGCCTTGTCGTAAGCCACGAACTCGATGGAAGAATGGCTTCCCGTGCGGTGTTTGACGATTTTCGCCAGATTCTCGATGGTAACTTCTTCGGTGTTCCCGATGTTGATCACTTCCCCCACCGCCTTGTCCAGTGGCATCAGGCGGAGCAGGGCTTCCACGGTGTCGCGAACGTCGCAGAAACAGCGGGACTGCTGGCCGTTGCCGTAGACTTCGATGGGCTGACCATCAAGCGCGCGCTTCACAAAATTGGGGAGAACCATGCCATAGCGCCCGGTTTGCCGCGGGCCGACCGTGTTGAAAAAACGCACAACGATTACTGGCTGCTTTTTCTCTTTCCAATAAGAGAGCGCGAGAAATTCGTCCAGGGCCTTGGAAGCGGCATAGCTCCAGCGTCCCTTTGTAGTGGCGCCGAGCACCAGGTCCGCATCTTCGTGAAACGGCACGTTGGTGTTTTTCCCGTAGACTTCTGAAGTGGAGGCGATCAGAACGAGCTTTTTCTTTTTGCAGGCCGCTTCCAGAATCATCTGCGTCCCGTTGACGTTCGTTTCAATCGTGCGAACCGGACTTTCCACGATCAATTTCACGCCGACCGCGGCCGCCAGGTGAACGATCACATCGGCATCATCCACTAACTCCGCAAGGATTTGCCGGTTTTCAATGCCCTCCAGATGGTACTCCAGCCGATCGGAGCCTTTGAGGTGGCGGATATTCTCCATGCTGCCGGTGGAAAGATTGTCGAGCAACGCCACTTGTTCGCCCTTTTCCAATAAGCGCTCGGCAAGATGTGAACCGATGAAACCCGCCCCGCCCGTGATCAGATATCGCACAACACCTCCTAGAGTTTGTCCGAATCGTCCCGGTCCCGGGGCTTGGAGGGAACATGCTCGGGCGCTTCTTCATGACCCAATTCCAGGGCTTCCTGTGGACCGTAGCCGTAGGAATAGGGGTAATAGCGATAGGAGTAGTAATAATCCGGGGCGCTGGCATCTACGGCGTTGAGCACCACCCCTAGGAGGCGGCTCTTGACGCTGATCAGGAGGTCGCGCGTACGCGTAAACGCCTCTTTGGGAGTCTCGCCGGAGCGCACCACCAGGAGCACACCATCGGCCTGGACAGACAGGATCACCGCATCTGTTGCCGCCATAATCGGCGGCGAGTCGATAACGACAAATTTGAATTTGGTGCGAAGTTCGGCGATTGCATCCGCGAGTTTATGCGAAGAGAGAAGGTCGGCCGGATTGGGTGGCAAGGGGCCGGTAGGAATGGCAGCGAGATTCGGAATCGCCGGGTGCGGTACGGTTACCAAATCCAGTGTGGAGACTCCCGCGAGATAGGAGCTTAATCCCGCGTACTTGCCGGTGCCGAGATTCAGCAATCGCCCAACGCCGGGTTTGCGGAGGTCAGCATCGACGAGAACAGTCTTGTCACCGAGTTGCGCCAGCGTAACAGCCAGATTGGCGGCGGCGGTAGTTTTGCCTTCGCGCGGCAAGGCGCTGGTCACCAGGATGACCTGAGGCGGGTGATCTGGTTGCGAGAGAAGCAGCGCGGTCCGCAACGCGCGGAAGGCCTCTGACATTTGCGATTTTGGCAGATGCTGCGCCACAAGCTCGATGCGCTTGTCGTGGCCATTCGTTGGGTGGCCGCCGAATAGGCCTATTCGACGCTTGCGGTTCCCGTCGTCTCCAAAGGCAGGAACTACCGCGAGGCTGGGAAGGCGGGAAAGGGCTTCGACATCGTCGGGAGTTTTCACCGTGTTGTCGAGGTATTCGCGCAATAGGGCAAGGCCGATCCCTCCAACCAGGCCGACAAGGAACGCAAGAGCGATATTGCGAGCCTTGGCAGGCCGTGAAGGATAGGAAGGAATCATGGCCGGGTCAACCACACGAAGGTTGGAGGATTTCAACCCTTCGGAGATGCCGGCTTCCTTCAGCTTGGTCAACAGGCCTTCATAGAGAGTTTTGTCGGCTTCGGACTCTCGTTTGAGGATGTTGTACTGGACCATCTTTTCGGCCATGTTGTTGGTTTCGGCCTTTTGCAATTCCAGTGCCTGACGAATGAGTTCTTCGCGCTGCTTGGCTTCGCGATAGTCGCTTTCAAGCTGCAGGATGATGCCTTTGCTTTCGCGGGCAATCTGATCGTCCACTTCCTTCATTTGCGCCTGCACGCGCAGAACTTTGGGAAAGTTGGGGCCGTACTGGTTCAGGGCTTCCGTGTATTGAACGGCCAGGTCAGCGCGCCTCTTCTGTAATTCCTGCAAAAGCGCGTCCGCGCGAATTTCCGGAACTGCATCGATGTCGCCGGCCTTGGCGTATTCGTAGAGGGCCTGCTTCTTCAGAGTCTCGCCCTGCGCATCGGTTAGTTGCTTGTCCAGGTCCGCCAGACGCTGAGTGGTGATGTTGGATTTGTCGTCCACGCTCCAAATCTGGTTCTGGCGCTCATAATTGATGCGGGCATCCTCGGACTGTTTTACCGTGAGCTTAAGTTCGTTGAGCTGTGAAGTCAGGAAGCGGGTTGCTTCGAGCGTGGCCTCGTACCGGCTCTGGATGTTTTGCGCTTTGAAATTCTCCAGGTGCGCATTCAGAATCCGCGCGGCCAGCACAGGGTCTGTGGATTCATAGATGACCTCCATCAAGCGGCTGGAGGGTATGCGCTTTACGCTCAAGCTGCCCAGGAAGGCGGCGACTTCCGGTGGACGCTTCTGGTTTGCAAGCGAACCCGTGGCGATCGCTTCCGAAGGAACGCCGCCGGCGGAAAATTCGGGGTTTGCGGCGAGCCCCGTGTTACGAATCGTTTGAAGCGCCAGGGTTTCGCTGGTGAGAACCTTGGATTGGGTCTCGATGTAGTTGTCGAGATCCATCATGGAATCGTAGGCGTCGGCGCCCTGGAACGGAAGGATGTTGGTGTTCTCGCGATCGATCTCAATCGTGGCCCTGGCGACGTACACCGGGCGCATGCGGAACGTGGCGATGCTGACGATGGTCACAACAGTGAGAAGGAACGACAGAATAAGCCACTGGTGCTTGCGAAGGATCAGCAGGTAGTCGTAAAGATGGGGCTCGCGCGGGGAGAGATCAATGGACGGCGCGTACGTCGACGCGGAAATAACCTCAACCGAACCGTTGCTTCCGGGCATTCGGGGAATTAATTTGGAATCTTCGCTCATATTCCGTTCTTAGTGGTAAGCCAGTCGGAAAACTGCAATGGCCGTGCCAATACCAAGGCCAATCTCCACCGCTTTAAACAATGCCGCTTTCGTTTTGTCATCCGGTATAAAAAGAATATCGCTCGGGCGCATAGTGATGTCCTCGGCCTGCCGATTGACGACTTTTTTCAGATCCAACGTCGTCTCGGTCTGTTTGCCGGTGTCGTCTTTGCGGATGATGACCGCGTGCTGGGTTTTGGCGATGTTCGTAAACCCGCCGGCGAGTGCAAGCACTTTCAACGTGGTGAGCTGGGTGCGGTCGTTCGACACGACGAAACCCCCGGGGCGAGCGACTGCGCCGAGTACATACACGATTCCGGCGTGAGGCACAGTTACCACGTCTCCGGCGTGCAGCAGGATATTGTTGCGCGTGTCCCCAGTTTCCAGAAGATCGTTCAGATTAATGGTGATGGAAGTGGAGTCCGGGTTCGGAGCACTGGCTGCCGCATCGGTGGCTTCAGCCGCGGCCGGGGGCTTCGCATGAGCTAATTCTTCGGCCGAAGGAAACTGCGGCGAGTTTGGGGAAGTTCCGGCCTTTTTCGCGGCAGGCCCCGGGGCGGTGTCAGTATCAAGCGGTGGAGGTTCGCCGGAGCCGGGCGCTAAGGACGCGCCAGCGCCCTGTGAGCTGGAAGTTTCCACCATATTGAAGACCCGGCGACGGGTCACGATTACGGTGTCACCCGCGTCGTTGGCGATGCCTCCGGCCTCAGCAAGAACTTCCAACAGGGTGACGTCGTGGTCGGCCTGGTAAACCATGGGATGCGAAACCGCTCCGACAATGGTGATCGGCTGGCTGCGGTGTTCCTTCACGGCCACGCCAACCTCGGGATGCGACACCAGCCCGTTCGCTTCAAGGAGCTCCGCAATCTTCACTTCGGCTTGCGTCTCGCTTAACCCTGTGAGGTGAATCCGGGTGGGAATGAGCGGAATGCTGATCGAGCCGGTCTGGCTGACGCGCACTTCCTTCGAAAGCTCCGGCACGTCAAACACGGAGATTTCCAGCAGGTCGCCGTTGCCAATCACGTAGTCGTGCTGAACGGAACTCTTCGATCCCATGGTGAGAGTTCGAATGCGATCATTCACTTGTTGGGGCGTCTCACCGACGGTGACATTCTGCTGCGCGCGCGTGATGGAAGGCTCGCTGAAGAAAACTGTGGCAACGGCGCAGAGAAAGAGGCAGCGCCGTCCCATGGTTGAATATGGGACCATCAGAATGGGTGACCCCCCGTCGGCATTATACAGTCTGACACCATTAACTGCCCTCTACTTTTCTAATTTCCCGGCGGGGCGGATCGCTTTCCGGAATTCCAGGCGTCGACGTTTGCAGGCGGGTGGTGGCCAGATGCGCCGACACAAAGAACAACAGGGCGTTGGCTGGGATATGAAGATTAAAGTCTACTAAACTATGCACCAATAGCCCACAACAACCGACAAGCCCCGACAGGTTCAGCGCCGCCCCAAAGGAACCTCCAAGGTCCTTCAACCCCTTGACGGACTCGATGAATAGAATCGCCAGGAACCAAAGGCAACAAATCCCTCCGGCCAGACCCGATTCCGCCAGGACCTCCAGATAGTCGTTGTGGGCATGGTTGACAATTCTTGCGTCGTAGTTGGATTCGTAGGGCGGGAATACCATCTGGAACGTCCCCAGCCCGGTACCCAGGGCCGGGTGGTCCAGGAAGATCCGAAAAGTGTCATGCCGCATGGAGGCCCTTTTCCCCACGGTCACGTCCAGTGACTCGTAATTGGAGAATCGCTGCAGCACTTCCTGGACGCCAATCCAGGAGACTGCCAGGATGGCGCAGAGCACCAGAACGCCGCCAGCCAGCATGTATTTGCTCTGAAGGCGCCGGACCAGCAGGAGCGAGAACAGAATCACCAACTCCACCGCAAAGCTGATGATGCCGCCTCGGGAGGCCGACAACAGCAGCGCCACGATGGGAACCACTGCGAACAATCCCACCAGGAAGAGGCGCTCTCGCCGGACTTTTCCCAACACTAGCGGCACCAGTGCGACCGGGATCAGAATTTCCGCGAAGCCTGCGAAGTGGTTCCGGTTCACGTACGGCCCGAAGGGATGGCCTCCGTAGCGCATAACCCGGAACCAATAAAGTTTCCCGTTGAAGGTAAGCTGCTGCAGAATGCCGAAGACGGATACGAAGAATCCAAGCGACATCAAGAACCACAACAGGCCCCTCCAGTGGTTCATGCGATAGTAAGCCTGCGGCAAAAGAATCAGCAGGATGATGTAGGTGATCAACAACTGAAGCTGCATTCGTGTGTCGTACGGCGAGGCGGTGCGGTGGAAAACCAACTGGACCAGCGTCACCAGCAAGAACACCAGTAGTGGCGGCAGTAAGGGCGAAATTGTAATTACCTCTTGCTGCCAGGCAAACGTTCGCAGCGCCCAGATCACCAGCAGCGCCGCAAAAGACACTTCCAGGATTGCCTGGGACCACTCCTCCACCCCTCCATAGGCCAGCACCGCAAACGTCAGAAGCACGCAGATGCCGATTCGCAAAATTTTCATGGCCGCCGGCGCCCCATTGCCTTCGGTACCAGGGTTACGTCATCCACCCAGGCGTCGCCAGAAATATGAATGTCGGGATTCGTGCTGGGCTCCCGGCTGACGCATACCTCCACCAGGCGCACACCGGGCCCGGCGGTCCAATCCTGTTCGATGGAAGTCCACGCCGTGGTGTCGCGAATGTCTCGTGTGGATTCCACAGGGATTTGAATATTTCCAATCGACTTCAAGTGGAAGCGTATTCCCTGGTCGCCGGCGAGGTTTTTTGTTTTCACCCATCCGGAAAAAAGATACTTTGTCCCCGGAATCACGGGACCTGAAGCGCAAGCGAGATCCGAGCCCGGGTTGTGCTTTCCGTCGAAAGTCAATCGGAGCGACTGTTTTCCGGAAAGTTTTTCGGCGGTGTCAAGCTCGGCGTGGACTCCCTCCACCAGCGGGTGAAAAAACCATGCAAAAGAAGTGTTGCTGAGGCCGGACTCAAAACTGGGATCCCAGAGAACTGAATCCTGGGGTTGAACCAGCGGGGGCAGGTTCATGGTGGCAGTGCCCTGGTCCCAGATCCGGCGTGCGGCTTCGTAGTCGTGACGCGACTGCAGAACGCCGACAAGTTTGCTGAACTGCCACGATTGAAGCTGCGGGTGCAGCTTGATCAGCCGCATCCAGATTGTTTCCGCGACCGCCAACTGCTGCGCGTCCACTGCTTCAGCAATCGCGTCGACATACACCGAGGGGATCGGGGGCAGAAGATCGTTCAAGATGGCGTCAATGTCCGGGTCGGCGCGATACGCGCGTGAAAAAACGGCGCCGGCGCGCTTCGGATCCGCCTGCAGCGCGAGCCGGAGTTCCGCAAATGCCTCCGGCAGCGTGCCTTCACGAAGAAGAAAATTTCCGTAGCGCCACGCGACATCACCGGATCCAGGGTATGACTTCTTCGCTCGCAAAAAAGCGTTCTGCGCCGCGGCCGTGTTTCCATCCAGTTCGTAGGCAGCACCGAGATCCAACCAGGCTTCGGTATAACCGGGGTTCAGCGCGATGGCTTTTTGGAATTCCTGATCAGCACGCGCGAAATCCCAGTCCCACTCAGTGGCCACACCCGCCATTACTGCATGGGCCTCGGCAGAATCAGGATCCAAGGCGAGCGCCTTTTTAGCGGAGTCCCTTGCCTTTTCATAATAGAGCTTCTGGTCACCGCCGTAATTCGTCCAGACCAGGTACGTTTGCGCAAGCCCCGTGTGTGCCTGGACGTAGCCAGGATCAATAGCAAGCGCCTGCTTGAAATATTCTTCTGACTTCGCGAAATCGGCGAGCGTCCGCTTATTCCAATAGAAACGGCCCTTTAGGTAAAGCTGATAGGCTTCGACGCTCTGCGTGGACTGCGCTCCACTCTTGGTGGCTCCGGATTCCTTGGGCCGCAGCCGGGAAGCTAGGTCCTCCGCGATCTGCTGCTGCAAGCCGAGCACCTGCGCGGCGCTGCGGGTGTACTGCTCACCCCAAAGCTGGGAGTTATCGCTCACGTCGGTGAGTTCGGCATTAACGATCAACTGATCACCGCGCTGGGTGACGCGCCCGGTAACGATGGCCGCCACGTTCAGCTCCTTGCCGATTTGCTGAATGTCCCCGGATTTTCCCTTGTAGTGAAAGACCGAGTTGCGCGAGCGGACTTTCAAGCCGGGGACGCGGGAGAGGCCGTTGATGAGCGCGTCAGTCATGCCGTCGCTGAGGAAATCTGTGTCGGCGTTGCCGGTGGTG
>Ga0137403_10010648_pt1 | contig 10179 bp, 7 predicted proteins | sample CZOMad2_1_16fung_FD_122057 | JGI IMG/M metagenome (GOLD analysis project Ga0137403, IMG submission 122057) | Vadose zone soil fungal communities from Angelo Coast Range Reserve, California, USA - CZOMad2_1_16fungal (Hybrid Assembly) | ecosystem: Environmental > Terrestrial > Soil > Vadose zone... | reverse complement strand
TATGCGCGCGTGCAAGACCTCGATCGCGACATGAAAGAGGACGCTCAGCAATCGATTGCCACGGCAATTTACGATCATTACAAGCCTGAGTCCATGGAGGACTCCGTCCCACGCACGATCGAAGGTGCAGTGCTTTCGATTTCGGATAAAGCAGATAGCATCGCTGGCATGTTTGCGCTCGGCCTGGTTCCCAGCGGCTCCAAGGATCCATTCGCTTTGCGTCGCCAGGCCAATGGGATCGTAAAACTTATTGCTGAACACAAGCTGCCGCTGAATTTATCTCAGTTGTTCGAGTACGCCCGTGAAGCCTATCGCGGATCAGCAGCCGAAAAGAAGTTTTCCGCCAGCCTCGACTATGCTGACGCGTTGCGCTCGTTCTTTCGCGAGCGGCTGGAGTTCTATCTTCGGGACGTGCTTGGATTCAAGTATGACGTGGTGAATGCCGTGCTGGCTGCGGGCGCGGATGATGTCGTCGATGCTCTGGTTCGGGCCGAGGCCCTCACGCAGGTCCGTCCATCAGAAGATTTCGAGTCAATTTCTGCATCGTTTAAGCGGATTAAGAACATTCTGCGGCAAGCCAGTGAGAATCAAAAGCAGGTAGCCGCTTCGATTGATTCGAATCTATTACGCGAACCGGCTGAACGCGAGCTGGCCGCAGCGATTCCTCAAATCTCTAAAAAAGTCGAATCGCTTCGTGGCGAGCGCCGTTATCAGCAAGCACTGCTTGAGATTTCCCGGTTGCGGCCGGCGGTCGATACATTTTTCGACAAAGTCATGGTGATGGTAGAAGATGAGCCCCTGCGGGCCAACCGGCTCGCGCTTCTACAGACCTTATTAAAGGAGTTCTCCACGATTGCCGATTTTTCAGCGATAGTGACGGAAAAAGAGAAGGGCACTGCCGGAAGCTAGATAACCCGGCCTGATGGGAAATAATTGAATGGGAAATCATTGAGAAGAACAGTTTTCAGTCGTTTGTTCGCGGTTCTCATTTGCACGATGCCGGCGCTCAGATAGCGATTACAATTTAAAAAAGGACTCATATGGCAACTACAACTCTCCCTGAAGCCGAAGTGCAATCAGTAAGCAAGAGCGCAACCAAATACGTTTACTTCTTCGGCGGCGGCAAGGCCGATGGCAACGGCAAAATAAAGGACGAGCTCGGCGGCAAAGGTGCCGGTCTGGCAGAGATGACCAACGCCAGCCTTCCCGTTCCTCCCGGTTTTACCATTCAGACTGAAGCCTGTCGCGAGTACATGCGGCTGGGCCACGTCTCGGAAGAAGTGGACCGACAGATGGAAGAGGCGCTGGCGCATCTCGAAAAGCTGCAGGGGCAGAAACTGGGCTCAGGCGAGAATCCGCTGCTGGTGAGCGTACGCTCGGGCGCAAAGTTTTCCATGCCGGGCATGATGGATACGATTCTTAACCTCGGCCTGAACGATGAGAGTGTTGAGGCGCTAGCCCGGCGCAGCAACAACCCGCGCTTTGCGGCCGATTCTTATCGCCGACTCATTCAAATGTTCGGCAACGTTGTTCTCGAAATTCCTAAATCTGCCTTTGATGAAGTTTTCGACGCCAAGAAAAAAAAGAAGAAGGCTAAGCTCGACACCGATCTTGATGCCAAGGCGCTGAAGGAAGTCATCGAGGAGTACAAGAAGGTCGTCAAGAAGCACACCAAGCGCGAGTTCCCACAAGATCCGCATGAGCAGCTTGTCATGGCCCGCGATGCTGTGTTCCGCTCCTGGCAGAACGAGCGGGCCAAGCATTATCGCCGCATCAATAACATTGACGACATGCTCGGAACCGCAGTCAACGTCCAGGCTATGGTATTCGGCAACCTGGGCGAGACCAGCGGCACGGGCGTCGGCTTCACGCGTAATCCCGCCACCGGCGTCAAAGAGTTCTACGGCGAATTCCTGATGAACGCGCAGGGCGAGGATGTTGTAGCTGGCATCCGCACGCCGGTACACATCTCGGAGTTGCGCAAAATTATGCCGCAGGTTTACGACCAGCTTCGGGAAATCACCACGCGCCTCGAAAAGCATTACCGTGACATGCAAGATTTCGAATTCACCATACAAGAAGGCAAGTTGTACATGCTGCAAACCCGCAACGGCAAGCGCACGGGACTGGCGGCAGTGAAAGTCGCCCTTCAGATGGTTGAAGAGGGTTTGATCACGAAGGAAGAAGCCATTTTTAGGGTTGAACCGAACCAGCTTTACGACTTTCTGGTTCCGCGACTCGATGAAAAGAGCGGCAAAGTAGAAGTACTGGCAACCGGCTTACCGGCATCTCCGGGTGCGGCTGTCGGTCAGATCGTGTTCACTGCGGACGAGGCGGTAAAGAAAGCGGGGCACGATCGCAAGAACCCTGTGATCCTGGTACGCGCCGAAACCACGCCGGAAGACATTCACGGTATGGAAGTTGCGATAGGGATTCTGACGTCTCGTGGCGGCATGACTAGCCACGCCGCTGTTGTCACGCGCGGCATGGGTAAGTGTTGCGTGGCTGGCGCGGGCGATATTCATGTAGACGAAAAGAAGCGCGAGATGCACGTTAAGGGGCAGGTGTTCAAAGAGGGCGACTGGCTTTCCCTCGATGGCACTACTGGCCGCGTGATCAAGGGCAAGCTCGCTACTTTGCCGCCGAAGGCCGACGATCCCGAACTGCTGCAGCTCATGGGTTGGGCTGAACCGTTTCGTAAGCTGCGCGTGCGTGCCAATGCTGATATCCCACGCGATGCGATCCAGGCTCGTGCTTTCGGAGCTGAAGGCATTGGCCTTTGCCGCACTGAGCATATGTTCTTCGAGAAAGACCGCATTCCGCATATGCAGGCGATGATTCTTACCGATAACGAGAAAGACCGCCGCGCTGCGTTAAAGAAGTTATTGCCGATGCAACGCTCGGACTTCATCGGCGTATTTCGCGCCATGGACGGCTTTCCGGTCACGATTCGAACCCTTGATCCCCCGCTGCACGAGTTTTTGCCACGCCGCGAGGAGTTGATGGTGGATATTGCCATCCTTCCTCACGCCGACGCGAAAGAGAAGAAGTCGCTCGTCGAGAAATACAGGCGTTTTGGCGCAAAGTCCGCGAGTGATCTCAAAAAAGTGATGCCTGGGCTGCTTCGCCGCGTTGAAGAGCTGCACGAGTTCAATCCGATGCTCGGCCATCGTGGCTGTCGGCTTGGTATCACCTATCCCGAGATCACCGAAATGCAGGCGCGTGCTATTTTCGAGGCGGCTGTGGCCGTGGCGAAGGATGGAGTCAAGGTATTTCCGGAGGTCATGATTCCGCTCACCGCCACATTAAAAGAGATGGCGAATCAGGCGGCAATCGTCAATCGCATAGCGCAGGAAGTCTTTACAGAGAAGGAACAGAAAGTTGATTACCTGATCGGCACCATGATCGAGCTGCCGCGCGCCGCCTTAGTGGCCGACGAGATCGCGAAGGAGTCCCAGTTCTTCTCGTTCGGCACGAACGACCTTACGCAGACCACATTCGGATTCTCACGCGATGACGTCAACAAGATCCTGCCCACCTACCTTGCGGAAGGCATTCTCAAGCAGGATCCTTTTGCCGTGCTGGACCGCGAGGGCGTCGGCCAACTTGTGAAGATGGCGACAGAGCGAGGTCGCAAGACTCGCCCGGATCTCAAGGTCGGCATCTGCGGCGAGCACGGCGGCGATCCGAGCTCAGTCGAGTTCTGCCATCAGACCGGCTTGAACTACGTCTCATGCTCACCCTTCCGAGTGCTGACAGCGCGTCTTGCTGCAGCCCAAGCGGCAGCTACCGACAAGCTAAAAGTCGAAGCCGGGAGAACCAAATAAACCGCAGAGGGCGCACAGGAACCCCGGGGGAATTCCTCTGTGAACCTCTGTGCCCCTCTGTGGTTACTGGACTTTCTGCAGCCGGGCAATCAGCTTCTGAGCCAGATTTTCCTCTGACTCTGACCATAGCAGCCGCGCGCTGGCGCCTGAGTTTTTCTCCACGGCGCCGGTGAACTCGACCAGCTTCTGTACGTTCGCGCGCACTTTCGCTTCCGCCTCGGCTGTAAGCTTTACCTGTTCTTGCAAAAACGGCGTGTCGATGCCAAAGTCAATCTGAATGTGCCCCTCCTGCTCGAACACGCCATCGTCGAACTCCAAACCATGCACAAGAAATTTTACTTGTGAAGCCTGAAGCGCCCACTGCTGAGTCGCCTCTGAGAAAGTCCACAAATCCCAATGCGCTTCGAACAAATACGCGTAATCCTCGTGCAGTAAATCGGCCGCGATCTGCACAGCTTCCTCGGGCAGAATGCCAACCCTGAATCGCTGCTCAAATATCGTGGGCTCGTTCCATGAAACTGGATACAGCGCAACATAGCTAATCCCGGGTTGCTGAGCCGAGAATGGGAATTGCCGCATCACAGCCAGAGTGCGGGGAAGCATATCCTCGACGTCGAAATCAGGGAACCAGAGGCTCAGGTAGAGGGGATCTGCCATGGGGAACTCGGCGGAAACCGTTTTTACAAGCTTCATTGTAATGCCGAGCCGGCGATACGCGGCTGAGACTCAGCGCGACACGGGCCGGAGGCGTCCCACGGGAGCTCCAAAATTCCACGCGGTTTCTGGCGGTTCACTCGATTGCTTTTCGTCTACAATTTGCGTGCCGCCATGCCTGCCACCACCAAAACCATCTTCCACGTTGACATGGACGCCTTCTTCGTCTCCGTGGAAGAGCTCTACGATTCTTCGCTGAAAGGGAAGGCAGTAGTAGTCGGAGGCCAGCGCCACGAGCGCGGAGTAGTTTCGGCTGCATCTTACGAGGCGCGCAAATTTGGCGTGCATTCCGCCATGCCCCTGCGAACCGCAGCCAAGCTTTGCCCGCGTGCGATTTTCGTGGACGGCCATCCCGACCGTTATCGCGAGTATTCAGAAAAAGTCTACAAAGTTCTCAACTCCTTTTCCCCGCAAGTAGAAATGGCCTCAATTGATGAAGCCTATCTCGACATGACCGGAACTGAACGCCTCCACGGCCCTCCGCTGCGTGCTGCCCACGCGCTACATCGCAAAATGAAGCTGGAGACGCAGCTCAATTGCTCAATCGGCATTGGAATTTCGCGTCTGATCGCCAAAGTTTCTTCGGCTAAGGCCAAACCAAATGGTGTGCTCTGGGTTATTCCCAGGCACGAGGCAAAATTTCTCGCGCCTCTCGATGTCCGCGACATTCCCGGCGTAGGTGCAGTGACGGAGAAGAACCTTCACGAATTGGGAATTTATCGCGTCGGCGATCTGGCGCGTTTTGAAGATTCATTTCTAGAGCAGCACTTCGGCAAATGGGGGCTGGCTCTCGCTGGCAAGGCTCGCGGCGAGGATGCGGGTGGCTGGTTCGATTCTGCAGTCGGCGAGGACACGCAGGCTAAATCCATCAGCCACGAGCACACTTATAACGAAGATACTGCGGATCCCCAGCAGCTTGAGTCTACCCTGATGCGCCTCTCGGAAATGGTGGGCCGCCGCCTGCGCGAAGCGGGTTTGTTCGCCCGCACCATTCAACTCAAGTTGCGCTATAAGGATTTCTCAACCATCACACGCGCGCATACTCTCGCTGATCCCACGCAGCTTGATACCGAAATTTTTGCGCAGGTGCGTACGTTATTTCGTAATAACTGGCGCAAGGGCGCCGAAGTGCGTTTGCTGGGAGTGCACGCTTCATCATTCGATGGCGCTCTTGGTCAGGGCGATCTTCTCGATGGCGACCGCCGTCAGCGCTGGCAGCAGGCGCTCTCGGCCGCCGACCGACTCCGCGACCGTTTTGGCGAATCGAGCATTACTCTGGCCACCGGCATGAACGCCGGCTTCCGCGAGCGCACGCATGAGAATCCCGCGGGATTGCCGGGCAAAGATAAAAAGCATGAACGATGACAGGCAAATTCACCATAGGCCGCTAGGCGTTCTCGCGATCTCAGTGATCCTGCTTGCGAGTACTGCGATCGCGTTGATTACCGGTGTCTCGCTCGCCTTCCCCGGAACTTTTCTGGATCGCATCTGGGCTCTCAAACGGGGCGCTTATATTGAATTTGTGACTCTCGGGAGGCCTGCCGGAATCTCGTTGATGATCCTCGGCCTTATCTGCGCCATTGCTGCGGCTGGATTGCTGAAGCGGCGAAAATGGGCCTGGTGGCTTGCCGTTGGGCTATTTGTCGTCAATGTCGCAGGAGACGCCGCGCGGATTTTTACCGGAGAACCGGTGAAAGGCGCATTCGGAGTAGCAATCGCCGCTGGCTTTGTGATCTATCTAACCAGATTGCGAGTCAGAGAATATTTCGGTATCCAATCCTCCCACGCCTGAAATACTTCGGTCCCCCAGCACTTTGGTGCTTCCTGCTGCCCGCCTGCATCTAATCTGTTGTTTGACTTCCGATCAGTTCCTACCTAGATTGGAAGTGGCTCTTTGAATGGTCCATCCCAAATTGGGGGCGTCACGGCTTCGACGGAGATGCTTGCGGCCAAGAGGCATGCCGGGGTGCACACACCCGTAATCGCGTGCAAAATGATAATTGCCAATCAAGAAATGGCATACGCTGCTTAATTAGTTAAGTAGCCGTCCTCCGCAGCTTCGCCCGTGGGCTGCGAGCGGACGTCACACAGCGGGCTGCTCTTCTCTGCTACGTCTGGGCAGGGAGGTTAAGATCTCAGGCTAGCGGCAACCGTTTCTTGTCCGTTCTGAGCGGCGGTCGCGAACGTCTTGGGCTAGGCGGAAACGCTGAAGGCCTGGGGCATGAACGTGAATAAGCATGTAGTCTCTTGACCAGTAACATTTTCGGACGCGGGTTCGACTCCCGCCGCCTCCACCACTCTAAATAGACGGGTTATAAAAGCATGGGAAAAATCGTACGGTAAACCTGCAAATTCCCAACAGAGGTTTTATCAGGCGCTCTTACAGGAGCTGTGGCGCACTCACCCAGGTGGCGGTAATAAGAATCAGAGTAGCTATAACCCAAAGAAGAGTAATCCAGCGCAACACTGTATCCAGACGTTCCTGCGACATGAGACCTCCAAATTTTTGGATGCCCGGAGGTCACACGACGTTTCTTGCCGCAACGCGAAAGTGTGAGCCCAAAAGTGTGAGCCCAGGAAAAGGATATCTAAGGTCTTGACTGCGGTCTTGACTGCGCCCGTGCTGTCTGGATTTTGCGGCGGCGCTCACGTTCGGTACTCATCTGGTCGATGCTTTGCACCACCAGGGGCGAGTAGAGTGCCTTCACCCAGCGTGGGTTTGTCCACTCGGGCTGTGCCGCGATGGCGCTCTCAAAATCCCTAAGTGCCTCGTCATCTTGTAGCGCACGCCACAAGGAGACGGCCCGAGCCATGGTCCGCTCGGGCTGAGCTTGGCCTTGCTCGTAAGCCAAATTGAGCACTTGCAGGGCATCGCTGAATCGGCGCAGCTCGATATCCGCCCAGCTCAGGTGTGCCCCCAGCCGCAGGTCCCGCGGGCGCTGCTGAATGGCTTGGCCCAGCAGATCGGCTGCCGAACGGTAATCGCCCGCCATGTAGAACCACCAGCCCAGCTCCTCCAGCCTCATGGGAGCGTTCTGTTCCAGCGAATTGGAGGAGAGTTCGGACCGCAACTTTTGAGCAGCCGCCGCGTTCCCGCCAAGCAGTTCAAGGCCGGAGATCGAGACCTGCAAGTCTTGCGGCTTTTCTCCTTTTATCGAATCAAGCGCACGGCGGAATTCCGCCGCCGCGTTCTTTGGATTGTCTGCAGCCAGGGAGAGAGCAAGAGAATTGGCTACATCCCGATTGGTTGATTCGAGTTCCAGAAGCTTGCGGTAGGAACCCGCGGCGCCTGCGAAGTCCGCCTGCGCGAACTGCGCCTCGGCCAGCACTTGCAAAGCCTTCTCCTGGCCGGGATGCATCTCAAGCGAGCGCATGGCAACCTGCTGCGCATGAGCGTATTTCCTGGCCTCAAACTCAGATTGGGCTTTGTCAGTCCAGAAAATGTAGGCAACGGCTAGATCGCGTTCGGGATGAACGTCCCAGTGCTCGCTGGCGATCATTTTCCGCACTTGAGCGATCCGCTCAGACGTCAGCGGGTGTGAACGGAAATATCCGCCCAGCGTGTCAAGTGCGACTCGTGACAACTCTTCTTGCGGCGTCTTGGCGCGGGCTTGGTACTCCTGATACAGCCGCTGGAAAGTTTCGAACATACGAATAGCGCCATTGGGTGAGTATCCCGCTTGCACTGACAGCCGCGTACCTTCGCGATCGGCTTCGAGTTCCTGATCTTTGCTATAGCCGGCTTCGAAAATCTCAACGGGTAAGGCAACCAGTTCACCAAGTGGAATCTTGCGTAACGCCTGTTCCTGTTGCACACGCTCGGCGCAATGATAGTGATCGATGTGTTCGATCTCATGGCCGATTACCGCGGCGAGCTCGTCTTCACTGTCCATCAGGCCGAGCAGGCCCTCGCCTACATAGACGTGTCCGCCAGGCACGGCGAAGGCATTGATGAAATAGCGTCCCGGAACGTAATGAAACTTATAAGGTAATTTGCGATGCGCATGGGCCGCAATACGCGAGCCTACTTGGCCAAGGTAGCGCTCCACTTCGGCAGCGTCGCGATCTTGTTTGTCTCGCGGGTAACGGTAAACGCGCGCGATCTCATTGCCGATGCGAATTTCTTCTTCGTCCGACATGCGGGTAAACCTGACCGGCATGCGGGTCAGTTCCTGTTCTGTATCGGCGATCAAATACAGTAAGGCGGCTGGAGCGGGCGGCACGTCCACTTTGCGGTGCTCGGTCATGAACACAGCCGCCAGTCCGAGGAGCACGACTCCGGTAAGTGCGATCCAGCGCGTCATAAATATTGGCGAATTGCCTCCCGATGCCGCGTGTATAGAAATGAAACCAGAAGCAAAGCGCTGCCCAGCACAATCAAGGTCAAATAGCGATCGCGCGGGCTGAGGCGCCACACATCGACCAGCAGAATTTTGCCCACGCAGAGCAAGAGCAAGCCAAGCCCGGAGAGCCGGAAGCTGCGCTCGCTCACCCACAAAGCAAACATGAAGATTGCCACACCCTCGAGCCCCCATGAAAGCGTAATCAAGCCATGCCTCATTTCCAGCGCCAGCAACGCGGTCGAAGACAACGGTTCCGATAGCAACACGAGCAGAGTCTAACGCGCCAGCGTTATTAACAGCAGCCACCATAAACAGTTCTACAGCTGCAGTATGAGTGGCGTTTGGACATGTAACCGTGAGAATGGAAGTTGGCGTGTTGTCAACGATTGCGGTCTTCTTGAATATGAATGTCTGAGCCTGCGTAGCAGAGCCGAGCGTCGCCGTAGTTCCAGCAACCAGTGTTCCAACAGCTAGCGTGTCAAGTTGCTTGTTTGCTCCAGACAGAAGCTGAAGGCTGGCGGTATTGGTTCCGGCGACTGCTCCGTGAAGAGTGTTGATCTCGGCTTCTTTAGTGGTCAGGCCCCCACCAAGAGAGCCAGAAGCGTTGTTCAAAGCTGCAGCAAGCTCTTCGGCAGCGCCGACGCTTTGCAAAGCCTTGTCTAGGTGGTTCAGGCAATCTGTGCTTAGTGCCATTCCGGCTCCTATTTAATCTCGTCGTTGAATTCCTTGCGTGCCAGGACCGCCTTAGCCCTGGAAACGGCATTTTCTCGCGGCATTCCGGCTTCCACTGCGGCATTGATCGCGCCGTTTACGTCGCCACCGACGTACAATTCGTAGCTTCTCCGCTCCTCTGGATGGAACTCGTTAGCTACCCAGAGAACGTGCTTATACTCGTGATCCACGCATCGGTTGATGAATATCTCTGTCTGGGGCATTACAACACCTCTTATAACTAAGCCGTTAGGCTTCGTTGATTGTGTCATTTACATTATACTTGACTTCCTGATTCTTTGCAATACCAAGGGCATTATTCACGCACCTGGCGTTAACCTGGCCCATCTGCATTAGCGTGTGGTTCTGGCGACGCCCAGAGGCCACCGCTTCGGCGTATTTCTCGTTAATACTATCAGAGCAGAGAGCCACAGGCTTTCCAACGCATTTCGGCTTCCAGTGGCCAGCCCATGCAGACCAATTGCAAAACATGGTATTGTAGCCAAGTTTGGCATAAGCACAAAGAACCATATCTCTACTGGCGGTAACATCCTCGGTAGACGCCTTATAAGCCTGGTAGATAT
>Ga0137403_10010647_pt1 | contig 10180 bp, 9 predicted proteins | sample CZOMad2_1_16fung_FD_122057 | JGI IMG/M metagenome (GOLD analysis project Ga0137403, IMG submission 122057) | Vadose zone soil fungal communities from Angelo Coast Range Reserve, California, USA - CZOMad2_1_16fungal (Hybrid Assembly) | ecosystem: Environmental > Terrestrial > Soil > Vadose zone... | reverse complement strand
CGGGTGGCGGCGACCGCGACTGCAAGTTCGGCGGTTTCGCGTTCGATCGCGTCGCACCAGTGGTCGTCGTAATTGCGGACCTCGAGCAGCCGGTTGCGCGAACGCAACGAGCGCTCCAGCGCCGACACCCGGCTGGAATGCTCACTGTCGATCGCCAGCACCAGCCGGTCGAAGAAGCGCCGCCGCTCGGAAGCCGCGCCCATGAACAGTCCGTCCATCGCGGGCGTCAGCCAGACCATGCGCAGGTGATCGCCGAAGGCGGTCGCCGAACCCACCGGCTCGCGGTCGATGCGGCAGCGCCGGCTCGATGAGGCCGCTTCTGCTGCCGGCGCATCGATCCCGGTGCCGAGCGTGGCGAGCCCGAGCGCGCCCTCGACCTCGGCGGATACCGCCCAGGAACCGTCGCCCTGGTTGTCAGCAACATCCTCCAGCGTCGCGCGCCGCAAGCCCCGTCCCGGCGACAGAAATGAGATCGCTTCCAGGCAATTGGTCTTTCCGGCGCCGTTCGGCCCCACCAGCGCCACGACGTCGCACCGCGCCTGCACGCTCGCCGCCCGATAATTGCGGAAATGCGTCAGCGTCAGCTTGTGAATGCGGGAAGGAGTCATCGTTATCCTTCGTCATGCCCGGGCTTGTCCCGGGCATCCACGTCCTTGCTGTATCCAAGACGTGGATGGCCGGGACAAGCCCGGCCATGACGCAATCTAGTGACTGTGCGAGTGAACGGAAGACGCCTCACACCCGCATCGGCATCAGCACGTAGAGCGCGCCTTTATTTTCCTTGTCCTGCACCAGCGTCGGCGAGCCGGGGTCGGCGAGGCGGAGCACGGCGACTTCGCCTTCGATCTGGGCGGCGATGTCGAGCAGGTAGCGCGAGTTGAAGCCGATATCGAGCGCGTCGGAGGCGTATTCGACCTCGAGCTCTTCGGTGGCGCTGCCGGAATCCGGGTTGGTGACCGACAGGATAAGCTTGCCGGGCGAGAGCGCCAGCTTCACCGCGCGGCCGCGTTCGCTCGAAATCGTCGAGACGCGATCGACGGCGGCTTCGAAATCCTTCTTGCCGACGATCAGTTCCTTGTCGTTGTTCTGCGGAATGACGCGGCCGTAATCCGGGAAGGTGCCGTCGATCAGTTTCGAGGTCAGCACCACATTGCCGAGCGTGAAGCGGATCTTGCCCTGCGACAATTCGATCGAGACTTCGGCTTCATTGTCCTCGATCAGCCGCTGCACCTCGCCGACGGTCTTGCGCGGCACGATCACGCCGGGCATGCCGGCGGCGCCTTTGGGCAAGGCGAGATCGATTTGCGCCAGACGATGCCCGTCGGTCGCGACCGCGCGCAAGCTCGCGGCCTTGGCGCTGCCGGCCGCGTGCAGATAAATGCCGTTGAGATAGTAACGGGTCTCTTCGGTCGAGATCGCAAATTGGGTGCGGTCGATCAGCCGTTTCATATCGGCGGCGGCGAGCGTGAACGAATGCGACATGTCGCCGGCGGCGAGATCGGGGAAATCGTTCTCGGGCAAGGTCTGCAAGGTAAAGCGCGAGCGGCCGGCGCGGATCGCCAGCACCGAGCGGTCGCCGTCGGCTTCCAGCACAATCTGCGTGCCGTCGGGTAATTTGCGCACGATGTCGTAAAACATATGCGCCGGCACGGTGGTCGAACCGCCGGTCGCGGTTTCGGCGGCAAGCGTCTCGGTCACCTCAAGGTCGAGGTCGGTGGCTTTGAGCGACAGCCGGGCGCTTTCGGCGCGGATCAGCACGTTGCCGAGAATCGGAATGGTGTTGCGGCGCTCGACCACCCGATGGACGTGCCCCAGCGACTTCAGGAGTTGCGCGCGTTCGACGGTGACCTTCATTGCATACCCGCCTGATCCCCAAAAGTTGGAAAAGCCGGGCGGCCGAAACGGCGCACCGCGGCATTGAAACCCGAAAAGCCCAAACAAAGCTGGATTTGACCAAACCCGCGAGGGGACCGCAAGGTGGCGCGGTTAGCCCTCAAGCGCAAGAGGATGCGACGTGCCGTTCCCCACGTTTTGCAGGCCGCCCACGGTCGTCCCGGCGCTCCGCCGGGGACGACGCGAAGACAAGCTTCACTCCTGCAACTGACGCTTGAGCGATTCGACCTCTTCGGAGAGGCCGGAATCCTTGGTGACCAGCGCCTCGATCTTGCGCACCGCGTGCAGAACCGTGGTGTGGTCGCGCCCCCCGAACCGGCGCCCGATCTCAGGGAGCGAGCGCAGCGTCAGGGTTTTCGCCAGATACATCGCAACCTGGCGCGGGCGGACCACGTTCGCGGTCCGGCGCGACGACAACAGATCGGAGCGGCTGACATTATATTGCCGCGCCACCACCCGCTGAATGTCCTCGATCCGGATGCGCTTGGGCTCTTGCGGACGGATCAGGTCGCGCACCTCGCGCTCGGCCATCTCCAGCGTCACCGGCTGAGCGTTAAGCTTGCTGTGCGCGAGCAGGCGGTTGATGGCGCCTTCGAGGTCGCGGCCGTTATGGGTGATGCTGCGGGCGAGATATTCGAGCACCTGTTCGGGTACGTCGAAGCTCGCGTGATGAGCCCGCGCCACGGCGACCCGCGATTTGAGGATACCAAGCCGCAATTCCTCGCCGAGCGAGCCCATCTCGACCACGAGGCCGCCGGCCAGCCGCGAGCGCACGCGGTCGTCGAGGCTCTCAAGATCGGAGGGCGGCCGGTCGGCCGCGATCACCACCTGGCGGCCGGCGTCGATCAATGCGTTGAGGGTGTGGCAGAACTCGGCCTGGGTCGACTTGCCCTGCAGGAATTGCAAATCGTCGATCACCAGCACGTCGATGCCGCGCAACGCTTCCTTGAAAGCCAGCGCGGTCTGGGTTTTGAGCGCGGCGACGAAGCCATACATGAACTTCTCGGCGGTGAGGTAAAGCACCTTGCGTTCGCTTCCCGAATTGCCGGCCCACGTCACCGCCTGCAACAGATGGGTTTTACCGAGGCCGACGCCGGCATGGATGTAAAGCGGGTTGAACATCACGGCATCGCCGCGCCGTCCCTCCGCGACCTGACGCGCCGCGGCGTGCGCCAGCGTGTTGGAGCGGCCGACGACGAAGCTTCCGAAGGTCAAGCGTGGATCGAGCGGCGAGCCGCCGAGCGCGTCGTGGCTGGCGGACACCGGCGCGGTCGCGCGCAGCTCGGTCGCGGGACGGCTGTCGGTCCGCTCGACGCGGCGCGGCTCGATCAGCGGGGCCGCTTCCTTTGCCGGCGCCGCGCACCGCATCGCCGTGCGAACCGTGAGGTCGATCCGGTGCACTTCGGGCATCTCGGCCTGCCAGCAGGAGAGAACGCGCTCGGCATAATGCGCCTGGATCCAGCTCTTGAGGAACCGCGTCGGAACCGAAAGATGGACGCTTTCCTGCTGGACGCCTTCCAGGTCCATTCGCGCAAACCAGCTCGTATAGACGTCTTCTCCGACGCTCGAACGCAAACGACCTTTCACGCGCGACCAGCGATCTTGTTCCGGGTTTGTCATGGTTTAAGGGACTTTTCTGCAGGAGTAATGTTGGGTTTGACGGAATCGCCGTGCGGGTTGTTGCTCGCGCGGCGCGACCTCGAGCAAGGCTCCATCTTCAGCCACAGACCAGCCGCTCGGCGAAAATGCCGAAAGCAAATCTCAAAGCTGAAAGATGAAGCGCCTTGCGAGGTCAGCGCGTACTCGACGGCGTGTCCGGGGCTCGCATCGGGAACCGCGTGCAGGTTCTGCCTAATACGGCATCATTATTTAAAAATAATTTTTGATCGACTACCGCGATGATTCCGTAAGTCATGCCACCTCCCCCCTTGCCGTGATTGCGCACGGCAAGCTGTCATTTCCACGTGTGCTTCAGACCCAGTCAGCGTCACCTGAAAGGCAAAATCGTTCAGCCGTGACGCCGCCTACTTAGCTCGTTCGTTTCAACCCGTTCACTCGCTTCGCCTTCGGCGTAATTGCGGTTGGCCGGTGCGCATTTCTCGACTTGGAAGTAAGCGCGACGCGAACGTCCCGCTTGAGAAATTTAGGCACAGAACCACCATCCCCATATTGCTATAGGTTTTGAACCGACAATCGCTTGGAAAGCGTCGCCTACGCGCACACCGCCGCCGATTTGCACGTGCGCCCCGTTTCTTAAACCGCGCTGGTCAGAAGAACCGTAGGCACCGCGAACGTTAATAGAGATACATCATGGCTTGTTTCTCGCAACGGAAATGATTCGTCGCGAGTGCCTGCAAAATCGTCTTCGCATTCGCGAAATCAGGCAGCGAGGTTGGCGCACGGCAGCAACGTTTTGAATCTGTGCGCAGATTCGAAACGTCGAGCCGCCGTCACATTTCCCAAGATTGTCCAAAATAAATTCATAAATTGTTTACGTTTGGGCGAGCGGAACACGAATTTTCGAACAACTGCTCGCCGCTATGCCGATAAGTGACTACGCAAGCGCGTTTTTTTTTGTTCGTCTGGACAGGGTAACCCCAAAGTGCCGTTGCGTGTCGTCGTCGCCATGCGATTGCAATTGCAAAAGCGTGCCAATCAACGATCGACACCGAGCACGTCGCCCCCCGTCGGCTTTCCGAGCGGGCTTTGGTGCGAGAACTCTCGCGTCGGCGCCGGCAAAAATACGGTGCCGGAGTGCGACGCCGAGCTCAACTTGCCCGGCGTGGCGGCCGCAAAAGAAAAGGCCCGGCGTTGCCGGGCCTTGTTTCGAATGTTTTCTTCAATCGCTTCATTTCGCCAGCTTGGCGATCTGATGTACGAGCCGTGAAACCTTCCGGCTCGCATTGTTTTTGTGAATGATGTTGCGTTGCGCCGCTTGCATGAGTTCCGGCTCCGCGCGCACCATCGCCTTGAGCGCGGCGGCGCGGTCGCCGCTCTTGATCGCCTCTTCGACGATGCGAACCGCGCCCCGCATCTGGGTACGGCGCGACTTGTTGATCACGGTGCGGCGGGCAATCTTGCGCGTCGCCTTCTTGGCGGAAGTCGTATTGGCCATGGTCTCAAATATCCTTCGGCGGTGACAGCTCGCTTGGGTGGCTCGGATGGTCCAGCCCAAATGCGCCGGCCGTTCAACCGCATGATCGACGCTGACGTATTTTCGGAATGTTCTGGGAGAATGCCGCTTTCGAAGGAGCAAACGATGCTCACGCGACGGCGTCGCTCAAAGAACAGCGGCGGCGGAATTGCCCCCGCCGCCATTGCCGGTCTTATAGAGGGCGCGCTTTGCAGCGTCAACGCCTTCCCGGCTGCCGGGGGCCGGCCAGGGTAGCCTGAAAGTACCGATAAGTTGCTGATGAGGTTGAATTTCTACTAGCGCACCGTTAATGCCTGACGACGCTTTCGGGCACGACAGGTATAAGGTGACGCATGATCCGCGGTTTTTTCCGACTGGTGGGACTGCTGCTGTTGGCCGGGGCATTCATTTTTATGGTCTATGACGGCGCGCGCTTTGTCGCCGACCAGACCTTGCGTTTCACCCGGTTTGGCCAATTCTGGAATGACGTCCATCAAGCCAGCCAGCAGGCCTTCCGGGCCTGGGTGGAAGGCGTGGCGCCCTGGCTCTGGACCAGCGTGGTCCGAGTGATCCTGGACCAACCGGTTTTTGCCGTGATGGGCGTGCTCGGGATTCTGCTGATGTTGCTGTTCCGGCCCCGCAAGCCGCTGATCGGCTATTCGCGAGACTGACCCAAAGGCCGCGCGTTCACCGGCTTATGTTCGGGGATCGAGCGTAATGGGGCTGCGGCGGCCTGCGTAATAGATATAGGGTGAAGAGGCATAGAGTCTCATCATCAGGGGCCGGTCCGGAGAGAACCCATGTTGTTCATGCGAAAACCCGTCGCCATGCCGAGCGCCGCCGAGGCCCTGCCCGGCCGTGCCGATCCTATTCCAACGGCCAAACGTCATTTCGTGAACGGCCGCGGACTGCAGCCGCCCTATCCGGAGGGGCTTGAGCTGGCGGTGTTCGGGCTTGGCTGTTTCTGGGGCGCGGAGCGCAAATTCTGGGAACTCGGCGATGGCGTCCACATCACCGCCGTCGGCTATGCCGGCGGCCACACCAAAAATCCCACCTATGAGGAGGTGTGTTCGGGCCGCACCGCGCATACCGAAGTGGTGCTGGTGGTGTTCGACCCGAAGAAGATTTCCTACGATCGTCTGTTGAAGACGTTTTGGGAAAGCCACAACCCGACGCAGGGCATGCGTCAGGGCAATGACGCCGGCACGCAATATCGTTCCGCGATCTACACGTTCAATGACGCGCAACGAAAGGCCGCGGACGCTTCCAGGGCCGCCTATCAAAAGGCGCTCTCGGCAAAGGGCCTTGGCGCCATCACCACGGAAATCGCGCAGGCTTCCGAATTCTATTTTGCGGAAGACTATCATCAGCAATATCTGGCGAAGAATCCGGCCGGGTATTGCGGGCTCGGTGGCACCGGCGTGGCGTGTCCGATCGGCGCCGGCGTCAGCGCGGCCTGATCTCTTCACCCTTGCGTGCGTCGCGAGCGAGCTGTCGCTCCTCGCGGGCAACGCAAAAGGATTCGTTAACCATAAATCGTGCAAGGCTGTGAGCTGTCTCGCTATGAGTATCCTACGTCGTCATTCCGGGTTCGTGCCAACGCACGCTCCGGAATGACAACGGTAAGAGTGCGCGGGAATTCTGTGTTCTACTTCTTCAAATGCTTGGCAAAGAAGGCGAGGCTGCGCGGCCAGGCGATGTCGGCGCTGGTCTTGTCGTAACTTGCCCGCTCGTCGCAATGGAAGCCGTGCTGCGCGCCGGGATAGATATGGATATCGACCTCGGGCCGCTTGGTTTTGATGGCCTCGACGTCGCTGAGCGGAATGCCGGCGTCCTTTTCGCCGAAGTGAAGTTGGGTCGGCACGTTCGGCTTGTCGTCGGCAAAGCGAACGATGGCGCCGCCGTAATAGCCGACCGCCGCGGAGAGGCCTGAGAGTTTCGTCGCGGCGACAAAGGCGATGCTGCCGCCAAGGCAAAAGCCGATGATGCCGACCGGGCCGACATTCTTGACCGCATCGATGGCGGCCTGGGTGTCGCGGAGCATCGCCGCCCAGTCCGGATTGGCGACGAATTTGCGCGCCACTGTGATTTCGTCGGGCGAATAGCCGGACTGGAAATTCGGTTCGACGCGATCGAAGACCGCCGGCGCGATGGCGACATAGCCCTCGCTTGCGAGACGGTCGCAAACCGCGCGAATGTGGTGATTGACGCCAAAAATTTCCTGGATCACGACAATCGCCCCCTTGGGCGCGGTCGTGGGGTCGGCGCGGTAGCCGCCCAATTGAAAATTGTCCGAAGCGGTCAGTTTAATCTCTTGTCCCACGGAATATCCTTTTTGCTCGAGGGGGTGATCGTCGTTGAAGGGTTTGTGCGAGGAAAAAGCAGGGTGTTATTGCCACATCCAGTTGTGGCCCCAATCGCCTTTCCAGCCGGCCAGTCTGCCCTTGCGAAATTGCAGAAACAGCCGGTGCCGGTGCAGGAACAATCCGCTGCCGCCGAGGTTGCGGAAGGTGAGATAGATTTCATCGCCCGGGCGGCCGCTGACGTAGTTCAACGGCGTGCCCAAGGCCTGCGCGGCTTCTTCCACATCCATCCCGAACGCAAGCGGGATGTTGTTCGACAAGGTCTCGGTGAAGCCGCCGCGGGATTTGAATTCCTCGGCGCTCACCGGTGCGAGCCATGCCAGGAAGACGACGGTCAGCGGCAACGCATGATGCACCAGCCTGTTCATGACTGGACCAGCCTTTCCGGGGTAACGTCTGAAGCGTTTTGTCCCGGCCATTCTAAAGCATGATCTGGAAAAGTGGGAACCGGTTTTCCAGGCGACAAACGCGTTTGCGCGCAGATCATGCTCAAACAAAGAGATGCGATCCGCCTGTCGAGGGGAACCACCTGGCTTCGGGAACGGCGATCCGCATCGGGGCTCAAGTCGTTTGCGTTTCATACGACGAAATTTCGATCAGGCTGCCGTCGGGATCGCGGCAATAGACCGACCGCAGCACGCCGCGGGCGCCTTGTTTTGCCACCGGGCCTTCTTCGATGGCCACGCCATGCGCCTTGAGATGCGCGACCACCTCCTGCGGCGTCTGCGAGGTGAGAAAGCACAGATCGTCGCTGCCGGCGGTCTCATGGTCGGCCGTGAACCACTCCGTCTTGTCGGCATCAAGTGGCCGCACATTGACCTTCTGGTTGCCGAAGATCAGCGAGGTCCGGGGTGTCTTGCCTTCGCCCGGATCGAACACCCTGATCTCCATGCCGAGGATTGTTCGATACCATTGCGCCGAGCGCGTCACGTCCGAAACATTGATCACCAAGTGATCGAGCGCGTCGACCTTGAGAGCCATGGCTTATCCTTATCATCGCGGCTTAAACGCGCATCTGCCGCACTGGCCGCATTGGGCTTTGTTTGTTACAACGCGACCAGTCGTCAATTCAATAACAACGGACCAGCGCGTTATAAAGTGTCCGTCGGGGAGAAATGGCATGGCTTTACGCCGCGCGGCGATGGGCATCTTCGCAATGGGTATTGCCGTATTGGTTTCGATCGCGCCTGCTTCGGCGCTCGACTATCCGACGCGGCCGGTTCGCTTCGTGGTCGGCTATCCGGCGGGCGGCGCCACCGATATTCTGGCGCGCTTGATCGGCCAGCGGCTCTCCGAGCGGTTGGGCCAACAATTCGTGATCGAGAACAAGCCGGGTGCGGGCAATAACATCGGCACCGAGACCGTGGTCAATGCCGAGCCTGACGGTTACACGGTGTTATTGGTCAATCCCGCCAACTTCATCAACGCCTCGCTTTACGTCAATCTGAGATTCAACTTCATTCGCGACATCGCGCCGGTGGCGTCGTTTATTCGGGTCCCGAATGTGATGACGGTCGCCCCCGACGTGCCGGCGAAGACGGTCGCGGAGTTCATCGACTATGTGAAGGCCAATCCCGCCAAGGTGAACATGGCCTCATCCGGCAACGGCACCTCGGTGCATCTGTCCGGGGAATTGTTCATGGCGATGTCGGGCGCGAAGATGCTGCACGTTCCCTATCGCGGCGCCGCGCCGGCGATCACCGACATGCTCGGCAACCGCGTCCAGGTGATCTTCGACAACATGCCCTCGATCATCCAGCATATAAGTTCCGGCAAATTGCGGGCGCTGGCTGTGACGACGGCGGTGCGGTCGCCGGAATTGCCTGACGTGCCGACCGTCGCCGAGACCGTTCCGGGTTATGAGGCGAGCGCGTTGTTCGGCATGGGCGCGCCGAAGAATACGCCCAAGGAAATCGTCGAAAAACTGAACCGGGAAATCAACGCGGTGCTGGCCGAGCCGGAGCTGAAGAAACGCCTGGTGGAACTCGGCGGCGAGCCGCTGATCAGCTCGCCGGAGGCGTTCGGCGCGCTGATCGCGGCGGAGACCGAGAAGTGGGAAAAGGTGGTCCATTCCGCCGGACTGAAGGTGGAATAGAGCAACGGCGCCTCCGTTGCGAGCGACGCCGGCGGGGGATTATATTATGTGGCCTGCAACGCCTTGAGAGCAGAGGAGGCCGTCATGCAACCGCACAAGACCGTCTCGCGTGAAGAATGGCTCGCCGCGCGGAAAGCGCATCTCGATCATGAGAAGGAATACACGAGGGCACGCGATCGGCTCAGCGCCGAGCGGCGTGCGTTGCCCTGGGTCAAGGTCGACAAGACTTACGTGTTCGACGGCCCCAACGGCAAACAGACCTTGAGCGATCTGTTCGCAGGCCGCAGCCAGCTCGTGGTCCAGCATTTCATGTTCGCGCCGGACTGGAACGAGGGCTGCAAGAGCTGCTCGTTCTGGGCCGACGGCTTCGAGCGCATGACCCCCCATCTTGCCGCGCGCGACACCACGCTGGTGGCGATCTCGCGCGCGCCGCTGTCAAAACTCGAGGCGTTCAAGGCGCGGATGGGCTGGACTTTTGACTGGCTGTCCTCGGCGGGCAACGATTTCAACTTCGACTACGCCGTTTCGTTCAAACCGGAAGAAATCAAATCGGGCGCCAAGGTCTACAACTTCGGAACCTCCGGCTTCGGCGTCGAGGAAGCCCCCGGCATCAGCGTGTTTTACCGCGACGAGACGGGAAGTATCTTCCACACCTATTCGTGCTTCGCGCGCGGGCTCGACATGATGAATGCCGCC
>Ga0137403_10010646_pt1 | contig 10181 bp, 10 predicted proteins | sample CZOMad2_1_16fung_FD_122057 | JGI IMG/M metagenome (GOLD analysis project Ga0137403, IMG submission 122057) | Vadose zone soil fungal communities from Angelo Coast Range Reserve, California, USA - CZOMad2_1_16fungal (Hybrid Assembly) | ecosystem: Environmental > Terrestrial > Soil > Vadose zone... | reverse complement strand
GATGGCGCCGCCGTGGGTCGGCACTGGGTTCTGCGGATCATATAGGTAACTATCGGGCGCTTCATCTACAGGCGGCTCGGGAGCGAGAACGCCGCCGCTTCGGAGGTAATACGGAAGGGGCTTGGCACGCTCGAGGGGCCACTCTCTTTCATCGCGCCAGACGTTGGCGCCCATGACGAATATCCGGACTGTAGGAAATGGCCGCGGCGCGGCCCCCGGTGGCCTGAGAAACTGGTCGAACCACGCGACACTCGGGGCAAGGCTTCGATCCGGAAGTTGCGCGGCTCGACGCCGCCGGGCAGCGCTGGAGCCCAGGCATGCGCCCACGGGCCGATCACCAGACGGGTAGCTGAGGCGACCTGAGGAGTGGCCTCGCGGCGGATGCGGATGAAGTCCCGAAGCTCGACCGGCAGAAAGGGATCGAACCAGCCGCCCATCAACAGCACGGGAGCCTTCAGGCGGCGAGGTCCATCCTCGCTATCCACATCTGACCAGTACGCATCCTTTCCGGAATGGCGGATCAAGTCCTGAAAGAAGGGGACGCGCTCGCCTACCGCGCGCTGATCCGCATCGCGCAGGGGCCAGCCTGCGGCGCCTCGATCGATGACTGCGGGATCAGGTGGGTCATCGTCACGGCCGCGGCTGCGCAGGCCCCAGAAGAGGGCGCTTTCCAGGGAAAAGGCGCCGCCGGGATAAAACATGTCGTGAAAACTTGAACTCGCCAGCCAGATCATCAGCGCGGAGGGGCCGGGGTTGGCCTGGTCGGCCAGCACCCATTGGGTCTGACCGAAGGATGAACCGCCCCACATGCCGAGACGGCCATCGAACCAAGGCTGTCGGGCAAGCCAGGCGAGCGTTTCGAGGCCGTCCTGCCGCTCGCCGCGGAGCGGATAGTGTGTGCCGCCGGATTCATAGCGCCCGCGCGTGCCTTGAATGACAGCAGTGTATCCGTGCTCAGCCCACATGCTCCCGACGGTTCGGCCGAAAATCATATTGGTTAGGGTCTTGCTATAAGGCACCCGGACGAGAATGGCCGGCGCACGGCCGGCCCGGAGCGGGTGGTAAATGTCGGCCACGAGTGTGACGCCGTCGGCGGTTTTCATAGACACCCGCTCAATCCGAACAGCAAATTCGCTCGGACGCAGACCCAGGGTGCGCCCGAACCACCAGGGGCCCAGCTGATCGGTTATCCAGACAAGCACGCCAATCGTGATCAGGAGGGCGATGGAGCCGCGGACGGCGACTGTCTTCCAGGTCGTGGCGGACGCGGGCGGCTGACTGTACCGGCGATGATACCCCGCTAGGGTCAATAGGAAACTCGCCAGCACCCAATGGAAGAAGATCGGAATCGAGCCGCCTGTCCAGCGTTCGTGCGGATAGAGGCTCATGCGGATGACGTATCGGATCACCATCACGCTCAGATAGACGGAGCCAAGCAACAGGAGGCCATTGCCAAGCCGGCGTGACGGATGGACGAAAAATCCGCGGCCGCGAGAGAAGTCTAGTGCGATCTTCCCGTAGAGCAGAATGATCAGGGCCTGGCTCGCTAGCAACCACGGGTAGGCAAGGGCGCCGGAGAACCACTCCTCCATCGGAGGCAGGAATGATACGGAGAAGAGAGCCACCGAAAGCTGGCCCAGAACCCGCGCACAAAACAGCGCCAGCAAAACCCATAGCCAGGGCGCGTAACGCCGGCTCAGGCGAACATCTGCTTGTAATGCCGGTACCAATCGCTCTGGAACCTCTCGTCCGGGTCGTGCTCCTTTTTCAGACGGAGGAACTCCTGAAATTGCGGATAACAGGCCTCGACTTGCCGGCGCGTCGCCCAGCGGTGATAGGTCAAGTAATAGCTGCCGTCGCGGCGGATGGCCATGTCGATGAGGCGGCGGAACGCCTCAGCGGCGTGCTGCAGGCCTTCCGGCGTATGCACCACATGCAGGTTGAAGATTACACAAGCGTAGGGCTGACGCGCCCACTGCAGAAAGCTTTCTCCGTCGCGTTCAATCAGGCGGATGGTGCCGTAGATGACGTTGACGTCGTTCTTACGAAAGTCGGCAGCGGCCTCGGCCATGAAGCCGGCGAGAGCTGTACGAGGGACATAGATCTCGGTGATCATCTCCGTGGCCGGATTGCTCGCGCCGAGGCGCTGGTCGAGCGCCCGATGATAGCCTTCCGGATAGAAACTGAGCTGGTGAGTGTCGGACCAATAGATCTGGCCGGACGTGGAGAGATAGTAACTGGAGTAGCGCTCAAATGCACGGCTCTTGTCATTGTGGGCGAGATCCAGAAGCTGGATCCACTGCTGGTCTGAAAGTTCCTTCTGCTTTTCGGGGATCGGCGTGGACACAGCTAACGGGCGGTAGCAGGAGAAGACGCCGCGGCGGAGGAAATGCTCGGATTTAGGATCTATGTCGTACTGGAAATCGCCATAGAGAAAGCCGGCAGCTATGCGCTTCTCGAACATGGCCATTAGGTCGTCGATGCGGATCACTTCGACCACACGCTCGAGTTTGCGGCGGGGATCGAGGCGCAGGGTTACCGAGGAGATCGGGCCGAACAGGCCATAGCCGCCAATTACCAGCTTAAAAAGCTGCGCGTTTTCGTCACGGCTGCACCGCCGTGATTTGCCGCCGGCATCGATGAGGACGAACGATTCCACGTCGCCAATGAACGGTCGCATCCGCAAGCCGCGGCCGTGAGCGTTGGCGGAGAGAGCGCCGCCTATGGTGAGACGATCAGCGCCAGTCTGCTTTTGCCGAATGCTCCACCCGTTGCCCCGATCCTCGCCTGCCTTAACCAGATATTCGATCAAGCCCGGCCACTCGATGCCGGCTTGCACCTCGATGAGGCCCTTGTCGCTATCCAGCCGCAAGACGCGGTTCATCTGGACCGTGTCGACCAACACGGTATCGGCGCCGAATTGTTGGCCGCCCATGGCGTGTCTTCCGCCGGCAATCGAAATGCTCTTGCCTTGGCGCCGGGCTGAAGATACGACTTCAGCAAGCTGCTCGTTAGAAGTGACTCGCTCGACGCTGCTGACGCGCGTAGCGTTGAGCTGAGAGTGAATGTCGTTGACGTCAGTGCGCGCCGGAGCCGGCGCCTGCGCGCTACCGAGCGCGGGCCAGAGCGTCAGCAGCGACTTAGAAAATTCCCGCCTGTTCATCGTGGCCTGAGTATAACGCTAATGATCATATATCTGCCGGCGCGCATTCCCGCCCATGGCGGAACAGAAGCCGATAATGTTCGCAGATCGGCGGCCTATATTTGAGGACCTCAGGAGAGCATGATATTGAATCATCCCCTCAGGTACTTGTTGAAGAAATCGAGAGTGCGCTGCCAGGCAAGCTTGGCCGCCGTCTCGTCATAACGGGGCGTTGTATCGTTATGGAAACCATGATTCGCGCCTTCATAAATGTAGGCGGTGTAGGTCACGTGGTTTGCTTTCAGTGCTTCCTCGTAAGCGGGCCATCCCCCGTTGATGCGCGTGTCGAGGGACGCGTAATGAAGCAGGAGAGGCGCCTTGATCTTGGCAGCATCCGCAGCTGGGGGCTGCGCGCCATAGAACGGTACTGCCGCGGCGAGGTCCGCGCCCATCCGTACGGCCAGCGTGTTGGCAATGCCACCACCAAAGCAGAAACCAACCACGCCGACCTTACCGGTGCAGTCGGCACGAGCTTTCAACCACCGGGCCGCGGCCACGAAGTCCTCGGTCATCTTTAGCCGATCGACCTGTCCGAACAGCTTTGCGCCCTTCTCATCATCGCCCGGGTATCCGCCGACACTGGTCAGACCGTCCGGCGCGAAGGCCATAAAATTCGCGGTGGCTAAACGGCGTGCCACGTCCTCAATATAGGGATTCAGACCTCGGTTCTCGTGCACGACCAGCACTCCGGGTAACTTTCCACTGGCGTTCGCAGGGCGAACCAAGTACCCACGTATGCTTCCATTGCCTTGTGGGGAGGTTACGGTCGCATACTCGGACTTGATTCGGCTGTCGTCTTTGGCGACCTGTTGCGCCCAGGCGTAATTCGGGCGAAGGCTCTCCCATATCGCCGTGGCCGTCAGTCCACCGACCGCGAACTTTTTCGCGCCGTCCAGGAATTCGCGGCGGCCGATATCGCCGTGAACGTAACGGTCAAAGAGGTTCAGCAACTCTTGTGGAAAATCCTGCGCTTTCATTCGTTCCATGCGGCGTGGCCCTTTCCGGCGCGAGGATACCACATCATCGCTCGCGGAATCGCGCTGCAACCGTGCTAAACTATCCAACTTCGCCAAATTTTGTGATAACTCGTCGCTCGATTCTGCAAAACACGGCGCTTACCCTGGGTGCGCCGATGATCAATCGCGGCCGATTCGCCCTTTTCGCCCAAAGCAAAACTGAATACTCGCCGCGCACCCTGGACTTGATTCGCAGGTCTACGGTGATCGATATGTTGGGTTTGCTCACGTTGGACTTCCGGAAACTGTACACATGGCTGCGCGACCCGGAGAGTTTCCAGGGCTCCGATTTTCAAAAGTTGAAGGACTCGGGCACCACGGTTTTTCATCCGGCCGTGGGGCACCGCGGGACCGACATATACGCCGAAACTCTCAGAGACATGACGCTTTGGAACAGCTTTGTTTCCCGGCACAGCGACTACTTCGTGCGTATCGACGATCCAGCCGATCTCGCGCGTGTCAAGCCGTCAGGCAAGATCGGCATCGTAATCGGCGAGCAAAACTCGGAGCACTTTCGATCGGTCGAGGATGTGGATCTGTTCTACGGATTGGGCCAGCGGGTTTCCCAGCTTACCTATCGAGGCAACCGGATCGGAAGCGGCTCCGGCGACGAGGCAGATGGAGGCTTGAGCGACTATGGGGTCCGGATCGTCGAGCGCATGAACAGACTGGGGATGGCAGTGGACGTTTCACATTGTGGTGATCGGACTACGCTAGATACCTTCGAAGCGTCCCAAAAACCTGTGCTCATCACTCATTCGAATTGCCGCGCGCTGGTCCCTAACCGCCGTCGCTGTAAGACGGACGAGGTGATCCAGAAAATGGCGGTCAAGGGCGGAGTGATGGGTGTCACCCTGATCCGCAGTTTTGTCAGCGCACGCGGACCGGCTACCATAGAACACGCGCTGGATCATATCGATCGTGTGGCCAAGCTTTCCGGAGTGGAACACATCGGCATTGGAACCGACGTCGATCTTGACGGGCGGGCAAAGCTTCCATCGGAGGAATTGAAGGCGCGGCAAATCAACCCCGCAACTACGGACCTGGACCGAATCAACTATCGCAAGAAGATTTACGATCTAACTGAGGGTCTGGTCCGGCGCAAGTATACCGATAGGAACATCGAACTCATTCTGGGCGGGAACTTTCAGCGTGCACTCTGCCAGATCTGGACCGCATAAGCTGCCGCGGCCTTCGTAAATTTTTGCTCTTTAGATACCCCGCGATGGGCTTTACTCAGCCCCTCCAACGGAGCCCCACCGCCAAATTCTTCTTCGCCCAATCCAGACTCCGCTCGAGATCCGTCCGCTGCTGCTCTTTAAGCGCCGCCGCGATCTCCGGCGGCTGCTTGCCCGGCCCGCCAATCACCATCGGCCCCAGGTACGGATGCCCGCTCTTAGCCAGTTCCACAAATCGCGCAAACTCCCACGCCGGCGTGTGCGGAAACACTTTCCAGAAATCGTCTTCCAGATACGGCAGTACCGTCGGTGGCCGCCCGGTAATGATTTCCAGCTGCATCGCCGCTTTGGGACAAACTTTCTTGTAGACCTCCACGAACTTTCGGAAATCTACCGACCCATCACCCAGCGCGACCCATTGCGCCGCCGCGCCGCGCGGATGCTCGAACACCGCCGAATCGCGAATGTGCGTCGTCACCACGTAAGGCCCCAGCGTCTCGAGCGCGACTAGAGGGTCCTCCACCACCCACATCGGATTCCCGCTGTCCAGGCACGAGCCCACGAAATCTTTCCCCGCCGCTTCGATCAGCGTCTTCACCTCGCGCGCCTGCATGTCGCCCGAGTGATTCTCCACCGCGATGCGGACCCCGAGATCCAGAGCCTGCGAACGCACCGAGCGCAGCGCCTCAATCGTGGCCTCCATGCAGCGCTCCAGATTCGGCCGGTCCGCGTTGGCCCCCATGTAGCAGCGCATCGAGCGCGCGCCCACGGCTTTCGCCACGCGCAGCCCCTTGAGCAGATAGTCCGTCGGGTTGCCTTCTTTCGGATTCCAGCCCGTCGAAAGCGGGCAGATGCAGCCGATACCGGCGTCGATAGCGATCCCCACGCGCTCCGCGTGGTCCTTCACCTTCGCCAGATGCGCCGCCTCCAAACTTTCGTAATCGCTCAGGCCGGAGAGCTGAATCGTGTCCAGCTTCAGGCTCGCCGCGTAATCGATCAGTTGGATATCGCGCCAGCGCCAGTCGCGAATCGAGTAACTGTCGAACCCCAGCCGGATGCCTTCGCCCGCTGCGTTTGCCGCGCTCAACTTTTCCACCTTACGCCCGCGCCCAGCACTTTCTTGGCGTATTCCAAGCTGCGCTCCAGGTCGGCGCGCTGCTGTTCCCTGAAAGCGGCCGCCACAGCCGGCGTCTGTCGCCCCCACCCGGCAATCACCATTGGACCTATATAAGGATGGCCGCTCTTGGCGAGCTTCAGGAACCGTGCGAATTCCCACGCCGGCGTTTTTGGGAAAACGTTCCAGAATTCCGGCTCCAGGTACGGCAGAATGTCCGGCGGAATCCCGGTGATGATCTCGAGTTGCATCGAGGCCTTCGGGCACAGCTTCTGATACAACTCCACAAAACGCCGGAAATCGACTGATCCGTCGCCCAGCGCCACCCACTGCACCGCCGCGCCGCGCGGATGCTCGAACACCGCCGAATCCCGGATATGCGTCGTCACCACGTACGGCCCCAGCGTTTCGAGCGCCACCAGCGGATCTTCCACCACCCACAGGGGATTGCCGGAATCCAGACACGAGCCTACGAAATCCTTGCCGGCCGCTTCGATCAGCATCCTAGTTTCGCGCGCCTGCATGTCGCCCGCGTGGTTCTCGACCGCGATGCGGACGCCTGAATCCAGTGCCGCCGAGCGCACCGATTGCAGCGCCTTCACGGTGGCATCCATGCAGCGCTCCAGATTCGGCCGGTCGTCGCGCGACCCCAGGTTGCAGCGCATGGCGCGGGCGCCCACGGCCTTCGCCACGCTCAGTCCCTTGCGCAGGTACGCCGTGGGATTTCCGTTTTTTTGCTCCCAGCTTTTCGATACATCGCAGATACAGCCGATCCCCGCATCGATCGCGATGCCCACGCGCTCCGCGTGTTCCTTCACCTTCGCCAGGTGCGCAGGGTCGAGGCTCTCGTAATCGTCCAGGCTTGAAAGCTGGATCGTGTCCAGCTTCAGGCCGGCGGCGTAATCCAGAAGCTGGATGTCCTTCCAGTGAAAATCGCGGATGGAAAAAGTGTCGAAGCCGAGCCTGATGCCGTCGCCCGGCGCAGTCGCGGCCGCGGCGAGCGCGACGCCCGATGTAGCTTGCAGAAACGTGCGGCGGAGCATGTGTACTCTTGTATCACGACGCGCGCGGTGGTGTGCATCCCCGAGTCCGGCCTGCCGCCAACATTTCGAGGACGGTCTCCGTATAAACCGTAGTCTGGTCGGCGAAGCACCAGGCTACCGTGACGGATGCATCCAGAACGAAACGGCTCAAAATCGACGGCCCTCTTCGATCAGCCTGCGTATGCCTAGGCCGCCAAGCCTGTTGCCTTTCCGGAATTTCCGGATCTGTTCCATCACCTCTCTTGCATTGGCCTGAGGTTTGGCTGGCACCAGAACGGCCACGAGAACGCCGCGCCGTGTGATCTGAATACTCTCGCCCTTGGAGACGCGCTCCAGCAGAGCGGGAAGATGGGTTTTGGCGTCGAAGGAACCTACCGAATCCACGTGAGTACCCTCCAAATAGAATTTATCAGAACCGAAAGGGCATGCGCCTCGCACTTGGGAATCCTATCGGGCTTTTCGATCTGCGGGTCGCAAATGTGGTCCCGGAGCAACTTGCCCAGTAAAACCATCATTGGCGCGGGTAAGCCCGGATGGACCAAGTTCCCGAGTACGCTGTACTCATCTGCCAGGTTCCGCCGGCAATCTTGGTCAGAGCGAACTCAAACAGCTCCGCGAATTGGGTCGAGGGGGGAAGTTGGGACTGCGCTCGCCAGGTGCCGGCGTACTGCTGGCCCGAGCGACCGCGCGCCTGCCAACTGCCCTTCCATATTTTCTCGGCTTTGCGGGCTGACCAGGTGCCATCGGCCACGGTTGCGCCGGCCTGATCCATCACCGTCCAGTTTCCGAGAACTGTATCCGGATCGCGGCCGGGGGTTGCGTCCCAGGTTCCACGGAAGGCCCTGCCACCGCTGCCGACGGTCGCGACCCAGGTTCCGCCCCACGTCTTGGGCTGAGCCGCGGCCGCCAGCGAGAGACTAAGCAGCAGAAGAAGGGTCCGTGCCAGGCGATTCATAACAGGTCTTCGATGGCAATCATCTGCGTCCCTTCTGATGTTCCGCGTATGGACCATTCGAAGTTCATCCTGCCAGCGCATACTTCAGGCGAGCGGGACTCGCCGCGTCAAACCCTGCGCCCCTTTCGGAACATCAGCGTCCCCACGAAGACGCACATCGCGAGGATGACAACGTAAAACGTTACGGGGTAGGAGGCGCGGACACAGGTGATCAGCGTGCTATCGACCCGGCAAGCACCCAGTTGGACACCGCTTCCGGAACCCGAGAGTGCGCCAGTGGCTGACTTGGCGGCATACTCGGCAACCGCCTGCGCGTACGTGGCATTCGCCATGGCAAACGCGCACAGGCACCTTTGGACGATGCGGCGAGAAATCAATGTCAGCATATCCCCCAAGTTGGACCAATTCTACCACCGGCTCAGTCCGTCGCATTTGTACGACACGCTCGGCTTTGTGTGGCGTGCGGCTTACGCCCACGGATGAAGGAAGAGTATCGAGCCCGGCTAGGATGCTGGCTGAGTTCGTTCCGCGGATACACCACCCCCACGGTTTTCGCGGCCTCTCGCCGCCAGGTGCTAAAGGCTACCCATATCTGCGCCCGATATCTCTATCCTGCGCTAAAATAGTAAACGGTTCCCCTTCCTAAGAGATCACCTGTATGATCGACGCGGTCCTGGCCAAAATTTTCGGCACGAAGAACGAGCGCGAAACCAAAGCGCTCCGCCCGACCATTGCGGCCATCGGGGAACTGGAACCTGAACTGAAGCAGCTCTCCGACATCGATCTCGCCGCCAAAACCATCGAGTTCCGCGAGCGGCTGGCCCAGGGCGCCACCATCGACGACCTGCTGATTGAAGCCTTCGCCGTGGTGCGCGAAGCCGGGCGGCGCTTCCTGAACATGCGGCACTTCGACGTCCAGTTGATCGGCGGCATTGTGCTGCATCGCGGCAAAATCGCCGAAATGCGCACCGGTGAAGGAAAAACGCTGGTCGCCACCCTGCCCGTTTATTTGAACGCGCTCGAGGGCAAGGGCGTCCACGTGGTCACGGTCAACGATTACCTGGCGCATCGCGACGCCGAATGGATGGGCCGCATCTACAAGGGCCTGGGCATGTCGGTCGGCGTCATCGTGCACGACCTGGATGACGAGGAACGCAAGGAAGCCTATAACTGCGACATCACCTACGGCACCAATAACGAGTACGGCTTCGATTACCTGCGCGACAACATGAAGTTTCGCATCGAGGATTGCGTGCAGCGATCGCACCATTTCGCCATCGTCGACGAAGTGGACTCCATCCTGGTTGACGAAGCCCGCACGCCGCTGATCATCTCCGGGCCAAGCGAGGAATCTACCGACAAGTATTACAAGGTGAACCGCATCATCCCCAAGCTGGTGCGCGGCGAGGAGATCCAGGGCAAAGAGCCGGGTGAAAAATATACCACCGGCGATTACACCATCGACGAAAAGCACCGCGCCGTCGGTCTGACCGAGGAGGGCTACGACAAGGTCGCCAAGCTGCTCAATGTGCCTAACATTTACGACATGGCCAACATCGAGTGGAAGCACCATGTCGAGCAGGCCCTCAAAGCGCACACGCTCTTCCACCGCGATAAGGATTACGTGGTGAAAGAAGGGCAGGTGATCATCGTCGACGAGTTCACCGGCCGCC
>Ga0137403_10010645_pt1 | contig 10181 bp, 9 predicted proteins | sample CZOMad2_1_16fung_FD_122057 | JGI IMG/M metagenome (GOLD analysis project Ga0137403, IMG submission 122057) | Vadose zone soil fungal communities from Angelo Coast Range Reserve, California, USA - CZOMad2_1_16fungal (Hybrid Assembly) | ecosystem: Environmental > Terrestrial > Soil > Vadose zone... | reverse complement strand
AGGATCCTGACGCGCTCCGCCGACGCCGGGCTCACGACGGCAGCCCCCATTCCCACGCCGAGCATTCGCAAGAGGCTTCGTCTATTCATGCGCCTATCCCCCATGCCTTCGCAGGCCGCGCTCGTTGTTCAGTCGCCGGAGTTAGACAGGCTCGGGGCACGATAGTTCCCGCCCGAAGTGCGCCGCAGGCATCGAGGCCCGGGGCGGGGCTGCCTTGCCCGGCGGGCAGGCCGCTGCGATAATCGCTGCCACGAATCCACGACCGAGGAGAGAGGCCATGCCGAACATCACGATCCAGTGGTACGCCGGGCGCACCGACCAGCAGAAGCGCGAGATCACCGCCGCGATCACCGAGGCCATGGTGAAGATCGGCAAGACGACCCCCGACCAGGTCCACATCCTGTTCCAGGACGTGGAGAAGTCGAACTGGGGCGTCAACGGCAAGCTGGCCAGCGACTAGGAGGCGCCGCGAATGGACCGGCGCCTCCGCGGACTCGCCGAACAGCTCGACGCGGGGCTGATCGCCCGCCGCGAGTTCCTCCGGAAGGCGGCCGTCGTGACCGGCGGCACGGCCGCGGGCCTCGCGGCGCTGCGGCGGCGGGCCGCCGCGCAGCCGAAGACGAAGCTGCGCGTCTGGCTCTTCAAGACCTACGTGCCTGCCGGCAACGACATTCTCGCCAAGCAGATCGAGGCCTGGGCGAAGGAGCGCAACGTCGACCTGGAGTTCGACTGGGCCACCTTCGGCGATCGCGAACAGAAGTTCGTGGCCGCCATCGAGGCCGGCAACCCGCCCGACATCGCGGAGATGAACTACCAGGGGCCGATGCGGTACAAGGCCGCCCTCCGGGACGTGACGAAGCTGGCCAAGGACCTCGCGGCGGCGCGCGGCGGCATCCTGCCGCACGCCGAGCGGGTCATGCAGCTCGGCGGACAGTACTTCGGCATCGCCCGCCTCTCGTTCGGCGGCGGGCTGCACGTGCGCAAGGATCTCCTCGCCGAGAAGGGCCTCAAGATTCCGAAGGTCTACGACCCCGACGTCATCGAGATCGCCAAGAAGACGCAGGATCCATCGAAGGACCTCTGGGGCTTCGGCCAGACGCTGAACCGATGCGACGACGGCAACGGGTTCATGCAGAACATCCTCTGGGACTACGGCGGGAGCGCCTGGGACAAGGACGGCAAGGCGGCGCTCGCCACGACGTTTCGCAAGCAGAACCTGGAGGCGCTCCAGTTCGCCGTCGACACGATCCAGAAGCACAAGATCCAGCCGCCGGGCGTGATGGGCTGGAACGACGCCAGCAACAACGAGGCCTACATGGCGGGCAAGCTCGTCGCCACCAACAACGGCGCGAGCCTCTACTACGCCATGGGCGCGCGCAAGCATCCGCTCTTCGAGAAGACGCAGGTCATTCTCACGCCGGGAGGGCCGGCCGGCTCGTTCTTCGGCACGAACGTGTACAACTGGGGCATCTTCCAAAAGTCGAAGCACCACGAGCTCGCCGAGGATCTGGTCCGATGGGTCGAGGACGAAAAGCGCTTCGAGGAGTTCATGAAGGCCTGTAGCGGCCAGGCCGGGCCCGTGTACAAGTCGCGGTCCGAGAACCCCTACTGGAAGACCGACCCGAACTACGAGGGCATGCTGCAGAACGTCCTTCGGATGACGTGGCCCGGATATCCCGGGCCGGTCACCCCCGCCGCGATCGAGGTGCAGGCGCAATACATCCTCTGCGATATGGCCGGGCGAGTGGTCACGGCGGGACTCTCGCTCGAGGCGGCGCTGAAGGAAGCGCACGGTCGGGTCGAGGAGATCCACAAGATCCGCGGAGGCAAGTAGCGCGGGCCGATGGCCACTGCCGCCCCGTTCCCGGCGAAGACCGCGCTCGCGACCGGGCGGCAGCGGCCGGGCTTCGCTCTCCGGCGTCGTCTCGGGACCGACTGGCGCCTGGGTTGGCTCTTCGTGCTCCCGATGGTCGTGATGGTGCTGGCGCTCGTCGCCTACCCGTTCTGCTACGCGGCGTACCTCAGCCTCACGCGGAAATACGTCGGGGTCCCCCCGGTCTTCGTCGGGCTGGAGAACTACGTCCGCCTGGCCGGCGACGGCTTCTTCCGTCGGGCCGTCTGGAACTCGTTCGTTTTCACGTTCGCGTCGGTCGGCTTCAAGCTCGTCCTGGGCATGGTGATGGCGCTCGTGCTGACGTCGCAAATCCGCTACCGCAACCTCTTCACCGGGTTGCTCCTGATCCCGTGGGTCGCGCCGACCGTCGTGTCCGCGCTGAACTTCCTCTGGATCTTCGACGCGAGCCTCGGGGTGCTGAACTACCTGCTGGTCAAGGTCTTCCGCATCCTGCCCCAGGGCGTCGGCTGGCTCAGCGAGGCCGGCACGGCGATGGCCTCGGTGATCTTCGTCAACGTGTGGCGCGGCTTTCCGTTCTTCGGCATCTCGTTCCTGGCGGGACTCAAGGCGATCCCCGGCGAGCTCTACGAGGCGGCGGCGGTGGACGGCGCCAGCGTGACGCAGCGATTCCGCCGCGTCACGCTGCCCGCGCTCCGCAACATCGTGATCATCGTCGTGCTGCTTTCGACGATCTGGACCTTCAACGACTTCGCGATCGTCTACATCCTCACCAAGGGCGGCCCGGGCGGAGCGACGCAGGTGCTCCCGGTCTTCGCCTACGAGATGGCCTTCGGCGCCCAGCGGATCGGCGAAGCGATCGCGGTCGCGCTCTACATGCTGCCGGCGCTGGCGATGGTGATCATCGTGCTCGCGCGCTACATGCGGCGGAGCCACGCGAAGTGAGAGGGGCGGGCCTCGCGAGGATCCAGACGGGTCTCTCGTACGCGATCCTCGGCCTCCTGCTCGTGCTCGTCCTGTTCCCGTTCTACTGGATGACGATCACGTCGTTCAAGACCGAGGACCAGATGCGGAGCCTCGTGTCGATGTTCTGGCCCTCGCCCTTCGCCGTCGAGAACTACGAGCAGCTTCTGAGAAAGACCGACTTCGCGATCTGGTACCGCAACAGCGCGCTCGTCGCCATCTCGAGCACGCTCGTCGCCACCGCGATCGGCACCATCGGCGCGTATGCGCTGGCCCGGCTGCGATTCAGCGGGCGGGCGTTCCTGTCGAGCGCGACCCTGATCACGTACCTGGTGCCGCCGTCGATCCTGTTCATCCCGCTCTACGCCCAGATCCGCACGATGGGGCTGGCCGACAGCCTGGCCGGCCTCGTGGCCGCCTACCCGTCGTTCACCGTGCCGTTCGTGACGTGGCTCCTCATGGGCTACTTCGGGTCGATTCCCGAAGAGCTCGAGGAGGCGGCGATGATCGACGGCGCCACGCGCTTCGGTGCGTTCCGGCGCATCATCCTGCCGCTCGCGGCGCCGGGCGTGCTGGCCGCCGGCCTCTTCGCCTTCACGCAGGCGTGGAACGAGTTCCTCTACGCCCTGGTCTTCATCAGCGACGTCAAGCAGCGCACGCTGCCGGTGGGTCTCTCCACGTTCATCACGGGCGACGTCTACGGCTGGGGCTACCTCATGGCCGGCGCCGTCCTCACCACGCTGCCGGTCATCGCGGTCTACACCTACCTCCAGCGCTACATGGTGGACGGGCTCACCGCCGGGAGCGTGAAGGGGTGAAGTGCCCGAGCTGCCAGCAGAACAACCCCGACACCGCGCGCTTCTGCAACGGCTGCGGGACGCGGCTCACCGCGGCGGCTCCGGCCGCGGCGCCGCAGACCTACACGCCGGCGCACCTCGCCGACAAGATCCGGACGACCCGCGCCGCCATGATCGGCGAGCGCAAGCAGGTCACGGTGCTCTTCGCCGACCTCAAGGGCTCGATGGAGCTCCTCGCCGACCGCGACCCCGAGGAGGCCCGCCGGCTGCTCGACGCCGTCCTCGAGCGCATGATGGAAGCGGTCCACCGGTACGAGGGCACCGTGAACCAGGTGATGGGCGACGGCATCATGGCGCTCTTCGGCGCGCCGCTCGCGCACGAGGACCACGGCGTGCGCGCCTGCTACGCCGCCCTCCGGATGCAGGAGACCGTCGGGCGCTACGCCGAGCTGATCCAGAAGACCGAGGGGATCTCGGTCAAGATCCGGGTCGGCCTCAATTCCGGCGAGGTCGTCGTCCGCTCGATCGGCAGCGACCTCAACATGGACTACACGGCGGTGGGCCAGACCACCCACCTGGCGGCCCGCATGGAGCAGATGGCGGACCCCGGCACCGTCCTCATCGCGCCGAGCACGCTCCGGCTCGCCGAGGGGTCCGTCCAGGTCACGTCGCTCGGCGCGCGACCGATCAGGGGGCTCGACGCGCCCATCGAGGTCTCCGAGCTCGTCGGCGGCGCGCCGGCGCGCTCGAAGCTCCGGTCCGCCGACACCCAGCAGCCCTCGCGATTCATCGGACGTGTCGCGGAGCTCGACCGCCTGCACGCGCTGCTCGAGCTCGCCCGGGTCGGCCAGGGGCAGGTTGCCGCCGTCAGCTCGGAGGCGGGCGTCGGCAAGACGCGTCTCGTCCATGAATTCCTCCGGTCGGCGAAGACCCAGGCGTGGCGAATCCTCGAGGGCCGCGCGCACTCCTACGAGCGGGCGGCGTCCTACCTGCCGATCATCGAGCTGCTGCGGGCGTACTTCGACCTCGACGCGCTCGATCCGGTTTCCCGGGTGGCCGAGAAGGTGGCCGCCGCCGTCAGGGACCTCGACCTCGATCCCGAACTCGGCGACGCGGTCGCGCCGATCCTGTCGCTCCTCGACGCGCTGCCGTCGGACGATCCGTTCCGCGTGCTCGACGCGCGCGAGCGGCATGACCGCGTGGTCGAGGCGCTCACGCAGGTGATCGTGAAGGAGAGCGAGCGCCAGCCCCTCATGCTCGTCCTCGAGAACCTCCAGTGGATCGACGTCGAGACGCAGGCGTTCCTCGACACGCTGCTCGACCGGCTCCTGACCGCGCGCCTCCTGCTCCTCGTCGACTACCGGCCCGAGTATCAGCACGACTGGGCGAGCCGGCCCGGCTTCAACCACCTGGAGATCGACCCGCTCCCGCCGGCGGCCGCCGACGAGATGCTCCGGGCACTGCTCGGCGACCACCGCACGCTGCGGCCGCTCCGTGAGCTACTGATCCAGCGGAGCAACGGCAACCCGTTCTTCCTCGAGGAGATCGTCCGAACGCTCGTCGAAACGAAGACGCTGGTCGGCGAGCGTGGGGCCTATCGGCTGGCCGGGGAGCTCGGGACGCTCCAGGTGCCGGCGACGGTCCAGGCCGTCCTCGCCGCCCGCATCGACCGGCTCCCGCACCACGACAAGCTCCTGCTGCAGTCGTCGGCCGTCATCGGCTCGGACGTGCCCCAGGCGCTGCTCGAAGCGATCGTGGAGGTGCCCGCTGACAGCGTCGGCCGAGCGCTCGCGAGCCTCCAGAGCGCGGGGTTCCTCTACGAGGCGAGTCTCTTCCCCGACGTCGTCTACCGCTTCAAGAGCGCGCTCACGCGCGACGTGGCCTCCGCGAGCCTGCTCCGGGAGCAGCGCCGCGTCCTGCACGCGCGCATCGTGGACGCGATCGAGCGGCTCTACCACGACCGCCGGACGAGTCACGTCGACCAGCTCGCGTTTCACGCCTCGCGGGGCGAGGTGTGGGCCAAGGCCCTGGTCTACAACCGACAGGTCGGGGCGCGCGCGGTGCTGCACGCGGCGAACGCCGAAGCGGTTCAGGCGTTCCAGGACGCGCTCGCCGCGCTCAAGCACCTCCCGGAAACGCGCGAGACGGTCGAGCACGCGATCGACCTCCGCCTGGACCTGCGTCCCCCGCTCCTCCAGCTCGGCCGACTCGACGAGGTGCTGGCGGTCTCGCGCGAGGCCGAGCGGCTGGCCGGCGACCTCGGCGACGAGCCGCGCCTGGCCCGCGTCTACACCTATCTGATCAACTACCACTACCTCAAGGGCGACACGCGCCAGGCCATCGAATACGGGCAGCGCTGCCTCGAGGTGGGCCGCACCACCGGCGACCCGGCCCTCCAGGGACTGGCGCGCCAGTACATGGGCCAGAGCTATCACGCCCAGGGCGACTACGGGCGGGCGGAGCGCACGCTCAAGGAGAACCTCGAGGCGACCGCGCGGGATCAGGCGACGACCTCGTACGTCGCCTCGTGCGGATGGCTCGCCTTCAGCCTGGCCGATCGCGGCGCGTTCGACGCCGCCAACACGTATCTGGCCGAAGCGCAGCGCGCGGCCGAGACGACTCAACACGCCTACAGCCAGCTCATCGCCTGGACCCTGATCGGCCTCGCCTGGATCCGGCGCGGACGCCTGGCGCGCGCCGTGTTGCCGCTCGAGCGCGGGCTGGAAGCGTGTCGGCGCAAGCACCTCGCGGTATGGCTGCCCATCCCCCTGTCGTTGCTCGGCCTCGCGTTCGTCCGCATGGGCCACGTGACCGAGGGCCTCCGCCTTCTCGAGGACGGCGTCGCGGTGAGCCACGAGCTGGGGATCCGGGTGTATCTCGCCGCCTGGCTCGTCAATCTCGCGGAAGGGCTCCTGGCCGCCGACCAGCATCCGCGCGCGCTCGAGACGGCGCGCGAGGCCCTCGATCTGGCGCGCGAGAACGGGGAGCGCGGTCACCAGGCGCAGGCGCTCCAGATCCTCGGCGACATCGCCGCCCGCGGCCCATCCCCGGATCCCCGAGAGGCCCGCGAGCGGTACGAGGCGGCGCTGCGCCTCGCCGAGGAGCTCGGGCTGCGCCCGCTCGTCGCGTCCTGCCACCTGAGCTTGAGCGCCCTCGACGCGCGGACGGGCGACGGCGCCGGCGCCGCGCGGCGGCGGGCGCAAGCGCAGCAGATCATCGACGACCTGGACATGCGCTCGTGGCGCGAGCAGGCCGAGAAGGAAGTGACCGAGCTCGGCCACCTCTTCATCGTGGCGCGCTCGCAGCCCGACCTGTACGACTTCCTCGCGCAGGAGCTCTCCGGCGCCGACAGGATCAAGGTCCTCTTCGATCGGCGCCGCGGCGAGCAGCGCCAGCGGCTCGACGAGCTCACCGAGGAGCGGCGGCGCGCCGAGCGCCGGCGCGAGCTCCTGGACCAGGACCTCCGCGATTGGGGCTTCGGCGTGGCATCCCGACGTCACGGATGACCGAGGACGTTCTCGTCGAGCGCGACGGTCCGGCCGCGCTCCTCACCTTCAACCGCCCCGCCGCCCGCAATACGATGACGTTCGAGATGTACGAGGCGCTCCACGACGCGTGCGCGGAGCTCGAGGCCGATCCGTCGGTGCGGGTGCTCGTCCTGAGGGGCGCCGGTGATCGGGCCTTCGCGAGCGGCACCGACATTCGCCAGTTCCTCGACTTCCGGACCCGCGAGGACGCGCTCGGCTACGAGGCCCGGCTGACCCGGGTGCTGTCGAGACTGGCCGGCATGAGCAAGCCGACGATCGCCATGCTACAGGGCGACGCGATCGGCGGCGGTCTCTTCATCGCGCTCGCGTGCGACCTGAGGCTGGCGGCCCCGCATGCGCGCTTCGGGGTGCCGGTGGCCCGTACGCTCGGCAACTTCCTGGCGCCCCTGAGCCTGTCATTGCTGGTGGCCGCCCTCGGTGCCGGCCGCGCCCGCGAGCTCGTGCTCACGGCCCGGCTGCTGGACGCCACGGAGGCCAAGGCGATCGGGCTGATCGACCGCATCCACCCGGCGCCGGAGCTCGAGTCACGCGCGCGCGAGCTCGCCGCGAGCCTCGCCGACCTGGCGCCGCTCACGATCGCCGCGACGAAGGAGGCTACCCGCCGGATGCTGGCGGCGCAGACGCCGCGGGACCTCGACGACCTCATCGTCTCCTGCTATCTGAGCCGGGACTTCCACGAAGGGGTGCGCGCGTTCCTCGAGAAGCGTAAGCCGGACTGGCAAGGACGCTGACCCGCCGCGGGGCGGCTGCCTGCTTGGCGATGGAGATCCTACGGGTACTTTCTGCGGGGTGTTGAGAGGAGACTCAGAACATCGAAGTGTCGGCTCGGCGGCGAACGGCCCTACCGTCCAGCGCGCCGAACCGGCACCTAGTTGTTGCTCGTCATGTTGAGGATGCGGCCCTCGAGCTGATGAATGAGCGGGACGTACTCGTCGCTGCCGCAGGACGGGCAGGTCGGGTCGCCCAGCTCGAAGGTCTCCTCGCAGGCGATACATACCGCGAGGCCGCGGAGCGAGATCGGGACTCGCGAGAGCGTTCGAACCATCGTGCTGATCATTGTCCTGTACCTCCTGCCTGGGTATTAAGGCAAAGCCGATACCAAGCCCATGAAGTCATCTAAGTAGCTGGATTAAAGCGTTTATATCGGCTCCTCCGATTCTCTCAGGCCAGCGATGGTGAGATTCTTACCGCCTCGGAATCGCCGGGCCTGATCAGGCCTCGTCCACTCCAGATGGTCGGGCTGTGGCGCCACGCGTCGGGCCGGTCTCCGCGGTCCGGTACTACTCGGCGCGCTCACCGGGCCCCTGGCGCTCACACCGATCGGCGCGCCGCTGCGCCGCGCGCCCGTCCTCGGCGGCTCTTCGTCGGGTCGGTCGCCATCGCCCTCGCCCTCCTGCTCACGCTGTGGCCCGTCCGACCCCTCAGTAGGCCGATCGCTGCCCCCCGTATACTCGTGTGGGAGACGATGGTGAGGCTGGGGTGAGGCGATCGACGTCCTCGAGCTCGCCCGGGTGCGTGCTCCGCGCGAGATGGAGGCGCGGCTCTTTCTCGTCGGCCCGCCCGATGGAACCTCACCCTGTTCGTCGACCTCAAGCCCGACCGGCGCCTCGCCGCGCAGGTCGATCGCACGCTCCGGCTGATGCGCTCGGCCACCCTCTCCGAGGAGATGCGGGAGTTCGCGGCGGCCGGCCTCGAGAGCGACGCGGAGCGGGCGCAAGAGGCGAGCGAGGCGTGGCTGGTATTCCTATCCGGCCGCGTATCCCGTCCCGCTGTGCGTCTGGAGAGGGAGCGGGCTGCGCTGCTTCTAGCAGGCACGGCCTCGAGCCCGCGGCGGGGCGGCCGGTCGCGCGTCCCCTCCGTGCTCCGGCCACCAGTGACAAGTGACACGTGCTAGAATTTCGCCGATGAGATCGCGCGTGAGCGTCCGGTGAGCCGCGGGGGTCACTACGGCTTCGAGCGGCGGCGCCGGGCCGACATCCAGAAGGCGAAGCAGGAAGCGAAGCGACAGCGCAAGACCGAGCGCGCGGAGTCCGGCGCGGTCGGGCCCGAGGTCGGCGAGGCGCAGGACGCCGGGCCACCGGCCGGCATGTGGGAGTGGTTCTCGCCGAGTCGCGGCCGCACCGTCGCTTCGACGGCCGGCGCGCGACCCGATCCCGAACCGCCCGACGACTGGATCCTGTTGACCGACGTCGAGCCCGACGCCCGACCGGAGTAGCTTACTTCTTCGCGGCCTCGGCGGCCTGAAAGCCGACCTTGTTGTGTGTCCCGTCGCACATCGGCTTGGTGCTTGAGGCGCCGCACCGGCAGAGTGCGATCCTCGCCTGACCGGCCGTGCTGATCTGAGCGCCGGTCGGGTCGTAGAGCTCGCACTCGCCTTCGATCAGGTACGGGCCATTCGGCCGGGTGGTGATCTTCACGGTCATCGCGTGAGCCCTCCTTAAGGTCCAGGCTGCGGGGGAGTAGAGCAGCGGCCACCAAGATACCACCGCGCGGTACACTCTCGGGCATGAAGGAGCCCGGCGCGATCCTGCTCGTCGCCTGCTACGAGCTCGGCCACCAACCCCTCGCCGTCGCGTGGCCGGCGGCGTTTCTCGAGCGCGCGGGCTACGCGCCGGCGGTGATGGACGTCTCCGTCGAGCCGTTCGACGGAGAGCGCGTCCGGCGCGCGAAGCTCGTCGCGATCTCGGTGCCGATGCACACGGCGCTCCGCCTCGGCGTGGCCGTCGCCGAGCGCGTGCGGACCGTGAACCCCGCCTGCCACGTCGCCTTCTACGGTCTCTACGCGACACTCAACGCCGACCACCTCCTGGCCGGCATCGCCGATTCGGTCATGAGCGGCGAGATCGAGGCGACGCTGGTCAACCTCGCCCAGACGCTCGAGCGTGAGGGAGAGGGAGACGGAACGGGCCGGGGCCCGCGGGAGCACGCGGCCGGCGAAGTGGGCCCCCCGAGTCCCGCCCGCAGCTCGCAGAGCTGCGGCAGCGGGCGAGTGGGTGACGGAGCCGGCCGCGTGCCCCCGCG
>Ga0137403_10010644_pt1 | contig 10181 bp, 11 predicted proteins | sample CZOMad2_1_16fung_FD_122057 | JGI IMG/M metagenome (GOLD analysis project Ga0137403, IMG submission 122057) | Vadose zone soil fungal communities from Angelo Coast Range Reserve, California, USA - CZOMad2_1_16fungal (Hybrid Assembly) | ecosystem: Environmental > Terrestrial > Soil > Vadose zone... | reverse complement strand
GTTTCTTCGATCGAGCGTTCTTCGATGTCGCGGAGCAATACCGTCTTTCGAATTTTTGGACCTAAACGATTGATCGCTTCGGTCAATATTTCCTTGCGTTCGCGTAGACTGCATGACTCTTCGGGACTAGGCCGCTGGTCAACGAATTTCGCCGAGAATGACTGAACATCGTCGTCCGGCCCCTCGGGCATGGTTTCGAGAATCCCTCGTCTTCGCCGCAGCAACATGAAGGCTTCGTTCATGGCGATGCGCGTCATCCAGGTGGAAAAGCGCGACTTTTCTTGAAAATTGTTGAGATGGCGGAAAGCCTTGTGAAAACTCTCCTGCACCACGTCTTCGGCATCCTCGCGGTTCTTGGTTATCCGTTTCGCCGCGGCAAAAATTCTGAGTTTGTAGCGTAAAACTAATCTCTCGAAGGCGAGAGTATCACCGCACTTTGCGGCGGCCACCAGAATGGCGTCGGAGTCCTTGTCTATGCCGCTTGTACGAAACGTTGCCATAATTTGCCTGCCTTCTTGCCCTTTACTCGAATTACCGACTATCTTGAACAAAGCAAGAGGGGTGCCAGACAGAGGGTGGCAGAAGCGGCACGCAAGTGGCTGTCAGATTTGGGGATAAGTCGATTTATAAACTGCAGTGACGGTCAGGCGTCGCGCAAACTGTCGGACTGTTGGCATTTCTGTCCAATCAACTGGATGCGGCGAGACTGCGAGTCTCTCTAAACGACGGCGCATGCCGGGCCTTACCTATACGATGATCGGAAGCATCTATTGCTTCGGGAGCAGTATGTCCAGATCTAATCCTCTTCTGTGGCCCAAGCTGCCTCTGATTTGGGGCCATGGAATTGCTGTTCTGTTGGTTACTGGAGCACTCATCATTTCGCGGTCGCAGGCGCTTCATTTGGAATCTGCTCCCGTGTCACTGTTTCTTTGCGCGGTGATGCTGAGTTCATGGTTCGGAGGAGCCGGGCCGGGAATGCTCGCGACCGTGCTCTCGAGTCTCGCATTCTATTATTGCTTCCTGCACCCTACGTATTCATTCGCCGCAAAACCCGAGGAGATACCACGCTTTCTTGCTTTTACCGTGTCAGCCCTGTTTGTCGGTTCGCTGAGCGCTGCGCAAAGGAGTGCCACAGAATCACTCAGGCGGGCGCGCGATGAGCTAAAAGGAACAGTTCAAGAACTCCAAAAAACCAACAACGCGTTGGACGCAGAGAGCCATGAGCGCAAGCACGCCGAAGAAGCGATGCGTCAGGCGCAGGCGGAGCTCACGCGCGTCAGCCGGGTGACTACCATGGGAGAGTTGACCGCCTCGCTGGCGCACGAAGTGAATCAACCGATTGCGGCAGCTGTCACGGACGCCAGCACCTGCTTGCGCTGGCTTGCGCGCGAGCACCCCGATGTGGAAGAGGCGCGCAAGGCTGCGTCGCGAGCCGTCAAAGATGCAACCCGTGCGGCGGAGATCCTCAGTCGGGTCCGCCTGCTCTTCAAAAAGAGTACACCGCAGCGGGAGTTGGTGGATGTAAATGATGTCGTTCGCGAGATGATCATGCTCGTGCGGAGCGAGGCAACGCGATATAACGTCTCCGTCCAGACATACCTAGAAATAGATCTTTCCCGCGTGATGGGTGATCGCGTGCAGTTACAGCAGGTGCTGATGAACCTCATGATCAATGGCATTGAGGCGATGAAAAATATTGACGGTACGCGGGAACTCATGATCAAGTCGCGAGCGGAAAAAGAGCAAGTTCTGGTGTCCGTCAGCGACACCGGCGTGGGACTTCCCGCGCAGCAGGCGGACCAGATCTTTGATGCCTTCTTTACCACCAAGCTCCATGGCACCGGCATGGGACTTCGCATCAGCCGCTCCATCCTTGAATCGCATGGCGGCCGGTTGTGGGCTGAAAACAACTCTCCGCGTGGCGCAAGCTTTTATTTCACGCTGCCCACCAAAATAGAGGCCCATGAATGACGCAGGCTGACCTCCCTCGAAGTTCGTTCTTCATCATGGAGCGGGTCCACGCTTCCCGCGCCGCAGGGAGAAGGGCGGCTACGGTTCCGTCGTCACATCCAGAGACGATTCTCATGCCTCATAGCCGAAGCTATAGATTCTTGGGTGCACTTGTTCAATCTGTGGCCGGGATCGTTGCTCTCGCATTGCTAACCTTGGTCTGCCACCGGCTCAGGCTCAATCTCGCCACAGCTGTGTGTCTATATCTCATGGTCGTCGTTCTGTTGTCAGTGCAAGGCAACTTCCTTTCATCGGGCGTCGTTTCTCTCATCGCAGTTGGGTGTTTGATGTATTACTTTGCGCCACCGATTTTCTCTTTTCGAGTAAAAGACCAGTTCGAGGTCGTGGCTATCATCGTTTTCCTGACAACGTCGGCGCTTATTACTCACTTCGTTTCGCGGGTGCGCAAATCGGCGGAAGAGCTGCGTCAATCGCAGGCGAACCTCGCACACGTAAGCCGGGTGACTACGATGGGAGAATTGACTGCCTCCCTGGCGCACGAAATAAATCAACCAATTGCGGCAGCAGTTACAGATGCCAACACCTGTTTGCGCTGGCTTGCGCGCGAGCAACCTGATGTGGAAGAGGCGCGCGAGGCAGCCTTGAGAGTCGTTAAAGACACAACGCGTGCGACAGAAATCATCAGCCGGATCCGCCTGCTCTTCAAAAAGAGTACACCGGAGCGGGAGTTGGTGGATGTAGATGAAGTCGTTCGGGAGATGATAGTGCTCGTGCGCAGCGAGGCAACGCGATACAAGATATCAGTGGGAACGGATCTGGCGACGGATCTCCCTCAGGTCACGGGAGATCGCGTGCAACTGCAACAGGTGCTGATGAACCTCATGATGAACAGCATCGATGCGATGAAAGACGTGGATGGAACGCGCGAGCTGATGATCAAGTCGGGGCGAGCGGAAAAAGAGCAGGTTCTGGTGTCCGTCAGCGACACCGGCGTGGGACTTCCCGCGCAGCAGACGGACGAGATCTTTAATGCCTTCTTTACCACCAAGCTCCATGGTACCGGCATGGGACTTCGCATCAGTCGATCCATCCTTGAATCGCATGGCGGTCGCTTGTGGGCTGAAAACAACTCTCCGCGTGGCGCAAACTTTTATTTTACGATCTCCAGTAAAGTCGAGGCACATGAATGACAGCCGCAGGCGCTCCCACGGTATTCGTCATTGATGACGATGCCCTTGTGCGGACGGCCATCCAAGGCCTGCTGAAATCGGTGGGTTTGCGATCCGAGTCTTTCGGCAAGCCGCAAGATTTCCTGCGCAGCGGGCGTCCAGATGGGCCAAGCTGCCTGGTGTTGGACGTGAGACTGCCTGGAATCAACGGCTTGGAATTTCAGCAGGAGTTGGCTGATGCGGGCATTCTGATTCCCATCATTTTCATTACCGGCCATGGAGATATTCCGATGACCGTGAAAGCCATGAAATCGGGTGCGGTGGAGTTCTTGACGAAGCCCTTCCGCGACCAGGAGTTGTTGGATGCGATTCACCAGGCTCTCGATCGCGACCGGGCGATGCGCCAACGCCACGGTAAACTCGCCGAGTTGAAAAAGCGCTATGCGGCGCTGACCACGCGCGAGCGCGAGGTCATGGGCCTTGTGGTGTCGGGCATGCTCAACAAGCAGATAGCTTTTGAACTGGGGACCAGCGAAATCACGGTCAAGATTCATCGGGGCCACGCGATGCGGAAAATGCAGGCCGAATCACTGGCGGAATTGGTCAGGATGGCCGCAGATCTTGAGCTCCTACCGGGCAAGAAGTAGCCTCTCCGGATCCTATACCAACGTATAATTGCGCGACTTTTGGCGACGCTGCAAAATTCTTGTCATGGTCACCCAGACGAAGCCCAAACTAGTCGCCATCCTTGATGATGATGAGCTGATGCGCGGCGCATTGCAGGGCTTGCTGAAAGCGGTTGGCTTGCCAGCACAAGCTTTTGCATCCGCCGAGGAATTCCTGAAGTCCGAGCAACGGCAGCAGATTGCCTGTCTGATCGCGGACATCCGCATGCCAGGGATGTCCGGCCTCGAGCTGCAGGCGGAGCTGAACAATGAGCGTTGCAGAATTCCGATCATCTTCATCACGGCACATGGCGACGAAAAAATGCGGATGCAGGCGCTGAGAGCAGGCGCAGTGGAGTTTTTGGCAAAGCCATTCGACGACGAGGTCCTGCTCGAGAGTGTTCGTGCGGCTCTTGAGAATTGAGCCGACTGCGCAAAGCATGCATGCGGGTACGCTAGGAGGTACTTCGTGGGAGCTGTCGCAACATTCGGGCCCGTCGATCAGGATAGCAATCCGCGGAGATTCGAGCAGATCATAGGCAACAGCCCTGTTCTGGAATCAGTGCTCGAACAAGTCGAGCAGGTCGCGCCTACCGACTCCACGGTTCTTATCCAGGGCGAAACCGGCACCGGTAAGGAATTGATCGCGCGCGCGGTTCATAATCTGAGCGCGCGATGCGGACGCGCATTCATAAAGTTGAATTGCGCTGCCATTCCATTCGATCTACTCGAGAGCGAGCTTTTTGGGCATGAGCGAGGCGCGTTTACCGGCGCAATCGCGCAAAAGATCGGTCGCTTCGAATTGGCCGACAAGGGGACACTGTTCCTCGATGAGGTGGGAGATATTCCGCCAGGACTGCAGCCCAAACTGCTACGTGTCCTGCAGGAACAGGAATTCGAGCGCTTGGGTAGCACCCGGACTCACCGAGTGGACGTTCGGCTGGTAGCTGCGACCAACCGAAATTTGGTTGACATGGTGAAGCGCAACGAATTTCGGAGCGATCTCTATTACCGTCTGAATGTGTTTCCGATCCCACTGCCACCGTTGCGGGAGCGCCGGGAAGACATTCCTGCTCTGGTCACACATTTCGTCGAGATCCTTAGCCGCAGAATGGGTAAGCATATCGAACACATTCCTCCGGAGGCGATGTCAGCGCTCGCTTTATACGAGTGGCCAGGGAATATTCGAGAGTTGCAAAACTTTATTGAGCGGAGCGTAATTCTGAGTGCGGGATCGGCACTGCGTCCTCCTCTTGCGGAACTAAAGCGTTGTGCCGAAGTTGAATCGACGGAAGCTATCACCTTAGAAGAAGCCGAACGAGATCATATCCGCAAGACTCTCGAGCAGACCCGCTGGGTGGTCGCCGGCCCTAATGGTGCGGCTGCTCGTCTCGGAATGAAGCGGTCCACGCTCTACTTCCGCATGCAAAAGCTCGGCATCTCACGCGGCAACAAGGATCCCCTTCCGGCATAGCAGAGTTGGCGTAACGCGCGAAGGGATCTTCAACTAGATTGACCGTCATAGTCCAACTGCCTCTACAGAATTTCCCGTGCGCGCAGGAAGGTATCCCATAAATCCATTTGGTTCGAGCACGCGAGCTGGAGTCGCCAGATCCTTCCCGTTACTAGTGAAAGTCAGGCGGGGCTGATTTTGATCCCGATCGATGCGCACCATGTCTCCGGCAAGTATTTGATCCGTAGCGAGGAGATCGGCAAGAGGATAAACAACATGGCTCTCAATCGCCGACTTGAGACGCTGCTCGCCAAGGTCCTCTTCGGGGACCATCAGGAGTAAGAATTGCGTGGCCGAACCAGTTAAGTAGAAGAAAAATTCTCCTTTAGCGGTTTCCAGTACTCGTTGCTGGAGTAGATCGAGTTCCGTCTCCAGAACTTTTTCCAAGTAATTCCGCGGCGCGGGATCCGATTGCTGTCTAGCGGCGGCTCTCATTTGGTGCCTCCTTGCGTCCAGCTTGCTAGAACCAGATGCGACCTTTAGCAGTGCAATGACGATGCCAAACCTTTTGCCGCGAAAGACAAACTGAAAACGGCGGAAACCGGTTTGTATGAAGAACCACGATGGCAAACAGCCGACTGGTCTCGCTCATGCTGTCAGCATCGGGACATCGTGTTCAGCGGGTTGGCATTCTGCACTGCGGCGGCGCTTGTAGCCGGCCTCTACTTTCTGTCACTTACGGGCTCAACACCTTTGGCAGCCGTGTTGCCTATTCCACTGGTGTCGTTTGAGAGCACTCACGTTTTTAGTGAAGACATCAATGAGGAGAAATAAACATGTTCACAGGAAGCATTCAGAAGACCGAAACAAATAAGAGAAAGGGCGGCGTGCAACGATTCCTGTCGTTTCTCGTTCTTCCCGTTTTCGCACTTACGATTTTTGCGGGCAAAGCGAGCGCGCAAATTGTTGGGGATCTAGACGCTGACATCCCATTTCAGTTCCACGTCGGTAACAGAGAACTTCCAGCTGGTAAGTACCGCGTCCACGTGTTGGACGAAGCTACTCTGAAAATCATGGAAATCATCAGTGTGGACGGTTCCACTTCCGCTCTCTTTCAAGTCCAGGAGTCAGACGCCAACGCAGCACCGGCGAAGAGCGAAATGATCTTCAATAAATACGGCGATGACTACTTTCTTTCGAAACTTTACGACGAAGGCGACCCAAGCGGCAGCGAGTTGATCGAGTCCCGCTACGAAAAACAGATCAGTAAAGGAGCCGTTGTGGCCCAGGAACACGTGCCGGTACACCACCGAATGCAACAAGGAAACTAGCGGTCTTCTGAGACCGTGACCACCCGAGCGCGAGCGGGAGATTCTTTCTCGCGCAAGAAGTTGAATGTTGAAAAAGGAGGAACTATGAAGTTGCAAAGAGTCGTATTCGCTTTGATGGGAATGATGTTTTTGTTCGCGGGGAAGTCGTCGGCACAGCAGGTGAAGACCGATTACGATCGCAGCGCAAACTTTGCCCAATATAAGACGTACTCATGGGAGCAGGCGAAGACGAAAGATCCCCTGGACGTTGATCGCATCAAGAGTGCCGTCAATGCCGCTCTGGCCGCGAAAGGCTGGACCCAGGTGGATTCAGGCGGTGATGTTTCGGTCGTAGCTATGGAGATCACGCGCAACCAGCAGACCTTGAACACGTTTTATAACGGGTTTGGAGGAGGCTGGGGTTGGAGACGCTTTGGAGGCGGAGGCTTCGGAGAAGCAACCACCACGACCGAGACTTATAAGGTAGGCACATTGGTCGTCGATCTGTTCGACACCAAAACGAAAAAGCTCCTCTGGAGGGGCACCTCAAGCGACACGCTCTCCAATAACTCCGACAAGAATATTAAGAATCTGGATAAGGGCGTGGAGAAATTGTTTAAGCAATTTCCTCCAGGATCTTCGAAGAAGTAACGGCGTCGAATATGACTCGCTACTTGCATGCCGCCGTAACGCTGGGGCTCTTTTCGGTAGCCATAGCTTCACCTGCAGCCAGCAGGCCGCGCGGGAGAATTGAAAGCCAGCACACGGTAGTTTGGACCAATGACAACCTTGCAAGACTCCATGATCTCGGCCTGATTAGCATCGTGGGTGCAAGGAACGACGAGATGCCAGAGTCGGCATCTCTTCGTCAACCGTATGTGAAAACCCAAGACCCGGAATGGTACGCCGCGGAGGCCGCGAAGCTGCGCGATCAACTCGAACACAGACAGGCTGAGCTCCGCGGATACCAGCAGGCGCTTGAAGATGCTGAAAGTCTCAGGAATACAACCGGCGGCATAAATCTCGATGAAGGCGATATAGGCATCACTCCCGAAGCCGGCATTGAAATCCTTCGGCAGCGCGCGGAGGAAACACAAACAGAGCTCGACGCTCTGGATGACTTGGCCCGCCGCAATGGCATCCCGCCAGGCGCGCTGCGCGGCCAGTAAGATTTCTCAGCGCTTTTGATGGAGGCCTCATGAAGCCATTTGAGCAGGCAGCGCGAGATGATCTCAATCTAGTATTGGAGAATTTGTCATGAAAACGAAGCTATCCAAGCAGGTTCTAATCGTATTTCTCTCCTGTTTGCTTGTTCAATTCACTGCGCAGGCTGAGTCCTATGGTCCCATGAGCCAATCCGATCAGCAGCCACCACCTGCACCCGCGCAACTGTCACCGCAAGAACTCCAACAACTGGTTGCGCCGATTGCCTTGTACCCGGACGCTTTGGTCGCACAGATCCTCGCTGCGTCGACATATCCAACGCAGATTGTCGAGGCTGACCGTTGGATCGGAAGTCATCCCAGCCTTAAGGGAAAGAATCTAGCTGACGAAGTCGATAAGCAGCCTTGGGATCCGAGCGTGAAGGCGCTCGCACAATTTCCGTCGGTGCTTGAAAACATGGACAAGAACCTGTCGTGGACTTCCTCCCTTGGCGAGGCATATGCCAATCAAGAACAGGATGTAACGGATGCTGTCCAGCAGATGCGGCAGGAGGCCCGCCAGGCGGGGAAGCTAAACAGCAATGAGCAGGAGAATGTGACCACTCAAGGCAACACGATCGTCATCGAACCGGCCAACCCTGATGTGGTCTACGTACCTGCCTATGATCCGTGGCTCGTGTACGGAGCACCTATTGTTGCCTACCCCGGCTGGGTTCCAGTTCCCGGAATCTTTTTTGCCGGCCCCGCAATCTCGTTCGGTTTTGGATTTGGCATCGGCTTCTTCGGAGGATTTGGGTGGGGATGGCATAACTGGGGATACGACTGGCACGGCCGCAGGGTAATCTACAACCACAACACGTATATCTCGCACAGCCGAACGATCATCAATCGCGGCAACTTCAACCGCGGCAACTTTAATCACGGCAACTTTAGCCATGGCAATTTCGACCATGGTAACGCTTTCCACGGAAGCAGGCCCGGAGATGGACATCCGACGTTCCATGGATCTACCGCTCCTCGTCCTCAGCCTGGAACTCGCTCGGGTGCGCTCAGCGGCTTTGATCACGGCGGAAATGCCCGAGGCTTTTCCTCTCGAGGGCAATCAAGTTTTGGAGGCGGCTTCCACGGAGGTTCCCATGGCGGTGGCGGCCGGCATTAGGTGAACGCGTGTACGCGCGTATGGAATTTGTCGAGAACTCAATCATGGAGAGGAACATCATGCAGAGAATATCGATTCTTTTTAAATTTGAAGGCAAGTACTTTCTTCGAATTGTTGCGTCCGTTCTATTGGCACTTTTCTTAAGATGTTCGTTTGAACCAACGTTTGCCCAGCAGCCGGGACAGCGAACCTTTGCTTCCGCCGAAGATGCCGGTAACGCCTTCTTTGCTGCGATGAAAGCGCCGGACGACCAAGCTCCGTTGAACATTCTCGGACCAGCGGGGAAGGATGTCCTCTCGTCCGGCGACCCAGCGGAAGATGCGGATGCTCGTGAGACCTTCATCGTTAAATATCAGGAGATGCATCGGCTCGTGACCGAGTCGAACGGAAAGGTAGCCCTGGTTGTGGGAGCCGAAAACTGGCCGTTTCCAATTCCCTTGGTGAACAACCACGGCTCGTGGTATTTCGATACGGACGCAGGCAAGGACGAGATCGTGTTCCGGCGCGTGGGCAAGAATGAACTTTCCGCCATGGATGCGTGCCGCGAGCTCGTCGAAGCACAGAAACAATATTTTGCGCGTCCGCCGCGTGACATCCCAAAGCAATTTGCGCAGAAGTTCGTCAGCGATGAGGGCCGGCATGATGGTCTGTACTGGCACGGTGCCGACGATGAATCCAATAGCCCGATCAACCCGCTCATCGCTTATGCGTACGGGAAAGGCCCCAAGGACGAAGTTGGCGACCAGGTTCCGTTCAACGGTTATTTTTTCCGGATCCTCACGAGCCAAGGATCTCATGCGCCGGACGGAGCCAAGAACTACGTCATCGATGGGAAAATGAGCGCAGGATTCGCCTTTGTGGCGTATCCTGCCGAGTATCGCTCCTCTGGTGTGATGACTCTCATTGTCGACGGATCGGGAACGATTCACGAAAAGGATCTTGGTCCCAACACCACCAAGCTTGCCGAAGCGATGACCGCCTATGATCCGGATTCCACCTGGCATAAGGCGGAATAAGCGCAAGTTGTGGAGTTAGAAATGTCACGCTTGGCATCCACTCTCTTCAAAGCCATGCCGGCACTTGTGGCCGGCATGGCGCTTGTTGCGGGTGTGGTGATCTATTCCTTGGAAATATCGGGGACGACGCCAGCCGTGCTTTCGAGTCCCCCGGAACTCCGCGCGAAAGGCCATACGCTTTCGCTGACCTTGCACGCGGCCATCGCGAGCGATGGAAAGAACTCCTTCTACTTCAATGGCCAACCAAACGCTCCAACTTTGCGCCTGTCACCCGG
>Ga0137403_10010643_pt1 | contig 10182 bp, 9 predicted proteins | sample CZOMad2_1_16fung_FD_122057 | JGI IMG/M metagenome (GOLD analysis project Ga0137403, IMG submission 122057) | Vadose zone soil fungal communities from Angelo Coast Range Reserve, California, USA - CZOMad2_1_16fungal (Hybrid Assembly) | ecosystem: Environmental > Terrestrial > Soil > Vadose zone... | reverse complement strand
TAGCCCGTCGTCTTCCAGTCGCAGCGCGTGCCCAGCGGCACGAAGAAGGTGTCGCCGGCCTTGAAGGTCTGCGCGGGTCCGCCTTCCTCCGTCAGCGTCACCTCGCCCTCCAGGATGTGCATCAGCTCGTGGCGCGGGAAGCTGATGGTCTTGCGGTGATAGGCCGTCGAGTCCCACACGCCCACGGTCCATTGCGCCGTCAGGTCGGCGAAATACTGCTTGTCGCGCTGGGTCGGCGGCGGGCTCGCCAGCACCTCCGGCGCCGGGCCGGCGGAGGGCGCCAGGGCGGCCTGCGGATCGGGGCGCAGCACCTCCAGCACCGCCGGGTCCGGCGGCGCCTTCCCCGAGGCGTCGTCGAAGATCACGAAGAACTTGCGGATATAGCCGTCCTGCCGCCACACGCAGGGCAGGCCCTTGGGAAGGAGGAAGCTCTCGCCGGCCTTGATGGTGACGGCGCGGTCGCGGGCGTCGACGATCGTCACCGCGCCCTCCAGCACGATCATGAACTCGTTGACGGAATAGGGCTCCAGCTTGCCCGTCATCGCCGTGCAGTCCCACACGCCCGCGGACAGTCCGCTCGCCTTGTCCTCGAAGTAGACGTGCCCGCGCTGCACCGGCTTGCCCGCCGTGAGCGTCGCCGGCGGAATATCCGGCCAGCGCACGAGCCCCGTGCCCGCCGGCCCCTGCGGCTCGAAGCGGATGATCTTCCCCGTCGCCATGCTCGCTCTCCTGTCCTTGTCCCATTCAAAGAGATTAAAACCGCAGATGAACGCCGATGAACGCCGATAGCGATTCTGGCGCGCCGCTGGCGCGCTGAAAATCCTTATCGGCGTTCATCGGCGTTCATCTGCGGTTCGATCCCTTCTCTGCGCCTCCGCGTCTCTGCGGTTCAAACTTCCCTACGGTGCTCGCAGCGGCACCGAAAGGTACGTGCCGAACTCCTCCGCGAAGAGGCAGCTCACGCGCGCATGCACGCGCCCCTGGCGATCGTCGAATTCCGCCGTCGCTGCCAGCGGCAACGCCGGTGTGTGCCAGACGCCCGGATGGAAATAGAGGCCGAAGCTGCCGTCGCAGTAGAAGCCGGTGAACTTGTCGGGCGCGATGTCGTCACCCGGCAGCGCCAGCGGCACGATGTAGGGAATCTTCTGGCGCGGAAAGAACAGCTGGCCGCCGTCGGGATGGTAGTTGGCGTGCCACACCAGCACGCGCGAGCGGTCGGGCGCGGCCGCGGTCTCCGAGGCCTCGCCGGGATCGCGGCTCCAGCCGATCAGGTAGCTGTCGTTGACCGCGTCGTTCTGGCCGTAGAGCACCTCGCCCTTCCAGAAGAAGTGGAAGATGCCTTCGGTCGTGCCGCCCTCGTCGCCGCTGTCCGCATCGACCGGCCGCCAGCCCTGCGCCGGCCACCGCACGATCTCGATCTTCGCCGACGGAAAGTCGCGCTCGATGCGGCCGTAGCCCTTCAGCGTTTCTTCAGTGGCCTCGACGACCTTGATCTCATGCTGCCCCACCCGCTCCGCGAGCTTCCGCGCCGGCGTATGAACCATGATGTTCTCCCGATAGGCGTTCCTGGTGAAACCGTTTCCAAACACGATGCTGCAAGGCGATCCTGCGTCCTTCGAGACGCGCCCCTACGGGGCGCTCCTCAGGATGAGGCCAAATCTTGGTGGCATAGAGAACATCCTCATGCTGAGGAGCGAGCGCAGCGAGCGTCTCGAAGCACGCACAATGCCAATCCAAGCCCCGCGACTCAACCACCCTTCGTCCGCCCCTCGCGCGTCGGCGGCGGCCGCGACGGCACGCGCGACGGGCGATCGGACGTGAACTCTGCGCCTGTAAGATTCCGGTAATATTGCCGCGACGCGTCGACCGCCGGCGCATAGTCCCACGGCTGCACGCGCCCCTGCAACAGCGCGCCGTGAATCAGCGCGCGCCGGCGCTGGCTGTCGATGACCTGCCGGCGGATCGCCGCGCTGTCCCATTTGCGCGCGGCCTCGGCGGCGAAGACGGCCGCGAGCGTCGCCTGCTCCGCGCGCCCCGCCAGGTTGTTCAGCTCGAGCGGATCGGCCGCCAGATCGAACAGCTGCGGCGGATCGCCGGCGCAGGCGATGTATTTGTGAGCGCCGCGCCGGATCATGAAGATCGGCTGGCTCGTGCCCTCGGCCATGTATTCGCCGTAGACCGCCTCCGGCCCACCGGTGCCGCCGCTCGCCAGCGGCATCAAGCTGGTGCCATCGATCGGCGCCGGCATGGCATCGCGCGCCCCGCTTCCCGCGATGCTCAGCAGCGTCGGCAGGAGGTCGACCAGCGCCACGCTCGGCGCCACGCGGCGCGCCGCGAACAGCGCCGGCGCGCAGAGGATCAGCGGCACGCGCACGGCGCGCTCGAAGAACGTCATCTTGTACCACAGCCCGCGCTCGCCCAGCATGTCGCCGTGGTCGGCGGTGGCGATGATCACGGTGTCGTCGCGCCGCCCGAGCGCCTCCAGCGCTGCGAGAATGCGGCCGAGCTGCGCATCGATGTAGCTGATCATGCCGTAGTAGCCGCGCCGCGCCCGCCGGATGCGCTCGTCCGTGATGGCGTACTCGTCGCGATCGTACATGGCGTGGAGGCGGCGGCTATGCGGATCGCGCGCCGCCGGCGGGATGGAGGGTACCCGCGGCAGATCGATCGCATCGTCATCGTAGAGATCCCAGTACTCGCGCCGCGCCAGATAGGGATCATGGGGATGCATGAACGAGACGGTCAGCAGGAACGGCCGCTCGTCCGTCCCGCCGGCCGCCTCATAGAGCCACCGCACCGCCTGGCCCGCGGCCTCCTCGTCATAGGCCATGGCGAGCGAATGATCGTACGGTCCCGCATCCACCACGCTGGCGAGATCGTGGAACCAGGGCTGCAGCTTCTCCGGCCGCTCCCACTCCGGCGTCCAGCCGAAGTCCGACGGCGACAGGTCCGTCGTCAGCCGCTCCTCATAGCCATGCAGCTGATCGGCGCCGGTGAAGTCCATCTTGCCGGAAAGACAGGTGCGATAGCCGAGCGCCCGGAGATAGTGCGCGAAGGTCGGCACGCTCGCGTTCAGCTCCGCCGCATTGTCATAGGCGCCGATGCGGCTCGCCAGCTGCCCCGTCATCATCGCAAACCGCGACGGCGAGCAGAGCGGCGAGTTGCAATACGCGTTTTCGAAAACCACGCCCCGATCGGCCAGCGCCTGCAAATGCGGCGCCTTCACGACGGCGTGTCCATAGCAAGGCAGCGACTGCGCCGACATCTGATCGAACACGACCAGCAGGATGTCAGGCGGCTTCCCCGTGCCTGTGGCGGCCATGATTTTCTCCACTGCCGAGCATTCACTCGGCGTCAGTGACCCTGCCATAGCGCACGGCGTGGCAGTAACGTCGTGCTTGCGCGGGCGAATAAGTCATTGCGTCAAGCCAGATTTGCCGACCGCTTCAGTTGAACAAGCGCTTCGGGAGAAGCGGCAGAGAGGTTCCAATCTGACTGCCGCTCGCTTTGCCAGATGGTGATCCGGCCAAGAGCGCTTGAGAAGCGATAGGTTATGGCGCTTGGCCAGCCCCAAGACCGTGGTTCTGCCGTGTAGTTGCTCTCGAGCGAACGAAGTTCGTCGTTGGTCAACGGTCGCCGGAGTACCCAGAACGAACGATCGCTATCGCCAAGCGCCTCGAAATCGAAGACGCGGACATAGGTGAATTCCGAGAATGTCCGCGAATATAGGAAGAGTTCTCTGGCGTGAGGACGGAAGTCGACGTGGACCGGAGGATCTTCGGTCCCGTCAAGCTCGAACCCCCATCGACACACGCCTTGGTTCTCGATCAGTACGATGACGAGTGATTTTCCGCCGACGTCAACGAGCTCGAAGTCGTTGGGAACAAGCGCATGATCACTATTGCTGTACTTCGACAGGATGTGGCGGCCGTCAACATCGCCGTACCATTCGCGGACTGAAAGCGGCAGGCGTAGACCGAGCCGCTCTTCCGTCCTGGCCAGAGTCTCGCGATGCCCGGATGGAATCGGATCCGAAATCCAGCGAAAGCTATTCGTATGAAATTTCATGGCCGCGGAGATGTATCGATGCCGTTGAGTCGCAACCAGTCGTCGAAGCAGTTCCCGCAGACGGGCTCAAGATCAACCAGCGGCTGGGTCTTCTCGACCTCGTCCCACTCCAGCGTTCGATCTACAGGAACCTCTAAACGTGCCGCGGTGTCGCTGTCGAGCCAGGCGATCTCCGGCTCATCGTCATCGAAGATCGAAAAGCACACCGCAACGATTTGATCGCGCGAAATCCGGCGGTTCTCGATGCAAGCCGACTGGAGCATGGGCGAAACGAGGGCGAGGAAGCTCTGACCGTGCGTTTGGCAAATGGTGATCCCCATCGCCATCTCACTCCTTCACCGCCGCCATAGTGTCCGCCACCATCTCTTCCTCAACACCGCCCTCGCGCCGCAGCCCCTCGATCGCACCTACGCGATCCTCCGCCGTCCGGTTCTGGCTCATCTTCCATTTGCCTTCGAGCCGGACGATCGGCAGCTCGAAGCCGACGATGCCCTTGAGCTGACCGCGGATGAATTCCGCCGGCGCATCGCTCACCGCCCATGGTTCGGGCCGGCCCGCCTCATGGGTCGCGGTCAGCCGGGTGACGATCTGCAACAACCGATCCGCATCCTCGAAGAACCGCACCTCGCCATAGGCATGGATGGCGACGTAGTTCCAGGTCGGCACCACCTTGCCGGTCTGCCGCTTGGTCGCATACCAGGCCGGCGAGATGTAGGCGTCCGGCCCCAGGAACATGGCCAGCGCCTGTACGCCCGCCGCCGGCCGGCGCCATTGCGGGTTGGCGCGCGAGACATGCCCGCGGAGCGTGCCGTAGGGCGCCGGCTCGGGATCGATCAGCATCGGCACATGGCTCGCCTCCAGCCCGGCCTCGCCGAGGGTGACGAGCGTGCCGAGCCTGGCCTGCCGGATCGCGTCGTGCAGGACGGGCACGCGCTCTTCCGTGAAATGCGCGGGGAGATACATCGGCGCCTCCGATAGCGGTGGCCCGCACTATCGCGGGAAACGGCCGCGCCTGCCAGCCGATGCATGCCGCCCGCCACTCGAATCCGATAGGCCGCAATCCCTCTATGCGTGCAAAACTGTTGACTTGATCCCGTCAAGATTGTAGAACATTCACCGAACGAACAACTTCCAACTGATGGGTGAAAACATGCAGTTCCGCGCTTCGGTCTTCCTGGCGGCGACGCTCGCCACAACACTGAATCTGGCCCCGGCGAATGCGGATGACCCGCCGCCGCTCGCCGACCGGATCATCGAGAACCAGCTGAAGGCGCTGAACGACATCCTGGCGCCGGACCTGCAGCAGACGCTGACGCAATACCAGCAACATTGGGCGGCGTACCGGGACGAGCAGTGCCGGTTCGAGCTGGCCTTCGCCCGCGGCCAAGGCAAGGCGACCGTGCGCGAGAATGCCGGCCGCGATGTCGGCTGCATCAACCGCTTGAACCAGCAGCGGCTCGGCGAGCTGCAGCGCTATCTCACGGCGTTCATGGCGGCGACCAACCGCGCGGCGGCCCAGGCCGATGGCGCGGCGCCGAAGGAGTAGGGTGGGAAGGCCGCCTACTTACGCAGAACACGATAGGGTTGAATTTCGTGTTTTCATGTTGGACCCCTCCCTTGGGTAGACGCCCGCCGCCGGATCGCCGCCCTGGACCGCCTGCACCCGCGTGCTAAACCTCCTCCGCATTCATTCGGCTCATCGGTGGTTCCAGGCATATGGCAAACGTCGCGGTTGTCGGCTCCCAGTGGGGGGACGAGGGCAAGGGCAAGATCGTCGATTGGCTCAGCGAGCGGGCTGATGTCGTCGTGCGCTTCCAGGGCGGCCACAATGCCGGGCACACCCTGGTCATCGGCAACCGCACCTTCAAGCTCAGCCTCTTGCCCTCGGGCATCGTGCGGCCGGGCAAGCTCTCCATCATCGGCAACGGCGTGGTGGTCGATCCCTGGGCGCTCCTGAAGGAGATCGACGCGCTGGCGGGGCAGGGGGTGAGCGTCACCCCCGACAACCTGCTGATCGCCGAGAACGCGCCGCTCATCCTGCCGCTCCATGGCACGCTCGACCGCCTGCGCGAGGCCGCCGCGCATGGCGAGCGCAAGATCGGCACCACCGGCCGCGGCATCGGCCCGGCCTATGAGGACAAGGTCGCCCGCCGCGCCATCCGCGTCTGTGATCTGGCGGCGCCGGATACCCTGGGCGAGCGCATCGACATGCTGCTGCAGCACCACAACGCGCTGCTGCGCGGCCTCGGCGCGCCCGAGGTCGACGGCGCCGCGCTCGGCCGGTCGCTGCTGGAGATCGCGCCGCGCGTGCTGCCGTTCGTGTCGAGCGTGTGGCAGCGGCTCGATGCGGCGCGCCGCCGCGGCGACCGCATCCTGTTCGAGGGCGCCCAAGGGATCATGCTCGATATCGACCACGGCACCTATCCCTACGTCACCTCCTCGAACACGGTGGCGGGCACGGCCTCGGTCGGCAGCGGCATGGGCGTGGGCGCCGTCAACTACGTGCTCGGCATCACCAAGGCCTACACCACCCGCGTCGGCAGCGGCCCGTTCCCGACCGAGCTCACCGACAAGGTCGGCGAGAAGCTGGGCGAGCGCGGCCGCGAGTTCGGCACCGTCACCGGCCGCAAGCGCCGCTGCGGCTGGTTCGACGCCGTGCTGGTGCGCCAGGCCATCAAGGTCGGCGGCATCCGCGGGATCGCCCTCACCAAGCTCGACGTGCTCGACGGCTTCGACAGCCTGAAGGTCTGCGTCGGCTACCGCATCGGCGACCGCTCCTTCGACCACCTGCCGGCCGCCACGGCGCTGCAAGCCAAGGTCACCCCGGTCTACGAAACGCTGGAAGGCTGGTCGGAGTCGACGCGCGGCGCCCGCTCCTGGGCCCAGCTGCCGGCCACCGCCATCAAATACATCCGCCGCCTCGAGGAGCTGATCGAGGCCCCGGTCGCCCTGCTGTCGACGAGCCCGGAGCGCGATGATACCATCCTGGTCCGCGACCCCTTCGCGGATTGACCACCCACAACCACATCCCAAATAGACATCCCATGCGCATCCTGGTCCTGCAGAACGATCCCGCCTCGCCGCCCGGCACCGTGGCCGAGCGGCTTGCCGCGCGCGGCGCCGAACTCGAAGTCCGCCGTGCGCTTCACGGCGACCAATTGCCGTCGTCGCCTAATGGCTATGCCGGCGCGATCGTGCTCGGCGGCGTCATGAGCGCCAACGACGACGGCAAGTATCCGGCCCTGGCGCCGATGCGCCAGCTGCTGCGCGACTTCCACGCCGCCGACAGGCCGCTGCTCGGCATCTGCCTGGGCTCGCAGGTCCTGGCCCGCTGCTTCGGCGCCGCGGTGCGGCTGCATACCGAGTACGAGTTCGGCCACGTGCCGCTGCAGTTCACCGCGGCCGGCCGCCAGGATGCGCTGCTGAACGGCCTGCCCAATCCGCAATGGATCATGCAGAGCCATGAGGACACGTTCGATATCCCGGCCGCCGGCGTGGCCCTGATGACCGGCCAGGCCTGCGTCAACCAAGCCTTCCGCGTCGGCCGCGCCACCTACGCCTTCCAATGCCACTTCGAGACGACGCCGGACATCATCCAGTCCTGGATCGACCAGTTCGGCCCGGGCCTGCGCAAACGCCTCGGCGCCCGCGCCGACGGCACGTTCGAGCGGCTGGAGCGGGACCGGCAGGGCAGGGCGGCCGCCCAGCGCGCCTTTGCCGACGCCGTCACGGATCGCTGGGCCGCGCTGGCGCGCTAGCGCTCCTGCTGCGCTTGTTTCAGTTCGCTGCAATAGGACTGCAACGTTGCTCCCGGATAGTGTTCGCAGGCTTCGTCGCGGCTCGTTCCCTCCCCCCTCGCATGTCCTGCGCCGGGCCGCGGCGAAGCCTTTCCATCTCGATGAGGCCTGAGCCATGGCGCTGAAGGATTCCCGTGGGGTCCCCGTCTCAACGGACAATCGCACCTCGCTCGACCGCTATGAGCAGGCGGTCGAGCTGCTGCACAGCTATTTCAACGATCCCTTGGCGGCGATCGATGCAGCCCTGGCCGAGGATTCCGCTTTCGTCATGGGCCACTGCTTCCGCGCCGGCCTGCTGACGACTACCACCGACAGGGCCGCCGAGCCGATGCTGCGCGAGAGCGTGGAGGCGGGCGAGGCCCTGGCCGTCAACGCCAACGACCGCGAGCGCCGCCACCTGGCCGCCGCCCGCGCCTGGCTCGACGGCGACTTTCAGCAGGCGGTCGTGCGCTACGGCGACATTGCCATCGAGTACCCGCGCGACAGCCTGGCGCTGCAGCTGGCCCATCTCGGCGATTTCTATCTCGGCCAGTCCTCGCAGCTGCGCGACCGCATCGCCCGTGCGCTCTGCGACTGGGACGAATCGGTGCCCGGCTACGGCTATGTCGTGGGCATGCACGCCTTCGGCCTCGAGGAGATGGGCGACTACGGCCGCGCCGAGGTACGGGCGCGGCAGGCGCTGGAGCTGAACCCGCGCGATCCCTGGGCCGTCCATGCCGGCGCCCACGTGATGGAGATGCAATGCCGGCTCGGCGATGGCGTGCAGTGGCTGACCAGCCGGACCAATGACTGGGCGCCCGACAACGGCTTCGCCTTCCACAACTGGTGGCATCTCGCGCTCTATCACCTGGAACTCGGCCGCCACGACCGCGTGCTCCAGATCTACGACACCGCCATCCGCCCCAAACCCTCGGAACTGCCACTGGAAATGCTCGACGCCACCGCGCTGCTGTGGCGGCTCCACCTGCGGGGCGTCGATGTCGGCGACCGTTGGTCGGAGTTGGCGGGCGCCTGGGAGAAGCGGGTGGAAGACGCCTACTACGTCTTCAACGACATGCACGCCATGATGGCGTTCGTCGGCAGCGGCCGCGAGGCATCGGCGCGCGGACTGATGGATGTGCTCGTGCAGCGCATCGAACGAGGCGGCACGAACGCGACGATGACGCGCGATGTCGGACTGCCGGTCTGCCGGGCGATCCAGGCCTTCGGCCGCGGCAGCTACCGCGCCGCCATCGAGGAGCTGATGCCCGTGCGCCAGATCGCCCACCGCTTCGGCGGCAGCCACGCCCAGCGCGACGTCCTCAGTCTGACCCTCATTGAAGCCGCGATGCGCGCCAAGGACGCACGGCTGGCCCGTGCGCTGGCGTCCGAGCGCACGGAGCTGAAGCCGACGAGTCCGTTCAATTGGGCGCTGACGGCGAAGGCAAGAGAGATCGGCGGCGATGCGACCGGCGCCGGCGCTGCACGAACGAAAGCCGAGACCTGCCGGAAGCAGGGCGAGCGCGCCGTGGCCTGAAGCCAGTTGGCGGTTTCAGGCGCCGTTGGCGCAGATTCTGCGGTTCATGGTTGCATGCTTGCCTTCGCGATGGGTGATGGCGGCGATGGATATGGCAACCGGGGGAGCGCCCGGCCGTCGGACGAGGACGGCCTCAGATGCCCGGTGCCGGGGGTCGTCGTCTTTTCGCACGTGCTGGGGCCGGTCACCTCGCTCCCGCCGAGAAGGCACGGGAGGCCGGCCAGGGCTGCCTGCAGCGACTGCCGGCCAGGAAGTCAGGCCGGCCGGCTCGCAACTTGGTAAGCCGCGCCGTCCGGACGAGGGGCAGCTTTGAACCGGACGCACGCGACGGCTGTGCGGGTTGTTTCCCGCAGTCCACGATAGCCCGCCCGACCGAGCGCTTGACGGCTCTTGCTGTCGGACGAGGCCGGCTGTCGACGCCAGGGACAGTCGCCGGCACCGCATCGAAAAGCGGTGCAGTACCCGCGGGGCCGTCTCGCTCGGCCCGGGCCGCCGTGCACAGCGGCCAGAAACGGAAATGGAGCCGGATCCGCCTGCGGACACACGACTCCATCCCATAATTTCCGCATTCTAGGATAGTGATCCTATTCCTGTCAAGCGGAATCTGCGTTTGCTTTTCGCGTAATCGGCGCCCGGCGGGTGCGCGGCGGCAGCTCGTCGGACACTTCGGGAAGATCGGGCTAGTGGTTCGATCGCAACGAATGGTTCCCATTCGTTGCGCGAATCGAACCACCAGCTTATTGATCTGGTGGGCTGATTCACCTGACGCTTGGGAACCAAGCGTCAGGATCAGACCACTAG
>Ga0137403_10010642_pt1 | contig 10182 bp, 7 predicted proteins | sample CZOMad2_1_16fung_FD_122057 | JGI IMG/M metagenome (GOLD analysis project Ga0137403, IMG submission 122057) | Vadose zone soil fungal communities from Angelo Coast Range Reserve, California, USA - CZOMad2_1_16fungal (Hybrid Assembly) | ecosystem: Environmental > Terrestrial > Soil > Vadose zone... | reverse complement strand
AGCGCGGACGGGATGGCGACGCTCGTCTTCAACGGCGAGATCTACAACTTCCGCGACCTGCGCGGCGAGCTGCAGGCGCGCGGCCGCCGGTTCGCCACGCGCAGCGACACCGAGGTGCTGCTGCGCGCGTGGGAGGAGTACGGCGAGGCGTGCGTCGACCGGCTGCGCGGCATGTTCGCCTTCGCGGTGTGGGACGCGCGCCGGCGGCGGCTCTTCCTGGCGCGCGACCGCGTCGGCAAGAAGCCGCTCTACTACTGGCATCGCGACGGCCTGCTCGTGTTCGCCTCCGAGCCCAAGGCGCTGCTGCTGCACCCGGCCGTGGGCCGCGCGCTCGACCCGGCCGCGCTCGAGCACTACGCCGCCTTCGGCTACACGCCGGCCGCGCGCTCGATCTTCGACGGCATCGTGAAGCTGCCGCCGGGCCACACGGCGACGCTGGCGGGCGGTGCGCTGGCGCTCCGGCGCTACTGGACGCTGCCGGCCGGCGCCGCGACGCCCGCGCCCGCGGCCTCCCGGGACGAGTTGCGGCGCCGCGTGCGCGACGAGGTCCGCGACGCCGTGCGGGTGCGGCTGGAGGCCGACGTCCCGCTCGGCGTGTTCCTGAGCGGTGGCGTGGACTCGAGCGTGATCGTGGCCTGCATGCGCGAGCTGAACGTCGGGCGCCTGGACACATTCTCCGTCGGCTTCGGCGCCGACCTCTCCCACGACGAGCTGCCGTACGCGCGCGCCGTCGCGCGGCGGTTCGAGACCGAGCATCACGAGCAGATCCTCGAGCCCAAGGCGGCGGATCTCGCGGCCACGGTCGTGCGTCACTTCGACGAGCCGTTCGCCGACTCCTCGGCCATCCCCACCCTGGTCGTCGCCGAGGCCACCAGGCGCCACCTGAAGGTCGCCCTGTCCGGCATCGGCGGCGACGAGACGTTCGGCGGGTACCCGCGCTACCTCGGCGTGCGGCTCTCCGAGGCGTGGGCGCGCGTGCCGCGCCCGCTGCGCGCGGGGCCCGAGGCGCTCGCGCGGCGGCTGCTGCCGGACTCTGTCGGGAGCCGCAATCTCGGCGACTGGGCGCGCCGCTTCGCGGACGGCGCCGGGCGGCCGATGCCCGAGCGCTACGTCGGCTGGACGCGCTTCTTCGACGCGGCGGCGCTGGCCTCGCTCGCCACGCCGGCGCTCGCCCGGTATTTTGGAAGCGACGTCGAGGCCGCCCACCGCGCGGCGTGGGCGGGCCGCGGCCATCGCGACGCCGTGGACGGCGCCTGGCGCATCGACCTTGCGACCTACCTGCCGGACGATCTCCTGACGATGGCCGATCGCATGAGCATGGCGCGCTCGCTCGAGCTGCGGGCGCCGTTCTGCGACCACCGGCTCATCGAGTTCAGCCTGACGATCGCGCCGGCGGCAAAGCTGGCGGGGTTCCGGCTCAAGGCGCTGCTCAAGGCCGCGTTCGCCGACGTGCTCCCGCCCGAGGTCGTGCGGCGGCGCAAGCAGGGCTTCATGATCCCGCTCGACCGCTGGCTGCGAACGGATCTGAAAGATCTCGTCGAGGACACGCTGGCGCCCGAGCTCGTGCAGAGGCGGGGGTTGTGGCGCGTCGAGGCGGTGCGGCGGCTCGTGGGCGAGCACCTCGCGGGCGCGCGCACGCACGGCGACCGGATCTGGACGCTCGTCATGCTCGAGCTGTGGATGCGTCAATACCTCGACGCGCGCGGCGCGTGGCGGCTGTCGTGACGCGCCTGAGCGTGCTGATGGTCTCCGACGTCTCGCCGCTCGCGCGCGCGGGCGGCGGCGAGCGCGTGCTCTGGGAGCAGGCGCGCGGCCTCGCGCGGCGCGGCCACGCGGTGACGGTCCTCGCCCGCGCCCCCGACGGGATGCCGGCCGGGAGCCACGAGCGAGAGGGCGTGCGCGTGGTGCTCTTCGCCGCCGGCCGCCGCACGCGGGCGGGCTTCCTCCGCGCGGCGGTCTTCGCGGCGCGCCGCGCCGCGGGCGCCGTACTCGCCGAGTCCGCGATCGACGTCCTCAACGTGTACCAGCCGCTCTCGGGGTACGGCGTGCTGGGGCTGGCGGCGGCGCGCCGCCGTCCCGCGCTCTACACGTTCCTGTCGCCGGCGCCGCTCGAGTATCGCTCGCGTGAGCGGATGACGCGGCATCACGTCGGCGGCGTGACCGGCCGGCTGGGCGCCGCCGCCCTCTGGGCGCTCGAGCGGGCATGCCTGCGCCGCGTCAGCGGGATCCAGGTGCTGAGCGACTATTCCGCCGAGCAGCTCTGGCAGCTCTATCGGATCGCCGCCGACCGGCTCGTGAAGATCCCGGGCGGCGCCGATCTGACGACCTTCCGGCCGGCGGAGGACCGCGCCGCCGTCCGCGCGCGTCTGGGCCTGCCCAAGGAGGCGCCGCTGCTCCTCACCGTGCGCAACCTCGAGCTGCGCATGGGGCTCGACACGCTGCTGCGCGCGATGCCGCTCGTGGTGTCGCGCCGGGCGGATGCCCAGCTCCTGATCGCCGGCGCGGGCTCGTTGCGCGCCGACCTCGAGGCGCTCGCCGCCGCGCTCGGCGTCGGCGCGCACGTCCGTTTCCTCGGCTTCGTGCCGGAGGGCGACCTGCCGCTCTACTACCAGGCCGCCGACTGCTTCGTGCTGCCGACGCGCGAGCTGGAGGGCTTCGGGCTCGTCACCGTCGAGGCGCTCGCGTGCGGCACGCCGGTGCTGGGCACGCCGGTCGGCGCCACGCCGGAGCTGCTCGACCCGCTCGATCCGGCCCTCGTGTTCGCGGCCGCCACGCCGGAGGCGATCGGCGAGCGTCTCGTCGGCTTCCTCGAGCGGCTCGAGCGCGAGCCGGACGCCGTCGCGCGGCTCCGGCAGGCCGCGCGCGCGCACGCCGAGCGCCACTACGGCTGGGGCCGCACGGTCGCCTCGCTCGAGGCCGAGCTGGCGCGGCTCGTGCGCGGGGCGCCGACGCCGCTGCCCGCGGCGGCATGCGAGGCGTGCGGCGCGCCGCTCGGGCCCGCGCGGCTCGCGTACCGAGGCCTGCTCTACCGTCGCTGCGCGGCCTGTGGGACCCGGGCGCTGGCCGCGATGCCGACCGACGCCGAGCTGCGGCTGCGCTACGAGACGGCCTATCCGCGGGTGTTCATGCCCTCGCGCATCCGGGCGCCGCGCCGCGCGATGCTCACGGGCGTCCTCGCGGAGGCGCGGCGTCACACGACGCCGGGGCGGCTTCTCGACGTCGGCTGCGGCGGCGGCCATTTTCTGAGCGTCGCCCGTGCCCACGGCTGGCGCGGCGTCGGCACCGATCTCTCGCACGCCGCGTGCGTGGCCGCGCGCGCGACGGCGGGGGCCTCGATCGCGCAGGCGGAGGCCACCGCGCTGCCCTTCCGCGACGGCGCGCTCGACGCCGTGATGCTCGTCAACGTCCTCGACCATACGGCCGCCGCGCGTCGCACGCTGCAAGAGGCGGCGCGCGTGCTGCGTCCCGGCGGCCTGCTCGTCGTGCGCGTGCCCAACGGTCCGCTTCACGCGACGGCGGCCCGCATGCTCGCGCGGCTCGGCCCGCTGGCGCGACTGCGCGGCCTGGACGCGTTTCCCATCCTGCACGTCTTCGCGTTCGGGCGGCGCGCGCTCGTCCGGCTGCTGACGGGGACGGGCTTCGAGGTCGTGCGCGTGATCAATTCCGGGCTCGCGGGTACGCCGGGTGGCCGTGCGGGGCGCGCCCTCGGCACGGCGGTGGAGGCGCTGGCCGCGCTCACGGCGGCGGCCTCGGGCGGTCGCTGGCTGCTCGGGCCGTCGCTCGAGGTCTACGCGAGGCGCACGGACCCCGGGGCGGGGCATCCATGAGCCTGACCACCCTGCACGTCATCACGCGGCTGACCCTCGGCGGCTCCGCCGAGAACACGGTGGCGACCATGGTGGCGCTCGGCGCCGCCGGCTACCCCGGACCGCTGGCCGTGGGCGTCGCGGAGTCCGACGCGGGCAGCGTGGACGACGCGCGCCGGCGCGGCGTGACGCTGCTGGACGTCCCCGCGCTCGGCCGCGAGGTCGGGGCGCGCGACCTCGGGGCACTCGTCCACCTCTGGCGTCTGATGCGTGCGCGGCGGCCGGCCATCGTGCACACGCACACGTCCAAGGCCGGCTTCGTCGGCCGGCTCGCCGCGCGGCTGGCCGGCGTCCCGGCCATCATCCACCAGCCGCACGGCCACATCTTCTACGGCTACTACGGCGCCGGACGCACGGCGTTCTACATCGCGCTCGAGCGCCTCGCGGCGCGCTGGACCGATCGCCTCGTCACGCTCACCGAGCGCGGGGTCGACGAGCACCTCGCGCGCGGCATCGGGCGCCGCGCGCAGTACCGCGCGGTGCCGAGCGGCGTGCCGACCGCCGAGCTGCGCGCCCGCGCGCCCGCCCGCGCCGTCGCCCGCGCGCGGCTCGGGTTGGCCGGCGACGCTTTCGTCGTGGCCGGGCTCGGGCGCTTCGTGCCGGTCAAGGGCTTCGACCTCCTGGTGGCGGCGCTGCCCGCGCTGGCCGCGGCCGTGCCGTCGGCGCGCGTCGTGCTCGTCGGCGACGGGCCCGAGCGCGCGGCGCTGGAGGCCCAGGCCACGGCGCTCGGCGTGCGCGAGCGCCTGCTCGTTACCGGGGTCACGCCGGACATCGCGGTCGGCCTCGCCGCCGCCGACACGCTGGCGGCGCCCTCGCGCAACGAGGGCATGGGCCGGGCGCTCGTGGAGGCGATGGCTCTCGGTCTGCCCGTGGTCGCCACGGAGGTCGGGGGCATTCCCGCCGTCGTCAGCGACGGCGAGACGGGACGCCTCGTGCCGCCGGGCGACGCCGCCGCGCTCGCCGCGGCCCTGGTCGAGCTGGGGCGCGACGACGTGCTGCGCGCCAAGCTCGGCGCCGCCGCCGCCAGGCGCGCCGAGGCGTTCTCGACCGGCGTCGCGCACGCCGCGATGCGCGCGATCTACGACGAGCTGGCGCGCGAGAAGGGCCTGGCGTACCCCACGTGAGTTTCGCCACGCGGGCCGCGGGCCGTGCCGCGCTGCTGGCGGCGTGCTTGGCCCTCGCGCTCGCTGCGGCGCCGGCGGACGCTGCGGAGCCGTACGAGCGACTGGCCGCGATCGTCCACGTGCACTCCGATCTCTCGACCGGTGAGTTCCCGCTCGAGGAGTTGACCGACATGGCCGAGCGCCGCGGGCTCGGCGCGGTGCTGCTGTCGGAGAACTACCTCAACCGCGTGGCGTACAGCCTGCCGCCGTTCCGCGCGCTGACGCGCGTGACCGAGGAGTCGCGCTCGGTGCACGGCCGCCTCGACGCGTATTTCGCGCGCGTGGCTCAGGCGCGCGCGGCGCGCCCGCGCGTGCTGGTCCTGACGGGCGTGGAGGTCATGCCGCACTACTTCTGGAGCGGCTCGCCGTTCTCGCTGGCCATGACGCTGCACGGCACGCAGAAGAACCTGCTCGTCTGGGGTCTCGACCGCGCGGCGCTCGGGGGCCTGCCCGTCATCAGCAACCCCTCCGCGGGCGTCATCGGGTTACAGTCCGTGCTCGACGCCCTGCCCGGGCTTCTCATCGTGCCGGGCATCGTGCTGCTGGCGCGCCCGCGCACCCAGCGGCGCCCGCTCGGACGGGCGGTCGTGATCGTGCGGCGCCGCGCGTGGCTTCCCGGGCTGATCCTCTGCGCGATCGGCGTCACCGCGCTGGTGCGCGCGTGGCCGTTCACGCAGCCCGTCTATCCACCGTGGACCGACGCGGGCAGCGCGCCGTTCCAGGACCTCATCGACTACGTCGAGCGCCACGGCGGCGTCAGCGTGTGGTCGCTCCCGGAGGCCGCCGACTCGGGTGAGCGGGCCGTCGGGCCCGTGCGGGTGAGCTGGGGGACCGAGCCGTACCCCGACGATCTGCTGAAGACGTTCAGCTACACGGCGTTCGGCGCGATCTACGAGGACACGACCCGCTTCGAGAGGCCGGGCGAGGGGTGGGACCGGCTGCTCGGTGAATACGCGGCGGGCCAGCGCACGCGGGTGCCGTGGGCGCTGGCCGAGTCGGCCTTCCACGAGCACAGCGCGGGCAAGAGCGTGGGGCCGATCCAGACGGTCTTCCTCGTCCGCGAGCGGACCGACGCGGGCGTGCTGGGGGCGCTCCGCGCGGGGCGAATGTACGCGCTGCAGCGCGGGCGCGACACGGGCCTGGCGCTGACGGAGTTCGTCGCCGCCGCCGGCGGCGCCACCGCGATCTCCGGCGAGACGCTGCGCGCCGCGCCCGGCGCGCCGCTGGAGGTGACGGTGGCCGTCGACACGGTCGAGTCGCGGCCCGCCGACGTGCGCGTGACGTTCGTCCGCAACGGCTCCGTGATCGCGGCCTGGAGCGGCTCCACGCCGTTTCGCGCGACGCACCGCGAGGCGTGGGACGGGCGGCCCGCCGTCTTCCGCCTCGAGGCGCGCGGCGGCGGCGCGCGCCTGCTCAGCAACCCGATCTTCGTGAGGCAGCCGTGAGGGTCGCGATCCACCAACCTCAGTATTTGCCCTGGCTCGGCTATCTGGCGAAGTGGGCGGCCGCCGACCTGTTCGTCTTCCTCGACACCGTGCAGTACGAGAAGAACGGCTGGCAGAATCGCAACCGCATCAAGACGGCCGGCGGCGCGCACTGGCTCACCGTGCCCGTCCGCGCGCGCCTGGGCACGCGCATCGCGGAGGTGACCCTCGACGTCGACCAGCCGTGGGGGGAGCGTCACCTGCGCTCGATCGAGACCGCGTACGGGCGCGCGCCGCACTTCCCGGCGCGGCGCGAGGCGCTCGCGCGCCTGTACGCGCAGTCCTGGGAGCGGCTGGCGCCGGTGGCGGTGGCGAGCGCCGAGTTCCTCGCCCGCGCGGCGGGGATCACGGCGCCGGCGCGGCTGGCGTCCGCGCTGGCGGTGGACGACGACGACCCGACCGGGCGCCTGGTCGCCCTCTGCCGGGCCGTCGGCGCCGACACCTATCTGGCTGGCGGCCACGGCGCCAGATATATGGATGCCAAGCGCTTCGCGGACGCCAGCATCCGCGTGCTCTACCAGACCTACGAGCACCCCGTCTATGCTCAGCAACACGGCGATTTCGTGCCGTTTTTGTCGGGGCTCGATCTATTATTGATGCACGGCGATGAGAGCCTTGCGATCCTCCGCCGCGGCGATGTCTGGACCGAGGAGCCCTGAGTGAACGTCCTCGCGATCGGCGCCCACCCCGATGACATCGAGTTCGGCTGTGGCGGGATGCTCACCAAGTACGCGGAGAAGGGCCACGCGGTCTACCTGTTCGTGGCCTCCGACGGCTCGCTGGGCGGCGACGGCCCGGTGCGCCGCCGCGAGCAGCAGGACTCCGCCGTGGTCATCGGTGCCCGCGAGGTGTTCTGGGGCGACTACCAGGACACCGAGATCCCGCTCAACCGGGAGATGATCGTCCGGCTCGAGGCGGTGATCCGCCAGATCGAGCCGCGCATGATCTTCGTCAACTTCCCGGAGGACACGCACCAGGACCACCGCAACCTCGCCCAGGGCACGCTCTCCGCCACGCGCTACGTGCCGAACTTCCTCTTCTACGAGGGGCCGACCAGCGTCAACTTCACGCCGAACTGCTTCACGGACATCGAGAAGGTGCTGGACAAGAAGCTCGCATGCCTGGAGGCGCACCGCTCGCAGGTGGCCAAGACCAACATCGAGGACCTGTCGATCCTGGAGCTGGCCGTCTCGACCGCCAATTTCCGTGGGATCCAGGCGCGCGTGAAGTACGCCGAGGCCTTCCAGAGCATCCGGCTGCTGCTCAACCTTTGATTCCGCACTCCAAACCGTCCGTCACGGACGACGACGCCGAGCGCGTCGCGCGCGTCGTGCGCTCGGGCCAGCTCGCGCAGGGCCCGGAAGTGGCCGCATTCGAGCGCGAGCTCGCCGCGCGCCTGGGCGTCCAGGACGCTGCGGCCGTGGCCTCCGGCACCGTCGCCCTCGAGCTGGCGCTCGCCGCGCTCGGGATCGGCGCCGGCGACGAGGTCCTGATCCCGACCTACGTGTGCGACGCCCTCCACCACGCGGTGCGCCGCGCCGGCGCGACGCCCGTGCTGGTAGACGCCGACCCCGCGACCCAGTCGCTGTCGGCCAAGGACGCGCTCGCCCGCCGCACGCGACGCACGCGTGCGGTGATCGTGCCGCACGCCTTCGGTCTCGCGGCCGACCTCGAGCCCTTCCAGGCGCTCGCGGTGCCGGTGATCGAGGACTGCGCCCAGGCGCTCGGCGCGCGCACGCCTGCCGGCCGCCCGGCCGGGGCCGGCGGCGCGCTCGCCGTCTGCTCGTTCTACGCGACCAAGATGATCGCGGCGGGCGAGGGCGGGGCGGTGGCGGGCCCGGCCGCGCTCGTCGCGCGCGTGCGCGAGGCTCGCGACTACGACGAGCAGGAGACGCTGGCGCCGCGCACCAACGCCAAGCTCACCGACATGGCCGCGGCGCTCGCGCGCGGCCAGCTCGCGCGCCTCGACGCCTTCGTCGCGCGGCGCCGTGCGCTCGCCGCCCGCTACCGCGCCGCGCTCGGCGGCGGGCCGGTCCGGCTACCCGTCGACGCGGGGGGACGGCACGTCTACCACCGGTTCGTGCTCGGGCTCGATCGCGATCCCGCCGCCGTCGCGGCGGCCCTCGCCGCGCGCGGTGTGGCGGCGCGGCGCCCCGTCTTCCGCCCGGCGCATCGCGCGCTCGGCCTCGGCGGCTACCCGGAGGCCGACCGGCTGTGGGCGGAGTCGCTCTCGATCCCGTGCTACCCGGCGCTCACCGACGACGAGGCCGAGCACGTGGCCCGGGCGCTCGCGGCGGCGCTCGCGGCCTCCCCCCGGGGCGGGCCAGGCACGTGAGCCGCTCCGCCGCCGAGACGCTTCCCGACACCACGCCGGCGGCGCTCGGCGCCACGCTCCTGCGCGGCGCCTTCCTCGTCGCGCTGACGTTGCCGTCCGTGCGAAGCACCATCGCGGCGTCGGGCCTCGGCTGGGCCTACCTCGTCGCGCTCGCCTTCGCGCTGGCGCTCGTCAGCGTGCCGCTGGTGCGGGCGCTGGCGCGCTGGTGGGGCGTGCTCGACGCGCCCGCCGCGCGCAAGGTGCACGCGGTCGCCACCCCGCTTCTCGGCGGCGCCGCCGTCTACGCGGCGTTCGCGGCCACCGTGCTCTTCAACTTCACGTTCTCGCTCACCCTCAAGGGCGTCGCGCTCGGGGCGACGATCGTCGTCGGCATCGGCATGCTCGACGACATCTTCGACGTGCCCGCGCGCTGGAAGCTGGCGGGACAGGTCGCGGCGGTTGCGGTGGCGATGAGCTACGGCGTCGTGCTCGACACGATCCCCACCGCCTGGCCCGGCTCGTACGCGATCAACCTCGTGCTCACGCTGCTCTGGTTCCTCACCGTGACCAACGCGCTGCAGTTCCTCGATGGCATGGACGGCCTCGCGGCGGGCCTCGGCGCGATCGCCGCGCTCTTCTTCAGCCTGGCCGCGCTGCAGACCAACCAGCCGTACCTGATGTTCCTCGCCGCCCCGCTCGTCGGCGCGTGCCTCGGCTTCCTGCCCTACAACTTCCGCCTGGGGCGGCCGGCCACCATCTTCCTCGGCGACGCCGGCGCCTCCTTCATCGGCTTCACCCTGGCCGGCCTCGCGGTGATGGGCGACTGGGCGGAGAACGACTTCATCGGGCTGCTCACGCCGGTGCTGATCCTCGCCGTGCCGCTGTTCGACATCGCCTTCGTCGGCACGGTGCGGGTCGTCACGGGCAAGGTGCACTCGTTCGGCGAGTGGCTTGCCTACACGGCCAGGGATCACATCCATCACCGCTTCGAGGCCCTCGGCCTGACGCGCACGGAGACGGTGCTGCTGATCTTCTTCATCGCGGCCACCCTGGGCCTGTCGGCCATGCTCCTCAAGGACGCGACCAAGCACGAGGCCGCGCTCGTGCTCATCCAGGCCGGCTGCGTGCTGGCGATCATCGCGGTGCTCGAGGGGGTGGCGCGCGGGCGGGGCCGGTGAGTGCCAGCCTCGGCTCCGCTGGACGCGCCGGCGGCGCAGGGTATGATGAGAGACAACGACCTGCGACGTCTGATCGAGGAGCCATCCCATGCGCGTCCGCAAAGGCGTCTTCCCCGCGGCCGGTCTCGGCACGCGGTTCCTGCCCGCGACCAAGGCCCAGCCCAAGGAGATGCTGCC
>Ga0137403_10010640_pt1 | contig 10183 bp, 6 predicted proteins | sample CZOMad2_1_16fung_FD_122057 | JGI IMG/M metagenome (GOLD analysis project Ga0137403, IMG submission 122057) | Vadose zone soil fungal communities from Angelo Coast Range Reserve, California, USA - CZOMad2_1_16fungal (Hybrid Assembly) | ecosystem: Environmental > Terrestrial > Soil > Vadose zone... | reverse complement strand
AGGTCGACGGCCGGACACTCGAGTTCTCGCGCGCGGTGATCGCGACGGGCGCCCGCGCCGCCGCCCCGTCCATCCCCGGCCTCGACCAGGTCGAGCACCTCACTAACGAGACGCTCTTCTGGCTGACCGCACTTCCCCCGCGCCTGGTGGTCATCGGGGCGGGCCCGATCGGCTGCGAGATGGCGCAGACCTTCCAACGTTTCGGCGCCGAGGTGACGCTCCTCGAGGCCGGTGACCACATCCTGCCGCGCGAGGACCGGGATGCCGCGGCGATCGTCGAGCGCCATCTGAAGTCCGACGGCGTGCAGCTCGTCCGGAACGCCACCGTCATCGGCGTCGAGCGGCACGGCGACGGCGCCCTCGTCCACTACGAGGTCACGGGCGCGCGGCACACCGTCGAGTGCGATAAGATTCTCGTCGGGGTCGGCCGGGCGCCCAACGTCGCGGGCCTCGGGCTCCAGACCGCGGGGGTGGCGTACGAGCGGAGCGGGGTCTCCGTCAACGATTTCCTCCGGACGACGAACTCTCGCATCTACGCCGCCGGCGACATTGCCTCGCGCTTCAAGTTCACGCACACCGCGGATGCTCTCGCACGGATCGTGCTTGCCAACGCGCTCTTCGTTGGCCGGCAGCGGGCGTCCGCGCTGCAGGTCCCGTGGTGCACATATACGTCGCCCGAGATCGCGCACACGGGCCTCTACGAGCACGAGGCGCGCGCGCGCGGCCTGGCGGTCACGACGCTCACGATCCCACTCGCCGAGGTGGATCGCGCCGTGCTCGACGGCGAGGACGACGGGTTCCTCCGGGTCCACCTTCGGCAGGGGAGCGACCGCATCCTCGGCGCCACGCTGGTCGCCGCCCATGCGGGGGACATTATCTCCGAGCTCACGCTCGCGATGGCAGGCGGGCTCGGCCTCGGGAAGATCGCGGCGACCATCCACCCCTACCCAACGCAAGCCGAGGTGGTGAAGCGAGCAGGTGACGCCTATAACCGCACACGGCTTACGCCGACCGTGCGCCGCCTCTTCGACCGGTGGCTGGCGTTCCGCCGCTGACGGAGGAAGCCGGGCAGCACAAGTGCAGCCGTCGCCGTGGACCGACGATGTGACGATCATCGGTTGACGAGATCGCCTGGAGGGCGCCGCTCCGTCGGCGCCGCGGGGGACCGTAGTGTCGCGCTGCGTGCTGCGAGCACGGCGCCGGCGGAGCGGCGTCAGGGCTGGAGCTGGGAGATTCCTGCCACCCCTCCTCCCAGGCCTGCCAGCGCGGTGTAGAATTGTGCTTGGTGCGAACGTCGCCCGGACGACAAGGAGGCTTCGCATGGGAACGACTCGACGTGACTTTCTGAGGGCAGGCGCGTCAGTCGCGGGTCTGGCGGCCGGGCTGGCAGCGGTTGGAACGGACCGCGTGGCGCCAGATGCAGCGCACGGAGAGGCCCCAACCGCGATGGCCACTCCGCCGACAGAGCGCCAGGGCGATATGCTGTATCGGAGCCTCGGGCGCACGGGCGAACGGGTCTCAGTGATCGGTCTCGGCGGGTATCACATCGGCCAACCGAAAGATGATGAGGCAGCGATCCGCCTCATCCGAAGCGCGATCGACCGCGGCATCACCTTCATGGACAACTCCTGGGACTACCACGACGGCGGCAGCGAGATCCGCATGGGCAAGGCGCTCCGCGATGGGTATCGCCAGAAGGTCTTCCTGATGACAAAGATCGACGGCCGCACGAAGGACGCCGCGGCGAAACAGATCGACCAGTCGCTCGAGCGATTGCAGACGGACCGTGTCGATCTGTTGCAGCATCACGAGGTGATCCGCCTCGAGGACCCGGACCGGATCTTCGCCGCGGGGGGTGCCCAGGAGGCCATGCTCGCGGCGAAGCAGGCGGGCAAGATCCGCTACATCGGTTTCACAGGGCACAAGGATCCAGTCGTTCACTTGCGCATGCTGGAAATGGCCGGCAAGCAGGGGTTCAGGTTCGATACCGTTCAGATGCCGCTCAACGTCATGGACGCCCACTTCCGTAGCTTTGAGCAGCAGGTTCTGCCCGTGCTGGTGAAGGAGCGGATCGGGGTGTTGGGCATGAAGTCCATGGGCGACCACATCATCCTCGAAAGCGGGGCCGTGGAACCGATTGAATGCTTGCACTACGCGATGACCTTACCGACCTCGGTGGTGATCACGGGCATCGAGCGCCCTGAGATTCTCGACCAGGCGATCGAGGCGGCGCGCACGTTCCAGCCTCTGTCGGCGGCGCAGATGACGGCACTGCGGCAACGCACCACGGCGGCTGCGTCCGCTGGCCGGTACGAGCGCTTCAAGACGACGCCCCAGTTCGACAGCACCGCCGCGCACCCGGAGTGGCTGGGGTGACGCGTTGAAGCGCGTGGAAAGCGGTTACTTCACCCGGGCGTCCGATATGGAGGTCTGTCAGTCAACTAGGCGATTGATGCTGGTTAAGTTGAACGAGGAAAGGCGTGAGGTCGCCCGTCGCGCGCGCCAATAGGAGCAGGGCCCGCCACACGGCAAGCCGCGCGACGGCGTCGTCGATCTCGCTTTGGACAAGGAGGCGCTGAGCCTCGGCAGCTTCGACAACGCCCGCCAAGCCCGATTGATAACGCGCCGTCGCCTGGCGCTCGCCTGTGCGTGCGGCCTCGAGAGCGATCGGTGTGTTCTCGGCGACCCGACGAGCGCCGTCCAAGATCGCTCGCGCCGAGTCGATCTGACTCTGGATCGCCTGCATCGTCTCATCGGTCTGAGACAGGGACAGCCGGACGTTGGCCGCCTCCACGCGCTCGCGGGCGCGAATCGCGAAGATGTCCATGAGGGGCCAGCTCAGTACGATCCCGCCGGCCCAGTTCGGCGTATCGGGGACGAGCCCCTGCTCCTGGCCGAGATTGAGGCCGCCAGGGAAGAGGCCGCTCCCGCGGACCCACAATGCCGCGGCCAAATCGACACGTGGTAGATACTCGAGCGTGGCGGCGCGCTTCCGAGCACGCGCCGCCGCAGCCTGCGAGTCCGCCTGCACGAGAAGCGGGTGGTTGGAGGGCACTCCATCAACCGACGGGGTCTTTCGAGGAAGCGTCAAAAGCGGCTCTGGGATCAGCTCGACCGGCTCACCGGCGATTCCGAGCGCTTGTTCGAGGTCGGCTCGGCCGACGGCGAGCGCCTGTTCCGCGCGGATCAGACCAGTGGTGGCTAACGCGTGTTCGGCGTTCGCCCGTGACTCATCGGCTCCCGGGCGGAGCTGATTGGCGACCTGCGCATGCACGATTCTGGCGAGCACCCCCGCGCGCGCCACATTTGCCTCATGCGCCTTCACGGTTTCGCTAGCTGCCACGGCCGTTATGAAGTCGTCTGCGGCCGCAAACCCCACCGCGAGCCGCTGAACCTCCGTTCCCGCGCGAGTACGTTCTCGCTCGGCCATGGCGGCGTCGACCAAAGCCATCTCCCGCGCGAGCCCCGCGATGTTGAATGACGTACCGAAGCCGGCTGCGCTCCCCCAGACGCCGGAGTCGAATTGACGCCCCGTGGGCGGCCCCATGACCTGGGGAATCCCTGGCATCGAGAACAGAGAGCCCGAGACTACGTTACCCGTGGCACGGTTCTCCTGTCCGGACACGTCGAGCCTGGGAAAATAAGCCGAGCGAGCCTCGCTCACGCGCGCCGCGGTGCCTTCTTCTATCGCACTACGAGAGCGCAGGCTCGGGTGATGGCCCAGCGCAAAGTCGATCGCGTCGGAGACGTTCAACCGCACCCGCGGCCGTTCCTGCGCGGGAGCGACAGAGAAAGCGGCGACCATCGCCAGAGCGACGAACGTAGCCGAGAAGCTCCTTACCGCCCGCACAACTCGAGCCAGACTTCCGACAACCTATGGACGTTGCATTGGCTTCCGGGACACACCGTGCACGTGCTGTTCGATCCAATCGACCTCCGTACTCAACGCGGCGGCAGTCGCCGCGGCCAAGCTCTCATCCACTGCTCTCGGGAGTACGGCTGTAAAGATCACGTGCCCTCGGTCGCTTGTGCCTACCGATACTCGCAACCAGCCAACCGCCACGCCGTCGGCACCGCGGAGTGCAGCTTGGTACGTCCCGCGGAGGTCAATCGAGAGTACATCGAGGCGGCTGAGCGTCGAAGCACCGTCTTGAGACGCCACCCGGGCGAAGACATCGGTCTCTAGTGGGGTCCCCGCCGCGGGATGCAACGTCAGCCGAATGCTGTGGTTCTCCCACTTCGGCTCGACGTGTTCGGATATGCTGCCTTCCGTCGGCCAGGAGCGAGTCACGACAGCTCCAGGGCTCAGGATCCAGATACCGACATCACCCGAATCGCGCACGCGGAGCACGAAGGTGGGCGACCCCGGACGGTGGAACCAACCAGGTGGTCCGAGGAAGGCCGGCTCGCCGCCCTCCATTTTGTCTATCACGAGGCCGTCATGTTCCTCGTGCGCGGCGAAGGTCACCCCCGGTTCGACGGGCAGCACGTGCCCATGTGCTGCACAACCCCAAACAACAGCTAGAAGCAACCAGAGCGCGGGCGAGAGAGGAATCGGTCCTTGGGGGCCGGTCAGCCGCGCTGAGCGACGATAGGCAGCAGCTTCCAACTCTTCAGAGCGAGTCGCCACGCTCATACTCCCTGTCTCCCGAAAAATTCACACGATCCCTGGAGGACTGGCAGACCTTGACCGAACCGCCCCTCGTCATCTCATTCGTCATCGCGTTTCTCTGCGATGGATCCGTCGATACCTACTGTTTCGGGGGCCCGGACCTTCGAGTCCTTGAGATCGAAATCCACAGACAGGTTTGGCGAATCGGCTCGAGTGCCCGATCGTCCAGCCCCACTTGCTTCGTCAAGACCTCGCAGGTGCCCAGGTCGCCCTCGTGCGTGAACTCGGTCTCGCCCTCTCTCCATGCCCTCCTTCCTTTCAGCTGCTCTTGGCCGCACGCGGCGCCGACTTCGATCCCCGTGTTCACCCGAAAGTAGCCGTCCTCGCCCGTTGCCGAGAGGACGACTTCGTAGTGTTCCGCCTCGAGGGCTTCCTGCAGGGCCCGCGCTACCTTGGCTTCGTCTTCGACCACCAGGATCCGCACGGGGAGCTCACCACCAGAGACTACGCCGAGACGACCACGCCGACACTCGGATCTTCCTGAATTCTTCCTGAAATCTTCGTCAGGATCGGTGCCTGCTGGTCCGTCCTCGGGGCTCTACGCTGCCACCAGTCTCCGGCGCGGCTCTGTTCGCGCGCAGTCCCGCGCGTGCCGGCGATTGTGCGCGGGACACGTGGAACCCGACCCCCGCGCCCTACCCTAGGCATTGCGCTGCAACCGCAATCCGCTTCACTCGAGTGGTGGCCGAGCCTGCGGATCGCTCGTCTCGTGTCTGCGTGGTCATGACTAAGCCTCCGCGCTCGCCTGGTTCCGTCGCCGCAGTCGGCTGATGAAGTGAGGGTTCTTGCACTCGGCCGCCTTAGGTTGCGCGTTAGTCTCGCTTGTCATCGTTTCCGGCTTCATCCACGCTTCGTGTCGCAATCCGGCTACCGTTCTGTAGCTCTTCCGAGCCCCGGCGCAAGACGACATCACCCGGCGCGAGCTCCCCGAACACCTCGACAAGCCCGTCCGCAGTGGTGGCACCCCTCTCGACGGTTACCTGCTCGACAGTGCCCTCGCGGACACGATCGACGAAGATGCCTTCAGTCGTCTGCACGACGGCGGACACTGGGACAAAGAGGGTGGGGCTCGATCGCTTCACCGGCCAGAGGACCTCGACAAACATGCCGGGCGCTAGGCGCCCGCTCGTATTCTCGACGTCGAGCTCGACCGGCATGGTTCGAGTCCGGACGTCGACTGAGCGGGACACTCGCTTGATGACGCCGCTAAAGGGCTCCCCAGGCCAGGCGCGCACCCTGAAACTCGCCGCCTCTCCTTCCGCGATGCCCCCAATATCCGCCTCGGGGACCGGCACGGTGAGGCGGAGGTGGTCGACCTGCTCGATCCGCACGATGGGTATCGCATTCTGTCCGGCCGGCGGGCCGACAAGCGCCCCCGGATGCACGTTGCGTTCAGTAACGACGCCGTCAAAGGGAGCCTTTACCGTAAGGTACCCTTCAAGAGTCTGGACGGCTTTGACCCGTTCCTCGTCAGACCTGAGCGCCTTCTCTGCGAGCTCCACATCATTCTTCGCGACTGCGCCTGGCGTTTGTGATGCCCCGCGCAGGCGCTGGAAGGTACTTGCGTCCGCGGCAGTCTTCGCCTGAGCCTCGGCCCGCTGCGCTACGAGTTCAGGCGCGGAGAGGCGTGCTAGCACATCGCCACGGCGTACCCTGGAGCCCCGGTCCACAAGCATTTCATCGACGAAGGCGCTCACGCGTGGATACACCGCGACCCCCTCGTAAGGCGTGATCTCCGCCGGGAGTCTCACCGCTGTATCGAGCTTCCTCGCGGTCACTGCTGCTGTTTCAAAGGTGGATGGTTGTTGCTTAGAGGTCCCTTGCCCCACTGGCTGTCGGTCTGATGATACCGAACGCCCACACGCGAGTGCGAATAGTCCCAGCACGATCAAGAGCGGCTTCACGGCTCGTCCTCTCTTCTCTCGGACTCAGGCTCGAGCAGGCTGGGTGAAGTAGTATTCCTTGCTGCCCCGATGACGTAGAGCGCCGGGAGGGTGAGCAGGGTTGCGACGGTGGAGGCGGACAGCCCACCAATGACCGCCCGGCCGAGAGGGGCCGTCTGCTCACCCCCTTCACCGAGCCCAAGCGCCATCGGTATCATCCCTGCAATCATCGCTAGGCTCGTCATGAGGATCGGGCGAAGACGCATACGCGCTGCCGTGAGGGCCGCCTGCTCTGATGCATCTCCGGCCACACGCCGCTCACGGGCAAAGGTGACGAGGAGCAGCGCATTCGCCACCGAGACGCCGATCGACATGATCGCCCCCATCATCGACTGTACGTTGAGCGTCGAGCGCGTCACGAAGAGCGCGAGAACTACGCCGATGAGCACCGCCGGGACGGTTGACAGGACGATCAAGGCATCGCGGACGGATTGGAAGTTTGCCGTGAGCAGTAGGAGGATCACGATCACGGCGAGGAGAAGCCCCTCCCGAAGGCTGGCCAGCGTGGTCTGCATCTGCTCGATCTGGCCGTGCACCGCGACCGTCGTACCGCGCGGGGGTGGTCCTGCGGCCTTGAGGGCGTCCTCCACTGCGCTCGCCGCCCGGCCGAGGTCAGCCCCGGCTAAGTTGGCCTGGACACTCAGCGTTCGTTGACTGTTCCGATGATCGATCTCGCCAAAGGTCTTGCCCGAGGTCACCGTTGCGATGTCTCCCAACAACGGGCGGGCGGCGCCGTCGGGCATCACAGGCAAGTTGCTCAGGTCGTCGCCCGAGCTGATGCCGCTCTCCGGCACACGGAGGGCGACGCGGTAGGGAATCCCGCTCGCAGGGTCGGTCCAAAAGTTCGGTGTAACGAGCACGCTCGAGGACGTTGCCGCTACGATGGACTTCCCCACGCGGTCGACCGTGACGCCGAGCTGCCCCGCACGCTCTCGATCGATCGTGACGTCGAGAGTCGGATAGTCGAGCGCCTGCGGAATCTGAACGTCGCGGAGCGATCCGATCTTCTCGAGCTCGGCAGCCATCCGCTCCGTGTATCGTCTGGTCTCCGAAAGTTTGTTCCCCGAGACGGTAACGCTGATGGGCGCGGGGGCACCGAAGTTCAGCACCTGGGATACGATGTCCCCGGCTTCGAACGAGAACCGCACGTCCGGGAACTTCTGCGCCAGCTTGGCACGAATCGACTCCTCGATGTCCCTGACGGCTGGTCGCCTCCCGCCCTTGAGCGCAACGAGTAGGATCGCCTCGTGGGGTCCGCTGTTCCAGACGAAGATGCCATTGACGGGATACTCCCACGGGGTATTCCCGATGTTTGCGAGCGTAATCTCGACCGAGTCCCCGCCCACATCGTCTCGAATCAGCTGGTCCACCTCGCGGACGATCCGCTCCGTGTCCTCCAGCCGCATGCCGTCCGGGGCGCGCACCCGAAGCTGAAACTGGCCGGTGTCCACTCGAGGGAAGAGCTCGGTGCCGATGTGCCGAGCCAGCAAGAACGCGGGGATACAGACCAGACAGTACACCGCGAGCACCAACCGGCGTCGGCCCACCAGCCACTTCGCGAAGCCGCTGTAGCGCTCCTGGAGACGTTCGAATCGGCCGCCCTGTGCATGTGGCGCACCGTGCTTGCCTCCTCGGAACAGATACGCGGCCAGGACAGGCACCAGGGTGACGGAGAGTATGAAGGAGGCCATCATCGAGAACGCGACGGCGAGCGCGAGCGGAGGGAAGAGCGCCCGGCCTATCCCGACCATGAAGAACGATGGGATGAATACCGCGATCACACAGAGCATCGCGAGGAACTTCGGCACCATCACCTCGGCCATGGCATCGAGGATCGCACGGCTGACGCGATGCTCGCGCCCGAGATGGGTGTGCATGTTCTCGATCGTCACCGTTGCCTCATCTACGAGGATGCCGATCGCCAGAGCCAGCCCGCCGAGGGTCATGATGTTGACTGTTTGGCCGGTCAGCCGAAGACCGACGACGGCCGCAAGAAGGGCGAGCGGAATAGTGACGACCACGATCAATGCCGAACGCCAGTTCCTCAGAAAGACGAGCACCATGAGCCCGGTGAGCACGGCACCGAGGATGCCCTCCATCAGGAGGCCCCGCATGGCGTTCTTCACGTAAACCGACTGATCGAACTCGAACCGGATACCGATGTCCTCCGGCACGAGGGCACGCATCTGCGGGAGAGCAGCCTTGATCGCGTCGACGACGTCGACCGTCGAAGCGTCCGCCTGCTTCGTGAGCGGCATGTAGACAGTCCGTCGGCCGTTCACGAGCGCGATGTTGTAGACGATGTCCGCACCGTCCTCGACGCGGCCGACATCTCGCAAGAAGACGGTCGGCCCGGGGCCGATGCGCAGAGGCACGGACTCGAAGTCCTTCGGCCGCTGGACCAGGGCGTTCGTTGCAGCGATCGTATCGAAGTGGCCCGTGCGCACGTTCCCGGCCGGGAGCGTGAGGTTGGCACGGGCAAGCTCCGCTGCGATGCCTTCGGGCGAGAGGTTGTACGCACGCATCCGGTCGGGATCGACGTAGGCGACGATGGTCCGGACCTTCCCGCCGAAAGGCGGCGGCGCCGACACACCGGGCAGCGTCGCGAGCAGCGGCCTCACCCGGTAGAGGGCCAGGTCCTGTATCTCCTGGTCACTCCGCTGATCGCTGGAGAACACGAGCTGCCCGACGGGAATGGAACCGGCATCGAAGCGCACGATGAACGGGGGCAAGGTTCCGGGCGGCATGAAGGCGGTGGCGCGAAACGACATCGCGACCACCTGCGCCATTGATTGCGCGATGTCCGTCCCGGGACGGAAGTAGAGCTTCAACATCGCCATGCCCTGGATCGACTGCGAGTCGATGTGCTCGACGCCGTTGACGTAGAGGAAGTGGTACTCGTAGTAGGTGACGACCTGCCCCTCCATCTGGCTCGGCGACAACCCAGCGAATGGCTGCACAACGTAGAGCACGGGCACTCCGAGGTTCGGGAAGATGTCTATGGGCGCGCCCCGGAGGGCAAGGAAGGCCGAGAGAACGAGCGCCAAGACCGCCACCATCACGGTGAACGGTCGGCGAAGTGCACCTCTCACGATACCCATGATGGCTTATGGTCCTTGGCTTTGACTGAGTTGAGCGAGGAAAGGCGTGAGGTCGCCTGTCGCGCGCGCCAATAAGAGCAGGGCCCGCCACACGGCGAGCCGTGCGACGGCGTCGTCGATCTCGGCTTGGACAAGGAGGCGCTGAGCCTCGGCAGCTTCGACCACCCCCGCCAAGCCCGATTGATAACGCGCGGTCGCCTGGCGCTCGGCCATGCGCGCGGCCTCGAGAGCGATCGGTGTGTTCTCGGCGACCCGACGAGCGCCGTCCAGGATCGCTCGCGCCGAGTCGATTTGACTCTGGATCGCCTGCATCGTCTCATCAGTTTGAGACAGAGACAGCTGGACATTGGCCGCCTCCACGCGCTCGCGGGCGCGAATCGCGAAGATGTCCATCAGGGGCCAGCTCAGTACGATGCCGCCGGCCCAGTTCGGCGTATCGGGAACGAGGCCCTGCTCGTCGCCGAGAT
>Ga0137403_10010639_pt1 | contig 10183 bp, 8 predicted proteins | sample CZOMad2_1_16fung_FD_122057 | JGI IMG/M metagenome (GOLD analysis project Ga0137403, IMG submission 122057) | Vadose zone soil fungal communities from Angelo Coast Range Reserve, California, USA - CZOMad2_1_16fungal (Hybrid Assembly) | ecosystem: Environmental > Terrestrial > Soil > Vadose zone... | reverse complement strand
CCGTTCCGGCCGACCGCCGATTCCCGCTGAGTTACAAGCACGGATCGCGAATGAGAACCCCTCTCGGGGCGAGGAGCGCATCGCCAATGAACTGCTGTTGAAGATCGGGATTCGGGTGTCTCCCCGGACCGTGAACAAGTATCTTCCCCGGCGCCCACGAGGTCAGCCGAGAGGCGATTTACGCTGGTCAACTTTCTTACGCCTGCATGCGCAGGGAATCATTGCCTGCGACTTCCTTGTTGCCGCCACCGCCACGTTCCGGTTGTTGTACGTGTTCGTGGTGATCGAGCACCACAGCCGGCGCCTGATCCATTGCAATGTCACCGCTCATCCAACTGCCGCTTGGACGCTGCAACAGTTACGCGAGGTGGTCGGGCTCGAAGAGCGATACGAGTACCTGATTCACGATCGCGATAGCATCTTTTCCAAGCACCTCGACGCGTCTATAGGACGGCTCGGACTCGAGGTGTTGAAATCACCGCCGCGCAGCCCCATGGCGAATGCAATCTGCGAACGAGTCATCGGCACCATCCGTCGCGAGTGCCTGGATTGGCTGATTCCGCTATCGGAAGCTCAGTTGCGAACAACCCTTCTCTCTTGGGTCCAGCATTACAATCGCGGACGGCCCCACATGGGGTTGGGTCCGGGGATTCCGGATCCCCCGATCGTCCCGATTGCCAGACCGACCTCGCGCCATCGCCGCGGAGAACCCTACGTCGTGCGCGCCGATCCGATCCTCGGAGGACTCCATCACGAGTACACATTCACTACCAGATCCAGGACGAGGGCTTTGTCGACGAACGCGGCGGAGCTCAATAAAAGCGGGCGCTCAAGGTAATGCCGTAAGTCACGGGCATCCCTACGTACCTGACGATGGTGTCGTAGGGGTGAGATACGTTGTTCCAATAGAAGCGGTTGGCTACGTTCTTGCCCCACAATTGGATTCGATAGCGTCCGTCTTGCGTGGCCAACCCTGCGCGAAGATCGAGCAAAACGTAAGGGTTGATGCGATCGATCGGCGTCGGGCCGACGGTCGCATACGAGACGCTGCGTTGAGTCGCCGTCGCACCGAACGTGGCAACCCAGTTGCTGGAAATGTTCCAGTCGTAGTCCGCTGTAGCATTGCTGGAGAACTTTGGAGAATACGGTACCTCCGTTCCGGCATAGTTCTGGCGGATTCCATCCGCATTCGTACCGACGAATTCCAGGACCTTGGCTCTGAGATAAGTCACCCCGGCCGAGAATCGCAGCCCATATAGCGGCGCCCAAGCCAGTTGCAGCTCACCGCCATCGACGGTTGATTTCGGTACGTTCTGCAGATTGTTGAGAATGCCGAATATAGGCTGCACCGTCTGGGTACGAATCTGCTTGTCGGTGTAGTCGTAGTGAAATCCACCCCCGTTCAATTGCAGCTTTCGATCAAACAGACTGACCTTGAACCCCCCTTCATAGTCCAGCACCGATTCCTGCTTCACCGGCAAATACTGATAACTGGTGGATGCGGACAGCATCGGGAAGCTTCCTGCCTTATAGCCCTTGGTAACATTGAAGTAGAGCAGTGTATCGGCGGTCGGCTTGAAATCCACACCACCACGCCAGGACACATTGTGCTCGTTGAGGTCGTCGATGAATCCCTGACGGACCGACAACAAGGTTGCGGGATCCAGTGTGATGCAGTCTTCGGCCGTGAGCGGCGGGAACACCTGACCGCCGTGGAGCAGCGACATGAGGTGGTCAAACGCCGCATCTATGCCACCACCATAGCCGCCCTGCGTGCATATCTTCGCGTGCCGATCCGATTGGGTGTACCGCACCCCGCCTTTGAGCGTGAACCAGCGTGAAATATCCCAGTCGAGATTGGTAAATGCCGCGTAGTTGTTCATCGTCTGATCTGAATAGAAAGGCGTGGCTAGCAGATTGCGACCCAACGAGGCAGCCACGCCCGGCGAGTCAGCTTCGCTGCTGCCAGGATAGGCGTACAGGTTGAATTCGTGCACATTGCTGTGGTCGTAGTTGAGTCCTACGAGCCAGCGGACCGGATCCGACCCGCTGTTCGCAACCCGCAATTCCTGAAAGAAGCTCGTCACCTTGCCGAAGTCGAGCGTCAGCTCCTCGTCGCCAAGATCGGTACCCTTCGGTGTACTCAGGGAGGTGCCGCCAAACTCCACATTCTCGTCTCTGTCGTAGCGTACATAAGAGGTAATCGAGGTGATCGTTACATCTGCAGAGGGACTGTAGTCGCCGCGCAGAGACGCCTGATATTGAGTGTTGTCGCTACGAGGCTTGTTTCGGATGCTGACATCCGCATAGCGCGCATCGTCCGGCGCGTGCGGATAGGCGAGTAGTGCAGGACCGTTAAACACGCTATCCGGGGCTTGCAAAACGACGCCAATGAATTGCGGCGCTATTGGCTCTGACTGATCGAGTCCGCCATTGATGTTCAGTTCAAACTTCAACTGGTCGAACGGCGTCCAGTCCAGCAAAAGCCGCGCCGCGAACTTCGAGACCGAGCCGTTTTTGGCGGGACTGGGCGCGTGGTACGTCCGCTGCCAGGGCCCCATTTGGTCGGTCATGAATGACAGCCGTCCTTTGAGCTGCCCGGCCAGGGGGCCGCTCACATAGCCTTCCACACGCGCCTCGTTGAAGCGCCCTACGCTGAAATCCAACCCGCTCGCAATCGTGTCGGTGGGCTTTGCCGCAATGTAGTTGATTGCACCACCGGTAGAATTCTGTCCGAACAAAATTCCTTGCGGACCCTTGAGCACCTCAACGCGCTCGAGGTCGAGCCCGACATTTCCAGTCAACACCGGAAATGCCAGGGGTACCTGGTCCACGTAAATGCTCACATCCGGATAGGCGGCGAGCGTCGTTTCGTAAAACCCGACGCCGCGCAGCGAGTACACAGGCGTGTCCAGAAGCGAGGCGGCGTATGTGAGCCCGGGGACTACCTGCGTCAGATCCTGGACAGAATGAATGTTGAGGTCCCTCAGGCTATCGCCGGACAGTGCGGAAATCGCCAGACCGACCTTATTGATGGATTCCGAACGCTTCTCGGCCGTCACGACAATCTCGGCCAGTCCTGCCTGCTGCGACGGACCGGCCGAGCCCTCATCTGTGCCCGACTCGGACGAAACATCCGTTCCCCCGGCCGCGGATTTCCCGGTCCACGAGACCAGCAACATTACGAGCAGCATGCCCATCGAACAATTGCGCCACAGCTGACGGTGCATTGCCCCCCCCTTGCGCGCCTTTTTGCGGCGAGCGTGTTGTTGCGCGAATCAGAGGCTACAAACCGGATCCGCCGTCCTGGTGGAACCCCTGTATCCGACTCATATGACGGATATTAGACATACAAGTCCGTTTTGTCAAAGGGAGGCCTGGCGGGCCGGGCGACGGTTCCGAGGCCGAAATTCGACTGAGGCGGTCAATAGAGAACACACCCGTCAGTTGCTACCATGAAACGGATGCCGCCGCGTCGCGTTGGTCCAGGTTCGAACGCTCTTTGCGAGGCGAGCTCGCGCGAAAATTCAGGCCATGGGCGGCCCGCGTCGGAGATCTGCATTGTTCTGGGCTTGCTGTGGCGCCGCCCGAGTTAGTGCCGCAGCTTGAGGCAAGCCAGGACTGTCGCTCTTAAAGAACTTCGAACAGGCCGGCCGCCCCCATGCCGCCGCCCACACACATCGTGACCACGACATAGCGGCTGCCGCGGCGGCGCCCTTCGATGAGCGCGTGACCGACCATGCGCGCGCCCGACATCCCATAGGGATGTCCGATCGAGATCGCGCCGCCATTCACGTTTAACCTGTCATCCGGAATTCCGAGCTTGTCCTGGCAATAGAGCACTTGGGTTGCAAAAGCCTCGTTCAGCTCCCACAGACCAATGTCCTCGACCTTCAAATCGAAGCGCTGCAGAAGCTTTGGCACCGCGACCACCGGCCCGATGCCCATCTCGTCCGGTTTCGTTCCCGCTACTGCCAACCCGACATAGCGTCCGAGAGGCTTCAGCCCCCGATCCCTTGCAAGATCTCCGTCCATCATCACGCAAGCCGACGCGCCGTCCGATAGCTGGCTGGCGTTGCCCGCGGTAACTGCGCCATTCTCGAGAACCGGCTTCAACGCCGCGAGGTCCTCCATTCGCGTTGTTGGCCGATTGCCCTCGTCCTTCGACAGGGTGACTGCGCGCTCCTGTGTTTTACCGAGCGCTTTGTCGGTGAACAGCATGTTCGTTTCGACCGGCACGATCTCGTCGTCAAAAGCACCGCGCTGCTGTGCCGCGGCCGTTCTCTGTTGCGAACGCAGTGCGTAGGCGTCCTGGCGCTCGCGTGTAATCCCATAGCGTTTTGTCACCACCTCGGCGGTTTGCAGCATGGGCATGTAAGTGTCGCCATGCATGGCCACCAGCGCAGGATCCTCCGTAATTCGCAGCTCCGGCGTCTGAACGAGAGAGATCGATTCGACGCCACCTGCAACGATCACGTCCATGCCGTCCACGATGATCTGCTTTGCAGCCGTCGCGATCGCCATCAGGCCGGACGCGCACTGGCGATCAATCGTCATGCCCGCCACACTGACCGGCAGACCTGCACGGAGCGCCGCCGTTCTACCGACCGTCTGTTGATGCCCTTGAGGAAGCGCCGCGCCGAGAATGCAGTCCTGGATCTCCGCGGGATCTACTCCGGCCCGTGACACCGCTGCCCGAATCGCGTGCGCTGCGAGGGATGGCGCGGGTAAATTGTTGAGCGCCCCTCGATAGGCTTTTCCAATGGGTGTTCGGGCGGTCGCGACGATAACAGCCAGGCGCATGCGTTTTCCTCCACCGGATATCGCCCAGTCCTTATAACGAGGAATTGGCCGTATGTAAACACCGGCGTCTAATTTTCGACATATTGGACGAGTTCTAGTATAGTAACTTTGAAGCCAGGGGAGGAAATATGAAAGCTGTATCTCTTCGCCACCCGGGGGGCCTCGACCGGCTCGAGCTGGTGGACCTCGAGGAACCGCGGGTCCCTCGACCCGGTGAAGTTACGGTGCGCATCCGCGCCAGCTCAATCAACTACCATGACTACCTGGTCGTGGCAGGCAAGGCGCCCGCTGCCGATAAGCTCATTCCGCTATCGGACGGGGCCGGCGATATCGTCGCCGTCGGCGACGGAGTTACGGAGTACAGAAAAAGCGACAGGGTGATTTCGACATTCTTTCCGGAGTGGATCGATGGCGAACCGCCGAACCGCTTCGGTCGGGAGATTTTCACCTCCGTCCCCGGCGATGGGGCGGACGGTTATGCGCGCGAGTATGTTACCGCGCCCGCGAGCGCTTTCACGCCGGCACCCAAGGGTTTTTCCTACGCTGAATCCGCGAGCCTGGTCTGCGCTGGGCTTACTGCCTGGCGCGCGCTGGTGGTCGAGGCTCACGTAAAAGCCGGCGATATCGTGCTGGTACAGGGCACCGGTGGGGTTTCTATTTTCGCGCTGCAGTTTGCCAAGGCCATGGGGGCAACTGTGATCGCCACCTCGTCGTCGGACGAGAAACTCGAGCGGCTGAAAGCGTTGGGTGCTGATCACCTCATAAACTACCGCTCTCAACCGAAATGGGGAGCGGCTGCCAGGACGTTGACCGACGGGCGCGGTGTTGACCATGTCGTAGACATCGGCGGCCCGGCGACATTACCGCAATCCTTCGCCGCGTGTCGGGTCGGCGCAAGCGTGGCGATGATTGGGCTTTTGACCGGGCACGAGGGCCCTCTGCCGACGACCCAGATGATGAGCAGGCAACTGCACGTCAACTGTGTCATGGTCGGATCTCGAAAGGCGCAAAGGGACCTGGTACGCGCCGTCGAAGCGAACGACATCCGCCCGGTCATCGATTCCAGCTTTCCGCTGAGCGCGTTGGCCGATGCGTTCCGCTATCAGGAATCCGGCCAGCACGTGGGAAAGATCGCGATCGAGATATAAAGTCGCGCGCGAGGGCAGCCGGCCCGGTGATCGGTTAGCCGAGAATCACCACCGCTCGCGTCCAGCCTGCGGAGGCGCTGCGAATCTTCACAGGGTCGATCGCCCCATATACAGCGCGCCTACGATGACGAGCGCCGCGGCGGAAAGCTGTAAATAAATCGGGAAGAAACGCGGTCCGACGGTCAGACAAAGTCCGACTGCAACCGTGATCGGGATGACTGACGACAGCAGCAGCGACCAACGCGCTCCGGTTCCCTGCGAAGCGCCCAACAGCCAAAGACCCGCGATAACCAGCCAGTCGATCGACAGCAGAAACCACACGAGCGCCGCCATGGCACGCCCCGCCGGCGCGAAGTCGGCCTGAACACGCGTCCATGCCAGGGAATGGAGAACAGCGCACGCAATCAAGACAAACGCGCCCCCTCGGATCAGGTACTTGCTCGCGATTATGATCATCGTCGCCCTCAAACGCGTTTGGGACCCACGTCCCTCATAATCGACTCTTAGCAGCTGTTCGGCTCCATCGCAACAAATCTCTTCGCGTGAGTCGGCTATCAGTCGATTACGTCGATTTTCTGCGAAGAGTCAAACTCTGGACAACGCTGCGCTCATTCATTCCTTGATCAGGTAATCGAGGTGTGACACGTCTTCCCGCAGGATCCGTAAGGCGTCCTCGATCTTTTCGCTGCGCGAGCGATGAGCATCACCCCGACGGACAGACCGTACCGCCATCTCTGCCAGCATATCGGCGATCTCCGTCGCCGTTAATCGACCGCCTGGCTTATACCACCAGGCCGCCCAGTTGCGCATTCCCGCCACGGCCAGCGCCGCGACATGAGGATCGACCGGCCGGAATCTACCAACGGCGATGCCGCGTTCGATGATTCCGACTAAGTGCGCGAGATTCTTCCTCTTCGAGGCCTCGTTGCCGGCCTTGAGGTCGGCAGGGAGGTCGCTTTCAGAGCGGTCGAGCACGCGGAAAAAAACCTGATGAGCCAGCAACCACAATGTCGTGACGCGAACCACCAACCGCAGTGCTTCTTCGGGCTCCCCTTGTTTCTCGCGCGCGATCCGCGCCAGTTCCCGCTCGGACGATAGAGTCAACTCCTCGATGATCGCTTCGAGCAACTTCTCCTTGCTGGGGAAATGGTAGTAAAGTCCGGGCCTGCTCATTCCCAGTGCATCTGCAATATCGCGCAGGTTCGTGCCTAAATAACCCTTGTCCGCAAACATCTGCGCTGCGGCTTCGAGCATCGCTTGCCGCAACTGCGTCGTTCGTTGCCGCGTCGGCCTTGCCCCCGCTTCGTCTCCCGCCTCAATGCGCGGATTTGCGGGGCCAACGGCAGGCGTTGAGATAGTTCCAGAGGCTTTTTTGGGGGTAGCTGTTTTTCTGCGCATAAGCCGGCTTCTAACAAACGCCAGCGCCCTTGTCTTCCATAAAGCAGATTCAGCGGGACGCGGAACGCTGTAAATCAGCTGGAGTACTGCCTATGTTGGCGAGCCGCGCGACGGCAGCCGCCTCAGGCATCGACCAGTGTAACCTCCTCACGCCCAAAGTCGACCAGCCGGCCCTCTATCCCGCCGGTAAAGGCGCCGTACCATACCGCAGGTCCAATGCCCACCTCCCGGCGGAGGAACTGAATCGGGCGGTCGCTTTCGATGCACAGATAGCTTTGCCCAACGCTACGGATCGTACAGCCTGGCTTGTTGCGCGCGCTCTCGATCAGTCCTTCGAACTCCGGCACCTTGAGCACGTAGACCTTAGGCATCCGGATCAGCTCCGGAAGCGGCATGCTGTTCCACGAGCCGCGACTTGGCGCGCCAAATGTCGTCAATGACCTGCACGGGTAGGGAAGTTTCCTTCTCGATATCGATAGCCGCCTCGAGCGTCAGAGTCGCGTCAACCGCGTCGTTCCGCCCCAGAGGACGCATCTGCCAACTGATCTCGATCATGTAGTCATTTGGATCGGTCACGTAGATCGACTCCAGGATCTCGTGCCTAACGACCATCACCTTGTAACCAAACGATTCCAGCCGCTCCTTCCATGCCATCAAGGTGCGGCGATCGAGCACGCGCCAAGCCGTATGCACCGATCGGTAGAGCCAGTGATCCCAGGGCACCGGATCGGCGGGGCGTTCCGATCCGAGATAGTAGAAGAACGCGATCGTACTGCCGTTGCCGGATTCAAAAAAGAAGTGAAGGAAGTCCGGATGATCCTCCGGGCCCCATCCCTTGGCGGTAATGGCGTGGCAGATCTTCAGGCCCATCACGTCACGATAAAAATGAACCGTCTCTGCCAGCTTCCAAGTAGGCCGCGCCGTATGGTGAACCCCTTCTAACGCGAGGGTGGAAGCCGTTTGCGTGGAAGGGGTACTATCTTTCAGGTCTGTCAGGGTGGTCATGCACGAGTTCCGCTTGGTGCTGTGGATCCAAAAATATCGCCTAACCACTCGCCGATCGCTCGCCCGACCGCGGGACGCACATCCTCGTCGCCTTCGTGAATTGGCCTGCCCTGATGGTCGGCCTTGAATGCCAAACGACGTTTCTCGCGCGTGCGGATCCAGGAGAAGATCGCCTCGTTGTCCGACGGAAAGGTGGCCGGGTCACCGGAATATTCGACAAAGAGCGTCGGTTGTTCGATGGCAGGCGCGCAAGCCTCCAACGACGCCTTGGAGGTAAGACCCGACCATGTCGAGAGCCAGCTTTCCGCCGTGCACAGGCGTCCGAAGCCAATGCTCCCATAATTGGAGGCGGCGGGATCCGCGCCCCATAGAGACCCGAAGCGGCGATCGGAGGGATCGAGGCTCAAATCCCAACAACGCGGATCGGCATCCGTGCGCCAAACCGTGAAGATCGGCGTATGCGCGGCGCGAATTCGGTCCCGAGCACCGCCGCCGCCCTTGAGGTTCTTGCGGGCAGCTGCCCGTTCGGCTACCTGATCTCGCGCCAGCGCATCAATTCGCGCCACTCTCTCAACTTGCGCCTGACGGTAACGCTCGACGAACGTTCGGATGTAGGTGGCGCCCTTGGGCAAGTAGCCGTTATCGCGGCTGAAGGGGTCGAGAGACGGATCGGCCGATAGCGCATCGGCTTCATCCGTAACGGAAGGATCAATGCCATTCATCAATAGCTTTCCCTGGCCCAAATGCGTGGATATCAATGCGATGGCGTCAGGCGGTATCAACTCGGCCTCGGCGAGTTTGGTCGGCCGCCCACCTGGCGTGAACGCTATGCGCGCGTCTGGCGCGGCCAGCGCCTGTTGGTTATAAAGCGCCCACAAAGGACCGCCGCCGGAATTCCCGACGGCGACTATTCGCTCGAACCCGGCGCCCCGCAGGAACGTCATCGCCGCAGCGAGATCGTAAAGGGCTATCTCGTGCTCCAGGCGAATATCGTTCCCCACCAATCTCGGAGCCTGAAGGAACACGGCCGCGCCGATTTGCAGAATCTCCGCGGCCAAATAATTGGCCACGATATGCTCCCGTGGGTGCGTCAGCACGGCAACGACACGCTCGCCGCCGCGCTTGAGCAGATAACCGGAAACGACGTTGCCGTCTTGAGTCCGTAAAGGATGAACCGTCAAAGCAACACCGTGCGGCACGCGCGCAGGGTCCCAAAAGGCACCACGCAGTCCGGCTGTTTCGCGGCTGAGATCAGGTTCCGCCATCTAAGCCACCCTCAGTCCGGGATCGTCGTTGCCGCTGGCGTATCGGCCAGAAAGCAGGGCGCCGGCGTTGGGCGACAGGGTCGACAATCCCAGCGTCTCCAGCATACGAAACGCCGTGCAAACAGCGGCGGAGACGACAGGAACGCCAGCCCTCGACTCAACCACCGGGATCGCTGCCAGGGACGGCATCTGTACGCAGGCGGAAACGACGAGCGCATCGACATTGGCGGTGCTCACGCCGGCTGCGATGTCGACCAACGCCATGGGATCCCTTCGGCCGACCGCGATATTGTCTTCAATCTCCAAGGCGATCCGGTCCTGAACTTCGATGCCCTCCGCCTCGATATAGTCCACAACCAATTGGGTCAGCGGCTTCATGTACGGCGCGATCACCGCAACCTTCTTGGCGCCGAGCGCACGCAAGCCCTCGATCAAAGCGCCCGCGCTGGTCACGACGGGCGCCGGAGCACCGTTTTCCCGAGTGCGCTCGTGCAGGCGCCGCTCCGATTGCCGATGGTAGCCCTTGCCCATGCTCATAATCGCGACGAGGCATGCGTAACCCAA
>Ga0137403_10010638_pt1 | contig 10183 bp, 15 predicted proteins | sample CZOMad2_1_16fung_FD_122057 | JGI IMG/M metagenome (GOLD analysis project Ga0137403, IMG submission 122057) | Vadose zone soil fungal communities from Angelo Coast Range Reserve, California, USA - CZOMad2_1_16fungal (Hybrid Assembly) | ecosystem: Environmental > Terrestrial > Soil > Vadose zone... | reverse complement strand
TGGCTGTCGGTAGATCATCATGCGCGTCTGCCGAACGAATGTCGATGTAAAACGATAGCCGCAACTCAGTCCTTTCGGGTGCGGTTCAAGATAATGGTAGCTAATTGGACCCCACCGGCGCACGCTCGACTGAGTCGAACATACGATTTGCATCGCAATACGAAAGATCGACACTCATGAGACGTGAAGCCACCTTTCTGGTGCAAGCATTCAACGAATCCAAAGGCGGACGCTTAAAACCTAACCCGCCTGTTGCTTGCAGGTCGGCGGATGGCGCTCGCCGCACAGCAGAGAGACTGTCCTTGAGCCACGTTGGTGTGGTCGCGTTTTCCATCACTTCCGATCCAGACACCGGGGATTACGACGACCAACCCACGATATTTTATCGTGCGGGTCAGTTGCCCGCAGAATTCGACTCAATGCCGTAATGTTTGCATTGTCGACGCTGCTGTTGGATAACGGCTTACCAGATCAGCCTATATTGTTGATTGAGCCGCATCGGACCCGCGTTGGCGTCTGGCGAATAAAATTTTGCTACGATGACGTTGAACCGCTTTCAATGAATGCAGAACAAGCATCGAAACTGGCAATAAGGCTTCATCAGATGGGCCAAGATGAATTGGCTTGCGAAATCGACGAAGCGGTAGGGCGTGCGAAGCACTACGACGCAATGTAACCGGCGTTGCTGTCGGGTAAGACACAAGGTCAATTTGCACCTAGACGCGGTAGTTTAACCATCAACTCGTGGAGAATGGCATGGCTAAAGGCGAGCAAAAAGGGAATCGAGAATCTAAAAAGCCGAGAAAAGAAAAGGTCAAAACGATAGCAGCGGCACCGAGCCAAAAGGGAGGAGCAGCGGGTTGGCAACCGACATTCGGATCGGGCAAGAAAAAATAGAAACAAACGGCTCGCTTTTGGCGGACCGTTTTTTTTGATGCATACATGTTGAGGGCCTTGCCCACTCAACGATCTTGAGCGTTTTACAAGGGGCGTAGGCCAAGCGTAGATGTCTTACAGGTAAGGGCGCTCGAGCAGGTTGGTGTTGGCCCGTCAGTCATTGCCAAGACGCTTGGAATTGGGCGTGCGTCTGTCTATCGGGCACTAGGCGAACCGACCAGCTAACTCCATAGATATCAACGCTTGTCCGATGTCCGCTTTTGCTTTACGGACTCAAGTCGGTCATCGCGCCACTTCCGAAAAGTGTAGAGTCGAGATGTGGCGCGGTGGCATTGGGTAGAACATATCTGTTGCCACCCCTTTCGTTTGGCGGTGCCTCAATGGTTCCACCATGGCTCCGTTTCCACATCCCGCTCATCGGTAGGGTCGAGGGCTGGCGCGCCGGCAGGCCGCTCGACCGTGCCCCGTTTCCAGTCCCCTCTCCGAGTTGGGGCCCCCTCACGATCAAATCTCAGTAGACGATTGCCGGGAAACAGAACCTATTGCGCGGCCGTCTTGACGGCATCCTCAAGGTGATAGGTCGAAAGCAAATGATCGACCATGCCCCGCGCGGCGCCCCAATCGAATGTACGGTAGCTATGGCCGGCGGTAACGAAGCGGGCGCCCGCATAGAACATCTCGTACTGCGTATGGCGTGAACCGAATTCCGTGCCGATGGCGTCCCAGGCCGCCTTCAGCAGCTTGACCTTGTCCTCCGAATTGAAATTCGGCGATCGCTGCACTCTGCGCAGGATCGGGGCGATGTCGGGATTGGCCCAGTCGCGGAAGGATGACGGCAGCATGATCAGTGCGCCTCCGGCCAGGTCGCGGATCAGGTTGACCAGGCGTGGATAGAGATCCTGTGTCAGGACCTGCGCGGCATAGAGCAGATGCTTGCTCGGCAGGTAGAACTCGCCGCGCTTACTGCCCGAGGCCTCCATGCCCGAGAGCATCCCCTCTACCATGCCGGCGTTGGCGGCAAGCGTGCCGAGCTGCTCGCGCACCTGCGGCATGCCGGTGGTGCCAATTGCCTCGGTGATCTTGTGCGCCAGCCCGACCAGGAATTTCATCTTCACCGACAGCCGGATTTGCGCCTGATAGTTCTGGAAGATGTGGCTCGGCGTGTCGTGGAACTGCGCCCGGCACATGTCAGTGTCCCGATGCACGAACACCCGATCCCAGGGCACCTTCACGTTGTCGAAGTAGAGGACAGCATCGTTCTCGTCGAAGCGCGCCGACAGCGGATTGTCGAACACCGAGACGGCGTGCGCCTCATAGCTCTTGCGGGACAACACGCGCAAGCCGGCCGCGTTCATCGGCAGGGCGCAGGAGAAGGCAATCGCCTCCTCGCCAGCTTTGAGCGGCTGCAGATTGGCAATAAATACCTCATTGGCCATGATCGAGCTGGTGCCGAGCATTTTGGCGCCTCGGATCGTTAGGCCTGTACTGTCCTCATCGACGATTTGCGCAACCAGCTCTTCCGCCTGCTTGCCCCAGTCCTTGGAGCGATCCGCCTGCGGGTTGACGATCACATAGGTGAGGAATAGGTCGCTCTTGGTAGCGTAGTCGACGTAGTCGGCCAGCGCCTTGGCACGCGCGGGTCCGTGCTTTTGGAAGACCTCGAGCCCCATGTGCCGCGCGACAATCAAGGTGAGACAGCAGCGTCAATCAGGATGAGATTCGCCGGGGCTGGACGGACGGAGTGAGGGCGTAGCCCGAGCGAAGTTCGTCCAGCCCCGGCGGCGCACTTTTCCCCAAGAGGTCAGTGCGGTCTGGCGGTCGTGAGCGACTGGGTCAAGTGTCTGATTCGTCTCGAAATTGAGGGATCAGCGATTGCCCGGCCTTCACATCACCGACCACCAGATGAGGCTGTACATGATTTACCGACATAGCAAAGATGCCACCGTTGCTGCCGCCAAGTCCGGCTTCAGCCGGGCAACCGGTTACCGCATCGAGGATGATCCGCGGCTGCCGTCGCAGAAGAAAGCGCCGCGAGGCCGCCGGCGTCCGGACCCATTGGCCGAGGTTTGGGACGGCGAGATCGTGCCGATCCTGAAGTCTGCTCCCGGCATTCGGGCTATTGCGGTGCTCGACGAGATCCGGCGGCGCCATCCGGAGATCAGCGCCGGCATTCGGCGTACGCTGGAGCGGCGAATGCGCAGGTGGCGAGCCCTGGCCGGCCCCGAGCAGGATGTGATATTTCGTCAGGAGCACGAACCCGGCCGGCTTGGCCTGTCCGACTTCACCGACACGAGCGTACTCGGCATCACCGTCGCCGGTGTCGTGCTGGGACATCGGCTATACCACTTCCGGCTCGCCTTCTCGGGCTTCGAGCATGCCCATGTCGTGCTCGGCGGTGAGAGCTTTGTTGCGCTGGCCGAGGGTCTGCAGAATGCGCTGTGGGCGCTCGGGGGCGCACCGCGCGAGCATCGCAGCGATAGTCTCTCGGCGGCATTCCGCAATCTGGACCGCGACGCTCAGGAAGATCTGACGCTGGGTTATCAGGCGCTGATGCGCCATTACGACATGATGCCGACCCGCAACAATCTGGGTGTCGCGCACGAGAACGGCTCTATTGAGAGTTCGCATGGGCATCTCAAGAAGGCGCTGCAGGACGCACTGCTGCTGCGCGGCAGTCGCGACTTCGACCACCTGGACGGATATCGCCGTTTTGTCGACGAGATCGTTGGCCGACGCAACGCCAACAATCGCAAGCGCATCGAGTTGGAGCGGCCGATGCTCACCCCTCTACCCAGGCGACGGACGGCCGATTACGAGGAGAAGATTGTCACCGTCACGTCGAGCGGCGGCTTCATCCTGCGTCGCGTCTTCTACACCGCGCCATCGCAGCTGATCGGTCATCGCCTGCGCGTTCACCTCTACGATGACCGGCTCGAGTGCTTCCTCGGCGCAACGCCGATGATGACGTACGCATTGATCCGAAACGGCCTTGCGTACTGTCATCCATCCGTTCCAGGTGACCGGACGCTGGCTAGTTGGACCGCAACGAGTGTGGGGTCAATGCTTATGAAACGTCGGATGGCACAAAAAATATGAGCTTGAGGAGGCCTATTGGCCTCCTTTTGTTTTAGAAGCTGGAAGCCCATTTCGCCACGGACGCGAAGCTACTCAAGTCCTAAACGCACACCTCCAAACGGGACGCTACCGGCTGCTTTCGACATCCCGAAGTGGCAACCGAGAATATAGTGAGGTGCGCCAAGACAGCCTCATTGCGCTCCCGAAGTGGGGTCCGAGTCTTGGGTCCTTGCATGACCGCCGACCATCGCGGGTAATTCGCACCGCAAGGTTTTTCCAGCGAGCGATTCCGTTTTTCACGGTTGACACGGTTGACATAGTTGACACCCAACCTCGTCAGGTTGACAGGGGCGTCAGGTCGAAAAGGTTGGTTGCAGCTGGCGAGATCTCGGGGCGCTCTTGCTCGGTAAGGGCTCGGGCCTCGGGAAGGACCCCATGTTTTGGCCCTCACCTGCGAGAGACATTAGTTCGTAGCCAACAATCGTGATCCCCTGGGGCGACGCACGACCGCCTATTACTCGACCGAGATACCAAACATTGAGGTACGCATGGCGGCCACGCTGCCGTTGAGAGTAGCGTCGCTCGTGCCTAATTTCATGCGCAAGGTCATAGGAACACCGTTTGTCCAGTGAATGCTGAAAGCACAGGTCGACCGGATGCCAGAGGGGCCGAGCGAGGCACGCACTGGCTTAACAACGAGACAAGGCTACTTGCTAACCGCGCAGACCGGGGTGGAGATCGCCCGACGCGTCGTGTTGGGTGGAGCCGCACCCGGCTTCCAGACGCCAAGCCTTGTCTTCGGCGGATTTCATTCAGCAGTTCGAGGGCGCAAGGCGCGAGGAACTCAGCCCTTGAGTCGCCGATTCGACGAGAAAGGTGAGCAGAGAGAAAGATGAGCAGTGAGAAAGATGAGCAGTGAGAGAGAGCCATACCCGCTTTGGGTCGTCAAAAGCAGACTCCAACAAGTCGTCTGCTTTTGGTTAAAAGCCGTCGTTGGTCGGGTTCGCTACCCACGCCTGACGCGGGTCCTTCCCGGCCCCCTCCCCCTTACGGTGCAAGCGCGCCCCGCAACTCCTCTAGCCACAGGTATTCAAATCTGAGTTGACAGGTTGACACGGTTGACGCCCAACGTCGTCAGGTTGACAGGGCTGTCAGGTCAGGAATTCGTAGCTGCGGCTGGCGGATTTGCGTGGCGCGCTTGGGCCATGGGAGCCAGCCCCCTGAAAGGACCCTTGCCGTTGCCTCAGTTCGTTGGGCTTTGGTGGAGGGAAAGGAACTGAAATTCAACATTTCCAATCAAAACCATGATTTCAAGGCTCCCCGATCCGCTCACATTCGATTCGGGCCCTTGTTCCGCCCGGACCGCTGAAATGAAGTCATTGCTCGAGCACGGAGACGATGGTCGGTCGGACCCAACAGACGGCTTCATCATTCGCGCAAGGATTGACGTGGCTAAGGCGGCCGTAAGATGAATCGCTGGATTTATTGCTAGGGCACTTTCTTCAATGCATGAATCAGCCGATGAGTCGCGCCCCAACTGTGCATCGGCACGCTCGAGCCTCCTTTTGCCGGCCACATCAGCCAGTTGGTCGTGTTGAAGGGAATGATACGTGGCGACTGCACCAGCGGGATGAACGGCATTTCGTCCTTGAGAAACTTGTAGGCCTTGACAACTGGCGGCGGGTTACCGATCTGCCCAAGCGTCTGAGGCTTAATCTCATTGATTACGACGTCGGCATAGTCCTTCGCGGCCTGCGTATCCCAACGTCCAGTGTTGCTGAATCCCGGGCTGCGCGTCCCCAGCGGAACGGCCGGCACGGCATAGCGCGCCATTGACGCGTAGGGCTCTGCGATCGAGCCGCACGACAACCAGCCAAACACCATCTCGTACTCGCCTTTCGGTACGGCACTGCCCCAGTATTCCTCGTTAACAATCGACTTTACCTTCGCATCAACCCCCGCAGCCTTGAGCTGCTGAGCGACCTTCTCAGCCGCTTCCACGTCCTTTGGCAAGCCGGCGTTGACAGTGATTTCGGTCGACAGCGTGTGACCGTGTTAATCGGCTTGGGGTCCCGACGCCGATCGGCGAGCCAAGTCATTGATCTACCAAGCGATGGAGGGGTCAATCTTGGACGCCTATTTACAAACAGGTAGGCCACTAGCGCAGCAATCCCCAAGACGGCAAGCGTCGCGAGCAGACCTTCTTCTTTAGTCTTCATGCGGGTTTCTTTAGTCCTCATTCGGAGCTGGCTTTCTCGAGTGTCGCAGGCCGCATCCACGCGCTGCATAGACATCCGCTCTCTCGCGCTACGATGAATTATAACGGAGGATGCTCACCAGCCGTTCCCTTGACGCGCGGAAGAGCTCTAGCGGACTTAGTTAGGCTAGCGTTCAGGAACAAAGAGCTGGGCGGAAGCTTCGCTATGTCACGCGATCATCGCGTTCTTCTAGAAGCTCCGAGATGCCGGCGGCACCCGGATGACACGTCACGCAGCCCACGGCGGTTTTGAGATTCCGCTCGCGTTGCCTTGGCCGTCAAAGACGGAAAAACGATGTGCTATGGTTCCTTTTAGATGCGCAACGCCGTCACGCGCCGCCCTCCTCAATGACCGCATGGTTTGCCATGCCTGCGTGGCTTCCAACCACGCTTTGGCTTGCCGGAATTTGCCATAGGCCCAAGCGAATGTTGGAATCTTCATCAATTTGTCTCGGGTGAGACTGAACAGACGCTCTACCAGCACGAGCTTCAGGAGCTCGCCGATGATCAATGTCAAGGCGCCCCCCAGCATCTGGCCAGTTGCGGCGAGGTAAGCTGCTACAGGCTTCACCGGTTCCAGAATAATTAGTGGCACAGAAAAAAGTGCGAGCGAAGGGTAAGGTGACAAGGATCTGATCCACGCCCGCAATCTTCTTAGGACCAAGTGCCTAGCGATCCAGTTGGAAATCGGCTTGGCCACGCTCATGAAAACCGCGTCCACCAGAAAATACACGGCAGCTAAGACGTAGGTAACGGGCTTTAGGATTCGGTTCACGAGTGTCCCTCCCGGAAACCAAATCCCGAACATTCAAATGGTTTCACAGTTGGCTGCCGTCTTGGCCCAGTTTTGCCGAAACTTTTGCCGCCTTTTTCAGCTTGGCGGTGGACAAGTTCGCGCACCGGCTACTGCTCTACCGCCGCGCGCGAATCGTCCGCGTTCAGCACGGCATATCGCAAGACTTACCACTCAAGGGTAGCGGCGCCGGTGCGGACGAACAGTCGCTGTTCCGTATTGAAACCGCGATCACGCGCGACGACCCCCGCATCGACAGGTATCAAAAGGATGGACGAAGTGCGGCAGCGGCAATCAACGAGCCGCGTCTCTGGATCATTCCAATTCGCTGCCGAATCGTACCCTTTGAGCGTCTCTACCACCTCCGCGCCCTTCTTAGTCACAAAAATGGCCCCGCAGCGGTTACGACATCAATCATCAGTTCTTTCATCTCGTCGTCGTTGAGACGAGACAGGTCATTCCAGGGAATTTCGCCGTATGGCGTAACAACTTTGACGTCGGAGTAATCACCGGTTTTTGACCTTGGCGACTTCCCCATGTGCGGCTCTTCGAGCTTCGAGTTACGGAAGCATTCGAGAGCGACGAATTTTACAAGATGCGCTCGAAGGACCGGGTTGCTCTTGAGTTCGATGAGCTGGTCGGGCGTCATGAAGCAAACCTTCTACTTCTTCCAAGATGACGGTCTCTCTTCGTGCTCAATCATTGCTGACTGAACACGAGAACATAAACCCCAAGAACTGCCATTAGACCGAAGAAAATTACAAGCGCCTTGAACAGAGATAAACGCCAAGGCTCATCCCATCCACCGCTGTTGCCTGAAAGTCCGCTCGATTGGGCGATGTAGTATTTCTGCAGTGACAGCGCCCATTTTCCGGTATTTTTCATCAAGAGAATTACAACTATAGCTCCGATGACTACGACCAATGCTACCTTCAAAATTGTCATAGGCTATTTTTGCTTTATTCATGCGCCGTGCAACAAAAGCCCGGCCAACAATATCGAAGACACCACCCCGACAACAACGCCCAGTGCTGCCCAATAGGCCTTCATCGTAACTGACAAGGCCACCGCACCCGATAGTCCCGCAATCATGGGAACATACATTAAGAAAATTGCTGAATCGATGTAACGAGAAGACAGAGTAGATATCAGTCCATAAATGACGAGTACGCTAATTGCCTCCAATCCCACTCCACCAAGAAAGCCAAATATGAAATTCCGCATATCTTATTATTTTTGCAGCTTGCCAACAATCTGCGACAGGTAGTCGCGCACTGCCGTGAGCGTCCCGACCGCCTGCCGATATAAGCGAGTCGTCGGCAGCATAGCATTATACCCTGGAGCGCCATGGTCGATCCGCGTGGAGCCGTAAGGATAGAAATCGAGAATTTCGATCGGAGTTCTCGGCGCATCTCCGACCAATAACCGGCGCGTAATCCGGTTCCGAATTTCCTACTCAGTCTCGATTTCAATGCCCCCCACGCGTTTCGCGACGACGTTATAGATCCAGGCGAACACGGCGCCGAATACAAATCCCATCGCTCCGTATAAAATCGGGAATCCTATGACCGCCCCGATACCGAATGCTAGTGCCCCGGCCTGTGTCTGCGTAAAGAGCGACGTCACACAAAAAATGACACCTCCTATAAATCCGAAAATTGCATACGTCAGTGCGAACACTCGCCCTAACGACTTCGCTCCAATTCGTTTAATTTGCATATACCAATATTATATGCCGCATTTCATATTAATATACCGCTTCCGCATGCACCGACGTGAACAAGCCACGTCATGGCGAATGACCCTACTAAGCAAGTGCCCTAACGATCTGCTCCTCGATCCAGCGTACATCTTTCCGCCCCGACCACTTGCTTGACAAGGCTAGGCCAATTCCAATGGCTCCGAACGCGAGTGGCGCGAAAAACCAGAGGTTTCCAAGGCCCTGCTCCGTACCTATCAAGGGGAGCATGATGACTTGCGTGAGCAGACTTACAGCGACATCCAAAAGTATCGCAAGGCGTCCAATTGTTCCCATCGTAAACTTTCCGCATAACCGTGGGTGCCCATCCTGGACTTCCAATCTACCGACAAAAAAAGGTTTAAATATATTGCCTGAAAGGAAAACCACCCGATGTAGTTTCACTGACGGCACGGCCACGCTGCCCACCAATGTAGCCTCGTCCTTCTCGTTGCTCAGAGCGGCTTGCAGAAGTTTCCTCGCGGACGCTTTTGCTATCTGCGCTCGCGCAGCGTCTAGACTGCCATGACTACTAAAGCAAACTACCCCGCTATAATCGAACAATTGGTTGAGCAAGTTAGTCATGCCCTTTACGGTTTCTTCTCCGACCGTTGTGCTGATATCGCATTAAGCTTGCTCTGAATTGCGGCAACCTGCATCTGTATATTCGCAATGGTAGTTTGATAGAAATTCGAGACCCGGGCTCCCGCATTAGATATGGCTTGGTTAACCGAGTAGCTTCTAACTGGCACAGTAGAAACGGCATACTTGCTGACTGACCCAAGTCCCGGCGTCCCCGCACCGAACGAGTATGTGGGATTGTTAGTGTCATCACCTTGGACGCTGAAGCTCAGGAGACCGACGTTCACGTTAATATTATTCTGAACACCCACCAGATCGGCCGGACTATTTGCATTTGGCGAAACACCGATCGACCGACCTTTTCCAGCATACATCCCCAAGACGAACGGCGTTTGCCCGTTGTCAGGCGTGCTTTGGTAACTTTTCAGATAGCCAACATTATTAGCACCGGAAGACGTGTAGACTATCCACGCTTGCATCGTGCTCGGATTGAGTACGAAACTGGCGCCTCCCCCTGCGTAGGTCGAGGTAAATCCCCCAAAACCCTCCTCGGCATTCGCACTGTAATTTAGGGACAATGCAAATCGGCCATTGGGATCACTCTTTGTGATCGGATTGTCATTCGCATACGAGTAGCTGTTCAAGCTCTGCGGGTCAGTTAGGACTTGCGACCTTGGGTCACCAAGGAACACAGGGTCCTCACTCAAGAACTCGCCCTTACTGCCATCATAATACCTTGCCTGCAGCAACGCGTGGACAACACCTGCATCGACTTTAAAGAGGTTTCGAGCGCCGGCGGCGGCGGTCATCCCAGAATTCTAACACCTAAATCATGCGTGGT
>Ga0137403_10010637_pt1 | contig 10184 bp, 26 predicted proteins | sample CZOMad2_1_16fung_FD_122057 | JGI IMG/M metagenome (GOLD analysis project Ga0137403, IMG submission 122057) | Vadose zone soil fungal communities from Angelo Coast Range Reserve, California, USA - CZOMad2_1_16fungal (Hybrid Assembly) | ecosystem: Environmental > Terrestrial > Soil > Vadose zone... | reverse complement strand
CAGTGTGCGGCGACCTATTACCTCTTCCAATTCTCATACATCAAAGGTTGAGCAGCTAGGTAACGGCTCGATACGGTGTGCATAAGATGAGAATTGCTTTCCTGAAAGATGTTAGAGAAATTCTGCAGGCAGGTGGCTGGGTTCGCTTTACTCATGCCACTTGTGTATCTGAACTCTTTGCACCCAGTGGTAAAATGAGTGTCTCGATAGACGGAAGAACCTACCAAGGTTTTCTCCAAACGCTTGCAAAGAATTGCACGCAAACTGAAACTGGCAGCCTAGAAAAAAAGAATCTCGTTATCGAATGGAGGAAAAAATGAAACTCTTTGATGTAGTTGTAAAAATGGTGTCGAACAAAACTCACTGGGTGCGCATGAAGGCTCGGTCAGCTGACGAAGCCATGACCCAAATTATTCTCAAAATGGAACCGTACGAGGTCTACAGCATGAGGGTGAAAGAGGTGCAGAAATGAAAAAGCCTAAGCCTAAATTCAGAATCGGACAGGCCGTTAGAATTAGCAACGGTTACACTGGTAAGGTTGTGCAGCGTGAATGGATTGCTGGTGGTTGGTGCTATAAGATGCAAGGCAGTACCTGGCGTGGTGAAGAAGCACTGACAGCATACCAGAAGTAAAATTCAGAGAAAAAGGAGATTATAAAAAATGGCAACAGAAAAAGTAATGGGTATGATTGTGGAAGATGCAGTGTGTGACGATGCAAGAAAAGTTAGAATTAAATTTCTTGGACTACCGGGTGAATGTGGTCCTGAATTGATTCTACCGCGCAGTCTAGTGGCGGAACTAAAGTCGATGCTGACAGATTATTTGCAAACAGGTGTACGGCAAGCACGGTAACAAAATTAAGAAAAAGGAGATGCATAAAAATGGATAAGAAACCGGTTGTGAAGCTGACAGGTTCAGATGGAAATATCTTTTCTATTCTTGGTGCTTGCTCGAAAGCACTCAAGCGTGCTGGGCAGCCTGAGAAAGCTAAAGAAATGTTAGAGAAAGCTACTCATGCCGGTGGCTACCATGAGGCAATTGGTATTTGTATGCAGTATGTGGAGGTGCGATGATGCAAGCGTTAATTATCTTTTGCTGCATCGCGATAATAGTGATAACAATTGGCTTGCCACTACTTTCGCTATTCAGCCAGAAAGAAGAGGATATAGATACAGACCGTGAATATTAATGCAAAAGTTGGAATCGAAAAGCAAGAACATCCCGAGCGGTTCTGCCCACAGAAAGGTTGTCTGTGGCGAACGGCAAAATTAAATCATGAGACACAGCAACATGAAGGTGGTGGCTACTGCCCCAGACACAAACCAGTTGCGCAAGCAACATTGCCGAAGGCTGAGTTTGATCAAGGTGGTTGCCCTATTTGTGGAATGTCAAGATGTATGCATGACGGTGATGACATAAAGGAGGATGCAAATGTCCCTAAGTAACTATCCTCCAGGTCATCCGACCGGAGTCTCTCACGGAGAAGAAACGAAAGTCTTCTATTGTGAGCCCTGCAACCGACTTATTACACCAGAAGATTCTGACTGCATTAAATTGAAACTGCAACTGAAGCATGGTCGAGTGCCGACCTGTCCTGAATGTGCAAGAGATATTCAACAAGACTCATGTGTTAAGTGTGGTGAGCCTGCAACGCATATAGATGTCGACGAAGCAGTGAATGCAGCAGAGCCTTTCTGTAGTGAACACGGAATGAGGTGAGTGATGGCATGGGATACAAGAACCAGGGAAGGTAGTAAGGCTTATGAGGAGAATCGTGACAAGATTATTGCACGTATTCTTGCTTGGCCTACACCAACAGTTCATCGCTACCTGAAAGATAAGGGATGGATAGACTTGGGTTGGCTAGGGCCTAGGCATCAGTGGAGAATGCCAGAGACCAGAGTACCAAACATGACACGGTATCGCGTGCTAGCTCAGACCCAAGCGGTTCGTTGGCAGGTACATTTCGATTTGGAAGACCAAGGATTGTTGAAGTGGGTAGAATAGAAAAGGAGTATTGATGATGTGTAAACGATGCAAGAAGTTACCAGAAGAGCATGCAACTAAAGTCTGGAGAGGAGAAATTATAAAAACATGATAACTCAAACAATTAAGAAAGAAGATGGTTTCGGACCGTATCTCTGGGTAGTGCTGTGGAAAGACAAATACGGTGAACAGTCAGTTAGCATATTTTCAGATTGGTGGGATGCGAAGAAAGCATCTGACAATTTTATAGCTAACGGCCACGAGGCGACGATTGAAGTTGCTGTCGACAACACGCAGAAGTATAAAGCAGTAGAAATAATTTCTACTGAAGACCCAGAGTTGTTTGCATGGATGCAAGGTGTAAGCAGTATGGCTGCGGGGGACTTCCTTTCTAACCTGGTGCGAGCGGTATTTCATGCTGACGGATCTAACACAAGAATTCTCTACCCTGCGTTGAAACAATTGCAGGTAGCAAACCCCAAATATCAACAATCGGCGGTGCAATTATGACTGGTGGTATCGAAACCGACATTACTGTAGGTGGCACGAAGTTTAAAGTTGGTGATCGTGTTACTAGACCTGAAAATGTGTATGACCGTAACTCTCCTATTATGCATGGCACTATCGCAAGAGTTTACAACAAAACAACATCTCATTATCCAATCAATGATTTCGTTCTTGGACCATATCCGGAACTTTATGATGTGCGGTGGGATGAACAGTTTAGGAAATTTTCAGCAGACGGAAAGTATGAATTTAATGCTAGTTCATTCTTGCCGCATGGTCTGGACAGGGAAGAGTTGGATAATTTCTTAGAAGAATGTGATAAAGCACTAGACGAGTTCGAGAGTGGAGGAGGTGAACTGCCTGCAAAGTAATCTTACCTAGTTTCAGGTCACTAAACTATAATATAAGTATGCAGTCGGGCCCAAGTAACAAACGCCCACAGTGGCCAGCCAAGGCACGGTAGGGTATTAGGAGACAGTATGGAACTCTTTAAAGCGCATCATCAGTGGTCCAGTCGTCCAGAAGATGAGAAGTTTAAGACTCTGCGGGACCTTTTCAATGCTACTAAGGCTTATGCTGAAACAGCTATCGAGAAGGAAACACTCTTTAGTGACCTGCGGGTGGATGCAGAGAAAGGTGATGTGTATATTTCAGGTAAGTCGAAGGTATGGGCGAAGATGACACACTGGGCATTTGGACAACTGTGTGCTCGGTTGGAAGCCCCGGCTTCTTACCTCAGAGAACTACCTGCCACTCTTGCTTGCCAGAATTTAAGTTATGGTTTGGCCAACAAGGTAAAGGATGCAGCCAAAGACTGGACAGCTAATTTACTGCTTCATAAGAATGGTGGGCTGTTGCTCAGGTCTATTATGACCGACCGCTATTCGAGAATCTGGAACCACGAGATAGCGACCCGTCTTATGATGTTCGAAACTATGGGTTGGGATCTTGCTAGACCAGACATCAGAAAAGAAATGGGCAACTGGCCTTCTTGCTATGCTTCTGACCACGACATGTTTGTATTCATGCGGAATAAGAATCTGACTATCGATGCACAGAAGAGTGGTGCCGTCTACCGCGGTGTCATAGTGGAGAATTCAGAGGTAGGTGGTGCAGCTCTGAAGATGACAAAATTCATGTACATAGAAATGTGTGGTAACCATATCATCTGGGGTGCTTCCGATGTGCAAGAGTTGCGTGTAAAGCACGTAGGGGACGCTAGAAATAAGTGGTCACTCTATATGGGTGAGTTGAAAAAGTATGCGAATGAAAGTGCATCAGAAGAGGAAGCAAAAATAAAGTCTGTGAAGCGTGCAGTGCTCGGCAAGACGAAAGAAGAGGTATTGGATTTCCTTTTCGGTAAGCGTGCATTACAAACCAGTTATAAGACACTCGAGTGTGGTTATGATGCTGTGATAGAGGACCAGGACGGGAACCCGAACACGCAGTGGGGAATTGTGCAAGGATTGACACGTTATTCTCAGACTATTCCTTATGCGGACGAACGGACCAGAGTCGATAAAGTTGCTGGCCGGATTATGGAGGCTGAGTTCTAAAAGGTTCCACTAATAGAAAAATAAAGTGTGTGCACGGCCGGGGTGTCGGCGATGGGTCACCCCGGCCAATTCTCTTGAAAGGAGAATTTATGAAAAAGGCATCTGAAATGAGTTTGGAAGAAGTTCAATCTTGGATTGGTAAGGTGAAACATTTCTTTCGTGAAGAAGTGGGGGATGCAGGAAAGTTATTCTGTAAAAATTGTGATGTGGAGTTTTCTACCAAGGATAAGATTCCAGTGCTGCTAAAGCACGGTGAGAAGTGCAAAGGGTGAAGAAAGCTGTCAAGGTAACGTGGCAGTTTGCAAAGCCTGCAGTAGAGGTTAAGACTAAGAAGTTACCTAACGGGCAAGTGCTACCTGTAGGTCCACATGACTTCAGACCAGAAGGTATACCAACTAAAAAGATTTATTGTTGTGGTTGTAAACGGTATTTCAAAAACTGGTCTATCATTCTTTGGGTGCATGGAATAACAAAGCAGAAACCTAAAGGGGTGTGAAATGGATACAACTACTATTGACCCACAGAAGTTGTGTATGCATTGTGGCCATGAACGAAAATTCCATTTGAGTTGCATAACTGGTATAGTTATACCTTGCGACCAGATAGTAATGTATCCAGGTACACAAATAGACGTGCTTTGTGGTTGCGAAAAGTTTGAAGGACAAGATGAGGAGGTGAAAGAAACAATACACTGAAGTAACTGTTGAGGAGTAAAATTAAATGATGAGGAGTAAATAATGTTCACGTGTAAAGAATGTGGTAAGAAGTTCAAGCAAGCGCACTGGCATAAACGACACATGAGAATGGTTCATCAGAAAGAGCCATTGGTAATTAATGATGTGGGAGAACCTGAACAGACCATTACTGAACAATTGCATACAATCGAAGGTGCATTTGATCAAATAGTAGACCAGCTGACTGATTTAGGAAATCAATTAGGGGCAGTGCGCAAGCGTTTGGCATAAAGCAAAGTTGTTGGGCTATTAATTTTGTTGTGATATAAAATCTAAGAGGAGAACTATCGAAATGGCAAAAGAAAAAGAGTCGAAGTTGGTGGCAGGACGATTCCGTGCAGGAACAGCAGCAGCACTTCTGTATTTGGCGTTGGAAGATGGAAGGTTTCACACTCTGAGTAGCCTAACCAAAGAAGTAGAGAAGGGTGTCAATGTCGATAATCGTCTCTACCTTATCGATCGTACGGGTAAGGCGAAAGGTACCTACCACCTTGAGTGGGATGGTGATAGAGTGAAATTGGCGAAGGGCAAGGCTGCAAAGAATAGTGATAAGCCTGCAAAGAAGACTGCCAAGGCGGAAAAAGTCTCCACCAAGAAAGCTAGCAAACCAGCTGCAAAGTCTGGCAAGCCCCGAGTCGAAGACGTTCCGGCGGATGAAGAAGACTAGAATGCGGACGGTGGGCGTAGTTCTCTTCTTATTGGGCTTGGCAGCTACTTGCCAAGCCCAACCCATCCATTCTGTCTGCATTATGCCAATAGAAGATAATGCAGCAACGAAAGCAATGGTTGAGAAATGGTTGCAAGCAAGAGGGCTTCTGGTTGTTGACTGCATGAAAGACGCTAATGCAGGGGATGCTGTGCTAGGTTTCTTTGATCACAAGCAACCGGTTGTGTCCTATAATTTCTTTTTCTATAGGCTGGGACATGAGGTAACTATACTTAGAGAGGTCTATCCAGCAGCAGGAATTACGATCTGGTTGCAGAGTCATAAAGAAGGCTGGCGAGAAGGAGGGCTGTTCATAGGTAGAATGATCTTCTATGGTCAGGCTAGTTCTTTAAACGACGGTTTGAAAAAAGTAGCAAAAGCTATGGCAAAAGAAAAATAATGCAGAAGGGAGATAGCAATTGAAAAAGGCTCACAAACCAAAGATACCACGTCCGAAGTCCAAAGAACTTAGAAAACTCTATAAACATCTTATCACTACCTCTGTTGCTTTGCGGATTGAGACTCTTAAAACTGTACTGCAATGGTACGACCAAGCTCTTCCCTATGTTGAAAGTAAAGTAGCAGTGGATGTCGATCGGGCGAGAATTAAAGACAAGATGTTGAAAGCCCGCAGGCTAGGTATTTCGTCAACATGGGAAGGTGAACAAGAAACTTCTTTCCGGACAGCTATTCAATTGGTAGAAAAATATTGCAAGGTTCTGAGACCTTGGCCAGTGGAAAAAGTCTATGCAAAGTACGACCTTGCATCGAAACGATTAGAAATAAAACAGACCAGGCTGGAAGGAAAATTCGGTGCCTTTCTTTCTATTCTGCGAGCCTTGAAACCCGAAACCTATTTGGGGGAGCCTCTGAGAATAGTAATCTCAGACTCTTCCTCAGGGAAGAAATTCGGACACCGTACCAATGAATTCCTCTACAGCCGAGATTCTGCAAAGCAAGCTCATGCCATTCTCAGACAAAGGGGTGTATTACCTCTTGTAGTAGAAGAGCTATCTGCTTTGAGTCGTGCTGCAGGACAAGAGAAGAATGCAGAAGGCCACTTTATTCTGAACCCTGTGAAACAGAATGAAGCAATGGTGAAGATGCTTCGTAATTTCGTTGCTTATTGCAGCAACGGAAATGCACCTAAGAGACTAGTTAGAACAGCCTATAATTCGGCTGAAAGCGTTCCAAAGCCTCATTCTACGGGTCCTGCAGACAAACAACGCATACGCAGCGAGCGTAACAGCAATACGGCCTTTAGACGAGGTCCTAAACTGGATGGACTCTTTGTAGAAGGCTCAGCCCTGGGGGTTGTGTATTCGACCTTAAAAGACGGGCTGTGGCATGAAAAGAGTGCATTGCAGAAATTGGTCTCAGTGAATATCCAAACCAGGCTGCGGGTCATTCAAGAACGGCAAGCGGCAGGGAATTACAAGGTAGAATTCGACGGCGAGAAAGTCAGAATGGTGAGGGAAGTCTGATGCATATTCCGGTCTATCAGTGCAAGCACTGTAAAGAATATTTTGACAGTTTAGTATTACTTGCTGAACACAGAAAGCAATGTCAGAAAAAGGAGAAAGTATAAAATGTTAACCGAAAAAGCGATTGAATTACTCAGGCGTGTAGAACAACATATTTTGGCAGAACCGAAACGATTGAATATGGATGTTACTGGAACTGTTCGAAGACCTACTATGTCAGTAGATATCCAACTAAAATTTCCTACGTGCCATACAGTAGGTTGCATAGCTGGTTGGTCTAGTTTGTTATCAGTAAAAGAAGGTATTCCAGATAACTTGTATGATCGTGTGATGCTGATGACTTGGTCAGCTGGTAGAAAGGCGTTGGGATTGTACAAAGAAGAAGCGGAAAGGCTATTCGCCGAACCAAGATTAGCATTATTACCAGAAGATGAACTGCATGACCACTATAATGGCAATTTATGGCCACTAGATTTGGCTAGGGCATACGTTGCAGCAACTTCAGCAGAGGAACGTGCACGGATAACAGTGGAGAGAATTGAGTTGTTTATTGAAAGTGGGGGTGTGGTGTGAAGTTAAGCCCACCAGCGGTAGAACTACTTAAACAATTAATCACTAACTGTAAAGGTGTTCCACTGTCTCAACAAACAGCATTTATCGAACTACAAAAGTATGTATTGCATGCAACGACCGTAGAAGTATTCAATGAAACATATGACGAACACCTACATAGGATTCTTGAGTTTCAGTAAAACGGGCTGGGTGGTTTCAGGATTCTATCTCCCCTGAGTAGTTGTGCTCGCAAGCCCAGCTATGAAGACTTTCAGGAATTGAGCCTCCTAGAGTCTTCACCACCCGTTATTTTTAGGAGATGTATGACTCAACCTTGTGGTTTGAAAATTAGTAAATATTGCAAAGGCATAGGTCAGGTGTATAGTGGCCTAGCAGGTAAAGTTGTTTGTGAGAAGTGCCAGAGGCTTTTGATCAAACGCCATAAGAAAGGAAAGCTATGAAACAAGCAAGAGTTTTGTGTGACGGTTGTGGTGCAGTTAAGCAACAGACTAATCACTGGTGGATTATTGAATCATTAGTTGCAGGTAGAGAAGAGAATGCTAAAAGCTACCTACAGATTAGACCTTGGGAGCAGGACTGGCAGAATAACGATGCCAAAGATGTTTGTGGTGAGAGGTGTGTTAGTATATTTGTTTCTCGATGGGTGGCTACCGGTTACTTAGAAGTACAAGAAACAGTTAAGGCAGACCAATGAAGATACTCATAACTAGTCGCAATCTCATCGGTGACGGAATTCAAATTTCAGCTGCTTTGAGAAAGTGGCATGAAGAGAATCCGGACTTTGAGATAGACTTGCTTACAAACAATGACCATGTTGCTGAATTGTATAGAGGCATGGGAGTACCTTTGCAGGTTGTCTTTGATGAAGACATGCATGAGGCGAATGAACTAATAGGCCCATATGACTCAGAATTCAACTTTGATATCTCGAAAGCCTTTCAGCTCTGTGATCAGCATCAGTGCCCAATGGCAGTAGGGTATGCAAAGCTACTAGGGGTAGAACTTGGACCTGAGCCTGCTGATATAGGACCTTTCTACGACCCTCCAATGTTAGAAGAAGACAGAGAATGGGTAGAAAGTGTTCCACAAGACACTATTCTGATCGCACCATTCTCGAATAGCTGTACCAGCCATCAACTTGGTAGGCCACCAAATAAGACTCTCCCATGGCCGAAATGGAAACCAATTCTTAGGTATCTGCGTACCTTGGATCGTCCTATAAGACTAACAGGTAGCAAGAAAGAAAGGGCAGACGAATTGGATATCTCGGAAGAAGAGTATTTGACTGGTATGCCACTTCGCCCACTAGCTCGAGCAATGAAAGAAAAGCGTATTTCTTTACTAGTGTCTGTCGATAATGGTATTTCTCACTTGGCTGCTTCACAGCAGCTAAAACATGTCTTGTACTATCCCTTGTGCTTGGGACTGCATTATGCTGTGCCATGGGGAAACTCGAACGTGATGCCTATTCACGTTGACCCCGCAGTGGTAGAGCCCGCTCAATTGTTGTGGGCAACTAAACAAGTAGTAGGACAATTGTTGAAAGAGAAAGTATGAAAAAGAAAAGGCAGGAAGGCTATGCTGTATGGATGCAAACTAGAATTAAGACTCTTTCCGGAGCACCTGGTCCATTGATTTGGGTTGAGAGAACTTCTCGACATGCAACTTGTGAACTAGAAATGGCTGAAGCCCTGACGCATGACTTGACAAGGTTTGGTGTGAAGTGGGAGATTAGAAACCAAGATGGGGAAGTAGTGCAATCTTCAGAAACGGAATTGACAATATGACAGATAAACTAGACCTAGCACAGCAAGCAATTGCTACAGCATTAAACAAGATGCTGAGGCAATCATATTTTGATATTTGTACACTGGATAAGTGTGCTGACTTGATGGGCATCGCATTGAAAGGCAATCCTGATTATAAGATTCTTTCGACCTTACATTGTGTGCACTATGCTGAGATGCCGACGGACTTGCGTTTAAGTATCCCTATGCTTATTAAGGACTGTTTAGGAATTCAGATAATTCCAGTAGTGCGTCAAGAAGAAGTACATAATAGTTGGTTTAGGAGGTTATTGCTATGACTATCTTATCCCAGGATCGGGCGCGAGAGGTAGCGCGGGAGCTGGCACCGTTTGAGAAGCTGCAGCTGCTCGCCAAAGATGTACGAGAGGCGAAAGTTACGACGAATATCCCCAAAGTTGCTGGGCCTGTAGCAGATGCGTTTCTCTATGTTGCCAGCGAACTTGATGCCTGTATCGCTGAACTCGAATTCTACGCCTCCCAGCAAGTACTCGCGGCACGGTTAGACGAGGCGAAAGAATGGAAAGCCCATAGGCCGGGGGATGGCTTCTACCAGAGGCGCATCGCCGAGCTGGAGCAGCAGCAAGCTAAAGTGGCGAATGGTTTGACGGTGTTGGGAGCAGGGATGGAGGAGAGCAAAAATGTACAAGATCCTAATTCGTGATGGCTGGGTATCACCCGCACCCGACTTTCGCGGCACCAAGCGTCAAGCTCTGGCGATGCTGCGGGAGATTGAACAGGAGGAAACGAGATTGCGAAACAAGTTAGAGGTGGCGAGATGAGCAAGGAGCCAAAAGTATATCGCACAAAGTTTTGCGGTGCTTGTAACAAA
>Ga0137403_10010636_pt1 | contig 10184 bp, 7 predicted proteins | sample CZOMad2_1_16fung_FD_122057 | JGI IMG/M metagenome (GOLD analysis project Ga0137403, IMG submission 122057) | Vadose zone soil fungal communities from Angelo Coast Range Reserve, California, USA - CZOMad2_1_16fungal (Hybrid Assembly) | ecosystem: Environmental > Terrestrial > Soil > Vadose zone... | reverse complement strand
GGCGCTGGTCGGGCTCCTGCCCGGGCTCCGCGCCGTGGACGCCGGGGGCATCGCCAACGCGCGCTACCTGGAAGCGATCACCGCGCTCCTCCTCAATCTGAACCGCCGGCACAAGGCGCGCGCGTCGATCGCCATCCTGGGGCTGCCGAAGCCGTGAAGCGCAGCGCATGAGGACACTCCGCGTTCTGCCCGTCGTGTTCCTTCTCGCGGTCGCCGTCGGCGGCGGGGGTTGCGGCACGAGCGAGGCTGGCTTCAAGCTGATCCACGTCGACGATCTCGTCGCCATGCTCGGCTCGAACGAGGGTGCGGTCACGCTGCTGGACGCGAACGGCTCCGACTTCCGGACGAAGGAAGGCGTCATCCCCGATGCCGTCCTCTTGTCGAGCTACAAGACGTACGACGTGCAAAGGGAGCTGCCGTCTCGCAAGGACGCTCGGCTCGTCTTCTACTGCGCCGACTCGCACTGAATGGCCTCGCATGGGGCTGCCCGTCGGGCGGTCGAAGCGGGCTACACGGACGTCAGCGTCATGGTGGATGGCCTGAAGGGCTGGAGAGCGGCGGGGCGGCCGGTCGTGAAGCCGTAGGAGCAGTCGGAGACAGCGCGGCCGCGACGCTCGACCCCTGGGCCCGTCGCGAACGAGCGCGTGTTCCGGGCCGCCGCGTAGCGGGTCAGGCGCCCCCGCCCGGACCCGTCTTTTGCCACTCCCGCTGGCGCAGCTCGACGCGGCGGATCTTCCCGCTCACCGTCTTCGGCAGGCTCTCCACGAACTCGATCGCGCGCGGGTACTTGTAGGGCGCCGTGACCCGCTTCACGTGCTCTTGGAGCTCGTGGACCAGCGCCTCGCCGGGCGCATGACCCGGGCGCAGCACGACGAACGCCTTCACGATCTCGCCCCGCACCGGGTCGGGGCTCGCCACCACGGCCGACTCGACCACGGCCGGGTGCTCGAGGAGCGCGCTCTCCACCTCGAAGGGGCCGATGCGGTAGCCGGCCGAGATGATGACGTCGTCGGCGCGCCCGACGAACCAGAGGTAGCCATCGGCGTCCCGTCTCGCCCGGTCCCCCGTCAAGTACCACTCGCCGCGCCGACACGCCGCCGTCTCCTCGGGGCTCTTCCAGTACTCGCGGAAGAGCGACGGCGGGCGGCCGCGCAGCGCGAGCTCGCCGACCTCGCCGGGCGGCAGCTCCGCGCCTTCCTCGCCGATCACCCGCAGGTCGTGGCCCGGAAACGGCTTCCCCATCGAGCCGGGGCGGATCGGGAGGCCGGGCAGGTTGGCGGCGAGCAGGATCGTCTCGGTCTGCCCGTAGCCGTCGTGGATCAGGAGCCCGAAGGCATCGTGCCAGGCGTGGATCACCTCGGGGTTGAGCGGCTCGCCCGCGCCGGTGCAGTGGCGGAGGCGGGGCAGGTGGCGGCGCCTCAAGTCCTGCTTCACGAGGAGGCGGTACTCGGTGGGCGGCGCGCAGAAGACCGACACCTCGCAGCGCGCGAGGAGGTCGAGCTCGCGCTCGGGGTCGAAGCGGCCGTTGAACATGAAGACCGGCACGCCGTTCATCCAGGGGCCGAAGAGGACGCCGTAGGCCGCCTTGGCCCAGCCGGTGTCGGACGTCGTCCAGTGGAGGTCGGTACGCTGGAGGTCGAGCCAGTACTCGCCGGTGTAGCGGTGCGCGAAGGGGTAGGCGTGCGTGTGGAGCACCGCCTTCGGGTCCCGGGTCGTGCCCGAGGTGTAGAAGCAGAGCGCCGGCTCGTCGCTGCGCGTGCGGGCGGGGACGCCGCTCGGCGAGGCACGGGCGAGGAGCACGTCGAAGTCGTGCCAGCCGGCGGGCGCGCCGCCGAGCGCGACGCGGGCCGTGAGCCCCGGGACGTCGGCGAGCGCCTTCTCGACCTCCGGCACCTGCTCGACCGCGGCGATGATCGCCTTGGCGCCGCTGTGACGGGCGCGGTAGGCGATGTCCTTGGCGCGCAGCGAGGCCGTGCACGGAATGACGAGCGCGCCCAGCTTGAGTCCGCCCACGATCGCCGCCTGCCACGCCGGGACGCGCGGCAGCATCACCATCAGCGGGTCGCCGCGCCCCACACCCAGACCCGCGAGCGCGTTCATGCAGCGGTTGCTCGCCTGCTTCACGTCCCAGAAGGTGTGGCGCTCTCTCCGCCCCGCCTCGTCCTCCCAGTAGAGGGCGACGCGGCTCCGGTCGGTCGCCCACGCGTCGACCAGCGCGCCGAAGTTGAACTCCTCGGGCACGGCCCACCTGAAGCCCGACACCAGGTCCGGGTAGCGGCGGCTGACGGTGATCACGACGCCACCCGGCCGCGGCGTGTCGACGCCTCGATGTACTTGCGCGACACCGGCGAGAGGTCGTCGGGGCGCACGATCGCCTCGATCACGACGAAGGACTCGAGGCGCGCCGCCGCGGCGAGCGCGGCGCGCAGCTCGTCCACCCGCTCGACGTAGAAGCCGCGGCCGCCCCAGTCGTCGGCGAGGCGGGCGTAGGGCCAGGGGGGGAGGTCGAGCAGCTCGGCGCGGGCGACCACGGGGCGGAAGATCTGCCATCCCCCGTTGTTCACGACCAGCACGATCGGGTTGAGGCCGTAGCGCGGCGCCTGCGCGATCTCGGGGCCGGTCATCTGGAAGGCGCCGTCGCCCGACAGGACGAGCGGTCGGGCACCGGTGCCGAGCTGCGCGCCGAGCGCGCCCGGCACGCCGAAGCCCATGGAGGCGTAGTAGCCCTGCGCGAGGTAGCCCCCGCCGCGCTCGACGCGCACGTCGAGGCCGGCGAAGAGCATGTCGCCGGACTCGGCGACCACCATGTAGCCGCGGCGGTCGCGGAGAAAGCGGTTCACCTCGTGCAGCACGTCGGTCACGCGAAGCCCCCGCTTCGTCTCCGGCGGCTGCGCGGGCAGGTTGTCGCAGTAGCGGACGTTCTCCCTGTGCCGCCGGAGCGGCGCGCGCCGGAGGCCATGCACGAAGTCGCGGATGTGCACGTCGGTGTAGGTGTGGAAGCTCACGTTGACGCGCCCGCCGACCGCCCAGATGGAGCGGTCGCGGGTGATCTGCGGCGGGCGGCTGCCGAGGTTCATGTCGGTGAGCAGCGTGCCCAGGTTGAGCACCAGATCCGCCCGATCGACGCGCTTCACGATGGGCGGCGGGCTGAGCGGGCCGATGTGGACGCCCATGAAGAGCGGGTGGTCCATCGGGAAGGCGCCCTTGCCGAGCACGGTGGTGGTGACGGGCGCGCCCATGCGCTCGGCGAGCGCGCGGATGTCCTTCTGGAGCTTGTAGCGAAAGGTCTCGATCCCGATCATGGTGAGCGGGCGGCGGGCGGCGTTGAAGCGCTGCACCGTCTCGCGCACCGCCTCGTCCACGCGCCGCTCGTCGGAGCGGCCGAAGTGGAGCGCGCCGTCCCACTCGATGATGCCGCGCGGCACCGGGATCGGGCGCTCGACCATGTCGCGGTGGATCTCGACGTAGCCCGGGCGCTGCTCGCGCCACACGGTGCGCACCACCTCGTCCACGCTCGCGGCCGCGGTGGCGGCATCGTCGATCACGCGCGCGGCGCAGGTGAGCTCCCGGTAGATGCGGAGCTGCGACTCGATCTCCTTCGCCTGGTGATGGATGAGCGTGCCGAGCTTGCGCTCCTCTTCGCCCGGCCCGCCGCTGATCACCAGCACCGGCACGCGCTCCGAGAACGAGCCGGCGACCGGGTTCACCATGTTGTGCCCACCCGCGCCGTAGGTGACGCACACCACGCCGATCCGTCCCGTGGCGCGCGCGTAGCCGTCGGCCGCGAAGCCGACCCCCGGCTCGTGCGAGAGCGTGACGATCTTCAGCGCGCGCAGTTTCCCGAGGCGCGAGAACAGCCGCAGCACGAGGTCGCCCGGGATGCCGAAGAGATGCGTGACGCCGATCTTCTGGAGGTAGGCGACCAGGAAGTCGCCGAGCGGCATGGTCGAGCGCACTGCGGGGGTTTCTAGCCGAAAAACTCCTCGACGTCGCCCGAGGCGACGGTGACGGTGCGCATCTCCCGCCCGCGGAAGATCTTGAGCGTGACCGCCTCGCCGGGGCGGTGGGTCCAGAGGAGCCGGTAGAGCGAGCGGCGGTCGCCCACGTCCTGGCCGTCGACGGCGAGGATGACGTCGCCCGCCTTCAGGCCCGCCTGCTCGCCAGGCCCGCCGGGGAGGAGCCCGGCGATGACCACGTGATCCTTGACCGCGTAGCAGAAGATGCCGAGCCAGGCGCGCGTGGGGGCCGCCGGCGCGCGGCCGCCGAGCAGTGCGTCCCGCCCGTCCAGGTAATAGTCGGCGGGGATCGAGAGCGAGAAGCGCCCGATCTCGTTCAGGTTGAGCGAGACCACACCCAGGACACGCCCCTGTGTGTCGAGGAGCGGGCCGCCGCCCAGCCCGGGGTTCATGGCGGTCGTCATGATGGCCCGGTCGAGGACGTACTCCCAGTTGGCGTCGAAGGGGCCGATGTAGCTGATCGCGCCGCTCGCCACGCGCGCCCCGCCCTCGCCGACGCTGGCGACGATGAACGCCTCCTCGCCCGGCACCAGGTCCGTCGTGCGGCGGAGCGGCAGCGCCGTCAGGTGGTCCTCCGGGATGCGCACCAGGGCGAGGCCCGAGGCGTAGTCGTGCCGCACCACCTCCGCGACGTAGGCGCGCTGGTCGAGGAGCGTGACGCGCACCTGCTCGGCCCCGAGCACCACGTAGTTGACGGTGAGGATGAGGCCCGCCGCGTCGACGATCGTGCCGGAGCCCATGCGCTCGGTGCCGAGGATGCGCGCCGAGGGATGCGACTCGGGGATGCGCGCCTGGAGATGGACCGTCGAGGGGAGCACCCGCTCGATGAGACCGACGGCGGCGTTCACGGGCCGACGCTAGACGCTCGTCCGGCGGGACGCAAGCCTGGGCGCGAAAGATCGGCGACGCGTGCTAGTGTCCCGAACCCGAAGTCCGCCACCAAATTCGGGGGCGGCTCGACGACGCTGGCCGCGTTGCTCCTCCTCGGAATAGCGCCAACTATTCCTCGTCGTCGCGCCTTGCCTGCGCCGCCGATCCACCCCCGACTTTGGCAACGGACTCCGGGTCCGGGACACTAGCGGGACGAGCGGGGCGCAGGTCGATCCCGCGCGACTGCGTCGCCCCAGCGGGTGAGGAACGCGGTCACGAAGGCGTGCTCGTGCGCGGCCTCGACGGCGAGCGGGGCGAGGGCGAGCGCCGCGGCGAGTGCGATGTGGTAGCCGTCGGAGCGCGAGGCGGCGGCGCGCCGATACGCGGGGTGCGCCGCGTTCACCCACACCGTGGACTCGACGAGGCGTCCGAGCTCCGGGTCGCCCGCCCGTTCCTCGAACTGGATGCTGAGCGCGTGGTGCGCCGGCCGGCGCGCCCCGGAGGCACCCGGCAGGGGACCGTCGCCGGGAGGCGGCTCGCGCTCGCGCGGCTCCCCGGCCTGCGGCGGCGCGGCGACGGACGCGGGCTCGGCTTCGGCGGCCGCGCTCGCCGACACGACGGAGGCCGCGAGGAACGCGCGCCCGTCGGCGCCACCCCCACCCTTCCCGATCGGCAGCCGTCGCTGCCCTCCGGCGCGCCCCTGGACCAGCGTGGCGAGCAGCGGAAAGTCGTCGGCCAGGTCGTGCAGCACGCGCTCGAGGTCGCGCTCCACGGGCCGCGCCACGCGCCGGCGGCTCTCCTCGGCCTGATCACGCACGTCGCCCCACGCGGCGAGCTGCCGCGACACCGCCTCCTGGAGGAGCTTCCGGTAGGCGAGATAGGTCGCCCCGCGGGGCCCGACGCGGACGAAGTCGGCCTTGTTCAAGGTGAGGCACTCGGCCAGCGCCGGCACCTCGATCAGCCCGCCGATCCGCTCCGGCGCGGCGGGCGTGACCCCGAGCCAGTCCCAGCCGTGCTTGATGACCTTGCCGAGCGTGCTGATCGCGAGCCCGCGCCGCTCCTCGGGCAACGGCTCCGGCGCCCGCATCAGGTAGCCGAGTGCGGAGGGCTTGCGCTTGCGCGCCGCCCGGATCTCCAGCGGCGCCGTCTCGAGCGCGACCTCCTCGGGCTCGAGCGCGCGGCCGTTCACCTCGACGGTGACGCCGCTCGGATAGCAGGGAACCAGCACGGGCGCGAAAAACGGATCGAAGAGCGGCTGGTAGTGGCGCCGCAGCACGGCCTCCAGGAACCCAGCGTCGAGCAATGGCGAGAGCGGGTTGCGGAGCCTCAAGCGGACGGCGGTGCCGCGCTCGGCCACCATGCCCAGCGGCGGGATCCACTTCCACGGCGCGCGGTGGCGAGATGCCAGGTGCCAGCGCGTCGCGACGTGCGTCTTCCCGCGCCGCGTCTCCGTGAGCACCTCCTCGCACACGAGGAGCCCGAGCTTGATGCCGACGCCGGCGAACCCGATGCCCTGCCCGCGCGTCTTGGCGCTGGATGCGATGTCGTGGTAGCGCGCCAGCTCCCGCCGGCGCATGCCGGAGCCGTCGTCCACCACGACCAGCCCTGCCGTAGCCGCGTCCGCGGCGAGCTGGATGCGCCGCGCGCCGGAGTCGAGCGAGTTGGCCACGATCTCGGTCAGGATGGTCTCCTCGAGCGCGCCCGGATAGGCGTCGCGCAGATCCTCGAGGAGGTGCAGGAGGTCGACGCGGGTCTCGCCCATGCGGCGTCGTACCCTAGCATGCTCGGTTGCGCGGCCGGAACGGAACGATCAGCGCTCGGTGTTGAACGCACGGGCCGAGTTGGTGTACTGCCTGCTTCCTCCGAAAGGGGGGGCACCCCATGAAGCGAGCGCTCTTCTGGCTTGCGACGATCGGTCTCGCCGTCTCGTCGCCGGCTACGGGCAAGGAACCCGCCCCGGCAGCCGCGGAAGCGGGCATGCCCGCGGGGCTGGCTGACCGCGCCGCCGCATTCAGCGCCGCCGTGGCGAAGCGGGATGCCGCGGTCCTCGATGACATCTGGACGGACGACTACACGTTCATCAATCCCCACGGAGCGCTCCTGACCAAGAAGGAACGCCTCGCGAACCTCAAGTCCGGCGCTACCGCGGTCGAGGCAACGGCGCGCCAGATCGAAGCGGTCCACGTCTACGGAGATACCGCCGTCACCACCAGCCGGATCACCTTGAAGGGGAAGTACAGCGGCAAGGAAGCGGGCGGCGAGTACCGCATGCTCAGCGTGTGGGTCAATCAGCAGGGACGTTGGCGCCTGGCGGCGAATCAGCTCACTCCGATCGCCAGGCACTGAGGGGCATTTCCGCCATCAGCTCCATCCCCCCTTCCCTACGATCCGCCGCCATGCGCGTCGTGCCGCTGGCGCTCCGCCGCGATCCGCTGGAGGTGCTGGCGAGCCTCGCCGCCGAGCCGGGCGCGTTCCTCCTCGAGGTGCCGGACCCCGCCGAGCCCGTGACGCTGCTCGGCTGCGCGCCGCGGGCGCAGCTCCGCGTCCATGCCGATGGGAGCGTCGAGCGGGACGGGCGGCTCGAACGGGGCGATCCGCTCGCCGCCCTCGAGCGCTTCGTCGCCGAGGGCCCGCCCCTACCCTTCCCCTATGGAAGCGCGGTCGGCTACCTGGCCTACGAGCTCGGTCGCTTCACCGAACCGGGGCGCGCCGGCAGAGCGCCCGCACGCGGCGAGCCGCTCGCCGTCCTCTCCCGCTACGACCCGGTGCTCGCCTACGACCGGAGCCGCACGCAGTACACGCTCGTGTGCGCCGAGCCGGCGAGCGCGCGCGTCCCGTGGCTCGAGCGCCTCGCCGCCCCCGCGCCCACCTGGGACGGGACGCTCGCGAGGGCGCCGCTCGCCCCGCTCCTCCCCCGCGAGCGCTACCTGGCCGCGGTCCGCCGCATCCTCGACTACCTGGCCGCGGGCGACGTCTACCAGGTGAACCTGACGCAACCCTATGCGGCGCCGCTGGCGGCGCCGGCGTGGGCGCTCTTCGCCGCGCTCGCACGCCGCCACCCGGTGCCGCACGGCGCCTACCTCGACGTGGGCGCAGCCTGCCTCCTCGCCAACTCGCCCGAGCTTTTCCTCCGCCGCCGCGGCGAGCGGGTCGAGACGCGGCCCATCAAGGGCACGCGCCCACGCGGCGACGGCCGCGCGCGCGACGCTGCCCTCGCCGCGGAGCTTGAGGCGGACGCGAAGGAGCGCGCCGAGCACGTGATGATCGTGGACCTCGAGCGGAACGACCTCGGACGGGTGGCGGCGATCGGGTCGGTCACGGTCCAGGCGTACGCACGCGTCGAGAGCCACCCGACGGTGCATCATCTGGTGTCCTCGGTCGTCGGTCGGGTGCGGCCGGACGTGGGCCTCGCCCAGCTCCTGCGCGCGACCTTCCCGGGCGGCTCGATCACCGGCGCGCCCAAGGTGCGCGCCATGGAGATCATCCGCGAGCTCGAGCCGGTCCCGCGCGGTGCGTACACCGGCGCCTTCGGCCTCTTCCACCCGAGTGGCGACCTCGAGCTCGGGCTCGCCATCCGGACGGCGGTAGTATCGAGCGGCGTCGTTCGCTACCACGCCGGTGGCGGCATCGTGGCCGACTCGGACCCCGAGCGCGAGCTCGCCGAGGCGTGGCTCAAGACGGCCGCGCTGCGCCTCGCCCTCGGCGAGGACGCGCGCCCCGAGCTGGAGCGGTGCTCGTCTGGCTGAACGGGCGGTTCCTGCCCGCCCGCGACGCCCGCGTCTCGGCCCTCGACCGCGGCCTCCTCCTTGGCGACGGTGCGTACGACACGTGGCGGACGTACGGCGGCGCGCCGTTCGGGACCGCCGCGCACTTGAGGCGGCTCACCGCCGCAGCGCGCGTGCTGGATCTTCCCGCGCCGGGGCCGGCACGCGTGTGGGAGCGACGCGTCCGTGGGCTCGTCGCGCGCTCGGGGCTCACCGACGCCGCCGTCCGCCTCACGGTGACTCGCGGCACGGCGGGCGAGGCGCTCGCGCCGGAGGGCCGGGCGCGGCCCACCCTGCTTCTCACCGTGCGCCGCCTGCCGGCGCATCTGGCGCGGCGACAGCGCGAGGGCGTGCCGGTCGTCCTGCTCTCCTTCCCGCGCGACGCCGGCCCGCCGTGGGGAGGCTTGAAGCTGGTCGGGCACCCGAGCGCCGTCGTCGGTCGTGCCACCGCCTCACGGCGCGGCGCGGCCGAGGGTCTCTACGTGACCGCCGCGGCCGAGGTGACCGAGGCGACGAGCGCCAACCTCTTCCTGGTCGAGCGCGGCGCGCTCGTCACACCGCCCCGCGACGCCGGCATCCTGCCCGGCGTGACGCGCGCGCTGGTGATCGCGCTCGCGCGCCGGGCCGGGCTCCGAGTGCGCGAGGAGCCGGTCACGGTCGCGCGCCTTCGCCGCGCGCGGGAGGTCTTCCTCACCGCGTCGACGATCGAGGTCCTGCCCGTGGTGCGTCTCGATGGGCGCGCGGTGGGCGGAGGGCGCCCGGGGCCGGTTACGCAGCGGCTCCAGTCGGCCTACGCGGGGCACGTCGCCGCTGCGCTCGCTCGCGCGCGCTGATTCGACTCGCCCCGGGCGGAGCCGGTATACCCCCACGCAGATGCGAGTGGCCGCTCGCGGGGAGGTGCGGGGATGAGGCAGCGGAGGCAGCTCTTCGCCGTCAAGCCGATCGACGTGCTGCTCGCCGAGATGGCCGGCGAGCACCGCCTGCGCCGCGTGCTCGGGCCGGTGACCCTCACCTCGCTCGGTGTGGGCGCGATCATCGGAGCCGGCATCTTCGTGCTGACCGGGCTCGCTGCGAACGTCTACGCCGGTCCCGGCCTGATTCTCTCCTTCGTCTTCGCCGGGATCGGCTGTGCGCTCGCCGCCCTCTGCTACGCCGAGTTCGCCTCGATGGTGCCGGTCGCGGGCAGCGCCTACACCTACGCGTACGCGACCCTGGGCGAGCTGTTCGCGTGGATCATCGGCTGGGACCTGGTCCTCGAGTACGCCGTCGCCTCGAGCACGGTGGCGCACGGCTGGTCGCACTACTTCCTCTCCTTTCTGCGGCTCTTCGGCGTGACGTTGCCGGCGCGCTGGACGGGGAACCCGATCGACTTCGACCCGGCCACGCACGCCTGGGTACACACGGGCGCGATCTGCAACCTCCCGGCGGCGGCGATCGTGATCTTCGTCACCGCCGTCCTCGTGATCGGCATCCGCGAGAGCGCCGGCTTCAACGCGGCCATGGTGCTCCTGAAGCTCGCGGTCGTGCTGCTGGT
>Ga0137403_10010635_pt1 | contig 10185 bp, 7 predicted proteins | sample CZOMad2_1_16fung_FD_122057 | JGI IMG/M metagenome (GOLD analysis project Ga0137403, IMG submission 122057) | Vadose zone soil fungal communities from Angelo Coast Range Reserve, California, USA - CZOMad2_1_16fungal (Hybrid Assembly) | ecosystem: Environmental > Terrestrial > Soil > Vadose zone... | reverse complement strand
AATCCGGCAAATTCGGCATCGTGCTGGGAAGCGAACTGGCGCTGAGCATCGGCGCCCACGTCGGCGACAAGATCGTGGTGATCGCGCCGCAGGGGCAGGTGACGCCGGCCGGGATCATGCCGCGGCTCAAACAATTCGACGTCGTCGGCATCTTCGAAGTCGGCATGTACGAGTACGACGCGGGTCTGGCGCTGATTCATCTCGACGACGCCCAGAAGCTCTATCGCATGGACGACAAGGTTTCGGGCGTGCGCCTGAAGCTGAAGGATTTATTCGCGGCGCCGCGCGTGGCCCGTGAACTCACGCATACCCTCGACGCGGATGTCTACGTGGCCGACTGGACGCGCAGCCATGCCAATTTCTTTCGTGCTGTGCAGATCGAGAAGCGGGTGATGTTCATCATCCTGCTGTTGATCGTGGCTGTCGCCGCGTTCAACATCGTATCGACGCTGGTCATGGCGGTAACCGATAAACGCGCCGACATCGCCATCCTGCGCACGCTGGGGGCCGCGCCCGGCGAGATCATGAGGATCTTCATCATTCAGGGTGCATTGATCGGCGTGATTGGCACACTCGCCGGCGTGGTCGTCGGCGTGCTGATCGCGTGGAACGTGGATGTTGTCGTGCCGGCCATCGAGCGTTTGATCGGCGTGCAGTTCCTGGCGAAAGATGTGTACTACATCAGCGATCTGCCGTCCGATCCCCATTTGCAGGATGTCATCGTGATCGCGTTGACGTCGTTTGCGCTGAGCCTGGCGGCGACGCTATATCCGAGCTTGCGTGCCGCCCGCGTGAATCCCGCGGAAGCGCTGAGGTATGAGTGAGATGAGCGTGAATGCCGTCCTGTCCTGCCACAATCTGCAGAAGATATTCCGGCAGGGCGACTATACCGTCCCAGTGCTGACCGGCGTCGACATCGAAGTCCGGCGCGGCGAAACGGTGGCCATCGTCGGCGCGTCGGGTTCGGGCAAGAGCACGCTGCTGCACCTGCTGGGCGGCCTCGACTCGGCTTCTTCGGGCGAAATCCTGATCATGGGACGCCGGCTGGACGAACTCAATGAAAAGGAAAAAGGCCACTTGCGCAACCACGGCCTGGGTTTCGTCTATCAGTTCCATCACCTGCTGCCGGAGTTCACCGCGCTGGAGAACGTTGCGATGCCGTTGCTGATCCGCCGCATGCAGATCGACGAGGTCAAGAAGCGCGCGCAACATGTGCTGGAGCGCGTCGGGCTGAGCGCACGAGTCAGCCACACGCCGGGCGAACTGTCCGGCGGCGAGCGCCAGCGCGCGGCTTTGGCGCGGGCGCTGGTGACCGAGCCGGCATGCGTGCTCGCGGACGAACCCACGGGCAATCTGGATCGCCATACCGCCGAGGCCATGCTCGACCTCATGCTCGAGCTCAATCGGGAGCTTTCCACGAGTTTCGTCGTGGTGACCCACGATCCGGCAATCGCGACAAGGATGCAGCGCACGCTGCGGCTGGAGGATGGAAGGTTAAATCAGGACCCAGGACGCAGGACTCAGGACTGAGAGTGAGAGCAGTGGTCCTTGCTGAGTCCCAAGTCCTGCGTCCGGAGTCCTGTCTTTAGTACGCGACCGGAATCGGATCGAGCGATCTCCACAGATACCACGTAGCCACCGTTCGCCAGGGTTGCCACGTCCCGGCGATCTGCCGGATCTTGAGCTTGGACAGCGGTTTGCCGCTGTTGTAGTGCAGGCTCATCGCGCGCTGCAAGCCGACGTCGTCGACCGGCAGGATGTCCGGCCTCAGCATGAAAAAAATCAGAAACATTTCGGCGGTCCAGCGGCCGACGCCTTTGACGCGGGTGAGCTCGGCGATCAACTGCTCGTCGTCGTGATCGCTCCAGCGCGCCGTGTCGAGCGACCCGTCGAGAAAATGTTCGGCCAGATCGATCAGGTGGGTCGATTTGTTGCTGGAAAGGCCGCAAGCGCGCAACTTCGACGGATCCATGCGCACGATGGCGGCGGGGCCGAGCGCACCGACCGATTCGAGCAATTTCTGCCAGACGCTTTCCGCCGCCGATACCGAAATCTGTTGGCTGACGATCGAACGAGCGAGCGTTGTAAACGCGTCGCTTCGGCTTTGCAGGTAGGAGCCTTCAAGGTTGCGGATCAGCACCCTCAGTACAGGGTCGCGGCCTGATAGTTCGCGAGTGGCGTCGTTCCAGTACGATGGCGTCATGATTCAACAGGATTGCGGTCAGCTGCCGAGCCGGAACGTCACGCGTGGGGAGAATTGAAGCGCGTCGAGTATACGCCAATCCGGTTGCGCAAATGGGCGCGCATTGCCGCTCACTTTGGCGCCGGCGGGATACGCGAACGCCGGTGTTTGCGCCACGACAGCACAATGTGCGCGCGCCAGCCGGCCATCACCAGCAGATAGCCGGTGACGGCAAGGATCATCGCGAGCAGGACCAGGCCCGCCGCAAAGGGTTTGCCCATCAATGCAAACCAGTGCGCAATGGCCGGAATCCACTCCATGACCGGCAGATCGAAGAGTTGCAAGTCAAGAAGCGGCGGAGCTGAAGACTGGGAGCCAGTGACGAACAGCCCCAGTTTGTATGCCAGGTAGTACAGCGGAAGAATGGTGACCGGATTGGTGTACCAGGTGACGATCGCCGCCACGGGGAGATTGACGCGGAATACGATGGCGCACAGGGCGGCGGACAGCATTTGCAGTGGTCCGGGCACGAGTCCGCAGAACATGCCGACCGCCACGCCGCCAGCGACCGACTTGCGGTGAAGATGCCAGAGATTGTGGTGCTGCAAGGCTGCTCCGAAGAAACGAAGGTAACGATTCTCGCGGATGCTCTGGTGACTCGGCAGGTACTTGCGGAAAAGCTTGCGCGGCATGAGTGCGACTCATTTTACTCTCGGTAGATCGTGACGAGCATCTATCTGTTTGCCCTGGTTGCGGGGGCGTGGCTGCTGCAACAGCAGGCCGTGCTGCCGGATTTGACCGGCGCCGCGGCGTTGGCTCCATTGGCCGTGTCATGGATCGTTCTGGCGCGCCAACCCGGCGCCGGCATCAAGGCGCTCTCGCATGCCGTTGCGATTGTCACGTTTGCCGCTGCCGGACTTTTCTGGGCGGCGGCGGTGGGATCCTGGAAACTCGCGGACGACCTTCCGGAAATCTGGGAAGGGCGCGATGTCGAGATCTCGGGGGTGATCGCGGAAATGGTGCAGCCGAACGAACGCGGCGTGCGCTTCCTGCTTGATGTGGAGCGCAGTTACACGCTGGATGCGCGGATTCCTTCCCGGCTTTCCCTGATGTGGTATGCGAGCGACAACGAATCGCCGCCTGACTTGCATGCCGGCCAGCGCTGGCGCGTGGCTGTGCGCCTGCACCGACCCCATGGAAATGCCAATCCCGCCGGCTTCGATTTCGAAGCCTGGATGCTGGAGCGCGGCATCCGCGCAGTGGGCTATGTCCGCGCCCAGCCCGCGCCGCGTCTGATCGAACCGCTGGTGTGGCGTCCGACCTATCTGCTGGAACGAACGCGGGAAGCCGCACGCACGCATTTGTTCGAAGCGCTGGACGACCGGCCTTACGCGGGCGTCATCGTGGCGCTTGCGATCGGTGACCAACAGGCCATTCCCCCTGATCAATGGCGGGTGTTCACGCGCACCGGCGTAAACCACCTGATGAGCATCTCGGGCCTCCATATCACGATGGTCGCCAGCATGGTGTTGCTGCTGGTTCTGCGCCTGTGGCGCAAGTCCGAAACGCTGGTCCTGAAACTGCCGGCGGTCCGGGCCGCCACCCTTTGCGGCCTGATAGTCGCGTTGGCGTACGCGGCCTTGTCGGGATTTGCCGTACCGGCGCAACGGACTGTCTACATGCTTGCGGTCGTCGCCGTCGCACTATGGTCGGGCTGGACTACCAGGCCGACCGCCGTTCTCGCCGCGGCTGCGGCGATCCTCCGGCGAGCAACCTTGGTGGTGGGCATGCTTGCTATTGCCGGTTGTAGTAGCGAACCGGAAGACTGCGAGGTTCGTGACCTCCTATCTGAGGTAACGTCACCTGACTCAACATGGAGTGCTTCGCTTTACTCCAACATCTGCGCCGCCGGCTTGGTAACCATCCCGTCAGTCACCGCTGAACTCCGACCGGCCCATAGCAAAGCCAGAGGGTATCCTGGGGAAGGCGTCGTGTTTGGAATGGATGACTTCGGTCCAACTTCCAGGTCGGCTCTGAGGCTTAATTGGTTGAATGCCAACACCCTTCGTATTGTCCCTCCTAACGAAGCCTCTATTGGCAGGCAACTGTCTTCATATCGAGGCGTTGCGGTCAACTATACCTATGAGCCGGACGATCCTGTCGTTCGCCAATGCCTCAAGAATTGGTTGAGCGATACGTCGAAGTTGAACAAGCCGTTGATGACTTGGCCTGAAGCAAAGCGGCGTTGCTTGAACCGCGGTCGAACACAATGAAAGCACTCACCCGCCGCTTCAACCGGACGCGCGCAGACAGCGGCGGCTGCCGTGCTGAGCAGGGCACGGGCCGAGACGGGCTTGAGGGTGAAGCCCCTCAGATCGTAAACCTGTCCCAGATCGATGACGATATTCACAGGTGTGTTGACCTGCCCGAGGAACACACCGCCTTTGACCAGGTTGTCTGGTGTGTTGCCTGTGGGGGAGAGTACGCGCCAGTCCTTAGGCGCAACATCGAATTCCCGGCTTACGACCGCACTTTGCTCGCCGCCCTCAGGGAGGACTGCCAAGGCTCGGACGGTGCCACCGCCGGGTAGTGCAAAAGGTGCGGTATAGCGATAGGAGGCGGCGTTGGGTTGTGATCCGTCCAGCGTGTAGAAGATAGCTGTCCCAGGAGCCTGGGTCCGCAACGTGACCACGCCCTGCGGATCCCGATCGATCGAAGGCTCCTCAACGAGATACGGCAACAGGTAAAGTCCAAACTCGGATAAAACAGGCGAGGCGGCCGCCTTGATGATGCGCAGGCGGACTTTTCGCGCCGTGGCGGGTGTGTCGAGCCGGATCAGGCGTCGGGGACCCAGGCAACTATGCTGCGCGAGGGTTCGCCAGCGTCCGTCCCGCCAGGCCTCGACGGCGAACTCATCGATCCGGACGCCGTAGTCGATCGCCTCACGCAGGCGCACCATGTTGAAAGTCACGGCGTGGGGCAGGGCCAGGGTGATCCACGCTCCCGAGCGGTCGCTCTCGAGAGCGGCCCAGGGCTCAGCGCGGGTAAGGACATTCGCCGCAGCGAATGCAGGCGAAAGCACACTGCTGGCCAGGACCCTGGCGCCTTGCGCAAGGTCATGGCTCATCGCTCTCTCGAGCACATCCCGAAAGGTTTTCAGGGCGAGGGCGTCAGCCTCGGAAATTTGCCCGCGTCGATCGGGCGGCACATTGAGCAGGAGGTTCGCACCCCGTCCCGCCGACTCGAAATACAGTCTCATGAGCTTCGCGGGCGAGCGCACCTGATCGTTTTCGTCGGGGTGCCAAAACCAACCGGGACGGATGGAGACGTCAACCTCGGCAGGGTTCCACAGCTCGCCACTGCGTATTCCGGAATTGCCTCGCTCCGGTGTGTAGGGCTGGCTGTCCATCGTGGGCCAACACGGATCGCCTGCTATGCCATCTTCGTTTCCCACCCAACGGACATCCATGTGCGCATCGGCGAACATCACCGCATCGGGCTGAAGGTTGCGCACCATCGCGCGGATGTCGTCCCACTGGTAGTAGGTCGTGGCGTCGATCTTGCGCACTTCGCGCGCGCCGCCGTAATAGCCATCGCCCCCATTGGCGCCGTCAAACCACACTTCGTGAAGTTTGCCGTACTGGGTGAGAAGCTCGCGTAGTTGGCCGTGATAGACACGCACATAGTCCGGACGGCCGTATTCGGAGTTATTGCGATCCCATGGTGAGACATAGACGCCGAATTTCAGTCCATGGCGGGCGCAGGCCGCGGCGATCTCCCCGACGATGTCACCTTTGCCGTCTTTGTAGGGACTCCTGGCGATCGTGTGTTCGGTGTAGCGACTGGGCCAGAGGCAGAAGCCATCATGGTGCTTGGCGGTCAGAATCAGCTGCTTCAGCCCACCCGCCTTAGCTGAGGTGACGATCTGGTCAGCGCTGAAGTCCGTCGGGTTGAAGATGGCAGGATCTTCATCGCCGATTCCCCATTCGCGGTCGGTGAAGGTGTTGACGCTGAAGTGCAGGAATCCGTAGGTCTCGAGCTCATGCCATGCCCGCTGCCGCGCTGATGGCAGGGGCCCATAGGGTTTGGGTCCCACGGCCGGCCGCTGCAGATGGGTCGCGGGCAGACGTTGGGAGACGAGCCACAGGCAGGCGGCGGAGGTGGCTGCCATTCGGATCAGCTCACGTCGGGGAATACGCATCAGATGATGCCTTCTGTTTCACGGGCTGGCCGGCCGCCCGCAAACTGCGGAAGCGGCGCCAGACAATTCCCGCAGATATAGGCCGCGTGGGCTGGCATCGCGTCCGCGGCTTCGCGGATGTCGCGTTTGATCTGCGCCAGGTGACTGAGAATCTCCTGCATCTCGAGCCCATCCGCCGGAGGATAGTAGTCCGTGGGAAAGACTTCCTGACCCATGAAGATGCTGAACCAGCTGGCTTCCTTGAACTGGTCCCACTCCGAGGGGATGATCCGCGCCGTGCGCCTGAACGTCTCCATCATGTGCACCAAATGATCGGGTAGCTGCAGGTTGTGGAAGTAGTGCCAGAACGGACCCGTGCGCCCAGGGCTGGCGTGGTAGTGCAGAATCAGAAAGTCCTTGATCGTTTCGAATTCGAGCTCGACGGTTTTGTTGAATTCCCCGACCGTGCGGGCATCGAAATCCCGGGTGGGAAAGTAAGTGAGGATCTTGTTGAGTGTGCCCAGGATGATATGAATCGTCGTCGCCTCGAGAGGTTCGAGGAAGCCGGCGGACAGCCCGACCGCGATGACATTCTTGTTCCAGACCTGCCTGCTGCGGCCCGTCCTGAACTTGATCAGGCGGGCATCGGCCAACGCTGCGCCGTCGAGATTCCGCATCAATATGGCGTGCGCCTCGTCCTCGCTCATGAACTCGCTGCAAAAGACGTGGCCGTTGCCGATGCGGTGCTGAAGCGGAATTCGCCACTGCCAGCCCGCTTCGTGCGCTGTGCTGCGCGTCGACGGATCAATGGATGCCAGACCTTCGCTCGGCACCGCCCAGGCCCGGTCGCACGGGAGCAGGTGAGACAGATCGGTCACACCTGTTTTCAAGGTGTCCTGAATGAGCAGCGCGCGTTGACCGGACGCATCGAGGAACAGGTCGCCGTTGATCTTCTGGCCCTTGTGGGTGTGAAGTGCAGTAATGAACCCTGTCTCAGGATCCTGATCGACCTTGACGACCTTGCCCTCAGTGCGTTTCACGCCGCGCGCCTCCGCGTATTTGCGCAGATACTTCGCATACAGCATGGCGTCGAGGTGATACGCGTAACTGAGCCGGGATACGGGTGATGTCTTGGGCGCCCTGTCCGGTCTGTCGAATTTCCCGTGGATTGCTGCAACAGTCGTCATGCAGTAATCGGCAGGACTCTGCACCTGCTTCGCCAGCCACGCACGCACCCACAGGTGATGAAACTCCACCCCTTTGAGATTGACACCGTAGCGGCCAAAGGGATGGTAGTACCGGCTCCCGGGACGAGACCAGCCGACGAAGTCGATGCCGAGTTTGAAAGTGGCCTGAGTCGCGCGCATGAACTCATCTTCGTCGATCCCCAGAATCCGGTTGAGCCAATGAATTCCCGCAATCGTCGCTTCGCCCACACCGATGATGCCGATTTCTTCCGACTCCACGAGCTCGATTCTGCATTGCTGTGGCGAGAGCACCTTGCAGAGCACCGAAGCTGACATCCAGCCGGCCGCCCCGCCGCCCAGAACGACGATCTTGCGTATGCGCTGGTGGTTCATAGGCAATCCGTTTTTTTATGGATACATGAAAAAATGGCTGAAGCTTTCCTCCCTGGAATTTGCCCCGATCCACTTATAATACCATTACGACGATAGGTAGTATCGTGGTATCACCTGAAGTTGAGGCGGCGCGCGCTCGGATCGGCGGCTGAGTCGGAGTGAAGTTATGTTGACCCGTCGGCAGCTTCTCGGTAGCACCGTTCTCGCTGCGGTCGGAAGTTCTTTGGCGCGTCGGGGTATCGCGGTCGGCGCAAAAGACGACCTGGATCTGTGTCGTTATGTAGACCCGTTCATCGGGACTGGTGGTCATGGCCACGTGTTCCCGGGCGCGACGGTTCCATTCGGGATGGTGCAGCTGAGTCCCGATACGGATTGCGCCAGGTGGGACGCCTGCTCGGGCTATCACTACGACGATCGCTCCATCCTGGGGTTCTCGCACACGCACCTGAGTGGGACGGGAGTCGGCGACATGCTCGACGTGTTAGTCGTGCCGGCCACCGGTCCGGTCCGGCTCGAGCCCGGAAGATCCAGCGGTTTTGCGGGGACCGGCTATCGCTCGCGGTTCGCGCATGCCGACGAGCATGCCTCACCCGGGTACTACCGTGTGCTTCTGCAGGACTCCGGAATCGATGTTGAGCTCACTGCTACGGCGCGGGCAGGCCTGCACCGCTATCGGTTTACAGGTAGCCGGGCAGGGCACCTGTTGATAGATTTCGCGCACGGAATGCAGGATCGGCCGGGAGTCGTGACGAGAATTACTGAGGCGTCCCTACGTGTTGTCGGACAGGACACGCTCATCGGTGAGCGCCGGGTGCACCAATGGGCTGATGGGCGAGTGATCTACTTCGCTCTGAAGGTTTCGCGGCCATTTGCGGCGGCGGAGCTGTATTCCAACGATCTGGCCACCCCGCGCTTGCGCGAAGCAGGGACTGCGCAGCGCAATGGAGGGGCCACCCCGGCTTGTGAGCAGGCGAACACCTGCGCAACTGCGCAGGAGGTGCAGGGGTCCCGGCTGAAATGCATTCTTCACTTCCCCGACGCGCAGGACGCGCCGCTGCTCGTCAAAGTCGGGCTGTCCGCTGTGGATGCAGCGGGGGCACTGCGTAACCTGGAAGAGGAAATTCCGGGCTGGGACTTCGAGGGCATCCGTTCCGCAGCGCGCGCGACCTGGGAGCGCGAGTTGTCCCGCGTACGCATCCAGGGGGCGACGGAGGCGGATCGGAGGATCTTCTACACGGCGCTTTACCACGCCATGCTCGCTCCGACTCTATTTTCGGATGTCGATGGGCGTTATCGCGGAATGGACACGGCGGTGCACCACCTCCCTGCGGGGCTCAACAACTACAGCACTTACTCGCTCTGGGATACGTACCGCGCACTGCATCCGCTGTTCACTCTCATCCAGCAGGATCGGGTACCCGACCTCGTCCAAGGTCTCGTTCGCATGGCCGTGGAGAGTCCGGTGGGGCCGCCGATCTGGCCTCTGCAGGGGATCGAGACGCGGTGCATGATCGGCTGGCATTCGGCAGTGGTCATTGCAGAGGCCTTCGCGAAAGGTTTCTCCGGCATCGACTACGCTCAGGCGTGGCCGATATTCCGCAAACGTGCGTTCGAGAACGACGCGGACGGTGTTGGCGAGTATCGCCGCCTCGGGTACATCTCGAGCGACAAGACTGTTGAGGCCGTCAGCAAGACGCTCGAATACGCGTACGACGATTGGGCGATGGCAACACTGGCCGAGGCCGCGGGTGCTGCCGATGATGCGAAGGTGTTACGCGAACGCTCGCGCAACTATCGCAATCTGTTCGACGCCGAGAAGGGCTTCATGCGTCCGCGCCTCGCCGATGCCTGTGTGGCTCGCCAATGAAGAGACCATATTCCACCCCATCCATCTGGGTCTTGTCCAAAGAAGAGGCCTGCGAGCGTCTGAGAAAGATGCCCGAAGCTGAAAGCCCTTTCTGATCCCCTTGATTCTGCGAACCAACGTCATTTTTCCCGAGTGGCCCGGAGTCGGTTGCGCTTCCGTAGCTTATCAACGGAACACGCTCCAGCCGACCGTGTTGCGGGCATATGCCTCGCCGTAGACGTGGTTGGCTGACTGGAACAGCTCGAGCGCCCGTAGACCATAGCTCAGCGATTCAGCTGCTCGGCCCTGCCGGTGGAGAGCCGTGGCCATGAAGTGGTGAGCCTGGCCCTCGCCGGCCAGGTCACCCGTCTGGCGGCGCAACTCAAAGGCTTGTTGG
>Ga0137403_10010634_pt1 | contig 10186 bp, 12 predicted proteins | sample CZOMad2_1_16fung_FD_122057 | JGI IMG/M metagenome (GOLD analysis project Ga0137403, IMG submission 122057) | Vadose zone soil fungal communities from Angelo Coast Range Reserve, California, USA - CZOMad2_1_16fungal (Hybrid Assembly) | ecosystem: Environmental > Terrestrial > Soil > Vadose zone... | reverse complement strand
CTTCACCTTCACCGCCTCGAATGCCTCGGCCGGATCGGGAGTGTCGAGCCAGGACGAGTTGTGAATGCCGAACCGCATTACTGACCTCTCGTGCCGTTCCTGGTTTCCTCGGGCACGCCGATGCCGAAAGTTTCCAGGAAACCGCGCTTCCCGGACGCGGTGACAATCACCGCGCCGCTGTACTTCATCCTCTCCGTCCAGCCGAGATCGAAGCACCGTTTCGTAAGCGCGGCCCCGACCGCGCCCGCGATGTGTGGCCGTCGTTCGGTCCAGTCGATGCATAATCGGCAAAAGGGACGGCGTTTTGAACTCAATGCAGACAGGTCAATGCCGAACGCCGTGAGAAATCGGATCCCCGCCCGCGTGATTTCAGCGGCCTCGTCGCCGACCACGATGTATGCATGCGTGACTAAAGAATCGGTGAGATCAACGCTGAGACGACCGGCAAGGTGGTCGTAGCAGATTCGGGCCGCGCTAAGCTCGCGTGCTTGACGGGAGAGGGGACGGTATCGCGGCCTGTTTTCGAGCGCAACGGCCATAATCCCGTCAAGCATCTGGGCGACTCTCGGCGACGCGAGGCGGAAATAGCGGTACCGACCGTCCCTTATCGGCGCAACCAGTCCCGCCTCGGCGAGTTTCGCCAAATGCGTGCTGGCTGTCTGAGGCGTAACACGCGCAGCATCGGCCAGTTCGGTCGCTGTAAGAGCGCGGCCATCGAGAAGCGCAGAGAGCATGGTCGCTCTTGCCGGCTCTCCGACCAGCCCAGCAATCTCGGCTATCAATGGCCCAGTAATCATCGGCTCAATCTAGCACCCGGTACGGCGGGGCCTCAAGTTACCACTTCGACGGTGATCGAAGTGGCTTTCACCGGTCGAGCGCCCAATCGCTTTCGGAACCGCATCCACAGCGATCTGCCGGCGCCTTTCCGTCGGTCAAGGAACCCGGTAGACGCTTCGATCACCGTCGAAGTGTTCATCGACGCGTCCGACCGTTTCGGAGGTAAGATCGCGGCTATGTTGTGCTGGCCCTCTCATCGCCGAGATTGTGACGCTGGTCGGAGAGCGTGCGCGGGCTACGATGCTCTGGACGCTGCGCGCGCATATCCTCCTGGGCCCGCGCCGCGCGACGCGGCCAAGCATGCATGCACCCCGGCGGCTGGCCGCTGTCTGAGCGCAGGCGCAAAATCGTTGTGGAAATCAGAACAGTGGGTGTGCCGTCTAGATCGGTCCGCTTGCGGCGCGTGGCGAATGGCTCTTGACTGGGCGTGGGACGCCGCATAGCCGGACGTGGAGGAGGTGGCCATGCTGGAAGGGAAAACGCGCATCCCGCCGGTCGACGTCGAGACGCTCCCGGAGGACCTGCGGGAAACGCTCGAGGAACAGCGCAAGCTCCGGGGCGCGCCGCTCTATCCATACCTCTTCTACGCGCGCAACCCGGCGTTCTTCCGCGCCGCGCAGGGGATGTGGGCCGCCCTCCAACAGGACACGAAGCGCGTGCCCGGTACGCTCAGGGCGCTGCTCAACCGTCGCGTCGCCTGGTGGAACGGCTGCGAGTTCTGACAGGACGCCAATGCTGCCGTGGGCAGCAGGCTCGGCATCTCGACGGAGAAGCTCGAGGCGCTCAACGACTACGCGAAGAGCCCGCTCTTCAGCGACGCGGAGAAGGTGGCGCTCGAATACGCCGACGCGATCACGGACACGCGCCGCGACGTCGACGACGAGCTGTTCGCGCGCGTGCAACGGCACTACGACGACGACACCATCGCGGAGCTGACGATGATCATCGCGTGGGAGAACGCGTCCTCGCGCTTCAACCGGGCGTTCCGCATCCCATCGCAAGGGTTCTGGAAGCGATGACCGATCAGCCGCACGGGCTCGCAAGCAGCCTCACTAACTACGGCGACGCGGACCAAAGCGGCGGTCATTCCAAAGCGGAACAGGATGGCGTGAACGCCAGAGGATAGGCAGCATGAACGCCCCTCCGTAGGCGGTGGCCCCGTCCTTGCCCCCGTCCCCGTGACATAACCTCCCAGACGCGGACACCGGCCGCCTGAGGAGCCGCTGCCAGCCGCCCCGGGAGCCGCTGCCACAGCGGCCCGCCGGCCTGGCTACTTGAGCGGCCGTACCTGCGCGTCCCAGCCGCCGAAGTCAGGCCTCAGTGTGATGACGCGCCCCTGCTTCTCCTCGTAGTAGTACAGGTCTCCGCTCGAGGGGTGGAGGTCGAAGCGCGCCTTGCCGCCACTGAGCGTCACCTTCCCCCAGCGCGTCGTGACGCCCCAGGACGCGACGATGCTGCCGTTGGAATTGACCGTCAGGTAGAAGATCTCGTACGGCCCGCCGGCGAATTTGATCTGGCCGCGCCACTTCCCCTCGATCGCGCGGATGTCCGGGATTGGCTTGCCCGCCACGCTCGAGGCGCCCAGGAGGAGGCCCGCAGCGAGCACTATCAACGAGGCCCCACTGACTGTTCGTCGGGCTCTCATCGGCGACGTTCTTCAAGTCTGCGCAGCAGCCCGCTCATCCTTCGATCCATGATTGCTCCAGTGTGCGCGCGAGGACGACTCACGCGGTCCCATGGATCCGATTGTAGCCACGTTCGGCAGGCTCTGGAAACTCTCGACGATGAGGGGGAGTAAAAGAAGGATTCAGATCCCTCCCTCCAGGGAGATGCAATTTCGGGGCGTATATCACCACAGAATCACCGTGGTGACCCCAACGGGATTTGCCACCTGGTGGGCCAATACCTGCGGTTCCCTTTAGCGGGCATGGCCGTGCGAACCTAGCGTCATTGTTGGGCTGCTGGCGCACCCACCCAAGCGAGCCTATGGGATTCGGGGTTACGGACGGATGCAGACTCTGTTCCCCTCTATCCAGGAGGTCTAGCTTTCAGCATCAGGTGCGGCACGAAGCGCCGTCAACTGCGCGCTGTTGTTGGGCAGCCGTTCATTCAAGTGGCACCTGCGTCGGCCCTTGCACGAGGACTTGCTGCGCCACGGATAGTGACGCAACGCCCTCATCATTCTCGATGATCTTGAACGCCCCTGTACCAGCAAGCGTCAGAATACAGGCGTGGTGAACGGACAAAACGGCATCTTGGAGATCTTGGTTGTCCTCCAGCATGGTGACAAGGAGACCCATATCCCGACACCGGCTAGCCTGGAAAATTCATGAACGTACAGTCACCACTGCGACGAGCGCCCCAAGGGGTTGTAGGCGCGTGTGTGTGGAGGCGAACAGGTCGACACGGCGTCCAATGGCCCCACGCATCGCCTGGGGGCCGAGCGACGTGCTGGATGGGAGTGGCGGACGGGCCCTCGGGAATGACAGTGCGCTCTTGGTGGGATGGGAGTGTGCGGGGGTCGACGCGGTCAGGGCGTCGCGCCGACGGCGCGGGCGATCCGCCGCCACGTCGGGAGCCAGGGGAACGTCGCGGGCATGTGCAAAACGATTCGTCGGACCGAGCGCTCGACCCACACGGCGAGCTTGAGCAGCCGCTCGCGCAGCGTCGTAACTTGTGCATCAGCACAGGCGGTGCCCGCCGCCCGGCGCCGCAGGTCCTGGAACAGCACATACGCCGCCAGCGTGAGCAGGACCCGGAACTGGTTGGCCCGGAAGTGCTCGCAACTGGTCCGGTCCATCTCCAGTCCATGATGCAATTCCTTGAGCCGGTTCTCGACGTCCCCGCGCCCGCAGTAGAACTGGTAGACCGCCGCCGGCTCGTCGCCCAGGTTGGTCACCACGAAGCGCGGGTTGTTCTTCGGATCGCGCCCCGGATGGCGCACCCCCTCGGCCTTGATAATCACCCGCCGTTTGCGCTGCCACGTCCGGGCCGCGTAGCGCGTCTCCCCATACAGATGCGCCGTCTGGCCCGTGGCCTTGGACCGCAGCCGGACTTTGCCCATCAAGCGCCGCGCCCGCTTCTCCAGCCGGGGGTTGCTGGCCATCGCCACGACGTACTCGACCTGCTGCTGCTCGAGGAACGTGAACAACTTCGGGTGGGCAAAGCCCCCGTCCAAGCGGACCCGAAACGTGGCCGTGGGAAAGGCGGTGCGCAGCTTCCCGAACAGGCGCCGCAAGATGCCCCGCGCCCCCCGCGTGGCGGGCGCGTTGCCCGGCCGCAGCACCGCCGCCACCGCAAACTGCTCGGCCTCGTTGTTGAAGGTCACGGTCGCAACGATCGGCAGGTAGCACCACGTGTCGTAGTGGCCGTTGAAGAACGTGAACTCCTGCTGGCCGTGGGTCGGGGCGTCCGTGGGGTCCACATCGATCGTGATCCGGGTGGCCCGGCCCTTGAGCCGCCGCCGCTGGGTCTCGATCACGGTGTCGGCCAGGACGTGCGCCATGTCGCGCAGGGACGCCCGCCCCACCGTGTTCTCGAACCGCGACAGCGTGGGCTGCGAGGCCAGGGCGCGTCCCGCGATCGGATCGCGGTCGACCAACAGCTTGTGGATCGCATCGTCGGCCAGCCGGGCGGCGTCGTTGCAGTCGGCGTAGCCACAGGCGAGTCCGAAGACGCGTTGCCGCACCAAGGCCAGCGTCTGATGCTGGACCTTGCCCGGCTGGCGCGTGTCGACCAGGCACCCGGCCAGCCGCTTGGTCAGCTGCAGTTGGGTATCGAGGCTCTTCAACAGGACCGCCCCGCCGTCCGAACTGCCGTGCGCCAGGTCGAAGGCCGCGACGACCGGCTTTGCTTTGGGCTCGAATCCGAACGTGACTTGCGCTATACAGGCTGTAGCCATCGAGCCTCCTCGCGTGTGCGTGTAGACGCGTCTCGACACCGCATCTATAGCACTGCTGCGAGGCTCGGTGGCTCTTCTCTTTCATTTTTCGTGAATTTTCCAGGCTAGGGGACAGGTGGCGCGCGTGGGACTTCGTGAGCGCGTGATCCCCGAGTTCGGTTACGATACGCATCGCCTTCGCATCCCGCTCGGGATCGACTCTGAGCATCCCTGTGACGAGCCACTCTCGCGCCATCTCATTCGACCATTGGATCGCCTTCTCGCACTCGCCAATCAATGTTGGTGAATACTTCGCAATGATAGGTTGCCAAACGAACGCTCTGGTTTGGTCGGCTTTGATTTCGGCGTGGGCGCGGTTGAACTCCTCTACGACTCCGTGCGCGGCCATACCTCCAAATTGCGGGTCTATTGGTCCGAGGCTTGAGTGCTTGCCCATGACAATCTCTTTGCAAGCACAGGCGATCATCGTACCCGCAGACATCGCCAATTCAGGAACGATTGCACGGATGTCGTTACCAAACATGGCACGGAGATACACGACGATGGATTCCGTGGCCGCTGTCTCTCCGCCCGGGGTATGCAGAATGAGGTCAAGCCCCTTGCTGCGATCGAGCCCATGGATGACCGTCATGAAGCCGTTCTTGTCAGCGTCCGAAACTTGCGTACCGGGGATCTTCGGCTTCTGTAGCCACCCCGAGTAGTAAATAATGACGTTTCGGCCCGTCACCTCCGCGAGGTGCTGGAGCCGCTCGCGACGAAGAACATCAAAGGTGCTGCCCCGTGCCCTGATTTCGTTGAGGAGGCTATGCCAAGTCGGCACTGGTTTTCTCGTCCAAAGGGGTGGTAACTGTCTCGATGCGGATGAAGACCTGAGGAGCGGTTGGCCCTTCCCCCACCTCCATCGTAGGAGAGTGGCTGCGCCCCCAGGTTTCTTCCGTCAAACCGATCTCACGGAAGGCCGCTTCAATCTCTTCGATCGTTCGAGTCCTCATGTCACTACCTCCAGCCTGCTCAACTAGAATTGCGCCGAGGACACGGCCATCGCGCAGGCCATGATCACCGTGGCCAAAAGCTTGCAGCTCGGCGTCCCACCGGCGGGCGGCGGTTCACGTCCGTCGCTCACGCGCTGCGCTTACTTCTTGCCGAGGGCCGCCTTGGCCTCCGTGATTTCCGGCCGCTCTGTGTCGGCCTGCTCAGTGAGCAGTACGAGATTCTCGTAGTAAACCCGGGCCTTGCCCGTGTCGCCCGCGCGCGTCGCGGCCCTGGCGGCGCCGTAGTATGAGCGGAAGCGGTTTGGGGCGGCCTTGAGCGAGGTCTCGAACGCGGTGAGCGCCGGCCCCGGCTCGTTCACTTCGAGTAGCATCTCGCCGAGGAGCTCGCGCATCGGCACCAGACGATTCTCCATGGCGATATGCTTCTCGCTCGCGTCCTCCAGATCGCTCGAGGCGCGCATGAGGGCGAGCGCCGCGTCCTTCTTGCCTTCGGCGCGGGCGACCCACGCCGCCGCTGCCCGGCGCTGGATCTCGGTCTGCTCCGCCCAGTATTTGTTCTTCGCCTGCTCGAGCGCATCGTGGAGCGACTGGAGCTTGTCGATGTCCTTGCGCGCGCTCGTCAGGTCACCGCTCCGCGCGGCGCCGAGCGCGCGGCCGAAGTAGACGATGGACTCGGCGGCCTGGAAGTTCGACTGGATGGGCCCGACCGAGGCGGCCTCCGCCCAGCGGCCGCGCTCGATGGCGTAGCGCACGGGGATGGCCGCGTACGCGGTGTCGCCCGGCAGGAAACGCGTCCAGAATTTCTGGGCGGCGTTTCGCTCGTCGACCATGGCCTTGGCCTGATTGTCCTGGGCGCCCTGCAGGTACGCATAGGTCAGGAAGTCCATCGAGTGAAGCATCCCCGCGGTGACCGTACCCTGCTGGTTCTTGTCCGAGTAGGCCTTCGCCGCCGCCAGCGACGCGCGGTCGGCCGGGATCAGCTCCTGCCACAGGCCCACCATAGAGAAGATGTGCGAGGGCATGTGGAGCGCGTGGGGCGCCGACGGCGCGATGGCGGCGTACTGACGTGCGGCCGACAATCCGCGAGGGGCGAGCGACGGGAAATCGTAGCTGTGGATGATGTAGTGTGCGACGCCCGGGTGATCAGGCTGCTGGGCGAGGACCTTCTCGAGAATCGCCCCCGCCTTGAGCTGTCGCGCATACGTCGTGTCGAAGTGGTCAGTGGCCTCGTTGAGGGCGAGGGCGTAGAAGATGGCCGCCTCGGCGTCGGTCGGATAGCGGAGGTAAACCTGCTCCATGGCCTTCTCGTAGGCCTGGGCCCGCGCGAGGCTGGCGCCCTTCTCAGGATCCTTGTAGTAGACCTCCATCGCCGCGATGTAGTCGCGCTCGCGCTGGGTTTTGGCGCCGGCCGCCTTCGCCTTCTCCACGGCCTCCCACCCCTTCTTGAGTGTCGCCACGTCGAGCGGGATCAGGGGGTTGGGCCTGGTGCTCATGGCGATGCCCCAATAGCCCATCGCGCAGGATGGGTCGGTCTGGGTCACCTGGGTGAATGTCTTGACCGTCTCCGGGAAGAAGAACGAGTGCAGCATGGCGAGGCCGCGCTCGAACTCCGCCTGGGCCTGCGGCGTGCACGAGACGGGGAAGCTGACCTTGCCGAGCTTCTCCTCGCTGGACACGCGCGCCGGTGTCGTCGAGAAGACGACAGACACCAAGATCAAGGCGAGGGCAACGAGGGTGGCGCTGGCTGTTGGACGCTTCATGGGCGTATCCTCCTCATTGGGGACGGTCGGGGAACGCTAGCGAAAGATTGGGCCGGGCAGTGTGGCAAGTCAAGGACGTGTTGCCCTTACAGCGTGAGCGCGGACGCGTGGCGCCTCCGCCGGGGTAAGGCTACTTGGCCAAGGCCGGTTGATTGAGGGCAGCTACTCGGCCCACCCGATGATCTATCGAAGTAGAGCTGCCCTCGATCGCCGGTTCAAATCGTGGACCCGCAACGATGACGCCAAGACCTGCTCCGGATTGAAACGCGACTTTGAATCCCCCTTCGCTTTTGGCGCCCAGCGACTATGATTCGCTGGTTCAAATCGCGGGCCTGCAGCCACCGAAACGGACTCCCGTTGCAGATCCTTCCCACAGCATAGAGGTGCGTGAACTAGGTGAAACGACCTCCAATTATCAGGGAAACGTGGAATGGATCGGCTGCTACCCTGCGCCACTGCAGCCGCCCGTCCTTCGGGAAGGCGCCGCAATCCAGATGACCAGTCGCCTAGCCGCGGCGACGACTGCTCCTGGGCCCAGTCGTCCCTGTAGTTTTTCCTGGGTAGCAGTGGGCACTTCTGCCAGTAGTCCCGTATCCACTCACGCGCTAGCGTTCCCTTCAGAAGGCGTCCGGAGATCGTCAGAAGTCGCCCGTACAAGGGGCGAGGAGGAGCCATGCCCGAGTCGATTGCAGATCTTGTCGCGTTGTTCCTGAGTCTCACACTGCTGTGGCTCGTCCCTGGCTGGCTCTCAGGTGGGGAGCGGCCGGGGCAGCGCCAGGCGTCCCAGCGCAGCATCAAGGCGCGGTGATTTGACGTCCATGAGCCCGGCCGTACCTGTGGGTTTTGCTGTTCGGAATTGGTATTTCTGCCAGTAGCCCGACACCCCCGGGACGCCCTAGCCTGTTCTCGTCATGGAAGGCGGAACCTATGAACTGCGGAGGAACATCATGCTCGGTCTGGCCGGCCACGCTGTAGGAAACTGGCTCTTCTTCGCCGTGGGAATATCTCCGGCAGCGGTGTTGGCCAGCGTCACGTTCACCTGGGCGGCCGTCAGATCCTCGCTCGGCCGCCCAACACAGGGGCTCACTTCCCGGAGGACGACGATGAACAGGTATCTCCTGGCCATGATCGCGGTGATCGCGGCGGCGGGGCTCGCTGGCTGCGCGGGCAACTCGGAGCAGCACGTTCAGTTCTTCAAGGCATACGGGCCCGGGCAAGTCGAGCAGCGCTACCTGGGCATGAACATCATCGCAGTGTCCCAGACTGACCGGGCGCCGTCGTTGTCGAAGTAGCGCGCGCTATAAGGAGATGGAGGGAGACACGAACGGGCGGCCGGCCAGGGCTTCTCTGATACAGGGGAGCAGGTCGGTCGCGAGCCGGGACTTGACGACATAGCCCAAGGCTCCGGTCTCGAGGGCAGCACGAACGTAATCCGAGTCCGCGTGCATGGTCAGAAAGACAATCCTGGCCGGTGAGCCGGCAGCTTTCAGTCGTCGGGCTGCTTCGATGCCGCTCAGCACGGGCATAGAGATGTCGAGCACCACGAGATCTGGCTCGAGCTTGGCGGCCTGGTCGAGCAGCGCCTCCCCGTTGCTGACCGCCTTGAGCACGTCGAAATGCGGTTCCAGGTGTCGGACGGCGGTAGCGAGGAAATCCTCGTGGTCATCGGCCAGCAAGACGCTTACTCGTTCCAAGGAACCCTCCGAAAAGAAGGACCTACGGCTAAGTCTACCCGATTGGCCTGAAGCTCTCGAGCCCCCATGCTTAATGGAAACGTAACCGCCCTTGAGCCTGGCGACTACTGGCAAAAGTGACAGGATCAGTGCTGGAGGACCGACAGAGGGGCGGCTACAGCGACACGATGCGCTTCTTGATGGCGAACTGGACCAGCTCCGCGCTGGACTTGATGCCGAGCATTTCCATCATGCTGTACTTGTGGAACGCAACGGTCCTCGCGGTGATCTTGAGGATGGTGCCGATCTCCTTCATGGTGCGGCCCTCAGCCAGCAACTGCAGGACCTCGCGCTGGCGTGGGCTCAGCTCGCGACCCCCCTTGGCTGACTCGGGTTGGTGTAGCAGATTGTCGACCATTCCCTGCGTGGCCAGCGGCGTGACGTACGAGCGTCCGTTCGAGACATCCTGGATGGCCTGAAGGAGCTCCGAGGCCGCGGAGCCCTTGAGCACGAAACCGGAGGCGCCGGCTCGAAAAGCCTCCGCCGCGAGATCCGAATCTTCATTGACGGTCAAGAAGATCACCTTGACGGCGGGCATCAGGCGCTTGAGCTGGCGCGCGGCGTCCAGGCCGTTGAGCAACGGCATGGCGACGTCCAGCACGACGATGTCGGGTCGGAGCTCGGGCGCCGCGGCGAGCAGGGCGCGGCCGTCGCCCAGCGCTCCCACCACGTCGCAGGTCGACTCGAGCAGCTTGACGAACGATTCTCGGAGCAGCCGATGGTCGTCCACCACCACAACCCGTGGGCGCCTCATGACAGCCTCATGTGCGCTCGGCCTGGTCCGTGGCGACCAAAGGGAGCCGGGCGTCGATCCGGGTGCCGTTCGATGGCCGTGAGTTGATCGTGATCTCGCCGTCGAGGTGGATGACCCGCTCCCGCATGCTGACCAGTCCGAGGCCCTCTTTGCCCTGGATCAGCCTGGGGTCGAACCCGACGCCGTCATCCACGATCCGCAAGGATACC
>Ga0137403_10010633_pt1 | contig 10186 bp, 9 predicted proteins | sample CZOMad2_1_16fung_FD_122057 | JGI IMG/M metagenome (GOLD analysis project Ga0137403, IMG submission 122057) | Vadose zone soil fungal communities from Angelo Coast Range Reserve, California, USA - CZOMad2_1_16fungal (Hybrid Assembly) | ecosystem: Environmental > Terrestrial > Soil > Vadose zone... | reverse complement strand
CACATCCGCATGGAACGAAGGACCGCCTGAGCCGTCAACCACACGCCCGTTTTTGATAAGCAGATCGTACGCCATGACGCTTCCTCCCTTTGCCCCGATCAGTCGGACCGAACGATGAAGTCTGGATGGCTATTTCCCATGCTGCTGCGCACCCAGCGAGGCAAGGAATGCCTCGGCGGCGTCCTTGCCTATATCCGTTAGTCACGTTCGCCCCGCGGAAAGTTCGACCGGCCGAACTTCCGGCGGGGCTGATGTGACTAAAACATGTAGGGATTGCCTCCGCATGACCACTCCTGGGACCGCTCGTTCATGGATGTCATGCCGAGCCCACGGAGGGCCATGTCGGGGCGAAGGAGGGTAGTGTCGCAAAAAGTGATCGGAGCGTTCGGAGCGTGAGGAGACGCTGAACGATCGCTCGTTATGCGGCCAACCCAAACATCTGATTGATGACCCAGTTCTGAGCGAGGACATCCCCCTTGTCGAGCCCCTCGATCTGGCCTTTGCGGAGCATGTGCATGGCTTCATAGCCCTGGAGGGTCCGCTGCGCCGTGTGGAATGCCCCAAACTCCAATCCCGGATTTACGAGGCGTTTCACAAACCGGTGATCCTATTCTATTACATTATTCAAATACTTGCATTGTCTGATGAGTCAGGTTTCTGGGAGTGTACAGTCCTGCTGGAGGGCGTCGAAGGCCGGCGGGTACGCGGCATTCTTGTCGATGGTGATCACACGGGGCGTAAGCGTATGTAAGGCCCGGAGCACCTTGCGGAAGAAGCGCTCCGCCGCGTTGGCATCGCGGGTGGCGCTTAACATGAAGTCGAGCGTGGCACCCGTCGAATCGACGGCGCGGTAGAGGTAGTACCAGCGCTTTTTGATCTTGATGTAGGTCTCATCCACGCGGTACGAATCATTCGTCGCCCTGAGCTGCGGTCGCCACCGGGTGTCCAGCTCCGGCGCATAGCGTTGGACCCAGCGAAACACCGTGGTGTGGTCGACCCACACGCCGCGTTCCCGCATGATCTCTTCCACGTCGCGATAGCTCAACGCATAGCGCAAATACCAACACACGGCACAGAGGATAGTGTCGGCTTGAAAGTGGCGCCATTTGAACAGAGGAGGATCGCTCATGGCCAGTCTCCGGTGATCTGGGATCGAGACTGTCTGGCCCGTTGTAGCAGATCACCAGTTATTCTTGCAACAGGACCAAGTAGGCTGCACGCGGTGCTGCTCTATGCTCAATAGGCCACACTTCGCCTCACTGTGTGGCGTTATGAGGCTGATCCACCAACCCCAGCCTTTGGGAGATCGGGAGAGATTGACGGCGATCTTGCCAGCATGTTACAACAGCGCATCACGCAAATTTACAATTCGACTGGCATGGCTTTTGTATATTTCCATAGCAGCGAGGCTGAGGGTCCTATACAACTGTGATGACAACGGGGCAGAGGCGTTAACTGGGAGAAGAGGATCATATAATGAAGACATTGTTCGTCAATCCGCCTTCCTTCGAGAAATTCGATGGCGGGGCCAGCGCGCGTTACCAGGCCACCCGTGAAATCACCTCCTTCTGGTATCCTGTGTGGCTCGCCTATCCGGCCGGACTCGTTAAGGACAGTCGCCTACTCGATGGACCGGCGCAGGGGATCACCCCTGATGACGCGGTCACCATCGCTCAGGATTATGAGTTGGTCGTCCTCTATACCAGTACGGCCGGGTTCACGAGCGACATTCGGCTCGCGGAACATATGAAGGCCCGTAACGCTGCCATGAGCATCGCTTTCGTCGGACCCCATGTGACCGTGAAGGCTGAGGAAAGCCTCAACGCGTCGTCGGCTATCGATTTCGTGGTGGAGGGGGAATTTGACTATGCCGTGGCGGAGTTTGCCGAGGGCCGACCGCTCGCTGACATCGCTGGCGTGAGCTACCGACAAGGCGACCGCATTATCCGGAATCCGGCCCGCCCGCTGATGCAGGACCTGGACGCCTTGCCCTTCGCTGTCGACGTCTATAAGCGTGACCTCGATTACACCAAATACAACATCCCCTATTTGTTGCATCCGTACGTCTCCTTCTACACCTCACGCGGCTGTCCAGCCCTATGCACCTTCTGCCTCTGGCCCCAGACCACGAGCGGGCATCCCTGGCGGACGCGTAGCGTCCCCAATGTTGTAGCGGAAGTGCAACGCTGCCGAGAGCTGTTCCCGCAGGCCAAGGAGATGTTCTTTGATGATGACACCTTCCCCTGGGCCAAAGCGCGCACTCTGGACATTTGTCAGGCCTTCAAAGCGCTGAAGTTTACGTGGTCCTGTAATTCACGGGTGCACACCGATTATGAGACGCTCAAGGCCATGAAGGAGGCAGGGCTGCGTCTGCTGGTTGTGGGGTTTGAGTCCGGCGATCCGACCATTCTCAAGAACATCAAGAAGGGCGCCACGATCGAGCAAGCCTTCACCTTCATGCAGCATTGCAAGCAACTGGGGATCGTCGTACACGGCGATTTTCAGATCGGACTTCCTGGTGAGACGCCCGAGACCATCGAGCGCACGATTCAATATGCCATGAAGCTGGACCCGGAAACCATTCAGGTGTCGATCTCGCATCCCTACCCTGGCACCGAATTTTACACCTACGTGACCCAGCATGGCTATTTGACGGATGATGCGATGACCGACGAACTCGGCCACCAGTTGCCCAACATCAGCTATCCCGGCTTAGATCGCCGATACATGGTGGAGATGGTTGAACGCTTCTACGACCGGTACTATTTTCGCCCCAAGGTGATCTTCAGAATTCTGCGCCGAGCTGCCTTCGATGGCGAGGAACGGCGGCGGTTGTACCATGAGGCCAAAGAGTTCCTGCAGTTGCGTGCAAAGCGTCGGGCGTTTGCACGGACCTCTTCCACCTGACGACTGACGGCGGCATCTGGAGCGGCGACGCGAGGCTAGCCGAGCGCCGTGCCCGCCAGACCTTCAGAGAAGCATGGCTGGCAGGTCCCTTCTCCTACGAGTCTATGAGGGGAGCTTCATAGCTTCTGATGGAAGTATGTGGCGGCTCATCGATGGATATGACGCGAGAGGTGGGAGTCGAGGCATGTCGTGGGTTGTGGATCTGCTTCAGGGCATCATGCTGCTGCCTACAGTCATAGGCTCAGTCTATAGTATGATCTCTTTTTTCGCCGTGCTGTGGTTCTGCCATAGGTATGCGCCGTCCGCAGTCGTACGGTCGGTCTTTCAGCCCCCAGTCACTGTCCTCAAACCTGTGTATGGGCTTGAGAAAAACCTTAAGGCCAACCTGCGCAGCATCTGCCTCCAGGATTATCCAGTTTACCAAGTCGTGTTGTGCTTTCAAAGACCGGATGATCCTGCGCTCCCCTTGGCGTGGGAGATCCGAGAGGAGTTCGGCGCCAACCGGGTGTCGGTCGTGGTTTCCCAGATACAGGCTGGCCCTAACGGCAAAGTCAATAACCTGTTAGGCGGTCTGACGGAAGCCAGGCATGAGATCCTGGTCATGAGCGATAGTGACGTGCAGGTGCGGCCCGATTATCTCCAGACCATTGTGGCCCCACTGGCCGACCCGGAGGTGGGGGGCGTTTGCACGCTCTTTAAAGTCACCAAAGCGCAGCGATGGTTCGAAAAACTGGAGTTGCTCACGATCAATGCGGATTTCATCCCGAACGTGATCTTCGCCCATCTCACGGGCACCTCGAAATTCTGCCTGGGGCCCTCCATTGCCCTGCGGCGCTCGACGCTTAAGGACATCGGTGGCCTCGAGTGCCTGGCAGATTTCCTGGTGGAAGATTACGAATTGGGACGCCGGATCTGGACATCCGGTAAACACCTGGCGTTTTTGCCGTACTTTGTCGACGTTGTGGTCGATCTCCGGAGTTTTGGGCAATGGTGGGATCATCAGTGTTACTGGGATCAAAATACTTGGGCGGCGCGGCCGTGGGGGTTTTTTGCCACGGTCGTTACACGGGCGGTGCCATTTGCCCTGCTGTTTGCGGCCATCCGGCTCGATGCAGTCGGGTTGACCGTGTTGGGAACTGTCCTGGCGCTGCGGCTGGCCACGATCGGGGGATTGCTGCAGTGGGGGCTTCTGGACCGCGAGGGCGTCAGAAGCCTAGTCCTGCTGCCGCTGCGTGACGTATTGGGCCTGGTGTCCTGGGCGCAGGTCTACACCCGACGCACCGTCGTCTGGCGGGGCCAAGAATTCGTCCTCACCCGCCAGGGACGGCTGCTCCCATATGGAGGGAAACCATTGACGCCCATACAAGACTATCGTGAACACCGCTCTGCTTGAGGAGGGAGGATGCTGCGAGTCATCATCGCCATGACCATTGCTTCCGCTGCCACGGCCATGGGGCAAATCCTGATCCGTCGTGGCATGCAAGCCGTTGGGTCGTTGGAAACGTATGCGCCGTTCGCGCTCGTGATGTATTTCGCACACGCGCTGAGTAATCCCTATGTCGTCGCAGGAACGGTCCTCAACGCCGTCTTCTACTTTCTACTCTTGACAGCGTTGTCTTGGACAGGAGTGACTGTTGCCCTGCCGTTGACCGCTCTGGAGTATGGCTTTGCGGCCATGTTAGCCGTGATCATTCTGCAGGAACAGGTGACACCCCTACGGTGGGTGGGGATTATGCTCGTCGTGTTCGGGATTATCCTCATCAGCATGAGTTATCAGCCAGAGCCCATCCTCTAGGAGGAGCTATGAGCCATGACGCCAATCAAGCCGTTTGCGTTCGACATTACGGATGAGGAAATCCAGGAATTCACGCGCGGATCCGCCAAAATCCTCCGTTCCGGGATTTTGATCCTGGGGGAGTATACCCGCCGCTTCGAGCAGGCGTTCGCGGAGTTCATTGGCGTGAAGCATGCGATTGCCGTGAACAGCGGCACCAGCGCCCTAGAAATTCTTTTGCGCCTAAAGGGTGTGACGGACAAGACCGTTCTGGTCCCCACGAACACCAACTTCGCGACCGCGGCAGCAGTGCTCCGAGCCGGTGGGCACGTGCAATACCTCGATATGGATCGGGCGACCTTTGCCCCGACCCTCGCGATGGTGCAAGAGGCCGTTGGGCAACGGCCACAATCGCCCCAAGCTCCCCTCACTGGTGTGCTCTGGGTCCATATCGGCGGAGTCATTACGCCCGAATTTCCAGCCGTTGTCGAGTACTGCCGGCGCCAGGGGTTGTTCATTGTGGAAGATGCCGCCCACGCCCATGGCAGCCAGCTTGGGGGCGTGAAATCCGGCAATTTGGCCGATGCCGCCGCCTTCTCGTTCTTTCCGACCAAGGTCATGACCACTTGCGAGGGCGGCATGATCACCACTAATAACGACGAAGAGGAGTATTTGGCACGGTCTTTCCGCAACCAGGGCAAGCGAGGTATGAATTACGGTAGCCTGCACTACGACCTTGGCAATAGTTGGCGGATCACGGAAATGAATGCGCTCCTCGGGCTCATGCAGTTGCATAAGTTACCGCATGTGCTACAAAAGCGGCAGGCCGTGTACCAGATCATCACCAAGGCGCTCGATGAGGCTGGCTTGCACTACGTTTCGACCCATCACATGGATGCGGCCAGCCAATACAAGCTCATCGTCACCCTACCAACCGGGCGTCGCGTGGACGACATGAAGACCGCCTTGGCTGACCATGGAATTCTGTTGGGGGGAGCCGTCTATGACCTGCCCTGCCATCGTCAGCCCGTGTTCGAGGGCATTTGTATGAGCGCAACCTATCCTGGTGCCGACCGCTGGTGTCCTAACCATATTTGTCCGCCGCTCACCACGACCATGACGGCCCAGGAAGCGGAGCACGTCGGGACTGCGCTCGTCAAATGCCTCTCGTGAATCTTACCTGTGGCGGTTGGATGGAAAGGACAGCGGGCACATGACCACCACCAAGGCTACCGCTATCCGCTACTACGATGTGGTTATCGTTGGCGGAGGCATCGCTGGCATCGCCATTGCTGAGTTCCTGTCGCGGAAGCACCCGTTGTCCATCAAAGTGCTTGAGCATGCCCCACAACTCGGCACCGGAGCCTCCGGGAAACTTGAAGGCTGGTTTCATGCGGGGGGACTCTATTCTGGCCTTGATGACGGCCAGACCTTTATGAATTGCCTTAACGCCATCGAGGACTTGATCACCCATTACACCAGTCATTTCCCCAACCGCTGCAACCTGACCTGTACACCACGCTATACTGGCATCTGCGGCCCGGCAGTCGTGCCACGCGAAGACGGATGGTTCAATGACGCCCCGGTCTTCTATATCCATCCAACGCAAGCTTCACCCGAGGTGCAACTGTCACACTTCAAGAACGACGCCGTTTTGCTGGAGATCCAGCGCCAGCGTGTACTGGGGCGCATGGAGGCGGCGTTTGGCGGGCAACACAACTGGTGTCCAGAGGATAGGTGCCAGGCGCCGACGTATGCCCAAATCGAAGGGTACCGCGGGACCCACTACTCGTTGCTGTGGACCTCTGGCCTCCTCGACGATGTCTGTCAGCGCTTCGACAAGTCTTTCAGCCTTCCCCCATCCAGGTACGACATCCTCAAGTCTGCAGATGTCTCGCTGAATGCGGCGACCATCCTGCGCGACCTCGTCGCCAGCGCTGTCGCCAACGGGGTGGAGTTCGACACGGGCGTGACCATCGAGAACCTAGTGCTGGATCGCTTTGGCACGATGCGCATCACCAGCTTGCTGTGTCGCGGGCCGCAGCAGATGCCTTTGCACCTGAAAGCCAAGCTGTTTGTCTTCGCGGTGGGAGCGGGGTTTGAGCGCTATGTGCAGGAGCTCCGCGTTAGCGCCCGCTTGAAGGTGAGTCACAGCGCGATGGTGGTGGCCTGGCCAGCTCTGTCCCGGCTCAATTTCGCGCGCATGTCCATCAAGCCCAAATTTCATTTCAACCACATGCTGCAGCACGGTGTGGGAAAGCAGGGTCCCATCCAGTTTTCGATGCTGGCCAACTCAGGCTTTTGGGATCAGGATGCGCAGGTGGCGGAGAAAGTTGATGACATCGATGCCATCCTCGAGGCGGCCGAGCGTTACTTTGGACGTGAGCCATTGCATACCAGAAAGCTATATACCTATGAGTGCGCCAAGACCGAGTTCCTCAGTGAAGAAGAGGAGAAGCGCCGTTACTCGTATTGGATTGAGCACCCGCGCGACACCAATTACATCGGCGTGCTGCCAGGGAAGTTTTCCTTTTTTCCGACGGTTGCTTATCAGACGTATTTGCGCATCAAGGAGCTGCTGCAGCTGGATGCTGCGGTGTACCATCCAACCTATCGTGTTGACCCCGCGGGTGAGCAACAGGCCAAGGCGTTGGTGGCCGATCCCTACCCAGTCCAGATCCTCTCATCCGAGCTCGACGGTGAGACAGATCTCCTGAAGGGGGTCTGTGAGGAGCACTCTGTCGTCTCCCCCGCGGAGGGTTAGCGGTCGTGGCCTCTGCACCTGCAGGCCACGCGATCACCTCCCCACTGTGGGGCTTCCATATTCTCATCGTCGAGGATGTTGCTTCGGGAAGCTCATGCTAGCTCTGACTAACTTCCTTTCCATGCTCCTGGAGAACCTGTTATTCATCGCCTACGCTTGCGTCATGGGCGGCCTGACATGGAGTCTACTGCTCCTCGGGTCCTGGAGGCATCACGTACCAGCGGAGAGCGGCCTCGCCCCCCATAGCTTGGCGCTGATGCGCTGGGGCGCTCTGGCGATGGCGGTAGTGCAACTGGCCAAGCTCGCAACGCATGCCTGGCTTCTGGCGGAAACCTTCCAGCGCTCACCGTTTCCAGCCTATTTCTCCACTTTGCAATGTCAGGCAGGCCTCAGCCGCGCCGTACTCGCCGGAGGAGTAGCTGCGGCAGGGCTGTGGCTGGAGCGCCGACCAGGTGCACCCCTTCCCTGGTGTGTGATGGGAGGCCTGGCGATGTTGCTTGGTGCCAGCGGCGCTTGGTTATCGCATGCCGTCGGTCGTAACGAGGATCGCCTTTTCCTGATGACTCTCACCGGCTTGCACCAGCTTGGAGTGGCCGTCTGGCTGGGGGGTATCATGCAACTCGGCAGGCTCTGGCGCCGGGTACGTCACCAGACGAATTTGAAGCCCCTCTGGCCTGTGCTGGTCAAACGTTTTGCCTGGGTCGGAGGACCCGCAACCTTGGGCATCATCGCCACCGGTGTGCTATTAGCACGCTCATATATTGGTACGTGGCAGGGCGTAATTGGCACGGACTACGGCGCCATGGTGCTGATCAAGGTCGTGCTGTTGGCGGCGGTCCTGTGCTTCGCCGCGCTCAATTTCTGTGCCGCGCGTACCCACCGTGCCAGCGGCGGCGCTGGGGGTGTCTTTCAGCGCGTGCCTTATTACGTGGAGGTCGAAACACTGTTGCTGACGGCTATCTTGGTGGCTGCTGTTAGCCTCTCCACGCAGCCTCCCGCTATCGATGTCAGCGACCAGTATGCCACCTGGGCGGAGGTGTATGAGGTCTTCCAGCCCAAGGTCCCACGGCTGACGTCCCCCTCCTATGCCGAGGCCATAGCGGCTTTCTCCACCAGGGCTTCCACGGACGAGGGCGTGACGGCGGGCGTGGGGACGTACTGGTCCGACTACAATCACAATGTCTCGGGCCTCTTTGTCGTCATCATGGCAATCCTGGGATTGGCGTCACAGACACGGCGAGTCCCCTGGGCTCGTCACTGGCCTCTCGGCTTCATCGCTCTCGGCGTTTTCATTGTGCTGCGTAGTGACGCGGAAGACTCATGGCCATTCGGGCGCATGGGCTTCTGGGAGGGGCTATTATCCAGCGATGAAATCTTATTGCATCGGTTGGGAGCCGTGATCGCTTGCGTGTTAGGCCTGATAGAATGGCGGGCGCGCGTCAATGGGAGAGGCGACACACCGCTTGCCTATGTCATCCCGCTGCTGTGTGCGATGGGAGGGCTGCTCCTGATCGGTCATATGCATGCCGGCTTTCAGCTGAAGGAGGAGTTCTTAATACAGATGACTCATAATGCCATCGGCCTGCTGGCGGTCATCATGGCCTGTGGTCGCTGGCTCGAGTTGCGGCTGACGCCACCCGCTGGTCGGCTGGGCGGCGCTGTTTTCATGTCTGCGTTACTAGTGGTTGGGCTGCTCCTGCTCTTCTATCGTGAGACGCCCATCGCGTAAGGGTGAACAGAAGCGCCTCTTCGAGGTCCGTCCATGACTCTGCTTGAACGAGAGCTTTCAAGCGTCGTCGGCAGCGTGGTCGAATCACAGGCGTGGCCCTGACGCTGCTGATCACCAGCCCACCGCTCGAACTTTGAGGTCGATTGCCCTCATCACACGGGTGTCTCCCGATAAAACAGTAAGACCAGACCGATCAACAGTAAGGTCGACAGCGAGACCACACCTGCCAGGCGCCCGGTCGGTGGCGTCAGCCGTAACTCGAGCCAGCGACCACAGGCCATGATGACCGCCAGCAGGCCGATGGCATTATGTGTGATCTGGATCAAAAACTCCTCTTTCGGCTGAAGGCCCTCGTGCGCGTGCCCAAGCAGCATGAGCCCCCCCACGGCACACAGCACCGGGATGACGTAGGAGAGACGTGAAACGGGCTTGCGGCTAAAGCGCGCTCGCCACTCGATCAGGCCCAGTACACAGGCGAGCAGGGCACCGAGCCGATGCAATAAGATTTCATCGCTGGATAATATCCCCTCCCAGAAGCCCATCTATCCGAACGGCCAGGAGCTTCTCGCATCACTGTGTACCAGGATAAAGATACTGAGGGCGACAAATCCCAACGGCCAGTAGCGGGCCCAGGATGTCCATCCCACCTGGGACACCAGGGCCGCCAGCGCCATGACGACCAGAAATAGGCCGGAGACATTGTGGTTGTAGTCAGACCAGCGCATCTGCACGCCAGCGCTGATCTCTAAGCTCGTGGATTCCCCAGCGGAGGGGGCCGCCACCACTTCCACGTAGGAGGGAGCTGATAAGCGCGGCACTTTGGGCCGAAAAACCTCGGAGAGTTCCGCCCAGGTGGCCTGCTGATCCTCCATATCGATGGCAGGTGGCTGGGTGGCCAGGCTGACGGCAGCGGCCAGGGTGGCTATCAGCAGCAACGTCTCCACCTCCACGTAATAAGGCACGCGCTGAAAGACCCCCCCAGCGCCGGCGCTGGCATGGCGGGTACGCGCGG
>Ga0137403_10010632_pt1 | contig 10188 bp, 9 predicted proteins | sample CZOMad2_1_16fung_FD_122057 | JGI IMG/M metagenome (GOLD analysis project Ga0137403, IMG submission 122057) | Vadose zone soil fungal communities from Angelo Coast Range Reserve, California, USA - CZOMad2_1_16fungal (Hybrid Assembly) | ecosystem: Environmental > Terrestrial > Soil > Vadose zone... | reverse complement strand
GAACGAAGCCAATTTGTGGCGTAAATGGTTGAGTTGGCATGGGCGAGGCGGAAACCGGCGTTTCAGGCGGGGAGGCCGGCTCCGCAGGTTCCGCCGTGGCGGCCTGGAGGTCCTGGAGGACTTTGAGTGTGCGGAGGTACATGCGGTTCGTGGAATCGATACGGCGCTGAATGCGGGAAAAGGGATCGAGGGCGGCATGGAAAGCGTGGCCGAGGGGGGAATTGTGTTGGATGGAGGCATCGATAAAATCGGCGTGCGTAAGGTTTTTGTCGAGGCATTCGACTTGATAGTTCCAGAGCTGGGCTTCGATGCGGCGGAGGCGGCGCTGGATCCACTCGGTGGAGATGAGGGTGTCGACCAGAGAGAGCTCGGTGGGGCCGACGGGGCGGTAGTGGAGGTGGAAAGCGGCGGTGAGGGCTTCGAGTTCGGCGGGATCTTCGCCGGGGATGATGTGCGACCAGGCGTCGATGCCGGATTTTAGGGCATTGAGCGAAGAAGTGGCTTTGCCTTCGGGGGATTTGGGGCCGGTGGATTTTTGGGCATTGAGGCGATTGGCGTTGATTTGGGCTTCAGTGGGCATGGTGAGTCTCAGCTAACAGCTAGCACGTGTGGGGCGGCTTCGAAGGCGCATGGGAGCGGATGTTATTGAGGGGATGATGGGTGGGAGGTTGCGCGGGGGTGTGAACGGGATTGCGGTGGGCGAGGCCAGGGTACGGGTGACCAAACACATTGGGAGTTTCTTTATCAGGCAAGTGGGATCATTGATAATCCGGCGAAGAGACACTTATACGCATGGGTGGCAAACCGTCAACACGGATTCGTAAACGCTGCATCGTTTGGTGAGGCATCGGAGCCGACGCTATTGGTCTGATCTTCGCGGTAGGCCGACATATTTCACGAAGACGGAAGGAGAGCAACATGGTGCGCACCTATGGACTAACGCATATTAACCTCGTGGTGCCAGATGTTGAGCGGTCACTTCGGTTTTACGGGCAGGTTTTCGGCGTGGAGGAATACGGGCGGACCCCAGGACTGGTCCACACCAGAACGCCAGGCTGCCAGGATGTGATCACTTTCGACGAGCAGGCGTCGGGTGCCGGCGAGTTACGCGGCATCGCGCACTTCGGCTTCCGTCTTGTTTCACCCGATGACATCGACGCGGCTGTCGATGAAGCCGAGCGCGCCGGCGGCAAGCTGCTCCGGCGAGGCGAATTTAGCCCAGGCTACCCTTATGCCTATGTCGCCGACCCGGACGGCTACGAAGTCGAAATTTGGTATGAGTGAAGGAGCGGGACTAGAGGATCTGCCGCTCGGGACAAAAGGTGGACAGATGGCGGGCTCGTAGTAAATGCGTCTGTCCCTTTAAGTTCTTCGCCCCGGCGATCATGCGCCGAGGCGTTTCCGATGAAGGCTAGCGACGATACGCCCAAGTGGATTTCGAGCATGCATATCACGTGCTTAGTCGCGAAAAAAGCACACTTTCATTTAGGTGTCGGTCTGGCGATTAACGATTGGACAATTCCGCGAGAACGAGAAAGTAGGCAGCGTTGTCACGAATGCTGGAGTGAAGCCTCATCGCCGATAGCTTGGCGGGCACACTCTTCGATACAAACTGAGGTGTTGCCGGCGCAGGTTGCCTAAACTTTACAGCAATCTCGGCACGATGCTGCACAGACGCGCCAAGCGGCAAAGATGCCAACCAACCGTCATCGCCCGCAAAACGGGCGAGACTCTGGTTTGTAGCGACGAAGAACCGATTCGAATCGTAATGGGCGCTCACGATTCTGAGCCTCGGCTCGGCGTGAGTAAAAGCGTTCTTTAGGTGCTTGACCCGAAGCCAAATCTTATCGGGCATCCGGGATTTGTGTTCAGCGGCTACACGAAAAAGAGCGTGTGGGGAGAGACCCACGTCCGAAGCGAGCCGCAATAGATCGGCCGGATCGGCTAGCAAGGGAAAGATCGCCTTGATGTGATTACGCCCAGCTGATGTGGTGAGAAGCTCTGCCGCGAACACATTGGCGAAACGTTCTCGCCGTTCGGTCGGCCACTGTTTGCTGGCCTGAGGCCGTTTCCGGAGGAGAATAGCATGTCCGATTTCGTGAGCGATCGCGAAACGACGCACGCTACGCTCAAGGTCGGCCTTGACCGCGATTGTCTCGTCGGGCTGTGCACTGCCCGCCAAGATTTCAAGCTGTGCGCGTTGCCGAAGACCGGCGCGCTCTTCCACTTTGAGGCCAAGGGCATGCGCAAGATCCATGTCGTCGCGCACGCGCAAGCCTTCGAAGAACGCGGAATGCTCTCTTTGTATCTTCAGTGCTTCTTCGCGCGCCACAATGGCGTCGTCTGACTGTTCAAGCACGCCCATTCGAGGCACGTCGCTATTCCTCACTGGAAGAGCCGTTGTTGGGCTCCCTGCAGCAATTCAGCAGCGATTCTCTCGATCGCGGCCAGTCTTCGTTCACGAGGATCTGAAATACCCTCCCGACCTTCGATGCTGAGGTGAGCCTCAAGCTCGCCTACGCGAGCTAAGAGGGAGTTGGGATTACTAAAGCTCTGCTTGACTGTTTCCGCTGACGCACCTGCATTAGCTACTTTGGATAGAAGAACAGCTCTGAGCGAATGCTCCTCGGAACTGACCGTACCATCGGTCGTGTCCCTGCCCGCCCGTTGGAAACATGCCCAATCAGGAACATCGCCAGCGACTAGATCCATGTACAACCTAGCCGCCGTCCGTTGTTTCTCGGGAATATAGCTAAACCATGCCGCGTCCTCTAGACCGTGGCTCGCTGAACCCAAGTCCATCGAAGGCCAGAGACCTTTCACGAGGGCATCCACTGCTTTCGACATTCCAATCGCATCACCAGAGTACTTGGGGTGTACCAAGAGGATAATGCGCCATAGGGCCTTGTATGCTTCGCTTAGGCTTGAAACCTCTTTACTGACTGCCGGATGATTCCCCAGCGTGACAACTTCGCCCCTGTCCAACGCCCCCGTCTCGATTCCCTTGGCTTGGCTCTTTCGTGGCGGCACGTATAACAAAAGACTGTCTTCGGGCCAACCTGCGGCAGTTGCCATTTTGGTCTCCAGATCGGTTCGGGTCGAGTCGTCCTTTCGCAGCGACCGCAGTGTCTCTTGGATCCGACGCTCGACCTCAGTACCCACCTTGCTGCCAGGGCTAATCTCTTCATAAATCTTGCGGTCAATTGTAAAACAGACCTTATAAAGGCTACGCCGCACAAGAGCTTGCAGCAGGGACAGCCCTCGCAGACACCGAGTCACCTTTAGTAGCTCGTTGCTCTGTCTGGCTTCCTCAACAGCGGCCCATCCCCGATCCTGAAGCCAAAGAAGGAGAGTCTCGTCCCCAATGTCAGGACTAAGAAGAGCAGCGGGATAGCACTGCTTCCGCAATAGCTCCACGTGTGCAGCCCCGTTCGAGAGGACATCTTGTGCAAGGTCGGTCACGCGATCGACCTGTATCGGAATTGAGGCAGGACCAACTTCCTCAGGTTTTCCAATTAAGGTAAAGACTTTCGCGAGCATGACTGAAGCTGCAACCTTCGTCTTGTGATAGTAAATGATCTCGGCGAACCGGTAGCGTTGCCGTACCAGCTCGACCACGCCCGTACATGTATCCAGGCGCGGTTTTCCATGCTTGTCGACCAGTGATAATGCCATTCGAGGCAGCCCATTGGCGTCGCGTCCGACAAAGAAACGCGACGCTACGCGGTCGTCCCGATGTAGGGGAAGAACACCTTCCCCTCCGTGTTTTTCATGGCTGCCCTGAGAATCCGAATGAAAGGAACCTTCGACTCGTCGTCAGCATCAAGCAGATCCCGGAATGAGGTCCGCCCTCCGTCCTTCACTTCCTCCTTGTGCAGACATATGAGCATCACAGCCTGCCACGCCTGCTCTCCGTCGATCCCGAGGCCTCGGAACGAACTAGGGAGGAGATCATTCCGTGTCCTAAAGACTTGGCGGATCTCGGAATCCAATCCGGGCGAGACTTCGTGCCAGAGATATGGTACACGCGGTGACGCGAAATGGTCGTGCTTGGTATAGATGCCGTCGAATTCATCTTCTAGCGTGTGGCCAAGAGGCACATGTCCCACGTCGTGAAGGAGCGCTGCCCAGCGCACAAGATGCCGCAATACATCCCAACGGATATCGGGTATTCCTTTACCCGTTCCGCTCGGCAGAAAGTCGTCGGGCCCAATAGCGCCATCGGGAAGCTCCGTAGTCTCAATGTAATTCTCTCGGAGCAGGTCCACTAGCCTACCCGCCACGTGCATTGCACCCATTACGTGACTCAAACGTGTATGGGTCCCTCCGCGGTAGATAAGGTGCGCGTAGCCGAGTTGGTATACTCTTCCGAGTCGCTGGAGGGCTTCAGTATTTAGAAGCGCCACGGCCAAGGGATCAAACCGGACGTCGCCGTGGATTTGGTCGCGGTGGGTCATTTCATCGGACGAGCTTTCTTCAGGCCAGGAAAACCGCTACCAGTATACCGCTGCCCGTCAGGGTGATCGCGCGGGAGATGGACCGGGTTGAGGATGTTCGGCGACCTGTCGGAAATGCACTTGGCCGTAACACGCCCTACCGATAGAATGGCAACAAATTACTTGACTCACACAACCTCCGGTAGTATACTTGATGTATGGAAACAGTTAACTTCAATGAAAATAGTGGTTTGATGGAGGCTATCCGGTACTTTTCGGACCCCATGACCTGCTTGGAAGCTGTATCCAAAGCAAAGTGGCCGAAAGGCCCGGAATGCCCTCGCTGCCAGTGCAAACGGCTGTCGTTTCTCACTACGCGGCTGATGTGGACGTGCCTCGAATGCCGGAAACAGTTTTCCGTCAAAGTCGGCACGATCTTTGAGGATTCCGCAATCGGTCTGGACAAATGGCTCACCGCAATGTGGATGATGGCCAACTGCAAGAACGGCGTTTCTTCTTACGAGATCGGTCGCGCGTTGAACGTAACTCAGAAGACGGCGTGGTTCATGCTGCATCGCATCCGGTACGCGCAACACCACGGAACCATCAACAAAATGACTGGCACGGTCGAAGCCGACGAAACCTTCATCGGCGGCAAGGCGCGTAACATGCACGCTGGCAAACGAGCCGAGAAGATTCACGGACGCGGGCCGGATGGCAAAGCTATCGTGTTCGGTTTGCTTGACCGAGAGACTGGCAAGGTCCATGCATCCGTTGTCGGTAGTCGGCGCAAGCATCACCTTCACCACGAGATTCGCGAGAACGTTGCGCCGGGTGCGGAACTGAATACCGATGCGCTGAAGTCCTATGACGGCCTGAACGAGTACACACACAAGGTAATTGACCATGCCGAGGCCTACGTGGACGGCACGGTTCACACGAATCGCCTGGAGAACTTCTGGTCTCTCCTGAAGCGTTCGATCAAAGGCACCTATGTCAGTATCGAGCCGTTTCATTTGTTCCGTTACCTTGATGAGCAGTCATTCCGTTTCAACGAGCGTCTAGATACAGATGCGGGGCGCTTTCAGAAAGTGCTGAACTCGGTCGCTGGCAAGCGCCTGACTTGGGACATTCTGACCAGTCAGGAGGCGGGGTGATGTCGGAGCGAAAAGACAAGGCCGAGGTAAAAGAGCGGCCTAAGAAACCGCCGGGATATCGCAAATTACAAAAGCTGCTTAAGCAAGTCATCAATGCGCCTCCGCTGCGTCGGTTTCGGGCTGAACCGGGCATGGGTCCCAAGCGATCTGATTATATGGATCGATAGTTAATAGGAATCTTCTTGAAAACCCGTTGCCACTCAAGTCACGATATGAAATAGTAACCTCGGTTTCTGCGTCTGGAGCGGCTTCGCGTAGAATCGTTGTCAGAAGGGAAATATGCTGCATCCTTTCCCGCTGTTCGTAGGCTGCAAATTTGCAATCAATGTGTTGCTGTGGACGTAGTGGCCCCATGACGTTGTGAAGATTTATTTCCCTTCTATGCCTGATAATCCAAGTTAGTGGCCCCACCTTTATGTCCTTTATTGTTCCCGGACCTTCATTTGCAAATCTCAAAAGCTCATCCTCCAGTGGCTCCGGTTTTTGTGGCAAGTATTCCACCAGTAATTGAGGCGCGGCAGTGACGGCTTTTACTTGGTTGATACTCAATGCGGTCCTTGCGGGAAGTTCAGGGATGACTAGAATGCGATCCTGCCCCTGCGTAACGGAAAACGTTACCGTAAGAAACTTGTAGACATTCTCACTTGGGTCGTCATTACAGAGATCATTGTTACGCACGATAAACTCTCCCGAGCCTTTTGGAAGCATAGCCCTAACTCGATCACTAACATCGCGGGTGTGTCCTGGAGAACCATAGATGGCCGACTCTATGCGCAGCCCACTCGCGTTATCGCGGAAAGGGGCATCCCATTTTTTCGGCTCACCATACTTTGCCTGTATTTCTTCAAACAAGCTAAGCTTGACGTTTTTAAGTGCTTCGGTGTGCCGCTGCTGCATTTCATGGATCTCGTCCTGTTTTGACTTCACGATTTCCGCGTTTCGATTGGCATCCGCGCGGACCGAAGCCATCCCATCGCGATGGTGTGCTTTCAGGGCCTCAATTTGAGTCTTATGCTCATCGCGGATTGTAATGATTTCAGCCCGGATATATTTCTCACGATGAACGTCCCTAAGATTTTTGTAGACCGCATAGGCAACCATGCTCAGAGACAGAAGCCACACGCAGATAGCAATTGCGGCGTTCATAACCCCGCGCCTGTCGAGAATGTCCCATGCCTGAATACCCATGAGAATAAGCCCAACAATTCCAATAATGAGCGTCGCGATCCGTTCGCCGTTGGACATTTTTGGCAACACCTCCAAATCTGAAGCAGCGCTGCGTAACAACAAAGTGCGCCGCCTCCGATTCTACCAGACCCGTGTGAGTCAAGTAATTTGTTGCCGATAGAATTGCATCATCAGCACCAACATCCCACTCTACTGCACCGCCAGCACAATCTCCTTCAACAGCCGGACGCCGGAGGTCAGGCTCTCGAGGCTGATGCGTTCGTCGTTGCCGTGGGCGCGGCTTTCTTTGTCCTCGCGCAGGAAGAGCGGCGCGCCGTAGACGTCGATGCCCTTCTGGCGGAGGTAGGAACCGTCGGTGGCGCCGCGCACCATGTATGGAATCACGAGCGCGGTGGGGGCGGTGTGGGTGAAAGTTTGATGCATGACCTCGTAGAGCGGGGTCGAGATGCCGCTGGGCTCGGTCGCGGGCATTTCCTGGCCAGGCGCCGCGCGCACTTCCACGGCAGGATCGTGCACCATGCGGCGCACGCGCTCGAGAATTTCGGCGTGCGTCTCGTTCGGCAGGCGGCGGATGTCGAGCTGCGCCTCGGCAGTGTTGGGGATCACGTTGATTTTGATCCCGGCGCTCAGCATGGTGGGCGAGACCGTAGTCCGCAGCATGGCCGCCAGCTCGGCGTCGCGCGCGCGGATCTGGTTGGCCACGGCGTTGGCGGTACCGGAATTTTCGAGCCGGGGGAGCAGGGGCTCGAGCCATCGATAGTCCGGCAGTTTGGCAATGGCGTGGAGATAGCGGCGCGTGGTGGTGTTGAGCCGCACCGGCTGGTCGGCATCGGTGACGCGCGTGATGGCGTGGGCCAGGTGAACTACCGGGTTATCGTCTCTGGGCAGCGAGCCGTGGCCGGCGGTGCCCTTCGCGACTAAAATCACGCGCGTGGGGATTTTTTCGGTAGTTTGAATTTCGTAGATGCGCTGCCCGGATGCGGTCGTAATGGCGAAGCCACCCTCGTTGACGGCAAACTGCGCGTTGATTTTGTCCCAGGCGTTGGCGATGAGCCACTGGATACCGGTCGAGCCGGCCTCTTCATCGGCTTCGGATAGCAGGATCACGTCGCGATCGAGCCTGGCGCCAGTGCGCTTCAAGTCGACCAAGACCGCCAGCTCGGCGGCCAGAAGCGATTTGTCGTCCTGCGCGCCGCGGCCGTAGAGCAATCCATCGCGGATCTCGGCGGAGAAGGGATCGACGGTCCATTGCGACCGGTCGGCCGGGACTACATCGCTGTGCGCCATCAGGATGAGGGGCCGGAGCTTGCCCGAGCCCTTGATCCGGGCGATGAAATTGAGGCGCGCGGGATCGCCGCCCAGGGTTTCACTCGCGATTCCCTCGGCATCGCACACCGTCTTTAGATACTGTGCGACGCGCGTTTCATTTCCAGGCGGATTGGTGGTGTCGAGGCGGATAAGGTCGATGAGATAGCGCCGCGCGAGATCCTCCAGACTCGCGCTGACCTGGGCGGCGGCCGCGGTCGCGAACAGAAGAGCTATCACCAGTCTGGAGAGGCACATGCGGGCTATGTTAACAGGTGCAGGACAACGTTACATGCGGGGTATCGAAAGATGCTGGCGGACGATCTGGAGCTGTGTCAAAAGATAGCTTGCGCCAAAACATTAGTTGCGGCAAATTAGTCTCACAGCATGGGTTTGCTCCGAATTTGAGGAGGCTTCCAAATACAGGGTGGAAGCCTCTCCAAAAAAACCTTGCGCCACCTCAAACTCCTCTTTAATTAAATCGGCTGATCGACGATCTGCTCGGCCTTCGGGTTCCAGTAAAGCTTCTTACCTTCCCAATAGGCGCGTGTGGCCATGATGTCCGCCACCGAGTGCGCAAAGCCGTGGAGAACGGTGGCATTGGGGGTTTTGCGGCTGCGGAGGCATTCGAGCCAGTTGGTCATGTGCGAAAGATCCTCGTCGCCCATGAACGTCGGGGGGAGCTTGTCGTTGCCGGGGAGCAGGACGTACTTCTCGTCTCGCTTGATGAAGGGGTTGTCCTCGTGATTGCCCTTTTCCTCGACCCATTTCCAGCGCGGGCTGCCTTCGCCGCCGATGTTGACCAGCGTGGCCTTCTTGCCCATGATGCGGCTGAAGCTGTCGCAGTCGTTGCCGAAGCTGGTGGCGAAGCTGACCAGGAAACCTTTGGGGTATTCGAGCAATGCCTGAAAGGTATCGGGATTCTGGCGGCCATCCGGCCAGGCGAAAACACCGCCATGGGCCACGACCGACTTAGGGAAATAGTCGTCCAGGAAGTAGTGCACCAGGTCGATACCGTGGCTCATCCACTGGTCGGCGATGCCGCTCGAAAAGTCTTTGAATAGGCGGAACTCGAAGTAAGCCCGGGGATCAAACGGCCGGTAAGGTTTGTGCATCAGCCATTTCCGCCAGTCGGTATCTTCTTCGCGAATTTGAGAGACTTCAGGCCGGCCGCGCCAGCGCGGGCCATGGTAGTTCCATACCATTTCGACTTTGGTCACGTCGCCCAAGGCGCCCTCGTCGATCAGTTGCTTGGTGGCAATCTGGTAGGGCTCGCTGCGGTGCTGGGTGCCAATCTGGACAATCAGGTTGCGCGACAGCACGGCATCCCGCGCCGCCTTGGCCTCTTCCAGATTGTTGGCCATGGGCTTTTCGCAGTACGCATCCTTGCCCGCTTCCGCCACCAGGCGCAAGACCGGAGCATGCTGGAAATCGGCGGTGGAGATAATGACGGCGTCGATGTCTTTCTGCGCGAGGAGGTCATCCATGCATTGAAATGCCCGTGGCGCGCGGCCATATACCGACTGCGCGCGCGCAGCGGCCTTTTCGCGATTCACTTTCCAAAGGTCACAGACTGCGGCCATCTCGAGGTTCTGCTTGTCCTTGAGCTGGGAAGCGATCCACTGCAACTCCGAGCCGCGGTCGCCAATGCCGATGTGGCCCAGGAGAATGCGCTCGTTCGCGCCTTTGATGCGGGAGTAGGAAAATGCTGAAGAGCTGAAGACGCCTGCCCCAGTCACGGCGGCGGCGGTCTGGTTGAGAAACGACCTCCGGTCGATCTTTGGCGACGCGGCAGTCGAATCACTCATGGGGTCCTCGCTTTTTTCCAGGACGACAGTCTACCAACATAGAGGAGGACGGCGCGTAAAATCGTGGAAACGGAGCAACCTCAGGCGCTCGCGGCCAGGACCTGCTGCCTCATTTCCTGTGCGAAGACGTAAAAGCCGAATAGCGGCTTGGTGTCCCCTTTTCCCCAGCGCTGCGCATTCCATTTCACGCGCACGAATTTCACGCCGGGGTGCTGGGTGAGATCCAGTAGAATCTGATAGGTGCCGCAATAGAATTTCTGCGGAAAGCTGATCACAGGTTTGGTTCCCCACTCG
>Ga0137403_10010630_pt1 | contig 10189 bp, 11 predicted proteins | sample CZOMad2_1_16fung_FD_122057 | JGI IMG/M metagenome (GOLD analysis project Ga0137403, IMG submission 122057) | Vadose zone soil fungal communities from Angelo Coast Range Reserve, California, USA - CZOMad2_1_16fungal (Hybrid Assembly) | ecosystem: Environmental > Terrestrial > Soil > Vadose zone... | reverse complement strand
GCGCGCGTCTGGATGCGCGAGGTGTCGGTGCCGGCATTGGGCTCGGTCACGCCGAACGCCATCACGATGTCGCCCGCCGCGATCCGGGGGAGGTACTTCTGCTTCATCTCGGCCGCGCCGTACTTGATGATCGGCGTGGGCGGGAAGACGTAGAAGTGGATCGGCGAGGCGCCCGAGGTCCCCGCCCCCGAGGCGCAGATCTCGTGGAGCATGAGCGCCGCCTCCGTGACCCCGAGCCCGGCGCCGCCGTACTCCTCGCCGATCATGATGCCGAGCCACCCGTTGTCGGCGAAGGCGCGGACGAACTCGTGGGGGTACTCGGCCTTGTCGTCCTTGTCGAGCCAGTAGTCCAGCGAGAAGGTGCGGGCCAGCGCGCCCACTTCCTTCTTGATCAGCTCCTGAGACTCGGTCAACGCGAAATCCATGGTCGCCTCCCGGGCGGGTCAGGTCCCAAGATTACCACGTCTCGGGCGGGGCTTGCCCACCGCCACATCCCCCGTTATCCTGGCGCCATGGAGACCACCACGGCGGCGGAAACCACCCCCGCCATCCAGGACTATCTCGGCGCCATCTACGACCTGGCGGGAAGCGACACGCCCGTGATCGGCGCCCGCCTCGCCCGCTACATGCACCTCTCCGCCCCGTCGATCGCCGAGGCCCTCCGCCGGATGCGGAAGGACGGCTATGTCCGGGTGGAGGGGCGCAAGGAGATCCGGCTGACCAGCAAGGGGCTCGACATCGCCGAGACCATGGCCCGCCGGCACCGGCTGCTCGAGCGGTGGCTCACGGACGTGCTCGGGCTCGACTGGGCGCGCGCCCACGACGAGGCGCATCGGCTGGAGCACGCGCTCTCGCCCGTGGTGGAGGAGCGGCTCGCCAAGATGCTGGGGATGCCGAGCACCTGCCCTCACGGCAACCCGATCCCCGGCATGCCGGCGCCCGAGGCCCATCACCCGATCCCGCTGAGCCAGGCCGTGAGCGGGCAAACCCTGGTCGTGGACCGCATCACCGAGGAGGCCGAAGCGGATCGGCAGCTCCTGCGCTTCCTCTGGGAGAGCGGCATCCGGCCGGGCGTGCGGCTCACCGTGCGCGAGGTGGCGCCCTACGCGGGCACCATCTCCGTGCAGCTCGAGGGGCGGACGATCACCATGGGGCTGGCCGCCTCGCACAAGATCTGGGTGTACGACCCGCAGGAGCCCCCGCCGAATACCCGCAACCGGCGAACGCGCGCGGCGAAGGCAGGTCGCTAAATTCAGTGAGCGCCGTGATCGACGTTCGAGCGCCGGCCTCGAGTCTGTGAGATGGCTGTCAAGGCCCTCTACGCGCTCCAGAACGGCTTCCTCGGCTTCGAGCGGAGCGGCCTGTTCTACGGCGAGCGCTCACCCGAGCGGGTGCGGATCCCGGTCACGTGCTATCTCGTCCGCGCCGCCGACACCACCATCCTCTTCGACACCGGCCTCTCCCCCCGCGCCGTGCCGGGGCTTCTGCGCACGGATCCGCTCGCCCGCTTCGGTGAGGAGGATCTCCTCGTGCATCGGCTGGACTCGCTCGGGCTCGAGCCGAAAGACGTGGACATGGTGGTGCTGTCCCACCTGCACTTCGACCACGCGGGGGGGGCCGACCTCTTCACGTCCTCGGAGCTGGTGGTCCAGCAGGACGAGTACGCCTATGGGCATTATCCGGCGGCCTTCCTTGCTTCGTTCTACTACCGGAAGAACTTCGACCTTCCCGGCTATCGCTGGCGACTGCTCGACGGCGACGTGGAGCTCGTGCCCGGCGTCACCGTGCTGCGGAGCGACGGGCACACACCGGGGCACCAGTCGCTCCTGGTCCACCTTCCGGAGAGCGGGCCGGTGATCCTCGCCGGCGATTGCTGTTACTGGCAGCGCTCCATCGACGAGGAGATCCCGCCGGGCGTGGTCTGGGATCCGACGCGGGCGATGCACTCCATCAAGCGGCTCAAGACCATCGCCCGGCTCACGGACGGGCGGATCTTCCCCAGCCACGATCCCGTGTTCTGGGAATCGGCGACGAAGGCCCCCGACGCGTATCGGTAACGTCCACACGGGGTCGACTGCTCCGCCGGCCGGGCGCCTCCGCGGCCGGCCGGCGAATCAAGAGGAGATTCTCATGGGAGTCCTCGACGGCATCAAGATCCTGGAACTCGCGCGAGTGCCGCCGGCCGAGCTGCCCGGCATGTTCTTCGCCGACATGGGCGCCGACGTGCTCAAGATCGACACGCCGCCCGAGGAGCGCGAGGACGAGGAGGGGCGGCGGCGCGCCGCCTTCGTCTACGTCAACCGCAACAAGCGCTCGCTGGCGCTGAACCTCAAGGCGCCCGAGGGACAGGCCATCTTCAAGCGGCTCGCCGCGACGAGCGACGTCCTCATCGAGGGCTTCCGTCCGGGCGTGATGACGCGCCTCGGCGCCGACTACGAGAGCATCAAGGCGATCAACCCGCGCGTCGTCTACTGCTCGCTCTCCGGCTTCGGTCAGAACGGCCCCTACCGGGACTACCCCGCCCACGACGGCAACTACCTGTCCCTGGCGGGCATCCTCGCGCTGATCGGCGAGCCGGGGCGGAAGCCGGTGTTTCCGCTGAACCTGGTCGCCGACTACGCCGGCGCCAGCATGCACGGGGCGCTCGGCATCATGCTGGCGCTCTTCGCCCGCGAGCGCACCGGGCGCGGCCAGCACGTCGACGTCTCCTACCTCGACACCTCGGTCGCCCTGCTGGCCGCCACCCCGAACATGCGCTTCTTCTGGAGCGACGGGTGGGCGCCGAAGCGCGGCGAGGGCTTCCTCGGTGGGTCCTACCCGTACTACGCCGTGTACGAGACCAGGGACGGGAAGCTCTTGACGATCGGTTGCACCGAGCCCTGGCTCTGGGCCAACTTCTGCAAGGCCATCGATCGCCCGGACTTCGTCAAGTTCGCGCGCCAGCACGATCAGTTCGTGCGCGCCGCCAATGCCGAGGAGGTGCGCTGCCGCGAGGAGATCGAGGCCATCATCAGGACGCGCACCCGCGACGAGTGGTACGACTTCCTGGTGAAGGCCGATGTGTGCGTGGGCAAGGTCTACGACCCCGACGAGATGGTCCGCGACCCCCAGGTCCAGGCGCGGGACATGGTGGTCGAGATCCACCACCCACGCCACGGCAAGGTCCGGCAGTTCGGCCAGCCCATCAAGCTCTCGGAGACGCCGGGCGGCGCACGCACCGCCGCCCCCTATACGGGCGAGCACACCGACCAGGTCCTGCGGGAGCTGGGCGCGAGCGAGGACGAGATCAAGGCGCTCCGGGACAAGAAGGTCGTCGGCTGATCCCCCCGGCAGACTACAGGTCAATCCGAGGGTGCTCAAGGAGAGCCGCGATGGGTAGCGTGGAGCGCTGCGACAAGACGCTGCCGCTGAACGAGATGGTCTTCCACGTGCGCCGCGACGCGACCCTGCGGGCGCGGTGGCTGACGGATCTCGAAGAAGGGCGACCATGCCACGCTCCTGCGCGAGTGCACGCTCGAGCGGATGGAGGAGGCGGGCTCGGGCGGTACGGCCGAGGTGCTCGCCTACATGCCGGCCATCGCCTGGCGATCGGGCACCGGCATGGTGGTGTGGAACCACCTCGGGCCATGAGGGGTGAGCGCCGGGCATTCCGCGACGTCCCCTGGAACCCCGTGAGGGACGGTACCGACCGGCCCCCGCCACCCCCGGAGGCGACGCATGCGATTCGAAGTCGAAGTCGCCAGAGATGATACCGGTCTCTTCCGCGCCACCGCCATTGCCTACCCGGAGGTAACGGTGACCGGACGCACCGAGAAGGAGGCGCTCGGCCTCTTGATGGAAGCCATGGAGCGCTACCTGAAGAGGCGGGCGGCGGGCTGATGAGCCCGCCCGCTCGCGTTCAAGCCCGGGCCGGTCTCCGCGTGGCGGAGTGTTCGCCGCGCATCGCGGGCGGCGTCATCTGACGATCACTGCATCAGCACCATCTGCGTCTGGATCGTGAGTGAGAGGAGGCGCCCCGCCTCGTCGGTGACCCGCGTCTGCCACACCATGGTCCGCTTCCCCCGGTGCAGCGGGGTCGTTTCGGCACGCACCACTCCCGCGCGCCCGGCCGCGAAGAAGTTGGTCTTCGACTCGAGGGTCGTCGTGGTGGCCCCGGCGGGCAGGTTCAGCACGGTGGCCGTCGCGCCGACGGTGTCGGCGAGGGCCATCAAGGTTCCGCCGTGGAGACTGCCACCCACCGTTCTCAGCTCATCCCGGATCGTGAGCTCGGCGACGACCCGCTCCTTCGTGGCCTCGACGAGCCGGATGCCCAGCAGGGCCGACAGCGTCCCCTCGAGCGCCGTCGCGATCTCCGCCACACCGATGTCCATGACCCACCTCCGTGGATAACCAGCCCATGATGGGCCCCTCGGTGACCGGCCGCAATTACCTTCAAGGTAAGATGATGCCATGGGTTGAACCGGAACCGCCCCTCGCGTATGCTCTGGAGCGCATCGCGGTATCACTCTCGCAAGGCCAAGGAGATCACCGGTGAAGCTCGACGTCGGCATGCTGACCCACGACCTCAAGACCAGCGCCGACTACGCCCGCAAGGTCGAGGCCATGGGCTACGACTGCCTCTGGTCGTCCGAGACCCAGCACGACCCCTACCTGCCGCTGGCCGTGGCCGCCACCAGCACCTCGCGGATCAACCTCGGCACCAATATCGCCACCGTGTTCTCGCGGAGCCCCATGATCACCGCGCACATCGCCTGGGACCTGCAGAAGGCCTCGGGCGGGCGCTTCACGCTCGGCCTCGGCACCCAGGTCAAGGGCCACAACGAGCGGCGCTTCTCGGTGAAGTGGGAGTCGCCGGGACCCAAGATAGCCGAGGCGATCCGGGCCCTTCGAACCATCTGGGACTGCTGGCAGAACGGAGCCAAGCTGGACTTCAAGGGGCAGTTCTACACCTTCGACGTGATGACGCCCTTCTTCAACCCGGGCCCCATCGAGCATCCGAGGATCCCCATCTTCATCGCCGCCGTGAACCCGTACATGTGCGGAGTGGCCGGCGAGCTCTGCGACGGCATGCACGTGCATCCCTTCAACAGCCCCAGGTACCTGCGCGAGGTCGTCCACCCGGCGGTGGAGGCGGGGCTCCGCAAGTCGGGCCGCCACCGCAAGGACTTCACCTTCGCCACCGCCAGCTTCGTCGTGGTGGGCGACACCGAGAAGGAGCGGACCGAGCAGGCGCGCATGGTCAAGCAGCAGATCGCCTTCTATGGCTCGACGCGCACCTACGAGCCGGTGCTCGCCGCCCATGGGTGGCAGGACCTCACGTTGACGCTCCACCGGAAGTCGGTCGAGGGCGACTGGCAGGGGATGGCGGACCTGATCACCGACGAGATGCTCGACACGTACGCGGTGACGGCGACCTACGATACCCTCCACGCGAAGATGCGGGAGCGGTACGCGGGACTGCTCGATCGGACGGCGCTCTACCAGCCCTACCAGCCCGGCCTGAACGATCCGCGCCTGCCGGCGATGATCCGCGCGTTCAACGGGTGACGACGCCCGGAGGCTTCGATGGCTGATCTCCACGACCTCGGTGACAGGCCCGCGCTCGGCGAGGTGCCGGCGCGCATGCACGCCTACGTCGTCCGCCAGAGCCGCTTCGGCCAGCCGCGCGACGCCTGGAAGCGCGAGGTCATCGCGACGCCCCGCATCGGACCGGACGAGGCGCTGATCTACGTGATGGCCTCGGGCATCAACTACAACAACGTCTGGGCCGCGCTCGGCGCGCCCGTGGACGTGATCGCCGAGCGCCAGCGGCTGGGCGAGCCCGAGGACTTCCACGCGGGCGGCAGCGACTGCTCGGGCATCGTCTGGGCGGTGGGCAAGGACGTCCGGAGCCTCAGGGTCGGCGACGAGGTCATCGTCCACAGTGGCTGGTGGCGGCCTGATGATCCCTGGGTGCTCTCGGGCAAGGACCCGATGCTCGCGGAGAGCACCCGCATCTGGGGTTACCAGACCAACTACGGAAGCTACGGCCAGTTCGCCCGTGCCCAGGCGCACCAGTGCCTGCCCAAGCCCGAGCGGCTCACCTGGGAAGAGGCGGGCTGCTTTCTCCTCTGCGCCTCGACGGCCTACCGGATGCTCATGGGCTGGCCGCCCCACACCGTCGAGGCCGGCGACGTCGTCCTCGTATGGGGCGCGGCGGGCGGGCTCGGCAGCATGGCGCTGGACATCACCCGCGCGCGGGGCGGGCGGGCAGTGGCCGTCGTCTCCGACGAGGCCAAGAAGAAGTTCTGTCTCGAGCACGGCGCCGCCGGCGCGATCAACCGCACGGAGTTCACGCACTGGGGCCCCATGCCCGACACGAAAGAGGCGAAGGCCTACGGCGACTGGGTGAAGGGGGCGCGCGCCTTCGGCAAGGCCATCTGGGACGCGCTCGGCGACAGGACGAGCCCGCGCATCGTCTTCGAGCATCCCGGAGAGACGACGCTGCCCACCTCGGGCTTCGTGTGCGCCACCGGCGGCATGATCGTCATCTGCGCCGGGACGACGGGTTACAACGTGACCATGGATCTCCGCTACCACTGGATGCGCCAGAAGCGCTTCCAGGGCAGCCACCTCTCCAACGACGCGCAGGCGGCGGCGGTGACGGCGCTCGTGGCGGAGGGCCGGGTGGATCCCAATCTGTCGAAGACCTACCCCTTCGACGACATCCCCGAGTGCCACCAGGCCATGCTGGAGAACCGGCACCCGTACGGCAACATGGCCGTCCTCGTCAACGCCACCCGACCCGGTCTCGGCCGCGGCTGATCCCGAAAGTTCAGTACCAGCGGGGATCGCCGGGAATGACTGCGACCGGCCGTCCCTCAACGAGCAGGATCCTTGGCCGGATCGTCAGGACGGGATGGCCGGCGAGCGATGCCACCAGCTCAGCCGCCGTGGCGCCGGCTCCTCCCGCTCCGATGATCTCCAGGTTCTTGATCGTCGGGAAGCGGAGTGAGATCTCCTGGCGGCGCAGCGCCTCGAGGGCCTCGGCCGGGCTCAGCCAGCGCAACGCCACGATCTCCCGCCCGTCCGCCGTCGCCTCCTGACCCGGAGGCGCCACGGCGGCGAAGAATCGCGTATCGAAGCGGATGGGGTTCTCCTCCGGGGTGACCCAGTGGGCGAAGTACGTCAGCCGGTCCGTGGCCAGCGTCAACTCCTCGGCGCGGAGCATGGAGAAGAAGGCCTGATTGGATGCCTGGCAAGCCTCGCGATGCGCCGCGAACCGCTCCCGGTTGTCCCGGGTGAACCGCACCAGCTCTCCATCCGGCGTGTAGGCCAGGAGAATCCCGACCTCCTCGAAGGCTTCCCGGATGGCCCCCACCCAGTAGCCGACTGCGTTCCGGAGCGCCGGCCCATCGCCTGGGAGCGCGTCGGAGAAACCCTCGTACGACGGGAGGGACGCTGTTCGAGCGCCGGCTTCGCGGGCGCAGTCCTGGCCGGGGGGGAGGTTCCGAAGGGGGGCGACCCCCTCCGAATGTGCGAGCCGGGCCGCCGCTTCCTCGGCCGTGAGCCCGCGGCAGAGACGCTCGACATCGGCGGCGCTATCCTCCGGCTCCACCTTGCCGCCCGCAAAGACGTGGTCGCCCGCCGCGAACTTGCTCTTGGCATGGCGCTGGATCAGCAGGGCTTCAACCCCGGCCGGCGCCCGATCGCGGAGCAGCACCAGCGTCGCGGCCGGGGACGGGGTCACGGGATGAGTCATGAGTGGCGAATGCCTGTCGGTCCGCGCTCATTGTCACACGGGGGGAGCGCCACGCCAAGACTCACAGCGTCCACACGCGCGCTCCCGCGCCAGCCATCGGTCCCAAAATAACCCTTGTTCTGGCCCCCGCAGCGGTGAGACACTGCGCCTGCGGAGCCGGCCTTGTGATTCGAGAGCGAGAACCAGACCTTCGAAGGCATCCCCGGGCACGGGTAACCTGGCCCGTGACCGTCGAAGCCGGTGACAAGAGCTTCGACCTCGAAACCATCAACCTGAGCCCCTTCGGCGCCAAGCTGAGGCTCGAAGACCCGCCGTTCGAACCCGGGACCCCGGCGCAGCTGCGCTTCCGGCCTCCCGGAGGACGTCCACTTGATGTCCTGGCCATTGTCTGGCGTGCCGATCCGGACGGGCCGGCCTTCTTCTTCATCGGCGTCGAGGGCGCCGAAGCGCACGACTTCACCTTCCCCACGGACGCAGCGGGATCAGATTCGCCACAGTGCTGATCGGGGACCCTCCGGGGAAACCCGGCGCCGCGCTCACCCCAACCCCATGTCGAGGAGGAGCCTGATGGGCGCAGAGGCGAAGATCAAACAGCTCGGCATCACCTTCCCACCGCCCGCAAAGCCCGCGGGTAACTACATCCCAGGTGTCCGGGTCGGCAACCTCCTCTTCCTCTCCGGTCACGGCCCGGTTCGCGAGGGCAGCCCTACGGCGCGTGGCAAGCTCGGCCGGGACCTCTCCACCGAGGAAGGCTACAAGGTCGCGCGCGAGGTCGGGATCAACCTGCTGGCCTCCGCTCGGAGGATCCTCGGCAGTCTGGACAAGGTGAAGCGGGTGGTCAAGGTCCTGGGCATGGTCAACTCCGCCGAAGGGTTCGGCGACCAGCCCAAGGTGATCAACGGCTTCTCGGACCTGATGGTGGAGGTCTTCGGCGAAAACGGGCGCCATGCCCGCTCAGCCGTGGGGATGGCGGCGCTGCCCATGGGTATCCCGGTGGAGATCGAGATGATCCTCGAGGTCGCGGCGGCCTCGCCCGCATCGGCGAGCAAGGCGGGACAGCCGCGCCGCCAGCGCAGCCCCGTGGCCAAGCGCAAGCCTAGACACTAGAGCACGCGCTCGAGATCGCGCTCACCCTCGGCGAGGGCTTCTCCGACCACCTCCTAGGACACTCGGAGGGGGGCTTCGCCCCCCTTCCGAAGCCTCCCCCCAGGAATCGGTTGCGCGGGCGAAGCCCGCGCTCGAAGCGGAACATCGAATGGTCGGGGATTGGTCATCGGCGTCATGCCCGTTACTCCGACAAGCTCCTAGCTGACATCGGAAGCACCGCGGGGCCCATCGCGAAGCCCGAAGTACATGAGGTGCGCGACGAGTATCTCGATTCCCACACCGCCGAAGACTATGAGGTGTGAGTATTGAGACTGCGGCTGGAGATAGGCGAAAAGAAGTCCGATACACACGCACACCGCCGACGCTCCGATGCTTCTCTTCAGGGTGACCCGTGGTGGCTGCCATGGGGGCCCTGCGAATCTCGCCAGCCCGAGCTTGCCGAAGAATACGGGCCGGGTGCGCATGAGGCGCTGGTAGTCGACGGTAACAATCCTGGCCCAAGCCCAACCGAACATCAGTATGGCCATCACGCTTCCGAGATCCTCTGGGAGCGCGCGAAACAAGAGGAGGCCTCCGGAGCATCCCATGAGGCGCAGGGCCGGGACGGCGCTCACTTTGTAAGCCAGGAATGCCGCGGCGGTTGCGGCGCCAAGGAAGACGTTGAGAACGTCCAGCCGCGTCACTCCGCGCTCCGCGTCAAGCCTGGGAGGCCGCCGGCTGCAGCAGATCCGGCAACTGCGCCAGGGCCTGCTCGATACGCGGCCCATACCACGAGAGGAGCTTGCCGTCCACGAGGTGAACCCGGCCGTCTCTCATCGCCGGGATCTCAGGGTGGGTGGAGAAGTCGGCGATATGGGCGCGGCGGAAGCGGTAGGGCTCGTCGGGAAGCAGGATGACTTCCGGCCGTGCCAGGGCCACGTCGGCCAGCGTAACCTCGGGGTAGCGCTTCGGGAGTCCCGCGAAGACATTCTCCCCCCCGCAGGTGGCCAGCATGTCGTGCATGTAGGTGTCGGCGTTGATGGTCATGTACGGCTTGCGCCAGATGGGGCAGAACACGCGCGCGCGCCGGCGACCCCGTTGACGCGCGCGTGTCTCGGCCAGGCACGCCTCCAGCGCCGCCGCGATCTCGACCCCGCGATCGGGGGCGTCCGTCACCTGCGCCAGTGTCCGCACGAGCTCGATGCCCTCGGCCACGGTCCGCGGATAGGTCACGTAGACGGGGATGCCCCAGCCGCGCAGCGTCTCGATATGCTCCCGCACATTCTCCTCGACGTTGGCCAGGACCAGATCGGGCGCCAACTCGCGGATGAGATCCAGCTTGGGGTTCTTCTCGCCGCCGAT
>Ga0137403_10010628_pt1 | contig 10189 bp, 14 predicted proteins | sample CZOMad2_1_16fung_FD_122057 | JGI IMG/M metagenome (GOLD analysis project Ga0137403, IMG submission 122057) | Vadose zone soil fungal communities from Angelo Coast Range Reserve, California, USA - CZOMad2_1_16fungal (Hybrid Assembly) | ecosystem: Environmental > Terrestrial > Soil > Vadose zone... | reverse complement strand
GGTTATCGCCTTCGCCGTACTCCTGGTCATCACGCCCGCGGCTCCCATTCCTGAGCAGCCGCCCCCCAAACCGGCCGCGGAGCGGCGCAAGGCGGCGCTTCAGGCTGACGCCGAAGGGCAATACGTCCCGGGCTATCACTTTGTGGTAGGCCCTCTCCGCTTCACCGGATTCAGCCTGCGTCCGGAGGCTCTGGTCACCTTCGCCCAAACCGGCTCCGGGGCGGAGGAGGTGGCCGGCTGTCTCGAGGCGACCATCACCGCGGTCAGCATCCATCTCCGCTGCGAATCCCCTGAGGTGGGCGTCGTGACAATCGAGGGCAGGTTTCTGACTCGTGTGGCGACGACCCTACTGGATACTCCGGTCGTGTCCGCGGTCGTGACGGTTCATGCGCCGAGCGGAGAGGTGTACAGCGCGCGGGACTCGTTCGTGTGGCAGGCGGGCCGTTAGAGGGGGGAGAGGCCCGGTTTGCCGTCGTCACCCGATCTACGAGCGACGCTGCTTGCCGCGTGGAAGACGAACAACCGGGTCACGGTCCAGCTGATCCAGCGCCTGCCAGCCGCACTCTGGGACACCGCGGTTCCCGGAGCGCCACGGCGCACGATCCGGATGATCGCAGCTCATCTGCACAACGCGAGGTGCCGGTGGGTCAAGACGCTGGGGCGGGAACACGGCATTCCCGCGCCGACTCGCGTGGATCAGCGTCGTGTGGCGCGGCGGCAGCTCGTGGCTGCCCTGAAGCAGAGCAGTAACGGCATCGAAGCGCTGCTGAAGCTGGGCCTTGAGTCCGGGGGTCAAATCCCGCCGTCGAGGGGGTATGTATGGCGCAACCTGTCCCTCGACGTCGGCCACGTGCTGACCTATTTCGTCGCGCATGAGGCTCATCACCGCGGTCAGATCGTCATGGTCGCCCGCCAAACGGGCCACCGGTTGCCACTGGCGACCATGGGCGGGTTGTGGCAATGGAAGCCGGCCGGCGCGACCGTGCGGCGCCACGGGGGCCGGGTGCGGCCGCGGGCGAGACTCCCGCGTAACGTTTGAGCATGTTACTCGAGACTCCTCGCCTCAGGTTGCGGCCATGCGCCCCCGAGCATCTGCTCGCGCTCATCGACCAGCCGGAACACTTTGAGCGGGTAGTCGGCCTGCCCGTAGCCGACGGGTTACACGGATTCTATGTGTCGGATGACGTGTCACCCACCTGGCTCGCGGCGCTGCGCAGCTCGTCAGGGCCGGATCCGTGGCGTCATGGGTTTTTCGTAGTGCATCGCGCAGCCGCCTCCGTCATCGGCAGCGCCGGATTCAAGGGTCCGCCCGATTCCGCAGGCGTCGTCGAGGTCGCGTACGGCATCGTGCCCGGCTTTCAGGGGCAGGGCTATGCGACCGAGGCGGCCGCCGCGCTGGTGGCCTTTGCGTTCGCCAGTGGACAGGTCCGGCTGGTTCGCGCACACACGTTGCCCGAGGCGAACGCGTCCACCCGCGTCCTCCTGAAGTGCGGTTTCCGCCACCTCGGCACGGTGGTCGACCCTGAGGATGGACCAGTGTGGCGCTGGGAGCGAGCGCCGTAGCGCCTTGCGTCGCCAAGCGGGTCGCCGGCAGCTTAATTCAACGTCATGTCGAAACTCCGGGTCTCGAGCTTCGCGGTCTCAGTTGATGGCTTCGGTGCTGGTCCGAACCAGGACGAGCGGCAGTGCTGTCGGTTTCTTCGGTTCGCCGTGGCGGCCGAGCCCGACGGTGGGCCGATTTCCCTCGAGGTCACAGGCCCGCCGGGAACCGCACAGTTCCTCGAGCAGCTGGTGACCGGTGCCTGAGGCCACACACGTGGACATGTCAGGCCGCCCGTGGATCCGTGCGATGATTCTTGTTGCCGTGGCCTACGCGGTCATCGGCGTCGGTTTCGGTCTGCTCGCCAGCTCGGCTGACGCCCACCATGTGCGCCTGTGGAGGCTGGCCGCCTGGGTAGCCAGCGGCGTCGTGGCCGTGGCGCAGATTGGGTACGAGCACTTTCGACTGGGCAGCTCGCCCCGCTCAACAGCGTTGCATGCGGCTGGCGCGGTCGCGCTCGGCGCGTTCGGCCTGGCGCTGGCGGCGAACATTCATTGGCTGGTTGCTTCAGCACATGGCCAAGGCTCCCCGCTCATCGCCCTGGTCGCGTGGCCAGCCATCACCGCTGTTCCGGCGTTTCTCGCAGCACTGGTCCTTGCGGCCGTGCTGGCTCGCTTGTTGGGGGGTAACCGAGGTGATTCCGGTGGCCACTCAGGCTGACGTCCGCCGCATTGCGCTATCGTTGCCCGATACGGAGGAGGCGCCGAATCACTTTGCCTTCTCGGTTCGTAACAAGGGCAAGGTCAAGGGTTTCGTCTGGGTGTGGATGGAGCGCGTCGCGCCCAAGAAGCCTCGCGTGCCGCAGCCGAAGGTCATCGCGGTCAGGGTCGCGAGCCTCGCGGATAAGGACGTGCTGCTGGCCTTGGACGCGAAGAAGTTCTTCACCGAGCCGCACTACAACGGGTTTCCCGCCGTCCTGGTGCGTCTACCCGCCGTGACCGCCCGCGAGCTCAGGCCGATCATCACGGAGGCATGGCGCTGCCAGGCCCCGAAGCAGCGATGAAAGCCAAGAAGATCGTCATCGGAGTGCTGCTCACCATCATCGGTCTGCCCATGCTGTTGGTCCTGGTCGTTGTCGTCTCCGTCGCCGTTCTGGATCGGACCAACGGCAGCATCGTCTCCTCGGGCAAGCCGCGCTCGTACCTGCTCTATGTCCCCCAGAGCTACGACCGCGCCAAGCCGACGCCGCTCGTCATCAGCATGCACGGCGCCGCGGGATGGCCGGCCCAGCAAATGAACTTGAGCGGGTGGAACCGGCTGGCCGAGAGCCAAGGGTTCATCGTCGTCTACCCGTCGGGAAGCGATGTGCCGAAGATTTGGCACGTGGACCGAGGGGCTGGTCTCGTCCGGGATGTCGCATTCATCTCGGCGCTGATCGACACACTCGAGGCGGCCTACAACATCGACCCGACGCGGATCTATGCCAATGGGCTGTCCGCCGGCGGCGGCATGGCGTTTGTGCTGTCCTGCACGCTGTCGGACCGGATCGCGGCGGTCGGGCTGGTCGCGGCGGCTCAACCCATGGACTGGGGCTGGTGTACAGACCAGCGACCGGTTCCGGTGATTGCGTTTCACGGGGCCGCCGATCCAATTGTACCGTACCAGGGAGGGCCATTGGGCGATCCCTTCAACCCCGTGACCGTGATGTTCCCTGCCGTTCGGGATTGGGTGGCGGGTTGGGCTCGACGAAACCGGTGCGGAACGAAACCCGTCGAATCAGGGGTCGCTCCGGACGTCACTCGTATCGAATACACCCGCTGTGCTGGAGACGCGACGGTGGTGCTCTATACCATTCAGGGAGGGGGCCACTCTTGGCCTGGCGGCAGGCCGTTGCCGCAATGGTGGGTCGGACCCACCAGCCGCAGCATCGACGCCACGAGTCAGATGTGGACGTTCTTTCGTGAGCACCACCTCCTGAGGAATAGCGAAAGCCATGGACCTTACCCCACTCATACCAATAGTGGCGATCGTCGCTATCGCGGCGGTCAAGATCGCGCGGATGCGCGCCACTCGGCCGGACGCACCGTCGGCCGATGTCACCGCGCAGCTCGAGGCACTGGAGCATGTCGTGCAGGGCCTGCAACGGGAGCTGGCGGAAACACAGGAACGGCTCGATTTCGCGGAACGTCTCCTGAGCAAGGCGCGGGAAGAGCGATGATCACTGTTCGACCCGCGACGCCGAGCGACGTGGCCGCCTGGCTCGAGCTGCGTCACGCCCTCTGGCCTGACGGCTCCAAAGCCGAGCACCGTGAAGCGATCGACCGGTTCGTCGCTGGCGAGGCGCAGGAGCCGCTTGCTGTCCTTTTAGCCGAGGACGGGGCAGGGCGTCCGGTCGGCCTTGCCGAGCTCTCGATTCGCCCGTACGCCGAGGGATGTGAGGGGGATCGCGTGGCGTATCTCGAGGGATGGTTCGTTGTACCTGAAGCGCGTGGCCGCGGTGTCGGCCGGGCGCTCATCGCGGCGGCGGAGGGGTGGGGCCGCTCGCAGGGGTGTCGAGAGTTTGCCTCGGACGCAGAGCCGGACAACGACGTCAGCGCCGCCGCCCACCACGCGGTGGGGTTTGTGGAGGTTGGTCTCGTGCGGTGCTTCCGGAAGGACCTCTGACAGGTATGGCCTTCAAACCCACGACCTGGTACCCGATCGCCGTCGTGCTGAGCGTCGTCAACTTGGCCGGCGCCGGCTTCGCGTTGGGGCAAGCGCAGCCGGAGCATGCCGCGATTCACGTGGCGCTCGCGGTGGCGTTCGGGCTGTGGGCGCGGCGCCTGCGGCCCCGTCCCGGTGGGACGGAGCTCCCCGGTGGGAGCGAACTCCAGGATCGGTTTGACGCGCTGGAAGGCGAAATGAGCAAGCTGCGACAGGAGCTGTCCGAGACGCAGGAGCGCCTCGACTTCGTCGAACGGCTGCTGGCGCAGGGACGGGATGCCCGCCGCGTGGGCCCGCCGCAATAGGGTCATGCAGCTTATCCGGGACCTCGAGCAGGGTGTCACCAAGGACCTCGAACCCGAGCTCCCGGTGGTCATTCACTACTGATGAGCACGTCCCGGCAAGTTCTTGACGCCATCGGCAACACGCCGCTCGTGGAGCTCCGTCGCGTGGTGCCAGCGGGGTCCGCCCGCATCATCGCGAAGCTCGAGTCTGCCAACCCCACCGGGAGCATGAAGGACCGTGTGGCCCGGGCCATGGTCGAGCGCGCCGCCGCCGACGGCAGGCTGCCACCGGGCGGGACCGTGGTCGAGTACACGGCGGGAACGACCGGGATCTCCCTCGCCCTGATGTGCGCCGCCCGTGGCTACAAGGCACACTTCGTGTTCTCCGATGCGTTCAGCGATGAGAAACGGCGCACGATGCGGGCGTACGGTGCGCAGCTCACCGACGTCGTGAGCGACAAGAAGCGAATCACCGAGCAGCTGATCAAGGGCATGATCGCGATGGCGACCGAGATCAGTCGTCGGCCAGGCCACTGGTACTGCGATCAGCTGAACAATCGAGACGGGGAGGCCGGCTACCACGCTCTGGGGGAGGAGATGTGGGAACAAGCCGGGGGACAGGTGGACGCCTTCGTGCAATGCGTGGGGACGGCCCATTCGATCCACGGCGCGGCGCACACGCTGCGCCGTCACAATCCCCGGTTACACGTCGCGGGAGTGGAGCCAGCCGAATCGGCGGTCCTCTCGGGGAAGCCGTCGGGCTCGCACCAGATCGAGGGCATCGGGATCGGGTTCATCCCGCCGCTCTGGAGGCGAGACGAAGTGAACGAGGTCTTCATGGTAGCCTCCGACGAGGCGAAGGCGATGGCCCGGCGCCTCGCGCGCGAAGAAGCCATCTTCGCGGGTACCTCGAGTGGGGCCAACATTGTCGCGGCGCTGCAGGTGGCCAAGCGACTCGGCGCGGGTGCAATCGTGGGTACGATCATCATCGATTCCGGGTTGCGGTACGTCAGCACGGAGGTGTTCCGGACGTGAGCATGAACCGGCGCCAGTTCCTCGGTGTGAGTGCCGCCAGTGCGTTGGCAGGCCTGACCGGTAGCACGCGTTGGGCCAGCGCCAACGCCGCAGTCGACGTGCTGACGTTGGCGCAACCTGACCTCCTCTCCGTGATCGGACCGGAGGCGGTGCGTAACATCGGACTGCGGTACCGCGCGCTCGTGCCGACCGAGAACGAGGTGCACGCGCTGTACGCTGCCATTCTCGCAGCGCGACCGTCGCCCCCATCGATCGCCAGGCTGGTCGCGCAGGATTTCGCGGTCGGACGGACGATGGTGCTGCAGGGATGGGTGGTCTCGGTAACTGAGGCGCGCCAAAGCGCCCTCTTCTCCCTTCTCTCGGACTGACCCCCCCCGGCATCCCGCCATGCACATCGACGCTCGAACCCTTCCGAACGGCAGCGTGCTCGAAGCCGACCTGTGCATCGTGGGCGCCGGCGCGGCCGGCATCAGCATCGCGCTGGAATGGATCGGCTCGCGGCACAAGGTCCTGCTGCTCGAAGGCGGCGGTCTCGACTACGAGGCGGCGATGCAGGACCTCTACCGCGGTGAGAGCGTCGGTCTGCCGTACTATCCGCTCCAGGCCGCGCGCCTGCATTACTTCGGCGGCACCACCGGACATTGGGCGGGGTTCTGCTCAACCTTGGATCCGATCGACTTCGAAGAGCGGGCATGGGTTCCTCACAGCGGATGGCCGATTCGTCGGGAAGACCTGGACCCGTTCTATGCGCGCGCGCAGCCTCTCCTCGAGCTGGGACCGTACGAGTACGGGGCGGACGATTGGCAACGGCGCGATCCCACCCTGGTCCCGCTGCCGCTGGATCCGCGCGTGATGTGGACGAAAATGTGGCAGTTCAGCCCTCCCACGCGATTCGGTGCGCGCTATCGCGCCGCGGTGATCGGTGCGCCCAATGTGCACCTGTACACCCACGCCAACGTGTGCGAGCTGGAGGCGAATGAGTCGGTGCGCAGCATCGAGGGACTGCGGGTACGCACGCTCGACGGCAAGGAGCATCGCGCGCGGGCACGGTATTACGTGTTGGCCTGCTGCAGCATCCAGAACGCGCGTCTGCTATTGGCGTCGAACCGGCGCACGCCGACCGGGCTCGGGAACGCATACGACCTGGTCGGACGGTTCTTCATGGAGCACATCGAAATGCCAGGTGGCCATCTCGCTCTTGCGCCTTCCCGTGCTATGAACACGAAGATGTACGCGATGGAGTTCGGACAGACGAAGGCGCGCGGTGAGCTGGCGCTGAGCGCGGCGGTACAACGCGAGCGGCGCATCCTCAACGGCACGGTTTCCCTGGAGCCAGGCGCCCCCGACGAGGTAGCCAAGAGCACCTTTGAGTGGGCCACGCCCGAGCTGCTGGCTGCCTTTCGGGAGTGGGAGGCGCACGGGAGGACGGGCCCACCGCCGGCCGGCCTCCCGGCGCCGCCGCCCCCCGGCTCGCCGCTCTTTTTTCACTTAGTGACCCGGCAGGAGCAGGCGCCAAACCCGGACTCGCGAGTCCTGCTCAGCACCGAACGCGATGCGTTGGACATGCCGCGCGCGAAGCTCGACTGGCGGCTGACGGCGCTCGAGCGACGGTCCTTCCGCGTGCGCTACGAGGTGATGGGGCGGGAGCTTGGCCGGAGCGGGGCCGGTCGGGTCCAGCTGCTTGACTGGGTGACCCGGGACGAGGACACCTGGCCCGGCATGCTGAGCGGCGGCTGGCATCATATGGGAACGACACGGATGCACGAGAATCCCCGCTTGGGCGTGGTGGATGCCAACTGCCGGGTTCACGGGCTCGGCAACCTGTACGTGGCCGGTGCGTCGGTGTACCCGACGGGTGGCGCCGCCAATCCGACTTTGACCCTGGTCGCCCTGAGCCTCCGTTTGTCCGACTATCTGAAGAGGACACTGGGCTGACTGACCTTGCGCGCGGCGCCGTCCGCCTGTCGGTGGAGGATCCCGACAGTACGGCCGCCCGGTACTGCCTCGAACGCTACTTCGCGGAGCTCGCGGTCCGGTTCGAAACCGGCTACGATCCGGCGCGCGGCATATCGGCCGCGCCGGCGGAGCTCACGCCGCCGCAGGGCTACTTCGTGCTGGCCACCCTGAACGAGGAGCCCGTCGGGTGCGGCGCCCTGAAGTGTCACGCGGCGTATGGCGAGATCAAGCGGATGTGGGTCGCGACCTCCGCTCGTAGTCTCGGCCTCGGGACCCGGATACTCCTGCGCCTCGAAGACCTCGCGCGGGAGCGCGGGCTGCCGCTGCTCCGACTCGAGACCAACAAGGCCCTGACCGAAGCGCAATCCCTGTACCGGCGCAACGGGTACCGTGAAGTACCGCCGTTCAACGACGAGCCCTACGCGCATCACTGGTTCGAAAAGACGCTATAATCAGCGCTCTCGGTCAGAGGCTCCCGTGAAACCCATCACGATCGTGCGACTCGGCGGCCTTGCCCTCGTTTTCGGGGCCGTCGCGTTCCTGGCGGTCTTCTCGTTCCTCGCTGCCCGCTTCGACTATCCGGCCATTTTGGACGGCCCGGCGAACACTGTCCTTCCCCGTCTGCTCGCGACGGGCACTCCGGGTCGTACCGCGTGGGCGCTGTACGCGTTCCTGCCGCTCATCTGGTTTCCAGCCGGCGTCGGAACGTATTGCGCGTTGCGGCGCTTCTCTCCGGGGGCCATGCTCCTCGCCCTGCAGTGCGCCGCACTGGCCGCGATCAGCATGATGCTCGGGCTCATGCGCTGGCCCAGCGTGCACTGGCACTTGGCGCAGCTGCACCTGGCCGCAGCGGCGGAACAACAACAGGTCATCGCAGCCGTGTTCGACGGCTTGAACACCTACCTGGGCAACTACATTGGTGAGTTCCTGGGCGAGTTGAGCTTTAGCATGTTCTTCCTCCTGTCCAGCTGGACCTTATTGCGTTCCCGTACGACGCCGGCCTGGGTTGCGGTCTGCGGACTCGCCGTCGCCGCCGGCGGGTTCGTCGGCATGTTCCGCAACATCACCGGCGTGGTGGCCCCCGTCGCGGCCGTCAACAACTACCTGCTGCCGCTCTGGATGATCGGTTTCGGCGTAGTGTTGCTCCGCCACCGTCTGCCGGACGTGCAGGCCGCGAGCGCCTGACGGGCGCCGACCACGTCATGCTCTCGGGTCCCGAAGCACTCGCGCGGTTGCGAGAAGGCAACCGTCGGTTTGTCGCAGGCGTGGATGACCCCAATGCCGCGCTGCGGCAGACCCATCGGCTCGCGCTGGCCCAGGGGCAGGGGCGGGGGCAAGAGCCGTTCGCCATCGTCTTGGGCTGCTCCGATTCTCGCGTTCCCGCCGAGCTCGTGTTCGGGCAGGGGTTTGGAGATCTGTTTGTGATCCGCGTCGCCGGGAACATCGTGGCGCCGTCTCAGGTCGGGAGTGTGGAGTTCGCCGCCGGACGCTTCGGAACGAGGCTGGCGGTCGTGCTCGGGCACACGCAGTGCGGGGCGATTGCGGCCACGTTGGAGGAGCTGCGCCAGCCGACGCCCCATCAGTCGCCCAACCTCCGCTCTATCGTCGACCGGATCCGGCCTTCCGTCGAGCCCTTGCTGGCCACGCCCCTGGCGCAGGACGCCGATGCTCTTGTCGCGCACGCCGTCCGCGCCAACATCCGGGCCGCGGCCGATCATCTGCGGCACGGCTCTGCCGTGCTGGAGCGTCTTGTTGCGGATGATGGGTTGCTGATCGTTGGCGCTGAGTACTGCCTGGAGACAGGCGTCGTAGACTTTTTCGACACACCGTGACTCATCCAGCAAGGCCACCCCATGTTGCGCTCGCCGATCACTTCGCAGACCCTGGCGCGTCTGAACGTCCTTTGCGCATTCGCCTGACGTCGGGCGAAGAGTTCGACTGCCATGCTCCGGTCTTCGACATCGAAGAGCTCGTGCTCGTCGTCACCACTTCCTCTCCTCTCGCCGCTCGGCGCGCTTGAGGGAGTCATACTCGGAGCGTTCGGTGGTGCCGTCGCATTTGTCACAGTGCCGTGGGTGCTCGCCACCGTCAGCCCGGTCGCATACTCTCGCCTGCTCGGCCGCCGGGGTTTCGCGCACTGGCGCACGGTCTTCTCTAGGGAGAGCCTCCTTGCGCCCGCAGTCAGTAGGCCCGCAGTTAGGCGGGAGAGGAGCGTTTCATGGGTGAGGCAAGGAACCGCGCAACAATCGGCGCCTTCGGGCGCATGTAATGCACCGGGTCCGTCAGCAGGACCTGCCATTCCAGGGCAGCTCTCATCACTTTGTCGGAGCCGATCACGGCGTGAATGTCTCCGTAGTTTTCGCTGGGTCGGGGACGCGCCGCCCATCGAACCGGATGTACATCTCAGCCCGTGATTCGTGCAAGAGAACCTCACCTAGATGACGTCAGCATCGCCGATGGTCCGCCGCTTCGGCCTGATTCATGCCACGGCGCTGAACATGACGAACATGATCGGGATCGGACCGTTCATCACGATCCCGCTCCTCATGTCCGCGCTGGGCGGTCCGCAAGCGATGCTCGGCTGGCTCGTCGCGCTGGTCATCGTCATGTGCGACGGCATGGTTTGGAGCGAGCTGGGGGCGGCGCTGCCGGGCTCCGGTGGCTCGTTCGG
>Ga0137403_10010627_pt1 | contig 10190 bp, 7 predicted proteins | sample CZOMad2_1_16fung_FD_122057 | JGI IMG/M metagenome (GOLD analysis project Ga0137403, IMG submission 122057) | Vadose zone soil fungal communities from Angelo Coast Range Reserve, California, USA - CZOMad2_1_16fungal (Hybrid Assembly) | ecosystem: Environmental > Terrestrial > Soil > Vadose zone... | reverse complement strand
GAGGTAGAGTACGCGCCGATTCCGATGGATCCTTTCCGCGAACCGCTAGGAGCTCAGTCGACTCCCAAGGTCGAACGCTCCTAGACCAAGGCGCCAGACTCTGAGCATCGTCTGCGCTAGTGGAGCGGGTAACACGGTTGAGGAAGTTAGGAGGTTCTCCCGGGGCTGTATCGTAGGGGACTGGCTAGTGGGAGAACGCGGACGTATGATGTGCATATGCTGAAGAGAGAACTTCCGGTTACGCATTGCACCGTTTGCGGTGGGGCGGGTTACAACAGCAGGGTGGTGGACCGTCGTTGCTGCAGAACGATCGACGGACAGCGCTGCGACGGTACTAACGCAAGCGCTCCCAATCGTGGTGATTGGGAAGAATGTTCCAACTGTGAAGCGACCGGATATTACCGCAATAAAGAATGCCCCCAGTGCCAAGGTGTCGGCTATCTTTTCGTGCGCCCGAAAGAAAAACAGGCTGTCGTTTAGACGACATTGCTCCTGCCAGTTTCCAAGTTATCTGTTCAAAAGTGAAGATGTATAAAGCCAGAAGGATTGGACGGCGAGCTGGGTGAAATACTAGACCAGTTTTTCGGCGGGGTTTAGTTTGCCGTATTCGCTGGTGAAGAAGAAGGGGACGTCGGCGTATCCGGCTCAGGTTTCAGAACTAGCAATTTGGCTACGCCACTCTGAGAACCACTGTCTTTGCGATCAAGTCATGGATAGCTCTTCGCTTTGGGTTGGTGAGCATTGTGATGACCTCAAGCAGAAACCACCCAAGGCTCGCAAACGTGAGGATTATTTCTGGCAAGCTATTTACCTGCTCAGTGCCAGTGACGTATTTGTGCGAGACAACGATGTAAATGAAATAGACAAGCGAGGAAGCATTGATAACGATGTAGCCCGCATCCCTAAGAAACGCTTGTCGCAATGAGGGGATTCGTTCTTCCGAAACATCCATCACTTTGACGTCCATCGCCCTCTTGCCCAGAGTCTGGCCGTAGCGAGCGTGCAACGCTACGCTATACAGCCAATAAACTGAGTAAGAAGCAATCGCCCAGGAAATCAGAATTATAGGTCCTCTCGCTGGAGATGAGAGGTAGTTGTCAAAGAGGCCCATGGGAAGAAAAACAAGCCCGTCAATGAAACCGGCCCAGAATCTTGGCCCGAATGTCTTGTATTTGTCCATGGCTAGGGATGCTAGGCGAGCTTTTCGGCGGGGTTTAGTTTGCCGTATTCGCTGGTGAAGAAGAGGGGGACGTCGGCGTATTTGTTTTTGTCGCGGTAGTAGACTTCGCAGCTGTCGAAGGGTTTGGAGTAGATGTGAATGCTGACGGCGCGCTGATTGAATTCGGCGAGGTTCATGACTTCGTGAACGGGTTCCATGGGATTGACGAAGGTTGGGTGCGAGGCATCGAGTTGGTAGATGTCGGTGGGAGTGATTGTGCAATCCCCGGTTGCGGGATCGAGTTTTTCGACGCGGTAGTTGCGGACGTCTAGGCGGCCGATGGGAGCGGACATCCAGCAGTTCTGATCGCGGTGGTTGTGAATGCGGCTGTGCTGGCCGCTTTCCCAGCAGAGAGTCATGCACTCGAAGAGATCGTTTTTGAAAAGCAGATTGCGGGTGTAGCTGCCCTTGGAATAAAAAATGTAGGGTTCGAGACTTGCGGGCTGGACGGGATGGTGGATGACGTAGTCCTGGACTGTTTTGAGAGTGAAATCCTTTTCGGGGATAGCGGCGAGGCCGGTGACCCAGTCGGCGATGGCGATCTGCGCAGTGATGATATTTTGGGGCATCGTGAAGCTCCTGCTCGCACGTGGGCGAGCCGATTCTATAAGCGATTAAAGGATGGCGGCAACCGGGCTGCAGCCGATTGTAGCGCGATTCTCATTGCCGGGAGAAATGCCGGAGTTTATTCAGCTCTGTTGAAATCCTTGGCAGAACGTAGCCTACAGGCGAAAAGCAGATCCCTCACCTCGCAAAAAGCGCGAGGATTCGGGATGACAGCGGCAAGGAAACACAGGGGGCCGACAGAACCAGTTTATTCGTTATCTTTTGAACGCCTGTTGGGTGTCGAGGTGGAGTGCTGATCCACGACGCCATCGGTGGCCGCCATACAGGTGTGGAGGAATGCTTTAATTCTTTTGTGGAACTGCTGGGCCGCCTCGTCCGCGGAACGTGCGACTTCTGCCTCCAGCGCCTGCCGGCGGGCATCACAGTTGGTTCGACTCTCGGATTCGAGCGAAGAGAGAGCTGATTCCACGCGTTCCTTGGTCTCCGCGAGCGCTTTGTCCACGTGGAGTTCCGTGTCGCGCCGAAATTCCTCCAGCCGGGAATCGAACGCATTTTGCACGGACGTGTGCACTTCCGCCGAGTGCGCATTCAGCTTCGAGAGCGCTGCTTGTGTCGCCCCCTGCAGATTCTCCAGCAGCCGTTCGTAGCGGTCGTCCGCAATTTCGTTCGCCGCACTTTCAAATTCCGATGTCGCCTTGGCGATCGTTTCCTTCAGTTTGCCCGGAATCGACGGCGCAACCTCTTGCATCAACTTGTCGACATAATCTTGCGCCTTCGCCAACTCGCGTTGCAATTCGTCCGCCTGCTTTTCCAGACGTTGAGCGGTCTCCTCCGCCCGGCTGCGATACTTCTGCAAGTCCGTGCTCCATTGCGAGGCCAGTTCTTTGGCTGATTCCGTCTTCAACGAAAGTTTCATTGCTTCCAGTTGCTTCGGCAGAAGCTCCTGCATCTCTCGCACGCTCGACCGGCGCGCATCCTCGAGCGAACTGAGCGCCTCCCGGATTACATCGGCGACCTGTTTCGCCGCGGCAGCGTGCACGGCCTTCTCCGCTTCCTGTTGAAGCTTCCCCTGCAGAGCGGCGATCAACTTTTCAGGCGTGACCACGGCGCGCGTTGGTTGGGAATCCGTCGATGACTTTGAGGCTGTGGGGGCCGGCGAAGGAGATGAGGAGCTGGTGACCTCGGATACCTTGGTTTCTGGCTTCATCGGGATCTCTCTTATTTTCTGTGTTGAAGATTCTTGCACGGGGGCAACCAGTTGCGTGAGTTGGGCCGTCGACGAACTTGTTTCAGGAGCGTTTAGCCAATCCGCCGGAGGCGCGGCAATCCCCCACACATTGGCGGGAGCTTCCAGTTCGACGCCAACCTGTTGGAGTTCGCGCAAACTCTCGGGTGGGTGAACCGACCGGACGATCGCTCTCACCGTCGCAGGCTTTTCCGTGGAACTGTTGAGTCCCACCATCTGCAGCGTGACCCAGGTTCCAACCCCGCAATCATGGCGAGAGGCATACCGGCAACCGTGCATATTGAGGGTCACGGAGACGGTGCGCTCCATGAACGGTTCGCCCGTTCGATTCTGACCTAAGACAATCAGGGGGACGGATTTCTCGATTCGCGTGCTGCGGCGCGACGATGTCGCAGCCAAATTTCCGGGAGCGCTGATCACTTGTGATTGGCTCACGTGACCTCCGTATCGACCAATTCCCGTAAGCCGTCCGGCTTCAACGTACTTGATTATTTTAGGCGTTCGCTTGGGGCCATTGCCCGCTTAAATTGTCAGCCAATTTCGCAAGGGTTAAGGGTAAAGATTTAACCCGTGAGGCGGGTCGCCAAGCCGGCCGAGAGACTAGGGAACGCGCGGTTTGGCGCCTGTCAGGATGAGAATTTCGGCGGGGAAACTGATGCCTTCCGGGGTGGAGAATTCGGCGAGAGAGGCGAGGGCTTCGCGTTTTACTTCGGACAACAGAGGGGGAGGGAGCTTGGCGATTTTTGTGCGGAGTTTATCGGAGATATCCAGGCGCAGCTGCAAGAAGTCTTCCACGGACAGGGGGGCCTGAATTGTGAAATGCAGGAGGCGTTCGCGTGCGTCGGCTACGCCGGCCTGGTGAAGGAGCTTCAGGAGCTTGCCGGGGTTGGCGAAACGGAAAGCGTCGGGAGCATCAGGAGCAAGGGGCGGGGATTCGATGTGGCGGTCGATTACACGCGAGAGGGAATGGTGAAAGGGATTTCGTTCGGCGGAATGCCAGACGGCCAGAGCTAGTTTGCCGCCGGGCTTGAGGACACGCAGTATTTCCTGAATGGCATCGAGAGGAGAGGGAAAGAACATGATGCCGAAGCGGCTGACGGCCGCGTCGAAGGTGTTGTCTGGGAAGAGAAGGAGATCCGCAAAGGCGACTTCGAATTGCGCATTTGTTGCGCCGAGGCGCTCGGCTGCGCGGCGGGCGGCGGTGACCATTTCTGGAATCGGATCGATGCCGAAGACTTTGCCTTCGGGGCCGACGAGGGCGGAGAGAGTTAAAGCGGGTTCACCGGGGCCGGTGGCGAGATCGAGATCGAATTGGCGCGTAGTGATTTGGGCGGCTTCGGCGAGGGATTGTGTTACGGGCGCAAACATTTGGCGGATGATTTCGCGGTGCTTTTCCCAGAAGGGGGCGGAACCGGTCCAGCGGTTTATGACCTCTTGGTCGGGCTGCATCAAGAGAAGTATAGCGGCCCGGCATCTGCTTACTGTATTCGATTTTTGTGGAGGGATTGCAGTAAATGCAAAAGGGCGGCCGAGTGGCCGCCCTTTTCTGGTTGGGGCGAGACAATTGCTACTGATTGCCGCCTTGGTCGTTTCCGTCTTGATCGCCCTCGTGATGTCCGAAGTCGAATAGATCGAAGAGGTCGCCGAGGGCCGGGGAGTTCACCGGGACATACGGGTTATCTTCTTCGGCGACGGGGTTGGGGAAATTATCGCGGCTGCGATGAGTGAGCGGCTTCAGATCCCAATTCCTCTCGATGAACTTGAGGATGGAGACGTGGTCGGTGTAAGCGTGGCTGATGTGGCCGCCGCGGGTGAACGGGGAAACGGCGATCAGAGGGATGCGCGGGCCGTCGCCGAAGAAGTCCAGCGGTTGAATGTAGCCGGAGTCGTAAAGGCCGCCGCCTTCGTCCATGGTGATGAACAAAACGGTGGAATCGAAGAGCTCCTGATTGGCGGTGAGGTGGTCCATGATTTTCTTGACCATGCCCTCGAAGAGGTCTTCTTTGGAGGAGGCCGGGTGGCCGTCGAGGAGACCATCGGGTTTGACGAAGGAGACGGCGGGGAGACTGCCGTCGTCAACGGCGGCGAAGAAATCCGTGGTGTCTTTAATGTGGGCGGCGCGTTGCGCGGTGTTGCCCATGATGGCGTCGGAGTAGGACTCAAAGTTGCAGATGTTGCAGTAGGCTGCGCCGATCAGCACGGTGGGATCGGAGGTGCTGCCGCCAGCTTCTTTGATCTTGGTGAGCGCGACGGCGGCGTTGTAGGCGCCTCCGTAATAGGCCCAGGATATGCCCTTGTCGTTGAGGGATTCACCAATGGTGCGGACGTTGGAAGGCGGGACGGAGCCGCCGCCGGCGATTCCCTTGGTGTCGACGGTGCCGTCCGGCAAAAAGCCCGGGCTGTCGTTATTGATCATGTAGAAGCGGCCGGCATCGCAGTTGGGCTTCGGACTGTAGGGCAGGGACTTGAGGTAATCGCGAATGGGCTTGATGCCGGGTTGGGTGGGATCGCCGCATTCGGTGAAGTTGCCGTCGAAATTGATGTCCACGGTGTACTGGTTGTCCGAGCCCGGCAATGGATTGGGATTGGCGATGTGAGAGGGCGGGGTGGTTGGAATTCCCTGGCCGTTGCTCCAGAAGATGGCGTCGCCGGTGCCCAGCATGACGTGGTTGGCGCCGGTGCCACCCATGAAGGATTGATGGAAATTGTCGCTCATGGAGTATTGGTCGGCGAGGCTTTTCAGAACTGGAACATCGCCATTCTGCATGTTGTAAAAGGACATGGAATTTCCGCCACCGTTGTCGTCGACCTGGTTGGCCACGGGAAAACTGTTGGGATCGATTTCGCTGGTGTAGGTGGTGATGACAAACGGATAGAGATCGTTGAGGCAGCCGGAAGGATTCTGGCGCGTGGCGTTGCGGATGTTGCAATCGGATTGCTGCCACATCTCAAAGAGGCGATGGGTAGAGTCTCCGGTATAAGAATCGTAGGGGAGGTTCGGGCCGGCCAGTGGGAACGGTCCGTTGGGAAGGTTGTCGAAATTATTTACCCGCGTATCGAAATCGGGGAGTTCGGCAGATTGCGCGGCTCCGGAAGCGCCGGTGGTCAGCAGGTTGAGATCGGCAGATTCCAGGGAAGGCTCGATGGCGGCCAGAAACGTAGTCGGCGTGCCCGTGGGAAATGGAGGCGGCTCACCGGTGGCGGGGCTGGGAGAAAAGTTCAGGGTTGGTTCGGGGAGCGTGTCGTAGGGAGCCTTCTCGTCGCCACCCAGGCTGATGTAGAAAGAAGATTTGAATGGCGGAATGGCCTGGAATTGCTGGGCCTTATTGAAATGACGGCCGGGAGTGCCATCCGCGTTGATGATTCCTTCGGAAAGCAAATTCTTGACGGATTCGCCGCGCTTGGGGACGTAGGTGGCGAAGAGGTGATCAAAGGTGCGGTTCTCGCCGATCAGGACGATGACGTGCTTGATGGGGGTGCGGGTGTGAGATTTTTCCTGGGCCTGAAGGGATGTTGCCAGAGGACCACCCAGACTGAATTGGAAAACGGTCAACGCGATGAATCCAACGCGAAGTCCGTGCAAAGTTTTTGCGACTATTTGTTTTACTGACATGCATTCTCCTTTTTTTGAACAAACGTTGTAACCGCGGGAGTGGGAAGAGAGAGAGTGAACCGGTGAGATGACGGCGAGATTGCGCTTTTGTAAGAGGAGAGTGAATAGAATGGCACGTAGATCCCAGGCATAATTTTGGAAGGAAGAGGAAAGGGCCGATTGCCAGGCGGAGGCTGATGAAGTGGAAGGTGAGGAAAACTAGAGTTTGGAGTTTGTGTTCCTACACGCGCGCTCGTCGACGGGGCCTGGCGGAGAAAAACTGCCTCCAATAGTGGCGCGGAGCATCAGATTGCAGAATCCGGCGAGGCCGTAGAGTGCGCCAATGAGGTTGGCGCGGATCGATTCCGCGGATGGAATGGCCGGACAATCCAACAGGAGTCGCTTCCAGCGATTGCTTTCGGACGAGCTGAGATCGAGCTACGAGAGTAGCGACTCGGCAAACGCAATCCAGACTCTCGTTTGCGTGAGGTAGAGCGCCGCGTGAAATGCGCCAACGAACAGCAAAGCGCCCCAGGCAAAAGCTGGATGCAGGCGACGGTGCCAAATCGTGTCGACTCCGACACAGATCAATATGAACATGTCCAGTCCCACCATAATGAGCATGTTGGTCATAAAGCTGACAGGGAGCCGCGCGAGCGCGTCCGGTAGCATGCAAGCGATTGTTAACAGCATCAGCCGCTTATGATAGTCGGGGCGATGGCGCTGCCAGATCGCAATCGCGACAAAACCAGCAAAAAACAGCATCTGAAGTAAATCCAGGCTTGTGATGATGACCTGACCCGCAGCGAACTCCGTGTGACCGCGTACTTCGCGGGCGGCGGCGTGCAGCGTCGTAATTGATCCGAAAAGCACAACCAGCGCGGCCCAAACGGCACCAAAAACACCGAGCCGCCGATGCCACTGGACACGATGAGCGGCAATCAGACTGGTTTGAGCAACGAGCAAGACGACCCACCCAGTCATCACTGTGCCGTGAATGTGCAGCAGCAGCGACAGGGGAGGCGTAGCGAAGAACGATTTTAGGTAGAAGGTACGCGCGAATGTCCAGAAAACCAGCGCAAGGAAGATGAGGCTGGCACACAGATACAGGCGGCGGTCAAAGCGACGTTCCGATGTAACGGTGACGTTCATCAATGATTCCCCAGTCTATGCTGCGCGGTCTGGAGCGAGTTCGGTTTTTTCTCTCAAAGCCGGAGTTTTATTCTTTCAGGGAGACCGGGTCGGACTGATTTTTCGGCGAAAGTTTATTCAGTAAGCTAACAAGTTCTCGTCCGGAGGCGGGGACGCCTACCTTGCCTTCACGGACAATCTGTTTGGCGCTGAGGTCGCGGCCGTAGAGTTTCTTGTTGGCGCTGCCGTCGGAGCGGAGCGTCGAGCCTTCGAGCGAAATGCCGGCAAACAATCCACGCGAGCGGGAATAGGTGAGGACTTCGGCCTTCATTACGATGTCCGTGTCGGCGGCGGCGGTGCGTCCCTTGGGACCGGCAGCGGCCGAGGCATCGGCACCTAGCTTCACTTTACTGCCTAAGATGGAGTTGGCGCCTTTGGGATTCATGACCAAGAGGACAAAGTCCGTGGCTTCACCGCCCAACTGAAAGCCGATGTTTGCGCCTTCGAGGGCGAAGAGCGCGGGTGCGCTCCAATGTCCGGTGAAATGCTGGCCGGTTCGGCAGGTGATGGCGCCGCGGCCGAAGTCGCCGCCGACTCCGAAGGCTAACTTCAGGACGGACGGAATTACGATCACACACTCCGCCTTGTTGAGGAGGTCCTTGGGAATTCCATCGGGGATATCCATGATCTCCTTGAAGACCTGGCCGGAGGCTTCGAGGCGCTTCTGTTCACGGCTCTGTTCGTGGGATTTTTCCGCGGCGAAGGCGGGACACGCGAGCACCATCGTGAAGATGACAGCAGATGCTTTGTTCATGGGAGTGCCTCCTGAGAATGAAAGAGGCGCTTGGGGTGATCACAAGCGCCTCGTCTACAGCTTCAACGTAAACCGTACCTCACTGGATCACCTCCTTCTCGGCAAAAGCGCCGATGTCGACAAGAGTGTCGAGTGGGCACAGTATAGCGCGGGATCGGGAGGGTGGTGCTGCAAAAAGCGCCCGCTCCGCAAAACCATCCGCAGTCCAAAAAACGGACCTCGGAAGGCGGCCGCTACAAAGGCTGGAGGGCACGATTTATCGTGCCCCTACAGGTTACGGTTGATGGGGTGATGGGGAGGGGTGGAGGGTGCCGCGGCGGAGGGCGCGTTCTTTCATCAGGGCGAAGAAGACGGGGACTAGGATCAGGACGTGGATGGTGGAGGTGACCATGCCGCCGACGATGGGGGCGGCGATGGGCTTCATGACGTCGGAGCCGATGCCGGTTTCCCAGAGGATGGGAAGGAGGCTGGCGAGAACAGCGGTGACGGTCATTAGTTTTGGACGGAGGCGTTGGACGGCGCCTTCGATGGCGGCGGCTTCGATGTCTTCGTGCTTGAGGGGGACGCCAGAGGCGAGGCGCTTGTCGAGCGATTCGTGGAGATAGACGACCATGACGACGCCGGTTTCGACGGCGATGCCGAAGAGAGCGATGTAGCCGACCCAGACGGCGACACTGAAATTATAGCCGAGCCAGTACTGAAGGATGAGGCCGCCGGTCATCGCGTAGAAGGTGGGGAAGATGAGGACAGCGGCTTCGGTGGCGGAATGAAAAACCATGTAGAGAAGCAGGAAGATTACGAAGAAGACGATGGGGACGATGATCTTGAGGCGCGATTTGGCGCGGAGTTCGAATTCGTATTCGCCGGACCATTTGTAGGTGTAGCCGGGAGGGAGTTTTAGTTTTTCGCGGAGGAGGCGGTCGGCTTTGTCCACGAAGCCGCCGTAGTCCTTGGTGGAGAGGTCGAGGTAGACGTAGCCGGTGAGAAGGCCGTCTTCATCGCGGATCATGGCGGGGCCGCGGCTGAAATAAACTTTGGCTACTTCGGAGATGGGAATTTGCGCGCCGGCAGGGGTGGCGATTACGACGCGCTTGAGGGCTTCGATGTCGTCACGAAAGTCGCGGCTGTAGCGGACATTGACGGGATAGCGCTGGCGGCCCTCGACATTTTCGGCAATGTTTTCCCCGCCGATGCCGGAGGTGACGGCGCGGTGGACGTCGCCGACGGTGAGGCCGTATCGGGCGGCTTCGAGGCGATTCACTTCGACATTGATATAGAAACCTTCGGCGACGCGTTCGGCGAAGACGGAACGCAGTTCGGGAATATTTCCCAGGATTTGCTGCAGTTGCGTGCCTGCCTGCTGGATTACTTCCACGTTGGGCCCTTGGATCTTCAGACCTACCGGTGTCTTGATGCCGGTGAGTTCCATGTCGAGGCGATTTTGCACGGGCATGGTCCACGTGTTGGTGAGGCCGGGGAACTGGAGCTTTTCGTCCATCTGGCGAATTAATTTTTCGTAGGTCATGCCGGGGCGCCACTGTTCGCGCGGCTTGAGCATGATGGTGGTGTCGTACATGTCGAGGGGAGCGTTGTCCGTGGCGCTGTCGGAGCGTCCGATGGT
>Ga0137403_10010150_pt1 | contig 10192 bp, 8 predicted proteins | sample CZOMad2_1_16fung_FD_122057 | JGI IMG/M metagenome (GOLD analysis project Ga0137403, IMG submission 122057) | Vadose zone soil fungal communities from Angelo Coast Range Reserve, California, USA - CZOMad2_1_16fungal (Hybrid Assembly) | ecosystem: Environmental > Terrestrial > Soil > Vadose zone... | reverse complement strand
GATGTCGATCCGGCAGGCGGCTGAATTGATTTCAAAGGTAGCTCGCACGGTTCATTACGCGCATGAGCACGGGATTCTGCATCGGGACATCAAGCCGGGGAATATTCTGCTCGATGCAAAAGGCGAACCATTGCTCACCGATTTCGGCCTTGCCCGATTAGTTGAAGCTGAGAGCACAGTCACGCGGACCAAGGAAGTGATGGGCACGCCCAGTTACATGGCCCCGGAGCAAGCTGTGGGGAACAACGCAGCTGTTGGCGGTGCGACAGATGTTTATGGACTCGGCGCGGTCCTATACCAACTGCTTACTGGCCATCCGCCTTTTGCCGGAGGAACAACCTACGAAACGATCAAGTTAGTGCTCGATACCGAACCGCGGCAACCGCGCTTGTTAAATCCGAAGATAGATCGTGATCTCTCAACAATCTGTTTGAAGTCTCTCGAGAAAGATCCAAAGCGACGTTACACATCCGCTCTCGCACTGGCGGAAGATCTGAAACACTGGCTAAAACACGAGCCAATCGTAGCTCGGCACGCTGGAATCTTCACTCGTGGAAAAAAATGGGTGCGACGGAACCCAACAAGTGCATTACTGGCGACGTCCCTGGTGGGACTGGCGGCAGCTGCTGGCTGGATCGTTTGGAAAAGTGAATTTATCCGTCATCCAGTAACAAACGGAGTCGCCGTTCTGCCGTTTGAAAACCTCAGCACCGATCCGGATAACGCCTACTTTGCTGAGGGCATTCAAGAGGAGATCCTGACGCGGCTGGCTGGCATTGCAGGTTTAAAAGTTATTTCGCGCACTTCCACTCAGCAATATCAGAGCAAACCCAGGAATCTCCGCGACATCGCGAAGCAGCTAGGCGTAGCAAACATTGTGGAGGGCAGCGTGCAGAAAGCCGCCGATCAGATGCGGGTGAATGTTCAGTTGGTTAACGCGCAAACCGATTCCCATCTCTGGGCAGACACCTATGATCGGAAGTTGACTGACATCTTTGGCGTTGAGAGCGAGATCGCCAAACGAATAGCGGAGTCCTTACAGGCGAAGCTCACCAGTCGCGAGGAGCAGGCGCTGGTCGTTAAACCAACAAACAATCCGCAGGCGTACGATGCGTATCTGCGTGGCGTGGCTTTTCAGGCACGCTTCTCCTCCTCGTTCAACCACCGCGATCTCGGAAAGAAGGCCGTCAGTTTTTTTGAGCGGGCGGTGCAGCTTGACCCCAATTTTGCGCTTGCTTGGGCGCGGCTTTCTCGCGCGGAGGCTATCCTTTACTTTGTCCGGTCCGACACTGCTGAAGCCGCTGAAGCGGCTCGTAGCGATGCCGCGAAACGTGCTTTGGAGAATGCGCAGAAACTGGAGGCGAACTCGCCTGAAACCCTGCTCGCCTTGGGATATTATCAATTCTGGGTCCTGCAAGATTACGGCTTTGCCAAGACTACGTTCAGTCGCGTGAGCAAACTGTTACCGAGCAGCAGCGAGGTGCCATATGCCCTCGCCCGAGTTACCGCATACGAGGGACACCTGGATCAAAGCGTTGCCTACTACGAGCAAGCCCTAGCTCTTGACCCACGGAATGTGGAGGTACTCAACGACACAGCATGGACACACGCCATGCTTCGACAACTGCCGGCTGCGCTAAAGCTCTACGATCGAGTGCTGGATATTACGCCAAACGATCCGAATATGATGGCGGCAAAGGCCGGCATCTATCAGGCTGAGGGTAACTTGGAAGAAGCCGCCAGGTCCCTACCAGAAATAAACTGGCCGTTCTTTCCTTGGCATACCTTTGTCACCAAGATGACTCAGTTGAGACTTGAACGAAATTACGGTGAGCTCATTCGACTGCTGCAAACCCGAGTGGCTCAATTCCACTTTGACCTTGAGATCGACAAGGCCACTGACGAGGTGGTGCTTGCTTTAACGCAGCATCTTGCTGGCGATACGGCTGGCGCAAACGTCAGCGCTGAACAGGCGCGCAATACATTCGAGGAAGTCTACAAAGATCGACCTGATAATCTCCTTCGTCTGGAAGGGTTGTCTAAAGCTCATGCTTTAATGGGGAAGAAGGAATTGGCCCTAAGGGAAGCAGAGCGCGCAGTTATGCTTGTGCCTCGTGCTAAAGATCCTCTGGGCGTACCTAGCCTAGAAGAGAATGTGGCGGTAATTCAAACGATCATCGGCGAGAATAACGGTGCGATTTCTACTCTCGCCCGGCTATTACAAACCCCCTATGACAGCCCGATGTACCCATTTGCCCTTACGCCGGCCCTTCTTAGGCTCGATCCGCTCTGGGACCCTTTGCGTGCCGATCCTGCTTTCCAAAGATTATGCGAGGAAAAGCAGCCGTGAACGACGAATCTAAAGAATGCCATGGACGGCCAATTTAGTTCTTGATGCCATCGACAGAGGCCGTGTTCTTCGTCTGCGATTCTAGCGTCCTGGCAATCTCAAAAACCTTTGTTCCCTTTTTGGCTCGCAACTGGGGGCGAGATTTTTCAAGATTCCTTAATGAAAACGACGACTTCATTCAAAAATTCGATCAATTGTTCGCTTTGGCGGAACAATTTACTTCCTATTACACTCGTGCTCGCCTGCATCGCCTTCTTGCAGGGAGCGCACGCAGTCAGTCCCCCGCCGGATGGAGATTATCCCGGCGGCAACACCGCGGAGGGACAGAACGCCCTTCTTAATCTCACGACCGGCCTATACAATACGGCGGTTGGTCTGTTTTCACTGGAGAGTAATATCACCGGTAATTTCAACACGGCGATTGGCGCCGGGACGCTTCTTAGTAATATCGTAGACGACAATACGGCCACTGGTGCCGGAGCTCTTTTAAGTAATACCACCGGGGAGAGCAACACGGCAAACGGCGTGTTCAGCCTTTTTGACAACACTACTGGTGGCTCCAACACAAGCACTGGGTTTGCTGCGCTTGGTAACAACACCACGGGCAGCTTTAACACAGCCAATGGTGTGAACGCTCTCCTTAACAATACAACTGCCAACAATAATACAGCTACCGGTTTCCAGGCGCTCCAAGGCAACACTACCGGAGCCAACAACACGGCTAGCGGCTTTAACGCGCTCGCTAGCAATACCACCGGTTTCGGTAATACGGCCATGGGTGTTCAAGCACTCCAGAGCAACACCACCGGTAACGCAAACATCGCCATCGGCACGAACGCGCTGGTGGGCAACACCACAGGCGGCTCCAATACAGCCATCGGTAATGGCGCGCTTTTTGACAACAGTACTGGCGACTCCAACACGGCTTTAGGCATTTCGGCTGGGTCAAACATTACTACGGCTTCTAACGTTATCTGTATCGGTATCGACGGTGCGAATGTAAACAACAGCTGCTTCATCGGGAATATCTACTCTAACGTGCAGCCCATTGTGGGGATGGATCCCGATTCGGTCACAATAACAAGCACAGGAAGACTTGGCCGCGGTAACGTATCGTCGCGTCGGTATAAACATGACATCAAACCGATCGCGGAAGCCAGCGAAGTACTCTACGCGCTTAAGCCGGTCAGCTTCCGTTTTAACAAGGAATATGATCCGACCCAGACACTTGCCTTCGGCCTGATCGCTGAAGAAGTGGCTGAAACGGCGCCCGATTTGGTGGGACGCAATCCCACCGGGCAGCCCGAGTCCGTCCGTTACGAGCAAATCAACGCCATGCTACTCAACGAGTTCCTCAAAGAACATCGCAAAGTGGAGGAACAAGGAGCGATCATAGCCAGACAGCAGAAGCAGATCGAAGCGCTCACCTCTGGCTTGGACAAGGTGAACGCCCAGCTCGCCACAGCGAGTCTGCCGCTCCGTACGGCCAGCGGACTTGAGGCGAGCAAGCCAGGAACGAGAACGGCCTCTGAATAACCAGTAAAGCGGTTTAGGCCTCAGGGGGTGAAGTTGTAGACGGATCCGTCGTCGTTTTCGCCTCCGTGCACAGTGGCGCCGTAAAAGTTTCCAAATGCGTCGACAACCATCCCATTGTAGGCGAACCCGCCATCGGGAGGACCCTCGAACGCATGAACAACAGTTTCCGTCCACTTGCCCCCGCCAACGGGAGCCAGCTTAAAAATCACGCCACGGCCCAAGCCACCTTCACTCGTAGTTCCATAAAGAGTGCCAGCCTTGTCAAAAACGAGATTGCTGATGGGGCTATTGCCGTCAGTTCCTTGCTGGAAGCTGTAAATTACTTCCTCCGTCCATTCGCCGACAGGTTGCGGCGACAACTTGTAAACAGCGCCAATACCATTAGCTCCGCCATAATAAGTCGTGCCGTAAATATTGCCTGAGTCATCAAAAAGTAACGCGCCGTACGGAAAACTGCCGTCCGGTTGGCCCTGGAAAGTGTAAATTGTTCTGAAATCCCACCCTCCAAGTGCCCTCGGGGTGAGCTCGAAAACAACTCCGCTTCCGTTACTCCCTCCGGTGGTGGCCGCGCCATAGAGGTGCCCGTCGTGCAAAATCATCCTTCCAGCAGAGCCGCTCGAGCCGTCCGCGCCGCCGGTAAACGCGTGAATGACCTTAAAGGTCGATGCCCCACTTGATAGCGGACCAATCTTGTAAATCGTGCCCAAGCCGTTCGTGCCGCCGGTAGGGGTCATTCCATAAATTCTCCCGGCACGATCCACTGTTACCCTTGAGCCTGGCCCAGAGCCATCATCTCCGCCGGTAAATGCATGGATGACTTTCTGAGTCCAAGTCCCTTTGATGTTAGTCAGTTTGTAAATAACACCGCATCCGCCTTCGCAGGAACCCGACCCGCCCGTAACCGCAGTGCCATACAGGTTATCGTCGCGGTCGAGTGTCACTCCTTTGTAAGGCTCACCTCCATCGGCGCCACCCGTGAAGCTGTAGAGCACCGTGTGCACCCAGCCATTAGGAGTGGGACTGAGCTGGAAAACTGTGCCACCGCCAAAATCGCCGCCGAGGACTGTGGTGCCATAAATGTTACCCGCGCTGTCCGTCTCCAAATCCGTGTCGGCGTATTCGCCTTCATCTTCTTCACAGCTAAAGATGACGTTCGTGGTTGTCGCCGTAGCCGCAGTCAGAGACATCGCGAGCACGAACAGTAAAGTGGCTGCCTTGTTGAGGGTATTCAGTGCGTTCATCGTTCTTCCTTTCCTTGTCCGCTTGGTTTTGATTTCTCGAATTGCGGGTCTGGACGAGACGAAGAACCGAGCGGGGAGGAAGTCCTCCGCCTGGGTTCAGATCCGCTTTCGCGGTGCTGAGTTTGGAAAAAATCCCCAAGTATGTCAAGCCCAATTTCCCACAGGCGCGTACACAACACAGTTCGGAGCAATAAGCTTGACATCCCACGCCTAACTCCAGCGTGATGCTCGGCCTGGGTTAGCGTTTCCTCGGTCTTAGTCCTCGGTAATTATGCCAAAGAGACCGTGTTCTTCGTCCGCGATTCCAGCGGTAAAAAAGACTCCCTCGGCCTGAGGGAGAAGATCCCATAAGCCGTCGAATTGGAGAGGCGTTCCGTCGGCGCGCATCAGGGTCTCAATGAAGGTGCCAGTGTTTGGGTCGTAGTTGTTAATGAGGCCGTCACCGAAATTGCCAACCCAAAGTTTGCCTTCCACGAGCGCAAGGCCCCATGGAGAATTGAGGTTGCCGTTTGAGACAAGGCGTCTCAGGAAATTACCGCTAGTATCAAACACATTGACAAAGCCGTTGCCGGGACCGGGGACGTCATCCTGCCTCGCGTGATCCTGAAGCGCATATGTCACAAAAATTTCGCCATTGAAATTCCGAATGCCGAACGGGCCGTAACCCGAAGGAAGACTTGCATCGACGAAGCCGCCAGGGTTAACCTGATGAAAACTTTCATCATAGGTTTCGACCTTGCCCGTGTGAAAGTCTGTTACATACAAGAAGTTGTGACCATTGGCCACCCCGAGGGTTGCGCCTTTGTAGATTGCGCTGTTACGGCCACGGTTCCTGCCGTTATCTACGGCGATAATGGCGTTTGTCGGATCCACGTTCGGATTCCAGCCCGAAATGGAACCGTCTTCGCTGACAAAGATAAACAGGGCAGGCGCCGACGTTTGGTTTTTTGTCACCTGGAAGAACTGAGTGCCATTGAACACGACTCCTGTAGGATTCCCTCCTTCTCGGTTTCGGGCGGCCGTCGGAATCGTTACGACCAGCGAACGCGCCGTGCCGTCTTGCCCGTAAAGGGTGGAAACACCGGTGCCATTGTCGCTGACCCAAATCGTGCCGTTTGGCGAGACTGCCATTCCCCACGGGTTAACAAGGTTTTCATCGATATGCTGCGCTACACCCGCGATGTCGGATTGGAAGTTTGTCCACGAATAAGTGTCCCCGGAAGCGTTCGGGGCCGCCGTTAGAATTGCCAGTGCGAATAAAGGCACGGCGATTTTCAAATAGAAAGATGTTGTTTTCATAGGTTTGAGGATTGTTTTGATGTAGGGGAATCGTAACGAGCGATGCCGATCGGGGCATCGGGATAGTAACACTGTTGTTACTTTTCGCAGCGAGGCGCCTGCCGTCTGGCGCAACCGCTCTTTTTGTCTTTCTTAAGAGCGTCCGATTCCTTCTTTATTGCCAGCAGCTCGGCTTTAAGCTCCTCGTATTCTTTTCTGGTAACAAATCCGTCTATGGGGGTCCTGGGCGTGGGTCGAGACGATTGTTAGTAAGGCCGCTTGAATAATCGCTGCCGCATAACAACGATAGCTCTTCACTATGGATTTACCTCCTGGCCAGTGATCGAAGATAGTTGATCACATTCCACCGGTCGGTGGGCGATAGTCGCGAGCCATAATTCGGCATTGGCTTTTTTCCGACGGTGATTTTCCAGAACAGCTCGCCGTCGGTTTGTTCTCGAATCAACGGATCGGAAAGTTTGGCCGGATGAATGCCCAGATCGGCTGCATCGGGTCCATCGCCGTTTCCCGTCTTTCCGTGACATGCCACACAACGCTTCACATAGATTTTTTGTCCCGCTGCGAGTGAGGATTCGCTCACAGCGACGGGATTTTTCTTTCGCGCTTCTGCTGCTGGTGCTGTCCACTTTTCGGTTGAGCCGGATTGTTCTCCACTCACTGTGATGAGCGCTGGGCCAAGGAAGAGCATGAGAATTCCCAGCAACTTCACAAAGAGGACTGATCGACAGCACCATTGCGAGTACGTGCGGCAAGCCTCGGACTGTGAACGGTAGTGAATTTTGCTCACGGCCCAACCAGGCTCCAGTCTGCGGGAAGATTGGGTCCGAACGGGGCGCTAACGAAAATGTTATTGTTCAGATACCAGATCGCTGTTTGGCGCGTGCCGGCATTGTAAATGAGATATAAAACCAGAAGCGAAGTGATAGTCACCGGTGCTGCCATAACGCGTGATAAAGAGCTTATCATTGCACCAATATCTCAGCGTGAAAGTTCTAACGATTGACCGCGGCACGCGATGCTGGAAAAGTAACGCGCTTGTTACATAAACCGCTTATCGGAGCGCGCGATCCTCTGAGTCGTCGAACGTTCTACCTCCCGACCCGTCAGTCTTCGAAGCGAAAGCGGAACTTATGAAGATTCGCGAATTGTGTAACCTACATGGCGCACCGTCTGAATGAGCGGGGGATCGCTGATTTTTCTTCTCAGGCGTCCGATGAAAACCTCTACCAACTTTGTGTCGTATTCGTGGGGGTGTTCCCATACTCGTTCACATAACTCAGTACGTGTGAACACGCGGCCCGGTTCCCGCATAAGCACCTTTAGCAGCATCAGCTCGCGCGCAGACAAATGAATGTGGCGCGCGCCGCGATGCACCTCATGGCTTGCCAGATCGAGTGTCAGGTCACCAACACGAAGCTTGAGTGTAGGTTCTTCCGGGTACCGTCGTCCCAGCGCATTTACGCGTGCTACCAGTTCCCCCATTGCGAATGGCTTTGGCAAGTAATCGTCTGCGCCGAGTTGTAGCCCGGTAACACGGTCCTTCACTTCGCCGCGAGCGGTCAGCATCAGCACCCGACTGACAAGATGTTGCGCACGCAGATGCCGCAGAACTTCAAAGCCATCCATTCCGGGGAGAATAATGTCCAGCACGATCAAATCGAACGGCGTCGCCTTTGTTTTATCCAGAGCTTTTTCACCGTCATGGACGACAATTGGGTCGTGCCCGGCTTCGGTGAGCGTCGATGCAATTCGCCGCGCTAATACAGTGTCATCTTCAACTACCAGGATATGCATAGATTCTTAAAGCTGAGTGGATGATTAGAAACGCACCGTAAATTGCGCAGCCAGCAGATGATTGTCATCACCAGGTGTCGTCGTCTCATGTTGGTAATCATACTGCAATTTCAACTGCGTGTGTGATGTGAAACGATAGGCTACAGCGATATCGATTCGGGCAAGGTCTGGACTCCAGCGAATGCTCCCGCTGGAAGGATCACTCACGTCGCCAAAGAGTTGCTGGTTCCAGCGAATAGCGCCGAACAGTTGCGGCGTAAACTTGTATTTCGCTTCGATGTAGTAAGCAAAGGTGTCTGCGTCTCCCACTCGGGGCACTTGAAAGCGCGCTTCATAAAACTCAACCCACACTTGTAGATGTCGCCAGGCAAAGCTGGCGTCCTGCCCGAGAACGAATTCCTTGTAATCGCCGATATCGCGCCCTGGCGGCAGTGTAGACTGAGCCTCGCGCCGAAAGTATGGACCCTCGCTCGCTGAGAAACCAAAATTCCACGCCTCGTTAGGCCGGAAACCGACGCGCGTGCTGAAAGTCGGAGGCTCAAATCCGCTCTCGGTAACCCTCCACGATTCCGGACGCGACGACAGCGACGCATTCTTCATTTCCACCGCGTAATCAAATCGATCCAGCCGGCCGGACAAAGAGATGCCACTCGCATAACTGGGTCCCCAGATCACTGGGTTGAACGCGTACTTTTCGTAGTAGTAGGGTCCGTAGATGAAATCGAACACGGAAACCGCGGCGGCTTTGTCCCGAATTGGCGTGACGTTTTCATAAACCAGCGGCGCGTTGATGAATGGATTCTCCCAGGAGAGATGCCGCGGAACCCAATTGCCGACGACCGTGGCGAACTTACCGATTTGCGCCGTGAAGCGACCATCATCCCAAGGCGTGGCACGCAGCGCGTATTCGTCGACCCGGACCTGAGCGCCGTTATCGCTCGGATCAAAGCCGCGATCGAGCCGCGACTGTGCAAAGAAGTAAATCTGCGATCCGATTTGGGCGTCGAGAAAAAGCGTGAGTCGCGGATTAAAGAGATTATCAACATCGCTAATGATGAGGCCTGGTGGCGGCTGTTCGAAATTGTAAAACTCCAAATCGAGAGTGCCGCTTAATCGTGCGCGCAGGTTATCTTGCAATGCTGAGATCGTAAGCGCGGTGTCGAGCCGGTCGAAAAAATCATCGATATCGAACGCGCACGCCGTGTAGGCAAAGACGCACAGGCTGAAGACGCGCAGCTTCATGTAACTGCATTAACACCGTCCGCAGCAGGAAAGCGCACTTCAAATTCAGTCCAGTCGTTCTTCGAGCGAATCAGGGATAAATCGCCCCCGTGCAATCTGGCGAGCTCGCGAGCCAAGTTTAGACCTATTCCGTGACCTGAAACAGACGAAGGCGTCGAGCGATGATGGAAACGCTCGAAGATATTTTCGTTGGGCGGAATTGTGCGGCCCGTGTTCCCTACACTCAGCACAACATTTTTGTCATTGCAGTGTGCACTGACTCGGATCAACCCGCCGGGCCGGTTGTACTTTCGTGCGTTCTCGAGGAGATTCTGCACAATGAGGGAGGTATACCGTTTTTCTCCGGCCACAAATAAACTGGTGGTAAATTCCTTCTCGATTTTCACATCAGGCGAATCGGGAAGCGCGCTAAGATCATCGAGCCACTCATCGACGAGCTGACTAAGATTCACAGGTGTGGAGGCAATTTGAAGATGACCAGCATCCACGCGCGACAAAAGAAGCAGGTCGTCGATCACGCCAGTCAAACGATGCGTTTGATGGAGAAGGGAGGATAACTCTTCGTACACTTCCGGCTTGAAACCTTCGCGCGTCAGCAATGTTTCCAGGCCGACGCGAAGGACCGTGACCGGGCTTTTCAACTGATGGGACGCGTCGGCAGAATATCGTGTCGATCGTTCCAATTCCTGTGTGGTCGAAGCAAGTGCAGCTTCAGCGCGTTTTCGTTGCG
>Ga0137403_10010625_pt1 | contig 10193 bp, 12 predicted proteins | sample CZOMad2_1_16fung_FD_122057 | JGI IMG/M metagenome (GOLD analysis project Ga0137403, IMG submission 122057) | Vadose zone soil fungal communities from Angelo Coast Range Reserve, California, USA - CZOMad2_1_16fungal (Hybrid Assembly) | ecosystem: Environmental > Terrestrial > Soil > Vadose zone... | reverse complement strand
GCGGAATTGGTAGACGCGCTGCCTTGAGGTGGCAGTGAGTAAAATCGTGGGGGTTCGAGTCCCTCCGAGCGCACCAATGGAGCATGATCCGGAAAAGCGGAACCCGGTTTTCCGAAAGGATCATGCTCAAATAAATAGAGCATGATCCGGAAAAGTGGAACCCGGTTTTCCGAAAGGATCATGCTCAAATAAATAGAGCATGATCCGGAAAAGTGGGAACCGGTTTTCATACCCAAGCGAAAGATGCGGCCGTGCCGGCCCAACGTCGGGATGGACGCGCGAAGCGGCTGGTGGTGAGGTATCCGTAGCGTTGCTGTAACAAGCTTGGCGTATATCGATGGATGCGGGGGCACCTAGATGAAGATTTTGAGCTACCTCTATCGGTTTCTCTCCAACTTTATTTTCCTGGCGCTCGTCTATTTCAGCCTGAACTTCATGGAAAAATACCAAAATCGCGCAACGCTTGCGATTTTGGTGCTGATCTATAGCGCGATGCGTGCGGCCTCGGCGTTACGCTCGTTTTATTTCTTCCAGCGCATCGAGCGGCTGGAGGTGGAGGCGCGCCGTCTCGCAGGGCTCTCCGGGGAAGGCCCCGCGGCATCGGCCGCCCGCGTGCAAATCGTCACCGAAGTCGGCGGCCTGCGTCAGGCGGGCGAAATGAAGTCCTATATCGATCTGTTGTTTCTCGCGCTGATCGTGTTGCTTTGCGTCTCGAAGATCGTGGCCTAATAGCGCAGCCCGGCTCGCGCGCCATCATTTGTGGCGCACGACTTCTTCCGCGTCAGCCGAAATCAATCGCGCGATGCCGTCCGCCTCACGCTCGGCCGCGGTCGTATTTTCCGCGCGATGGGGCGACGGAACCAGCTGTTGCGCGGCCGCGCGCGGCTTCGCTTGCAGTTCGAAGATGCTCTGCGCCGGCACGGGGAGGGCGATCGTCGCGTTGTTGGGCGGCACCGGCGGTGACTTCGGCCAGGGCGACGCTTCGCGCGGCAGCGGAACGCCGTCATGCCAGGGCGAATCCAACAGCGAAGGGGCGGGAAAGGCCACGGTGGCGGTGAAGATAAAATGGGGAGCCTTCGGCCAACGTGCAATCGGCACGCTCTCCGATACCGGATGCAACTGCCATTGCTGCGGCTCCGTCGGCGTCGCCGGCAGTTCCTCTGTCGCCGGCACCACGTGGACGATGCGATAGCCGCGCGCTTTCAACGCGTGCAAGATTCTCGGCAATGCGGCGACGGTGCGCGGCTGGATATCATGCAGCAGCAGAATGCCTTTTCCCTTGGCCTCCAAGCGCTTCATCGCGATCTCGTAGACGCGCGAGGACGAAATGTGCCGCCAATCGTCGGCCGGAAAATCGGCGCTCCAGGTCTGGATGCCTTTCGAGGCGAGATAATCCTCGACGCCTTCGGCACGCAACAGACCGGGAATCCGAAAGAACGGGGCCGGCGCCGCGTCGTTTCCAAGCACCGCCGTCACCGACGCGATGCCGTCATCGATCTCCTGTTTGGCGTGCTCGACCGACATCCGGTTCATGCTCAACGGATGACTTTGGCTGTGGGTGCCGACGGTGTGGCCGGCCTCGCGAAGCTTGCGCACGCCTTCCGGATAGGCCTGCGCCATCCGGCCGATGATGAAGAAGGTCGCCTTCACGCATTGTGCGGCGAGGATGTCGATCACCTGGTTGCTGTTGCGCGGCAGCGGCCCGTCATCGAAGGTCAGCACCACCTCGTGATCGGCGAGCGGCAGCGTTTCGCCATATTGCATGCTGCCGATCCGAAGGTGTTCCTTTGGATCGACCACCAGGGTTCGCGAGGTGCCGAGCGCGTCGGGATGGCCGGGACAATCGGCGCCGGGTGCCGCCTGCACGAGCGGAGAGGTCAGCAGCCCCAGGCATAGGGCTGCTGACCGCCCGGTCCGAATGCCGATCCACCCATTGCCGACCATGAAACACCGTCTTCGCGTGTCCAATTCTCACGCAGAAAGTTATGCACGGTGCGATGAACGTCGCCTTAACCGATTGGTTTCTTCACAGGATGCCGGTCATGGCACGCCGTCGAAGCTGGCCTCAGGCGAAGCCGGAACCACATGGACCACGCGGTAGTGACGGTCGCGCAGATAACCCAAGAACGCAGGCAGCATGGCTGCGGTTCGCGCTTTGGTGTCGTGGAACAGGATGATCCCTTTGCGGGCGAGGGTGAGCCGATCGACGATCAGCTTCAATTCCTGGGCCGGCGTCATCTCGTTCCAGTCGCTCGCCCAAAGGTCAGTTCCGAACACGACGATGCCGCGCGACTGCAAGAGGTCGAGGGTCGCCGGCGTCGACTCGAAGCCGGGAAAACGAAAGAAGGGCGTGCTCGGAACCGTGGTGGCGACGCCGTGAAGCGCCGTTTCATCGGCCGCGATGCCGCGGTCGATTTCTTGCCCGGCCGCGTTGAGTGGAATCCGCTTCAGGCTGCGATGCCGCCAGGTGTGATGCCCGATGGTGTGGCCTTGGCCCGCGATTTTGCGCACCAGCTCAGGATGTTCTGAGGCGTTCTTGCCGATCAGGAAGAACGTCGCGTGCACGCATTCCTGCGCCAGTGCCGCCAGCACGCGCGCCGTGGTGGAAGGCCACGGGCCGTCGTCGAACGTCAAGACCACCTCATGATCCGAAAGCGGCAGCGTCTCGGGGAAGCTCTTCAAGCCGACGCGCGGCGTGGTCGCGGCATCGACGCCAAGAACGCGCGAGGTGCCGAGCGCCTCCTCGCGCGGGCAATTCGCCGCCTGCGCCGCAAAGCCCCACACCACCGCGGCGGCTAGAAAAAAAGCTGCCGTGGCCATCGACTTTCCAAGTGGCATTTGTCTCACGGCTTCCTCTCGGCCTTCTTGCGGCGCGAGATGTTGCCCGGCCTTGTATCGTTAATCAAACGTTAACGGACGTCGCCGATGATCTGTGCCGGAGAGTCGGGCATGCAGCGTTTGCGGCTGAAAGCGGACGGACGGATCGTCGAATTGCGGGATGGGCGGGAATTTCCGCTCGTCCCGGCCATGGCGACGTCGAGTTTGCTCACAAAGTTGAGCACATCGGTCGCTCCGGATATGGCGCCGGCGGTTCGCGACCTTCGCCGCCGCGCCCGTCTGACCCAGCAGGAATTTGCCGCGCGGCTTGGGGTGCCGGTGGAAACCATTCGCAATTGGGAACAGGGCAAACGCATGCCGCGGGGGCCGGCGCGGGCACTTCTCGCCGTGATCGCCCATGCCCCGGACACCGTATTTGCCGCTTTGGCTTCAAATCCCGCGCCTGTCTGAGCAGGGATTTCGCCGGTTGCGAGGTTGGCAGTTTCAACCGGGCGCGACATAATGGGGCTCGATTTGCTGGGGTCCCCTGCAAATGCAACTCGTTGAGGCAAACGGCGCAAGGATTCCGGCGATCGGGCTCGGCACCTGGGAGCTGCGCGCCGGTGCGTGCGCGCGGCTGGTCGAGCAGGCGCTAAAGCTCGGCTATCGCCACATCGACACCGCACAGGTTTATGAGAACGAACGCGAGGTCGGCCAGGGCGTGCGCGCCTCGGGCGTGAAGCGCGACGAGGTTTTCATCACCACCAAAGTCTGGACCACGCATTTCGCGCCGAACGATCTTGAACGATCGACCAAGGAAAGCCTCGCAAGGCTGCGCTTGTCCGAAGTCGACCTGTTGCTGCTGCACTGGCCCAATCCGCAGGTGCCGCTCGAGGAGACGCTCGGCGCGCTCGCCCATGTCAAGAAACTCGGCATGAGCAAGCACATCGGCGTGTCGAATTTCACCGTGGCCTTGATCGAGCAGGCGGTTGCGATCTGCCCGGAGCCTTTGGTATGCAATCAGGTCGAGTATCATCCCTATCTCGACCAGACCAAGGTCAGGCACGCGTGTGCCCGCCATGGCATGGCGGTCGTCGCCTACAGTCCGGTGGCGAAGGGCCGCATCAAGAACGATGAGACGCTGGTGCGGATCGGCCAAGCCCACGGCAAGACCGCCGCGCAGGTTTGCCTGCGCTGGCTCATCCAGCAGAATGTTTCCGCGATCCCGCGAACCTCGCGGATCGAACGGTTGTCGGAGAACATCGATATTTTCGACTTCACGCTTTCCGACGACGAGATGAATGAAATCTCCCAGATGGGAAGCGCCAAGGGCCGGCTCACCGATTTCGGCTTCGCGCCGAAATGGGATTGAGGCGGGTGGGCGTTTTTGTTTGACGCGTTTTCTTCACGCGAATCGGTACCCACCCCGGATCGCGTCCGGGGCAGGCTTTCGCTTGAAAACGCTTTAACTCCCCATCGCCCGCCAGGCATTCGAAGCGAATTGCCGGCGCCAGGTGACGATCACAACCGCTGCCGTGGTGACGAACAAAACCCACGGACTGATGAACCAGCCGAGGTAACCGAGCGCGAAGAAGAAAGCGCGTTGGCCGCGATTGAAGTGTCGGCCGGCGGATTCGAACAATTTCGTGGTCCGCAGCACATGCGCTTGCGCCTCGGCCGTGTCGCGTTGCGCCGCGGGCGGCATCGCGCCAAGCAGGATGGCGACGTAGTTGAACAGCCGGTAGGCCCAGGCGAATTTGAAGAACGTATAGACGAAGATCAAAATCAGCCCGAGGCACTTGATCTCCCACAGCGCCGGCGAGGGGCTCAGATTGATCGGCAGGGCACCCAGCACCGCCAACGCCTCGTTGGTGGCGCGTAACAACGCCAGCGCGCCGCCGATCGCGAACAGGCTGGTGGAGGCAAAAAACGCCGTGCCGTTTTGCAGCGACGCCATGATCTGCATGTCGACCATGCGGGCCTCGCGATCGAGCAGGCGTCGGATCCAGACCTCGCGGTAGATATGCATGCGCGCGGACAGGCTGTCGCTTCCATATTTGGTGCGCTCGAGCGTAACCGCGTAGGCCGTCCATTCGAGGACGAAGAAGGCGACCGCCAGAATATCGACTGTATATGCGCCCATGTTGAGTTCCCCGAAGGTCTCTGGAGTCTGATTCAACTGGGTTGAATCAGACTCCAGCGTTATCTTTTTGTTCGAGTATGATCTTTTCGGAAAACTGGTGCCCACTTTGCGCTAACGCGGCCCTGCGGGTCCGGATCATGCTCCAGAATGCTGCCACGCGCGATCCATCGCGGCAACCGGGATGATCGTGGCGTGCACGGGTTGAACGATCGCCAAGCGCCGTGGCAGGATGACAAATCAACAGGGAATCTTTTCAAATGACGTTGAAGCTCGTGATCGGCAACAAGAACTATTCGTCGTGGTCGATGCGGCCTTGGCTCGCGCTGCGTGCCAATGACATTCCTTTCGAGGAGGTGTTCATCCCGCTCTATACCGGGGCGGCCGACAAGCAGCGGCTTTTGAGTTTCACCCGTTCCGGCAAGGTGCCGACGTTGGTCGATGGCGACGTCACGATCTGGGATTCGCTCGCCATCATCGAATACCTCGCCGAACGGTTTCCGGAGAAGCGGCTGTGGCCGGAGGACCGGGCGAGCCGGGCGCATGCGCGCTCGATATCGGCGGAAATGCATTCGGGTTTCGCGGCCTTGCGCAACGAATGCGGCATGAACCTGCATCGGCCGGTCGGCGCGATCGCGTTGTCGGCGGAGGCGCAAGCCAATATCGCGCGAATCCAGCAAATCTGGATCGAGTGCCGCGAGCGTTACGGAAAGCTCGGGCCGTATTTGTTCGGTGCGTTTGGCGGCGCCGACGCCATGTTCGCGCCCGTGGTGCATCGCTTTCGCACCTACGCGATTGAGGTGGCGCCGGAGGTGCAGGCCTACATGGCAACGATGATGTCGCTGCCGGCTTTTGCCGAGTGGACTCGCGCGGCGCTTGCCGAAACCCTGGTGATCGAAAAGTTCGAGACGGTGTAGGCGATCGGCCATCACCGGGTATCGGCGCCAATTGGTCCGGAAACCGGGTCAATTTCTCCCTATCATACTGAAATATCTAAAAAATATTCGTACTTGCCATGCCCTGATGTGACTGGCCAACAAGACGGGCCTTATGGTATACCACCGCCGGATTTCAGTCGGCCGTTGCAGCGGGACCGCGGGCGCAGCCGACGTTGGGCGTGATGGAGAGGGCGTTGAAACATAAATTCACCGTTGGAGAGACCGTTTACTTTACTGCCAGCAATGTCGCGCGTCCGGCCGCCAGCGGCACCTATGAGGTGATCCGGCTGCTTCCGACCGATGGCGACGACTGCCAGTATCGGATCAAAAGCTCGACCGAAGCTTTCGAACGGGTTGCCAAGGAAAGTCAGCTCGCGGTTTCCTAAAAGCATGATCCGAAAAAGTGGGAACCGGTTTTCCACGCGACAAACGCAAAGCGTTTGCGCGCAGATCATGCTCTAATAGAAACGTCACGTGCGCACGGCCGGCCTGATTTCGCCTGCCGTCAAAAGGCCCTGTTCGCAGAATTAGTTCTGCGAGAAGCCGCGTGCGGAGAGGTAAGCATTCATCTTGCTGAATGCCTATTGGCTCGGTTGAGGGACGTCGCGCATGAACTGGGGCTGGGCTACTTCGCTCGATCAACTCTGGCGTTCGTCGGCCTTTCCAATGTGGGTGACATTGGTCGGGGCGGGATTCTTCGGGATCATTGTCGTGATCACGCTATGGCGCGCCGAGAAATCGGTCGCCAACGGCGCGTTGACGGTGATCACGTTGTTCGCCATCGGCATCGCGGTTGCCGCGATCATTCGCGGGTTCGCTCCGGAGGGGCGAAGTGAAACCGCCGAGACGCAATCGCCGCAACCGATGAACGTTGCGCTGCCGGCCTTGTCGTGTATCGACGATCTGGCGGGCGATACCGTTCTGGCCGCGTGTGAGAAGGCGCTGTTTGGTTCTCCCGAATCGGCTTCAGCGGCGGTGTCGTATGCGGTGTCGCGGATCGCGCGCCTCACCGCGCAGGGCGACGCTGCCACTGACGCCAACGTCTCTCCGGAGATGCAGGCGTTGCGTCGTTCGGTCGAGCGCGACCGGTACGGATTGATGGCCCAGGCGCTGGCCGCGCGGGATCTCTGTACGCCGTTGCAATGCGCAGCCTTTCGCGCGCTGAACGATACCCGCCAGATCGTCTCCAACATGAGTGAGCGGGCCTATGACAGCCTGATCATGCGTTATGCGCCGTCGTGGAACGCGCCCGCCGCGGCGGGGCCGGCCAGCGCGCCGCTTGCCGCGTTGCCGCCATCGACACCCTCGGGCAAACCGACCAATGCCGAATTTCCCAGCGCAACCTCGATCCCCCCGGTCAGCATCATGAACCCCGAGCCCGGCGCGTCGCCTGCGCCGCGCCCGCCGGCGACCGCGTCGGCACCGCTGCCGACGCCACGTCCGGCCTCGGCGACGGCTCCCGCGCCGCCGGCCGCCAAAAAGCCGCCCGCGCCAAAAACGGCACGTGCGCAGGGGACTTCTTCGGCGGCTGCGCCATCGCCCGCGGCGGCGAACGAATGACGCTTTCAAAAGCCGGCGCCGATTGCTAACGCTAAATAACCATGCCCCTTCATCTCATCAAATTGGCCGTCGGCTGCGACTCCGTGAAGGAACTCAAAGGCTGGGTCGCGGAGCGGATGCAAACCGCGAAGAAAAAGGGTTTGCCACTTCATCACATCCACGTCACGCGGATGACGCCGAAGCGCGTCGAGGAGGTGCTCGCGGGCGGCTCGCTCTACTGGGTCATTCGAGGTGAAATCGCGGCACGGGAAAAAATCATCGCGATCGAGCCGTTTCGCGATCGCGACGGCATCGGCCGATGTCGGCTGGTGATGCAGCCGAAGGTGATCGCGGTGTTGCCGCGGCCGATGCGCCCCTTTCAGGGTTGGCGCTATTTTGCCGAGAGCGACGCACCGCCCGATCTGAAATCGGCCGGCGCCGGCCTCGCCGCAATGCCCGAGCCGATGCGCCGCGAGTTGCGCGACCTCGGCTTGCTTTAAACCGCAATATTATCGATCAGCCGGGTGTTGCCGATTTTGGCCGCGACCAGAATGCGCGCTGGCCCGTCTTTCATCGAGGCAATCGGCGCCAGCGTCTCGGCGTGCCGGGCTTCGAAATAATCCAGCACGAAACCGGCCGCCGCGATGGTCGCAGCGCCGCCTTCCATCGCGGCCGCGACGTCTTCGCCCGCGCGCAACCGCGCGGCGCTTTCCTTCATCGCGCGGTGGAGTTCCGGCGCCGCGCGCCGTTCGCTAGGGGTGAGGTAAACGTTGCGCGACGACATCGCGAGCCCGTCGCGCTCGCGCACGGTTTTCGAGCCGATCACCTTGACGCCAAGGTCGAGATCGGCGGCCATCCGCGCCACCACCCGCAATTGTTGGAAATCCTTCTCGCCGAAGATGGCGACATCCGGCCGGCATTGCGTGAACAGCTTTCCGACCACGGTGGCGACGCCGTCGAAGAAATGCGGCCGAAACCGGTCCTCGAGCCCGGCGGTGGCGGGCCCCTCGGTCAAAATCTTCGTGGCGAAGCCTTCCGGATACATCGTCTTGACGTCCGGATTCCAGATCAGGTCGACGCCCTCGGCGGTAAGCTCTGCGAGGTCAGCCTTCCAGGTGCGCGGATACGAGCCGAAATCCTCCGTTGGCGCGAATTGGGTGGGGTTAACGAAGATCGAGACGATGACCTTGTTGGCGCGGCGTTTCGCTAACCGAACCAGCGACACATGCCCGTCATGGAGTGCTCCCATGGTTGGCACCAGGGCGGTCGTGGCTTTCCTCGCGCGAAGGCCCTCGAGGGCGCGACGCAATGCGGGGACCGTGCGGGCGATCATGGGGCTTCGCGACATCGGGCTCGATCTGCGGAATGAAGACGGTTGATGGATTCTTTGTGGGTATTGGCCGACCTTACCAAGGCCGGTGCTTCGCCGCCAAGCGGGTCACCCGATCGATGAGTCTGGCCGGATGCCCCCACTCGATGGCCGATTCGGTCACAGCTGCGCCGACTTTTGTTAAACGATTCATGATTAAGTCACACCATCAACGATTTGCCGACGTTGTTGCGCATTTCACTTGACCGCCACGTTGCGTAATTTGAAGATCGGTGTGAGGGTTCGGAATATGTTGCTGCAGGCTAGTCAGGGACACTCCGGTTCGGCGCATGTCGTTGTGCTCGGCAACGAGAAGGGTGGTTCGGGAAAATCCACCACCGCTTTGCACATCGCTGTTGCCCTGATGAAAGCCGGCCAGCGCGTCGCCACCATCGATCTCGACTGCCGCCAGCAAAGTTTCACCCGGTACATCAACAATCGAAGCACCTGGGCGCGCCGCACCGGCCTCGATCTCGAAATCCCCGTGCATCGCTGCATCAAGCTCGGCCAGACCATGCAGATCGCCGAGAACGAAACGTGCGAATTCCAGCAATTCGCGGACGCCGTGAGCGCGGTGGAGCGGACCTTTGATTTTATCGTGATCGACACCCCCGGTTCGGACAGTTACCTGATGCGGCTCGCGCATTCGATGGCCGACACCTTGGTGACGCCGATCAACGACAGCTTCCTCGATTTTGACGTGCTCGGCACCGTCGATCCCGAAACTTACGCGGTGACCGGCGAGAGCCATTATGCGGAGATGGTGCGGGATGTCAGGCGCAAGCGGCGTCAGCTCGACGGCGCCTCCACCGACTGGATCGTGGTTCGCAACCGCCTGTCGATGCTCGGATCGCGCAACAAGCAACTCGTCGCCGACGGCCTCAACGACTTGGCGTTCCGGCTCGGGTTCCGTTCGATCGACGGTTTCGCGGAGCGGGTGATTTACCGCGAGTTTTTCCCGCGCGGGCTCACCGCGCTCGACGATCTAGACGAGGCCACGCTCGGCACCCGTCCGAATCTCGGCCACGTCACCGCGCGCGAGGAAGTTACGAGCCTGTTGCGCCAGTTGAAACTCCCGCTCGACGAACGCGGCCGCCGCCGCGCCGCCAACCGCGCCGAATGGTTCAGCCAGGTCGACAAGCCGCTCGAACTCCACGACATCATCGGCGCATAGGGATTTTCCCGGGGCTCGCCCGTGCGGTCAATTCGGACGGGCTTCATTACCTCGCCCCGCTTGCGGGGAGAGGGAAAGAAAGCGGCCCAAATCCCGTTGCGCCAAAAAAGAAAAAACGGCTGCGCGAACAACGTGATGCTAGCTGTCCAGACCTCGCGGTGAAAATTTTCCGGTTTTCAGCACCCCCAAATCACCGGCATATCTATCGCCGTCTCG
>Ga0137403_10010623_pt1 | contig 10193 bp, 9 predicted proteins | sample CZOMad2_1_16fung_FD_122057 | JGI IMG/M metagenome (GOLD analysis project Ga0137403, IMG submission 122057) | Vadose zone soil fungal communities from Angelo Coast Range Reserve, California, USA - CZOMad2_1_16fungal (Hybrid Assembly) | ecosystem: Environmental > Terrestrial > Soil > Vadose zone... | reverse complement strand
GAGTTCACCCACGACGACATCGGCTGCGTGGTCAGCCAGCGCGAGATCGGCCACGACTCGCCGAGCTTCGCCACCGCTTTGCGCGCCGCCCTGCGTGAGGACCCGGACGTCATCCTCGTGGGCGAAATGCGCGACCCCGAAACCATGTCGGTCGCGCTCCACGCCGCGGAGACGGGCCACCTCGTGTTCTCCACGTTGCACACCCTCAACTCCAGCGAGACCGTCAACCGGATCCTCGGCACCTTCCCGCCCCACCAGGAGCAGCAGATCCGCGACCAGCTGGCGGCCGTCATCGTCGGTATCGTCTCCCAGCGGCTCATCCCGAAGATCGGCGGCGAGGGGCGCATTCCGGCCGTGGAGATCCTCGTCGGGACCGGCGCCATCAAGGACTGTATCCGGGAGGCCAAGCGGACGCCGGAGATCCCGGCGTTCATCGCCCAGGGCCAATCCCAGTACGGCATGCAGACCTTCGACCAGTGCCTGCTGAAGCTCTATCGCGACGGGGTCATCTCGTACGAGACCGCGCGGGAAGCGGCGACCAACGCCGACGACTTCGACCTCAAGGTCCGGGGCATCTTCTCGACGGGCGAGCAGTCGTTCGAGCAGAGGACAACCGAGCGCTCGCCCGTCTCCCCCACCGGCAGCTCCTTCTTCAAGAGATCGTAACGGGTCCGCGCGGTCCGCGCCGAGCTCTCGACGCGCGGACCGCGCGGCTCGCGGCCGCCGACCTCCTCTCGCGACGCGCCTGGACCACCCGCGATCTGGCCGCACGCCTGCGCCGGCGCGGGGCGCCCGCACCCATCGTCGAGGAAGTCCTCGCCGATCTCACCGCCCGCGGCTACGTCGATGACGCGGCCTTCGCCCGTCACTGGGTCGCCACCCGCTCGGCGCGCGGCTACGGCCCGGCGCGCTTGCGCGCCGAGCTGCGGGCGCGGGGCGTGGCCGGGCCGCTGGTCGACGCCGCACTCGCCGTCCAGGCCGCCGAGAGCGAGCTCGAGCGGGCGCGCGCCGTCGCGCGGCGGCGCCTGCCGGCGCTCCAGCGCGCCGACCGCGCCCGGGCCGCGGCGCGGCTGCGCGATCATCTCCTGCGCCGCGGCTACGCCGCGCCGGTGGTGGCGCGGGTCGTCCGCGAGTGCGTCGGCCTCGCGTCCGATGACTGAGTCGCGAGTGCTACAATTGGTTTTCCGTGCGCGCCGCAGGCCGTCGCGGGGCTGGGGCCCCGCCGGCCGAGGCGCGACGATAAATCGATGACCGGCGCCGAGCTCCGCGAGAAGTTTCTGCAGTACTTCGAGCGCAACGGGCATACCCGCGTGCGCTCGTCGTCGCTTGTTCCCGGCGACGACCCGACGCTCCTCTTCACCAACGCGGGCATGGTCCAGTTCAAGTCCGTCTTCCTCGGCGAGGAGCGGCGCGCCTACGTGCGCGCGACGTCGAGCCAGAAGTGCGTGCGGGCGGGCGGCAAGCACAACGACCTCGAGAACGTCGGCCGCACGGCGCGGCATCACACCTTCTTCGAGATGCTCGGAAACTTCTCCTTCGGCGACTACTTCAAGCCGGACGCGATCGCCTTCGCCTGGGAGTTCCTCACGCGGGACCTCGGGCTCGATCGCCGCCGGCTCATCGCGACCGTGTACACCGACGACGACGACGCGTTCGCGCTCTGGAAGCGCGTGGCCGGATTCGGCGACGACCGCGTCCTGCGCCTGGGCGAGAAGGACAACTTCTGGGCCATGGGCGACACCGGGCCCTGCGGCCCGTGCTCGGAGGTCCACTTTCACCAGGGCGACCACATCGCCTGCGCCGAGGTCGCCGCCGGCCGGCCGTGTCTGGGGCCCGCGTGCGAGTGCGACCGCTGGCTCGAGGTCTGGAACCTCGTCTTCATGCAGTTCAACCGCGACGCGGGCGGCGCGCTCACGCCGTTGCCGCGGCCCTCGATCGACACCGGGATGGGGCTCGAGCGCATCGCCGCGGTCGTGCAGGGCAAGGAGTCGAACTACGACACAGACTTGTTCGAGCCGCTGATCGACCAGATCGCCGCGCTCGCGCGACGCCGGTACCGCGCCAGCGAGTCCGACGACGTGTCGATGCGGGTGATCGCCGATCACGCGCGCACGGCCACGTTCCTGATCGCCGACGGCGTGATGCCCTCGAACGAGTGGCGCGGCTACGTGCTTCGCCGCATCATGCGCCGGGCCATGCGCCACGGGCGCATGCTCGGACTCACCGACCCGTTCCTCTGGAAGACGGTCGACTGGGTCGTGAAGCTGATGGGCGAGGCGTACCCGGAGCTCGTCGCCGAGCGCCCGCGGGTCCAGGAGGCCGTTCGCAGCGAGGAGGAACGCTTCGCCGAGACGCTCGACACCGGCACGCTCAAGATCAAGGACTACCTCGCCGACCACGCGAGCGATACGCGCCGGGTCGTGGACGGTCACTTCCTGTTCACGCTCTACGACACCTATGGCTTCCCGATGGACCTTGCCGAGGAGGTCTTCCAGGACGCGGGCTGGCGGGTGACGGACGCGACGCGCGCGGCCGCGGACGCCGAGATGGAAGCGCAGCGCGCGCGGGCCCGCGCCGGTGCCGCCTTCGGGGCCGGCGACGGCGGCGAGGCGGCGGTGGTCTACCAGCGCCTCGGCACGGAGGTCCCGCCGACCGAGTTCGTCGGGTACGACTCGCTCGCGTCGCCGGCTCGGGTCCTGGCGATCGTCGACGCCGGCGCCGGCGGCCCGCGGCGGCTCGCCGAGGCAGGCGAGGGCGCCGAGGTCGAGATGATCCTCGACCGCACGCCCGCCTACGCCGAGTCGGGTGGCCAGGTGGGTGACACGGGCACGCTCGTCGGCCGAAACGGCCGCGGCCAGATCATCGACACGTACTACCGCGGCTCCAAGCTGATCGTGCATCGGGTCCGGGTCGTGAGCGGCGGCTTCCACGAGAACGAGGAGGTCGCCGTCACCGTCGAGACGCCCCGCCGGCTTGGCTTGCGCCGGCACCACACGGGCACGCACTTGCTCCACGCGGCGCTCCGCCGGGTGCTCGGCACGCACGTCACCCAGGCGGGCTCGCTCGTAGCGCCGGACCATCTGCGCTTCGACTTCTCGCACGGGTCGTCGCTGAAGGACCGCGAGGTGGAGCAGATCGAGGAGCTGGTGAATGCGCAGGTCCAGTCCGACGTTCCGGTCACCCACTCCGAAATGAATCTCGACGAGGCGCTGCGGATGGGCGCGATGGCGCTCTTCGGGGAGAAGTACGGCAACCGGGTGCGCGTCATCAAGATCGGCGACTTCTCGACCGAGCTCTGCGGCGGCACCCACCTCGACCGCACCGGCGAGATCGGTCTGCTGAAGGTCGCCGGCGAGGGCGCCGTCGCTTCAGGCGTGCGGCGCCTCGAAGCGGTTGCCGGGCCCGCCGCGATCGAGAGCGTCGCCAGGAAGGAAGCGGCGCTCCGCGAGGCGGCGGAGCTCCTGAAGATCGGACCCCTGGAGGTCCCCAAGCGGCTCCAGAAGCTCCTGGAGGAGCAGCGCGCGCTCGAGAAGCAGCTGGCGGAGCTCGAGGCACGGCTCGCGCGCTCGCGCGCCGAGGACCTCGTCAAGGCGGCGCGGCAGGTCAACGGGATCGCCGTGATCGCCGGGCGGATCGACGGGCTGGACGCGGACGGTCTCCGCGCGGTCGCCGACACCCTGCGCGATCGGCTCGGCTCCGGGGTCGTCTGTGTGGGGAGCGTCGTCGACGGCAAGGTGAATCTCATCGCCGCGGTGACGAAGGACCTCACCCGGCGCTTCCAGGCCGGCAAGCTCATCCAGGAGGTTGCCAAGGCCGTCGGCGGGGGTGGGGGTGGCCGGCCCGACCTCGCCCAGGCGGGGGGGAAGGATCCCGCCAGCCTCGACGCGGCTTTAGAGCTCGTTTACGCGTTCGTGGCGCGTGCCGGGGGCTGAGGGCCGGGGGCCTGGCCTGGGTTAAAATACTGGGTGATGACCCTTGGGCGGATCCTGGTCGTTGATGACGAGGCCCCCGTGCGCGAGGTCCTGACCGAGTACTTCGCGACCGAGGGTTACGCTGTCGAGGCAGCGACGAACGGCGCCGAGGCGCTGACCGCGATTCGCGGCGGCCGCGCGGACCTGGTGCTGCTCGACGTGCGCATGCCCGGGCTCGACGGCGTCCAGGTGCTGCGCCGGATTCGTGAGCTCGACGGGAACGTTCCCGTCATCATGGTGACCGCGAACGAGGACGTCGTCCTCGCGAAAGAAACGCTCAAGCTCGGCGCCTTCGATTACGTCGCGAAGCCCTTCGACTTCGAATATCTCGACCGGGCCGTGGCGGCGGGGCTCGCGCGCGCGGGCGAGAAGACCGCCGCGGGCCATGCGAAGGACGATGACCCATGGACGCGGCTTGCCCGCACCGTGTTCCGTGTCGCGCGCGCCATGCAACCGAGCGCGCGGACATCCACGGGCGAGCGAATGGTGACCGCCGCGCTCGCCGCGGCACGTAACGCGGCCGCCGGCAGAGGCGCCGGCGAGCACCTCGCCGAGATGCAGCTGCTCCTCGACGTCGCCGACGAGTTCGGTGATCTCCCGGCCGCGGACCGGGCGCTCGTGGGGTCAGCGCTTGAAGCGGCGCGCCGGTCTCTCCCCGTCACCGGCTGACCGGCGCCGCCGGTCGCGCGGCCGGCCCGACGTCGAGCCGCACCTCAGGATTCTCCACAGGGTCGCCGAGGCCGTCAGCCGTACGCTCGACGTCGAGGAAGTCCTGCGCACCGCGGTCGACGCGCTCACCCGGGTCACCGGCCACGAGATCTCGAGCCTCCATCTCCTGTCCGAGGACGGCAAGGCGCTCGAGCTCCGGGGCGAGCGCGGAATGTCCGCGCGCCTGCGCGAGGTGAACCGCACGCTGCCCGTGGGCGCCGGGCTCATCGGCCGCGTGGCGGTCACGGGCAAGACGGTCCGGATCGACCGGAACTACGAGGACCCGAACGTCCTGCCGAGTGCCAGGGCCGCGGTCCGGCGCGAGCAGATCCGTGGATTCGTGTGCGTGCCGATCCACAGCCGGGGGCGGATTCTCGGCACGCTCTCGCTCGGCCGCAAGACCCTCGACCCGTTCGACAAGCCCGAGCTCGCCCTCGTCGAGGCGGCCGCCGACCAGATCGGCCTGGCGCTCGACAACGCGCGGCTCTACTCCGAATCGCTCCGCCGGCTCGAGGATCTCAAGCGCGCGCACGCGCAGCTGATCCACGCCGAGAAGATGAAGGCCGTCGGGGAGCTCGCCTCGGGCGTGGCGCACGAGATCAACAACCCGCTGACGACGATCCTCGGCCAGACGCACCTCTTGCTGACGCACCCGGAGACGACCTCGCACGTGCGCGATCGCCTCGGGATCGTCGCCGAGGAGGCGGGGCGCGCCGCGCGCATCGTCCAGAACCTCTTGCTGTTCGCCCGGCACTACACGCCGGAGCGGCGGCCCTGCTCGGTCGCCGACCAGGCGCGGCGGGTCCTCGAGCTGAAGGGCTACCAGCTCCAGCAGGACAATATCCGGGTCGTCACCGACTTCGCCTCGTGCCCCTTCGTGTGGGCCGACGAGAACCAGCTCCAGGTGGTGCTGCTCAACCTCGTCCAGAACGCGCACCAGGCGATGGCCAAGCACCCGGCGCATCGCGTCCTGACGGTGCGGGTCTGGCCGTCGGATGGGCACGCCTGCGTCGAGGTGCGCGACACCGGCCCGGGAATCCCGGCCGAGGCGCTGCCCCGGATCTTCGACCCGTTCTTCACCACGAAGCCGCCCGGCGAGGGGAGCGGCCTCGGGCTCTCCGTTTCCTATGGCATCGTCACCGAGCTGGGCGGCGTTCTCCGGGCCGAGAACTGCGGCGAAGGGGGCGCCTCGTTCGTCGTCGAGCTGCCCCTCGGGGAGCCCGCCACCTGACGCTCCGGCTGGCCGTGGCCCTCCTGCTGGCCCAGCTGGCGACCGGATGTGCCGGGGTCGGAGCCCCCGTGCCGGGTGCCCCGGCTCATCACCGCGAGCGCGGGTTCGCGAACGTGAATCCGTCGTACTCGCCCCCGGGCGGCTGGACGCGTTTCACGTTCTTCGTCACGCGCGTCTGGGCCAGCACGTTCACGCCGCGGACCGCCAGCTTCCCGTCGATCGCGAGCGACCTCCCGGCGATCCTCGACAATCGCGGCGCCGCGACCGTGACCTGGGTGGGCCACGCCACGCTGCTGATCCAGCTCGACGGCGTCAACATCCTGACCGATCCCAACTGGTCGAAGCGCGCGAGCCCGGTGTCGTTCGCCGGGCCGCGGCGTGTGGCGCCCCCCGGGCTCAAGTTCGAGGATCTGCCGCCCATCCACGTCGTCGTGATCTCGCACGATCACTACGACCACCTGGACGAGACGACCGTCAAACGGCTCGCCGCCGAGCACCGTCCCCGGTTCCTCGTCCCGCTCGGCCTCAAGCGATGGTTCGCCGACGTCGGCATCACCGACGTCGACGAGCTCGACTGGTGGGACCAGCGCGCGGTGCGGGGGCTCACCTTCACCTGCGTCCCGGCGCAGCACTTCTCCGGGCGCACGCTCTGGGACCGCAACCATCGTCTCTGGAGCGGCTGGGTCGTCGCGGGCCGTGCCAAGCGCTTGTACTTCGCCGGGGACACGGGCTACTTCGACGGGTTCAAGGAGATCGGGACGCGCCTCGGCCCGTTCGACCTCGCGGCGCTGCCGATCGGCGCCTACGTGCCGGCGGTCATCATGAGGGCCAGCCACACGAATCCGGAGGAAGCGCTCCGGGCATTCGGCGACGTCCGGGGCCGGCGATTCGTGCCGATCCACTGGGGGACATTCGACCTCGCCGAGGAACCCCTTGAAGAGCCGCCCCAGCGGCTCGTCACCGAGGCTCGGCGTCTTCGCCTCGACCTCGACCGCATCTGGGTGCTCAAGCACGGCGAGACGCGCTTTTGGTGACGGGATCGGGGCGGGGCGGGCTGGGGCGAGGCGCAGCCTCTTACAGAGCTTCTAGGTGGAGGCCTTTGAGGTAGCGGGTTTCGGGGACGGTCAGGAGGACGGGGTGGTCGCTGGACTGGGTGAGGCGATCGACGACGCGGAGCCGGACGCCGACGTCCATGGCGGCGTCGCGGCAGATCTCCTCGAAGGCGGCGTCGGACACGTGATGCGAGCACGAGAACGTGAGCAGGCTGCCGCCGGGCTCGAGCAGCCGCAGGGCGCGCAGGTTGATCTCTTTGTAGCCGCGCGCCGCCGCGTCGAGCGCCGATCGGCTGCGCGCGAAGGCCGGCGGATCGAGGACGATGACGCCGAACCGCGCCCCGACGCGCTCGAGCCGCCGCAGCTCGTCGAAGACGTTCTCGGCGCGGATCTCCGCCTGGGCCTCGAACCCGTTCAGCGAGAGGTTCTGGCGGGCCCCGGCGATCGCCTCGGGCGACGATTCGATGCAGACGGCCCGCCGGGCGCCGCCACGGAGCGCGTGGCAGGCGAAGCCGGCGGTGTAGCTGAAGGCGTCGAGGACGTCGCGGCCGCGGGCCAGGGCCCCGACGCGAGCACGGTTCTGGCACTGGTCGAGGTAGAGGCCGGTCTTGTGGCCGACTCCGATCGTCACCTCGAAGCCGACGCCGCCCTCGGTCACCCGAACGCTCCTCGGCCCGGAGCCCCGAGCCCATCCCAGGGCCGCCGAGAACCCTTCCAGCCGAGCGGAGGCCGGCTCGTCCATATCGAAGACGAGCGCGTCGGGGAACACCCCGGCCAGCGCGGCCGTGATCGTCGGCCGGGCACGCGCCATCCCCAGGGTGAGGCACTGAGTCACGAGGACGGGCCCATAGCGGTCGACGACCAGCCCGGGCAGCCCGTCGGCCTCGCTCCAGATCAGACGGCAGAGCGTCGGCGGCCCCTGGGCGTGATCGCGCGAGCGTAGCGCGACGGCGCTCTCGACCCGGCGCCGGAAGAACGCGGCGTCGACCGGCTCGTCGGTCCAGGTGAGGATGCGGCAGCAGAGCGCGGGTCGCGGATTGTAAAGACCGCGCCCGACGAAGCGGCCGCCCGAGTCGATGACCGTGACCGCCGAGCCGGGCTCGACATCGCTCACGTCGGCCACGTCGCCTTTGAAGACCCACGGGTGGGCTCGCGCCGCCTCGTGCCCGCGCTTGAGCCGTAGCGCCGGCTGGCCGCGCTTCACCGCTGGCGCGCCTCCGCGGTGATCGCCCAGCGCTCGTGGTCCCGCGGAGAGAACCCTTCACGCCGGAAGCCGGCTCGCCTGACGAGCCGGATCGACGCGCGGGTGCCCGGCTGGATATTCACCTCGAGACGGTGCAGGCCGAGGGCCCCAAAGGCGTGCCGGAGTACCAGCCGGAGCCCGTCGCTCATGTAGCCCTTCCCGTCAGGAATGCCCGCTCGGTCGGCCGCCGCGTCCGCCGCGGGTACGCGACGAAGGCCGCGCGGCTCGCCGGTGGCTCGACCCAAGGGCGGAGCGCGGCGCGGCTCGACCGCCCCCGCCGGCTTCACCTACTTCTTGCGGAGGACGACGACCATGATGATCGGGTGCCGGGAGCGCTCGAGGACCTGCTCGGGCTTGAAGCCGAAGAACCACTGGACGAATTCGAAGCCGCCGGCCAGCTCGACCACGGTCTTCAACTCCTGTGGAAAGACCATGCGCGACAGGTGGGTCTGCCGGTAGACCCGGCGCGTGCCGTTCTCCACCGCCTCGAGCGTCATGCGCTCGCGGAAGACCTGGGTCACCGGATCGACGTCGTTGAGGGCCGAGAACGAGGCGCGCACGATCAGCGGCCCGCGGCGCCTGGACCACGACCAGCTCCGCGCCGGGTTCGTCCACGAGGACGCCATGTAGCGGTCGAAGACGTAGAGCCCGCCCCGCCGGAGGCACTTCGCCACGGCTCTCAGATGAGCCACGAGCTGTTCGGTCTTCAGGAGGTGTCCCTGCGAGTCCTGCATGCAGATCGCCGCATCGACGGGACGGGCGAGGCGGAAGTTCGTCATGTCGCCGACGACCAGCTCGCCCTGATGGCCCTTCGCCGCGAGCCGCTCGCGCAGGAACTGGATGTTCCGCGGCGACAGGTCGAGTCCCGACATGATGTAGCCGCGATCGGCCAGTCGCATGAGGTGGGGCCCGGTGCCGCAGGCGATGTCGACGACCCGGCGGACCGGATGGCGCGAGAACCGCTTGAAGCAGTGGACGAGGAAGTCGACCTCGCCCTTGCGGTTGAGGTCGAAGGCGATCTCGTAAAACCGAGGCGCGCTGTACTCCCGGGCGCGGCTCTTCTCGCGCAGCCTCAGCGGAGCTCTCCCCACCAGGCCAGGAGCGCCTCCCGGATCACCCAGGAGGCGGCGATGCCGGTCCGGCCGGAGGGATCCCAGGCGTGAGCGACCTCCACGAGGTCTCCGCCGATCACCCGGCAGCCTTCCAGCATCCTGACGATCTCGACCAGCTCCGGCACTCGGAGCCCGCCGGGCTCGGGCGAGCCCGTCCCCGGCGCTTCAGCCGGGTCGAGGACGTCGACGTCGATCGTGACGTAGAGCGGATAGCTCCGGAGCTCGGGGAGCAGACGGCGCACGACCTCCACCGGATGCCCGGCCACCATGGGGTACATGGGAAAGAAGTGCGGCCGCCGCCGGTGGTACTCCTCGCGCGCGCCGGTGCGGATCCCGACCTGGTAGACGCGCTCGGGCGGGACGACGTCCATCACGCGGGCCAGCGCCGAGGCGTAGTTGTAGCGCTCGCCGAGGAACTCCTCGCGCAGGTCAGGATGCGCATCGAGGTGGAGGATGCGGAGGTCGGGGAACGCCGGCGCCAGGACCTCGATCACCGGCACGGTGGCGGTGTGATCGCCGCCCAGCATGAACGGGATCAGCCCCGGACGCCACCAGGCGGCGATCTGCTCGCGGGCGGCGTCGAGCTGTTCCCGCGGCGGCGCGCCGTCGGGCAGCTCGCAGTCGCCGATGTCGGCGATCGCCAGGTCTTCCAGGTCGCGGGCGAGCGCCGGCGAGTAGGTCTCGATCGATTCGGAGCCGAGCCGGACGTCGCGCGTTCCCGCGTCGGCCCCCTTTCGCAGGTTCACCCGCCCCTCGAAGGGAATGCCGTAGACGACGATGCGGGCGTCGGCAAGGGGGAGATTGCAGCCGATGAAGCTCGGAGAAACCGCGCGCATGAATTCTTCGTCACTCTATCGACTCGTCTTCCGATTGCAA
>Ga0137403_10010622_pt1 | contig 10194 bp, 9 predicted proteins | sample CZOMad2_1_16fung_FD_122057 | JGI IMG/M metagenome (GOLD analysis project Ga0137403, IMG submission 122057) | Vadose zone soil fungal communities from Angelo Coast Range Reserve, California, USA - CZOMad2_1_16fungal (Hybrid Assembly) | ecosystem: Environmental > Terrestrial > Soil > Vadose zone... | reverse complement strand
GACGCGATTGAACTTTGGAACCGCCGAATTCGCGCTCTCAGTACTGACTGTCCGAAGTGCCACTTCGTCTTTGCCTGTTTGGTTGGATACGAGTCCGGCATTGCCAAGATCCAATCCAATACACGCCTGAAGGTCGTCGTGGCCGACCAAATTCCTGATCGGGAGCGGCCATTTGTGCGCGCGTCGACCGTTTACCCATCAGCCAAGGCGCGTGAGGAAGCCCGAGCAGTCATCGAACATTGCGGGCGCAAGCTGCACCCCAAGGCTCCCCTTGGTTACGCCGATACCCATGCTCTGGTGGGGTTCTTTTTCAGCACTCCCAACAACACGCCGTCCTGACTCACCCCACATTGGTCGAGGGACTTTTCCCGCTGTTCTCATCCGTGGCGTCGGCGTCCAACGCTGCAGGTGCGACAGCGAGCTCCGCCGCGCAGGTGAAGCAGGACAACAGAAAACCGGTCGCTCGCTAAATTCTCAAAGCAATTAGAGTCGAGTCATGACCAAGTCGTGATTACCGGACGGTCGAAGGGAATCGGCGCCGCCGCGGCGTCAGTTCCACGGGAGCACGCTTCGCTCGCGCCAATACTCGCCCGATTCCATCGTGAGCGACTGGAGGCGCGCATCGGTCTCCGTCTTCCACGGCAGTTCCACCGCGCGAAGGTTGGAGCGGAGCTGCTCCGTAGTCGCCGCGCCGCTTAGGACGACGTCCGTCCACGGCCGCGCGAGGGCGGCGGCGAGGGCGAGGGCGTCGATGGTCGTGTCGAGCCGCGCCGCTTCCTCCCGCAACATCGCGAGGCGCGACGCGAACGCCGGGTCGGCGTTGCGTTCGGTGAGCCGCCCGTTCGCGAGCGCCTCCTTCACGATCACCCGCATCCCGGCCCCATGCGCCTCCTCGAGTGCGGAGCCCGCACCGCGCTCAAGGAGGTTCCACGTCGCCTGCACGGCGTCGAACACCCGCTTGCCGTCGCGCGTGACCTCAAGGGCTCGGCGGAGCACGTCGGACTGCGACGTGCCGGTGAGCGTCAGTCCAACGCGGAGCCCTATCGCCTTGAGGCGCGCCAGCTCGTCGATCACGGCGTCGTCATCCAGCACGCCGCTCTCGAGCGTCGCCGAGTGGATCTGGTAGAGCGAGAGGTGCTCGCCGAGACGGGTCCTCGTCTCGGCGAGCTGTCGCCGGAGTGTGGCCAGCGAGTGGTCCTTCACCTCGTGCCGCTCGGCGGCGACGCGCCACCCGGCGGTGTAGGTGTAGCCCCACTTCGAGGCGACGACCACTGCGCCCGGCACGATTCGCCGATTCGCCAGCCACGACGCGAGAAAGTCCTCTGCCCGGCCGTAGGAGCGCGCGGCGTCGAAGTAGCGCACGCCCCCGGCGTAGGCGGCGTCGAGCACCGCGTGCGTACGTTGCTCCATGGCGCCCGGTTGGTAATTTCCCGCCAGGTCGCGCGCGTGCTCGACCGTGATGTACCCGGGGCGGCCGAGGGCCGCGAGCCCGAGCCCGACGCGACGAGCACCGGGCGGTGTCACAACTGGAGCTGCGGGTGCCGCACGCATCGTGGATCGCCTCACTTGTTTCAAATGCTGCCTATTCGCCGGCTCCGCGGCAGCGTCAGTCGTGAACTGCTGAGCGGCTCACTCGAGCGCCCCGTATCCCGACTGGCACACCCATTACTGAATGGGAGAGCACATGCCCTTGACTGACAAGGAGCGCCGCCACCTCCAGCGCCGGCTCCGCGAGGAGCGGGCGCAGATCGTCCGCATCCTCGACCGCTACCAGGACGAGCAGAGCTCAACGGAGCGCGAGCGCGCCGGAGACGTCTCGACGTTCCCCACACATCCGGCGGACGAGGGGACCGACACATACGACGCAGACGTCGAGGCGTCGCTCGCCGCGCGGGCTACAGAGGAACTGCATGAGATCGACGCCGCGCTCGAGCGGCTCTATCGCGACCCCGAACGGTTCGGGGTGTGCGAGCGAACCGGGGAGCCGATTCCGTTCGCGCGGCTCGACCTCATCCCGTGGGCGCGGACCTGCGATCAGGAGCGGCGCCCCGGCCGATAGTCCTAGGAGGACTTCCCGCGAAACGCCAGCCGAGTGCGTATTCGCGTCCCGGCGTAAAGTGCGCCCGGGGTGTCGATTGCAGCCGCACAATGCTTGAGACCTGTTCCGATCGCGCGCTCCGTCGATTGGACTCCGGGTCATCGTCTAAGCCATCAGCTGTGTCCGGGACTGCCGGCTCTGATTATCAGGGGAGAAGTCCTGTGGGGACAACGGCTCGTGGTACCTATTTTGCGCCTAGACTCCAACGATCTGAACCAGTTTCGGCTGTCTTCGAATGACTGTCGGGAACAGGTAAGGTGTTTCTAGAGTGACGATAACGACTCTGGGCGACGATCGATGAATTTGTCTGCGTCGCTCTCATAATCCGTCGGTCGGTGGTTCGAATCCACCAGTGCCCACTCCTGCTGAGACCCGGATTGGCCGGAGGAGCATGCCGCGGACGCTGACGATCGCAGCAGCGGTGCTGTGGCCGGCCGCGGCGGCGGCTCAGCAACCGTCCCTGCCGGTTCCCCCCACCGTGACCACCGTAACCGTGACACCGCGGTCGGTGTCGCTCCTGGCGGGCTCGAGCCAGCGGTTTACCGCGGCCGTTGCCTGGAGCGATGATGGCGTGCGTCCGGCGCCGGTACGTTGGGCCGCGGGGGGCGGCGGTGTATCCCAAAGCGGAGTGTACCGGGCGGGACCGACACCCGGCGTCTTTAGACTCATCGCGGGGGCCCGCGGCAAGGCCGACACGGTGACGGTCAGGGTCGAGAGCCCGATTCCCGCGCCGGCCTCACTCCCGCGGGGGTCGTTGATCTACGACGCGCACTTCGAGAGCGGGGGCTGGCCGAAGCGGACCGTATTCGACACCTGTGACACGCCGAGCGGGACGGCTCGGGTGCAGGTGTACTCCAACGCGCACAAGCCGGCCGGCGCCCCGGACGCCCGAATGGGCTCGTATGCGGTTGCCGTGACCGTGCTCGACACCGATGTCGCGCCCTGCACGCCCACGCCGAACCCGCGGGCTTCGAGTTACATCGAGGACCTTTTCAGGCCCGGGGATACCGTGTGGGAGGCGTTCAGCATCTATGTGCCGAACGATTTCCCGGCGGTCCCCCATTTCCTGATGTTCCAGGAAGACTATGGCCCCCCGTATCACAGCACGCCGCCGAACGGGTTCTACATCCAGAACTTCGCCGGAACGGGGAATCGCTTCTACATCACCGGCAACTACGATCCTGCTACGAAGACGACCACCCGCGTGTGGAGCGGGCCGGTCACGACCGGGGTCTGGCATGACTGGCTGGTCCACAAGAAGCTCACGCCAGATGGGTCGGGCTTTCTCGAAGTGTGGCTCGACGGACGCCAGCTCAGGTTCACCAACGACAGCACCCATCTTGGCGGCCAGCAGACCATGCTGGCGGGGGCTACCCGCGCCAATTTCTCCCTGATGCAATACCGCCAGGCGGGCATGTTCCCGGTGGACCGCTACCCCGGCGGGCTGACGATCTACTTCGACGAGGCGCGGGTCGGCAGCACGCGGGAGGTGGTCGAGCAAGGGAGGTAGAGCCGTCCAGGCCCCAGAAAGCGAAACGCCCCTCTTGCGAGGGGCGTCCGCTATGCTCTGTGTCTCCGGGGGTCAGCTCTGGTTCTGCATCCGCCGGCGGTGCCGCCGAAGCTGGAAGCCACCCATGCCGGCGAGGCCGGAAGCGAGCAGCGCCATCGACGCGGGCTCCGGGGTCACGGTAGCGGGGTCGCCGCCGACCGAGCCGGTGCCGCCCGTGGACCCACCAGTGTTGTCGCCGCTGGAGGGGACCAGGCCATCGCCGCCGGTGCTGCCGGTGTTGCCGCCGGTGGTTCCGGGCGTGTTGGGCGTCTTGGGCGCGGAAGCCAGGTCCGCAGACGACCCGCCGCTGATCGCGGCGATGAAGACGCCGATGCCGACCGCGGCGCCCCCGCCGACCACGAGCGCGGTGGTGCTGATGCCGCCCTTCTTGTCTTCATCGGTATCCTCCGAGGTCCGCGTCGCCGTGCCGGCGGTCGCGCCCCGGTTCTCGGTCGGAGCCGAGCCGTTCAGCGCCAGTTGGAACAGCGAGTTGCTGGTCCCCAAAGGCCCCAGCCGACCGATGGAGGGTACATTCCAGCCGCCCGTCGGGCGGGCTTCGGCGGCGGCACTGCCCGCACCCACCGCGAGGGCTACGACTGCCGCAGTTACGGTAGACCAGCTTCGCATAGGTTCACCCGGTGAATAGGAGGACACAGAACTCGGCCGGCGAAGTTTGCAACTCACAGGCCACGGGCGGCGCCTGGCGGTCGCGTAGCTGTTAACCTACATGACACCAATATTTTAGACATCCAGGCCGCCACTGGGCGGCGAGTCAAAGACCGCTAAAGCACTGTGGGACTTGGGCCTCCGCGCAGCGGTCTGGTGTGGGGCCCGGTCCACAATGGCCCGTCCCCGGGAAGCCTGTCAAGGGTGACTGTCACAAGCATATGCAGTCGTACTTGCTGTGGGTTGGGCGGCTCGGTTGCAGGCAGACGTAGCCGCCTCGCAGCGCGAAGGAGATAACCTGGTCAGGCTAATTCCTGTAAGGCGGCTTTCCGGCCTCCTAGAAATCGCCATACGATGAGCCCAAGGAGGGCCATGGCGCCGATATCCCACGAGCAGAACTTGCCAACCCGGTAATACGGCATGCATTGCCAGAGGCCGGATCGATCCACGACGGTTTCTTCGAACAGGACCCACGTGTTGAGAAGACTGCGAACTTGACGATACCCGGCATCGTCATCCTCGGGATTGCCTGCGGTGCCATCGGGGGCTCCTCGTCTGTTGTCGGGACAACCAGGTTACTGGTTCAAGTTGACTTGAAGTCAAGGGTTCAGGTAACCATGCTGACAATCGGGCAAGTGGCAGCGAGAGCGGGCCTGCGAGCATCGGCGGTTCGCTACTACTAGGCGCAGGGACTTCTACCCGCGGCATCCCGTCAGGGCGGCAAGCGCATGTATGACCCGTCCATCTTGGACAGACTGGCGGTGATTGCGTTGGCAAGGATGGCAGGCTTCGAGATTCACGAGATCCGCGATGTGCTGGCGAGAGTCGGAGACGGTGAGCCAGCCCCGACCTGGAAGACCTTGGGCGAGACGAAACGTGTCGCCCTAGACGAGCAGATTGCGCGATTGGCGAGCATGAAGGACGTCCTCGCGAAGCTTAGTGGTTGCCGCTGCGAGACATTGGAGGAATGCGGGCGCGCGTTCAACAGCGCTCGGCCGCCTTAACCTGCCGCTGGAGCCGGCGGCGCGGCGTAGCCGCCGCCTAACCGGCCGCTGTAGCCGACGAGCGGCGGGCAGAGGCCCGCAAGGCAAGGTGCCCAATCAGTAGACCTTTACTGCTCAGGAACCCAGTTGCTACCAACCGTGGCCCCCTGTTCGTCCTCCTCCCCGCCATCGCCGACATCCCGCTCCCATAGCTCGGTCGCGATGGTCGAGGGCGTCTACAGCCACCTTGGTGGCCCGGCCCGGCACCGGAGCGCCGTCGTCGAGTACCGTGCCGAGCAGCACGCCTCTATTTTGGGAGACCGCCTCACCGCGCTCGCGGTACTGCGCGGGGGCAAAACGGTAGCCAGAACGGTACCGGGCTCCACGGAGGCGACGGAAGCCAAGCTTGGCAAAGCAGGGCAAGCAGTTGCTGGACGGCGGGTTGAAGTACCTCAGGGCGATTAGCTCAGCTGGTTAGAGCGCGCGCCTCACATGCGCGAGGTCGGGGGTTCGAGCCCCTCATCGCCCACTCCCCCTGTTCATCCTGTCCCGTGGTCCCACCCGCGCGGCACACGCTTCGTGCGCCGCGTTGGGCGACTCGGGCTCGTCCGTTGCCGCTGGAGGACATGATGGAACGCCGCTCGTTTCTCGGGGGGGTCACCTTTGCCGCTCTGCACCCTGGTCCCGTCGCCGGCGATGGGGACGTCTCCCGGGTATACGATGTCCGCCGGTTCGGCGCGTTGGGAGACGGGCGGACCGACGACACCGCGTCGATCCGTCGCGCAATCGCGGAGCTGGGCAAGGCGGGTGGCATCCTGGCCCTGTCGCCCGGCGATTACGTTGTGTCCGGCCCGCTCGATCTCCCGGCCTCGGCGGCCTGGCACATCCGTGGTGCCGGCCGCACGACCACCCGACTCCTCGTTGGCGGGTCGGCCGCTGCGGGAGACCTGTTCCGCTGCAGTCACGCCCATGTGCGGCGAGCCTTCGGTTGCAGCATCGAGGACCTCACGATTGACGCGGCCGGCCTTCCGGGGACTGTCGTTTACCTCGACGGGCTGTCTCTCTTTGGTATGCGGGGCGTCTCGATCATCAAAGCGGCCGGCTCGGCCCTGAGCCTGGTGGGGCTTTTCGATTCCTATTTCGAGGACGTTTTTCTCGAGGCCTGTGGGACCCCGAGCAGCCCGGTGCTTACATGCACCTCGCCACCTTCCGCCGGCGGCGATTCGATGAACAACTGCGTGTTCGTGAACGTGCACGTCGAGACGAATGCCGATGCGGTCCACGTCCAGATCGATGGCACTCCGGTCAATCGCACCGACACGCTTCAGTTCTACGGCCTCAAATGCCACGGATCGCCCAAGACGGGAATGCCCGGCCAGCCTCTGCTGCGGCTGGGCCAGCACGCGATCGGCTGCTCGTTTATCGGCGGGATCATGGCGTGGGGAAAAGGAGTGACGCAGGTCGATGTGGACGGCGCCCGCAACAAGTTCATCGGCATCGACCACGGCGCGGGACCGCCCGGTGGGAGCCCCGAGTTCGCCTACCGGTTCACGGCCAACGCAGTCGCGAACCACATCCTCACGCCCAACTTCAAGAACGGCGTTGGCCCGACTGTGTACCGCTCGGCGTACGTCAGAGTGGAGCCGGGCGCCAGCCATACGAAGCTGCTGTTCCCCCAGATGTCCACCGGGCCGATGCCGGTCGATCGGGTCCTGTCGGACGAGGGTCTGGGTACGCTGTTTCTAGGCGATGACATCAACGACGCGGGCGGGTTCTACCTCCGGCACGGGCAGGGGTTCAACGTGCTCCGGGCGAACGGGATTTCCACCACGGCGACGCCAGCGTGGAACCTGCGCGGGAACGTCACCCTGGCCGGCGGCAGCGACAACGCGGAGGTTCGGTTCCAGACCCGGGAGGCCGATGCCGACTACTTCGTGACCTGCACGGTCGCGGGAGTGCACGGCTCGCCGCCATCCGCTTCCCGCCGTCTCTGGATCAGCGACAAGACGCCCAGGGGCTTCCGGGTCCACTGCGAAGAGCCGCCCGGCAGCGATAACAGCGTGACCGCCGACTGGATACTGGTGCGCTAGCGAAGCGCGCCGCTGCGGTGCCACGCGAGCGTAGCCTTGATCCGCGCGACGAAGCGGTTGGCGGTGATGCCGGGGCGGTTCTGATCGTTGGTGATGTGATGGAAGCCCGCATTCGCGACCAGGTCGAGCGGTCCCTCGCGCCCGGACAGACCCAGCGCGATCCGATAGGTCTTCTCCACGGTGCCGATCAGGAACATCGGGGTGATCTGGTTCCCGTTCGCGTCCAGCAGTGGATAAGGATCGTCGATCCGGCCTTCGCCCTGGCGCTGGAAGGTGAGCTCCGGTGTCAGCAGCCAGGTTCGGATGGCCGGAACCGTCAGCGACACCGAGAGCTGATCGTCATCCGAGAAGCTGCGGCCGATCCCCACGCCCTGATCGGTGAAGTTCTCCTGCGGGTTGCCGGTGCGGAACGCCAGGCTGGAAACCTGGGTGTACCACGCCCGCCACCCCAGGCGCGAGCCGAGCGGCCCATAGCCGGCCAGGGTGAACGCCCAGCGGTCCTGCTTCTGGTTTCGCTTGTTGAACCAGAAATCGTCGATGGCGATCTGGGTCTGCAGCTTGACCCGGCGGCCCGCGCGCCAGGTCGCGTCCAGGCCGATCATGATGTTGCTGCCCGTGTCCGCGATCCCGAAGTCGTTCGCCAGCACGCTGATCGAGAGCGGGTTCGCAAACGGCGTCTCGAGCGTCCGGCCGACGCCCTGGATCAGGGTGCTTTCCCAGAGCGCCAGGTTGAGCCGGTGGGTGAGCTGCGCCTCCAGCCGGTGGACGAAATAGTACCGATTGACCGATTGCCCTAGGCTGTCCGCCTGGGGTCTCAAATCGGACGCGAGTGCCCGCAGCCGGATGGTACTGGTCCCCAGGGTGAGCTCGAGTCCCTGGCGCTCGAACGCGACGTCGCTCAGCGGAATGCCGGGCAGACCCACCGGCCCCCAGTTGTGCAGCTGCTGTCCATAGGTCAGGGCGCCGAAGCGGAACTGCGCGCTCACGTAGCCCTCTATCAGCCGGCCGGTCACGTTCTCCTGGGCCTTGTTGGGCCAGTCCGGGTTGCCGATGAGGCTCGGCTCCACCGAGGCCCTGCCCACGCCGACGATCGGGCCGAACACCGCGCGGAGCCCAAAATCGAGATACGGGTTCTCCGTGCCCGGGCCGCCCAGGTGCAACGGATCGCGGCGCTTCTGGGTATAGGCTTCGCCGCCGCCGCGCACCTCCGCCCGCCACCACGCCTGCTCCGGGCGCACCTCGGCCGCGAGGCTCTCGCGCAGCGCGTGCACCAGCCGGGAGGTGGTCTTGGGCGCGCTGTCCGCCGCCGCCAGAACCCGGAGCGCGTCGGCGAATCGGAACGGCCGGATCATGGGCGACGGGTCCTCGATGTCGCCCCGTGCGATCAGGTGCTCCAGCAGGGGCAGCCGGGAATCGTCGAGCGGGAGGTACGGTGAGGCCTGCGCGCCGGCCGGGGCAACGACGGCCAGGAGGAACAGCGCGGCGCCCGCGAACGCGCGCATGGCGGATGGCATGGGCGCGAAAGCTAACCGTGGCCCCTTCGGGCTGCACCGGACCGCGCCGGTCGCGGCGCTATATTGCGCGCTATCGTACGGACATGCGGTGATTCGATGGCGACTCGTCGTTCCAGCCGAGGTAGCGTGATGGCGAAACAGGACAACCTCGACCCGCAAACGCGGGACCTGGTTCGATTCGCGGCTGCAATCGCGCAGGGCTACGAGCCCGAGCTGCGGGAGCGGGTGGGCCCGCTCCGAAGCTCGCAGGTCCCGGTGCCGTTGGTCGAGGAGCTGATCCTCCAGTCGGTGCTGATGGTCGGGTATCCGCGTGCCCTCATCGCCTTCGGGGTCTGGCGAAAGTTCAGCGGAGTGCCGGCCCCCGACACCGACGAGGGCAACGACTACGGCCAGGTCCCCGAGTGGACCCGCCGGGGCGAGGAGGTGTGCAGCGTCATCTATGGCGAGAATTATCGGAAGCTGCGCGAGAGCGTGCGCACTCTGCACCCGGCCATCGACTCGTGGATGATCACCGAGGGCTACGGCCGCACCCTGGGCCGTCCCGGCCTCGATCTCATGCGGCGCGAGCTCTGCACGGTGGCGCAGACCGCCGTGCTGGAGGCGCCCAAGCAGCTCCACTCGCACCTGCGCGGCGTGCTCAATGCCGGTGCCTCGTTCGGCCAGATCGAGGGGGTGCTCTCCATCGTCAACCCGCTGCTCTCGTTCGATCAGTGGAAGAAGATCAAGGAGCTCTGGCGCACGGTGCGCGAAGGCTGGTCGCCGGGCAACTGATGTTCATCGATCGCGCGGTGGTGCGGGTGTCGGCGGGTACCGGCGGCTCGGGAGCCTGCTCGTTCGCCCGATTCAAGTACAAGCCCAAGGGCGGCCCCGATGGAGGAGACGGGGGCCACGGCGGCAGCGTCTACGTCCGGGCCGACGCCAACCTGGCCACGCTGGCACCGGCGCGTTGAATCAACCTCGTGAGATAACGCCATGACGTTCTCTGTCGCTCATCGACGCCGCGTGCTGTGGAGCTGCGTGTCGCTCGTCGTCGTTCTCGCTGCTGCCTGGGCCCTCATCCGCCACGCGCATGCGGACAAGCCTCCCGCACCGGCGTCGGCGCCGGTGCTGGTCAGTTCGGTACCAGTGCAATCGCAGACGGTCCCGGTCTACCGCACCGGCGTCGGCACGGTCACCGCAACGCAGAGCGTGACGGTCAAGGCGCGCATCGATGGCCAGCTCGATAAGGTCGACTTCACCGAAGGCCAGGACGTCAGGGCGGGGCAGATGCTCGTACGCATCGACCCACGCACGT
>Ga0137403_10010621_pt1 | contig 10194 bp, 8 predicted proteins | sample CZOMad2_1_16fung_FD_122057 | JGI IMG/M metagenome (GOLD analysis project Ga0137403, IMG submission 122057) | Vadose zone soil fungal communities from Angelo Coast Range Reserve, California, USA - CZOMad2_1_16fungal (Hybrid Assembly) | ecosystem: Environmental > Terrestrial > Soil > Vadose zone... | reverse complement strand
CGCGATATGGCTGTGCGGCGTGATCCAGCGGCGGGCGGCGGCGAGCGCCGCGCTCTCGGCCTCCAGCAGCGCCGGGTCGGCACGGAAGTCGGCGAGGGTCGGCGATTGCGGCCAGGCCCGCGCGGCGCGGTCGAGCGTGGCCTGCAGATCGGCCAGCGGCAGCCGCGTCATCAGCACGTCGAAGCTGCGGCCGCCGAGCACGCCGTCGCGCCATAGGAACGGCAGCAGGGTCTGGCTGACCACCAGATGGGTCGCCGCGAACGGCAGGCTCCGCGCATAGTGCCGCGCCAGCGCCTCGTCCATCTCCAGCAGCGCGCGCTGGCGCGCAGCACCCTGCCGCGCCAGCCGGCGGCTGCGCCAGGAGCGGCTCGCGACCAGCCAGGGCGCCTGCCGCACGGCCGCGAAGCCGGCGCTGTTCCAGCGATAGGGGCCGATGCCGAGACGCGCGCTGTCGAGCGGCGTGAACAGCTGGTCATGCGGGCCGGCCCGTTCGCGCAGATAGGCGTCGAATTCCGGCCACCAGGCGTCGACGAGCCAGGCGGCGCCGCTGGCCGGCAGTCGCGCCGGCGCGGGCTCGTTGCGGAAGCAGGCGGTCATGCCGCAGCTGTCGCAGCTGCCGGTGGCATCGTCGGGCGCCAACTCCGGCGCGCGAAGATCACGCGCAACCGGCGGGGACTTTGTCGACGCCGCACCGAGCGCGCGCAGCGCGACGGTCAGCTTGTCACGATCGAGCGCGACCTCCAGCTGGCAATCCACCGGCGCGCGAAAGCGCAGATCGACATAGTTCCAGAAGATCGTGGCGTCGCGGCCGAGTGCCGCCATGGAGCCGGGCAGCCGGCGCGAATGGGCGTGCCGCTCCACGATCGCGCAGCCGGCGGTGAGCGCGGCGTCATAGAGCGCATTGCTGAGCTGGCAGAGTCCGCCGCCGACGCTGGCGATCACGCAGCCCTCGCGCAGCTCGCGCCCGCGCACGAAGCCGAGCCGGCGCGTCGGCCGCGGCACCTGCGCCCAGAAGCTGAAGGTTTCGCCGGCCGGGATGACCAGGCCGTCGAGATAGCGGGCGGCGACCCGCAGGTTCTGCACCTTGCCCGCCTGCAGCGGCTGTTCGGCCGCCGCTTCGTTCGCGTAGAGTGGACTCTGCGATAGCGCCAGTCCGGGCGCGTCACGGGCGACCGGCATCCGCTCGAGCCGCGGCGGCCGGCTTCCCGCGGGATCGCGCAGCCGGCGCTTGGTCCGAAAACACCAGGCCTTGCCGACGAACAGCGCGGCCTGCCAGCGCGACGGCAACGCGCGCTCGGCCTGCGCCGGTCCTGCCGGCTGCCGCCGCGTCCCGACGCGCGGCTCGCTCACGTCATCCAGTTGGACCATTCGATGTGTCGATTGCTATCCGGAAGCCGATCCCCGCCCATGATAAGGCGGGAACCGATTAAGCCTTCGTTGCATCCCCCGAGGCCACCATTTGTCGTCACTTCACGCTATGACCAAGGCCACACGATGGCGGAATTTCCATTGACTTTCTAATCATATGTTCTTATAATGTTCCGATCGGCACATCATGTGTGCCGGCTCGATATTTAACATCGTGTATCAGTCGAAGCCCAGACCCGCCGATTGCCGCCGCGGGTGGCGGAGCGACTTGCCGGGACGCCGGGAGTGGCCGAGGGCGGCGATTACGCGAAATACAATAGCCTTGAATTTCGTGTTCCCGAGTCCGACCCTCCCCCACCTGGATGGACCATCGTAGGGCGGCCCCCGGCGCAATCGGCCGAAGGCCGATTGTCGCGATGTGGCCGCCCCCGGGCCACCGCTTGGCATGGGGTCCATCGATCAAAATCGAGGGACGATCGCTGCAAGGGCGGCCACGTGGGGTCGCCCCTACTCCGCGGCTCCGCGCCTCCGCGTGACTCCCTGATCTCCCGCTGGACATGGGGTCGATCGCTCGATTTCGTCATCGCCCCTTGAACACTGCCTTCCGCTTCTCGGCAAACGCCCGCACACCCTCCTTCGCATCCTCGGACACCAGGGCGCGCTCGTAGCTCGGGAGCCGCCCGCTGCGGATCACCTCGAAGCCCTCGCGGATGCCGCGGCCGTCGATGGCCTTGAGCGCCTCCTTCAGCGCCTGGATGGTGAGCGGGGCGCCGGCGGCGATGGACTCGGCCCACTCCCGCGCCGTCGCCATCAGTTTCTCCTTCGGCACCACGGCGTTAACGAGGCCGTAATGCTTGGCCTCGGCGGCGCCCATGCGGCGCCCCAGCAGCAGCATCTCCAGGGCGATGTTGTAGGGCAGCCGGCGCGGCAGCCGCTGGATGCCGCCGGAATCCGGGAGGATGCCGATCGGCAGCTCCGGCATGGCGAACTCGGCATGGTCGGCGGCGATCAAGAGGTCGCAGGCGAGCGCCAGCTCGAGCCCGCCGCCCAGCACATGGCCGTTGAGGGCGGCGATGACCGGCTTGTTGAGGTCCCACAGCTCGGTCAGGCCGGCGAACTTGCCGGGGCCGTAGTCGAGGTGCCACCACTTGCCGACCTCCTCGCCGCCATGGGCCGCCTTGATGTCCCAGCCGGCCGAGAACACACGCTCGCCCGCCGCGGTGACGATGCCGACCCTGAGATCGGGATCATCGCGCAACCGCACGAAGGCTTGGCCGAGCAGGCGGCTGGTGACGATATCGATGGCGTTGACCTTGGGGCGGTCGAGCGTGACCTCCAAGACATGGCCGCGCTGCTCTACCCGTACCGGATCGCTCATGCCTGAGACTCCCTCTCCCGCGAGGCGTCTCGGTAGCACGTCGCATGTGGGACGGAAATCCACCGACCGACCGGGCTTGGCCGGCCCGCGCCGCCTTCACGGTTTGGGGCTCGTCGTAGCCTTCCCTTACATGTCACCCCCGCGAAAGCGCTACCGTATGCACACATCTCGGGACTGCATGACCATCCTGCGTCCTTCGACAAGCTCAGGATGAGGGGAAATCTTGGTGGCACAAAGAAAAACCCTCATCCTGAGCCTGTCGAAGGACGCACGCAGTCGATCCAAGCCTCCTGCGAGCGATTGATGAGACTCGCAAACTTGTGTGCATCCCGTAGCGCGAAAGCGGGGGTCCAGGGCAAGCGATCAAGTTGTTGCCCTGGATTCCCGCTTTCGCGGGAATGACAGGGATGGATGGTCGGCCAGAAACAGCGACGGTCGGCGTCAATCCACCATCTCGTAGGCGGGCAGGGTCAGGAACTCGACGAAGTCGGTGGCGGTGACCTGGCTCCGGAACAGCTGGGCGGCATCGTCGAAGCGGTGGGAAGCGGCCTTGGCCGCGGCCCGGTCCCGCTCCTCGCCGATGATCCGCTCGACCAGCGCGCGGTCGATGATGCGGCCGTCCGCCAGCCTGGCGCCATGCTTGCGCCACTGCCAGACCTGGGCGCGCGAGATCTCGGCCGTCGCGGCGTCCTCCATCAGGTTGTGGAGCGGCACGCAGCCGATGCCCCGCAGCCAGGCCTCGATATAGCCGAGCCCGATATCGACGTTCATGCGCAGGCCGGCCTCGGTGATCGGCCCGCTCGGCACCTGCAGCAGGTCGGCGGCCGCCACGTTCACGTCCTGGCGCTGGCGCGGGATCTGGTTCGGCTCCTTCATCATCTTGTCGAACACCGCCTTGGCCACCGGCACCAGGCCGGGATGGGCGACCCAGGTGCCGTCATGGCCGTCGCCGGCCTCGCGCTCCTTGTCGGCGATCACCTTGTCGATGGCCGTGCCGTTGGCGACCGGATCGCCCTTGATCGGGATCTGCGCGGCCATGCCGCCCATGGCGTGCACCTTGCGGCGATGGCAGGTCTTGATCAGCAGCAGGCTGTAGGAGCGCAGGAAATGCGCGGTCATCGTCACCAGCGCGCGGTCGGGCATCACCGCCCAGGGCTGGCTGCGGAACTTCTTGATGAAGCTGAAGATGTAGTCCCAGCGCCCGCAGTTGAGGCCGGCCGAATGGTCCTTCAGCTCATGCAGGATCTCGTCCATCTCGAAGGTGGCGAGAATGGTCTCGATCAGCACCGTGGCCTTGATGGTGCCGAGAGGAAGGCCGAGCGCCTGCTGCGCATACACGAAGACGTCGTTCCACAGCCGCGCCTCCAGATGGGACTCCAGCTTCGGCAGGTAGAAGTAGGGCCCGCTGCCCTTCGCCACCAGCGTCTTGGCGTTGTGGAAGACGTAGAGGCCGAAATCGAACAGCGCGCCCGACATGGCGCGGCCATCGACCAGCACATGCTTCTCCGGCAGGTGCCAGCCGCGCGGCCGCACCATCAGGACCGCGGTCTTGTCGTTCAGCTTGTACTGCTTGCCGCTGGCGGGATCGCTGAAGCCGATGGTGCGGGCGACCGCATCGCGCAGGTTGATCTGGCCCTCGATCAGGTTGGCCCAGGTCGGCGTGCAGGAATCTTCGAAGTCGGCCATGAAGCAGGAGGCGCCGGAGTTGAGGGCGTTGATCACCATCTTGCGGTCGGGCGGCCCGGTGATCTCGATCCGGCGGTCGAGCAGATCCTTGGGCAGCGGCGCCACCGTCCAGTCACCGTCGCGGACGGCCTTGGTCTCCAGCAGGAAGTCGGGCTTGGCGCCGGCATCGAGCCGCACCTGCCGCTCGTTGCGCAGGGCGAGGAGCCGCCGCCGCTCGGCATCGAACCGCCACTCTAGCTCGACGATGAAGGCGAGCGCTTGCGGCGTCAGGATCGCCTCATAGCCCGGCCGCATCGCCCCGAGAATCTGCACGCTCTTCTTTGTCGTCGCTTGCATCTGCATATCAGACCGTCGGTGCCTCCAGCACGATCTCGCCCTCGCCGAAGAAGACCTCGTCACAGTTCTCGCCGGGCCCGCCGCGGTCGATGACCAGAAAATCGGCCGGCGTCGCAAAGGCGATCAGGGGGTGATGCCAAGTGCCGCGAGCATAGTTCACGCCCTGCCGACCATTGGTGACAAAGGCGTGTAAATCGCTGGCCAGCGGCGTCCTGCCCGGCGCGGCCACGACGACGAGGAAAGGCCGTTCGCTCATGCCGACGAAGGCCTGGCTCGAGAGCGGATGGCGCTCGACCATGCGGATCGGCAGCGGCAGCGCGCGCGGGAGGGCATGGAAGATGTTGACCCGTATCTGACCCTCCTGCGCGCCGACGTCGATGGCGGCGAGATCGCTAAAGCGCTCCGCATAGCCGTCATTGATGGTGTAGTGGGGATTGCCGTCGCTCTCGATCACATCGCCGTATGGCGTGAACAGGCCGCGGGTCAGCGGGGCCGGCCGCAAGCGCAGGATGCTCGTCGTCGCCATGCTGCTCACTCCGGCAACCCGAACAGATGCAGCCGCATGACGCCGCCGTCCGGTATTGCGTTGAAGCGTACATGAGTGACGGCGCCGAGATCGGCCACCTCGCTCTCGAAGACGTGAATGTGGTCGGCCCGCAGCTTCTGCTCGGGCAGCAGCGTGCGCCAGAACATCGACTGCGTGACCGCCGACTGGTCGGTGCCACCCCTGAGATAGCCCGCCTGGATGGAGCAGCGGTCGGGGTAGTTGCCCTTGTAGAGGTGGGTGTCGACTTCGACGCGCTGGAGGGTGCCGGGGTGACCGAGTTGCAGGATCGCCCACTCATTGCCGGGCTGGCGGCGGCGCACCGTCTCCCAACCGTCGCCCATGACCTCGCCGCGGCCGGGCATCAGCAGGGCGGCGGGACTGCCATAGTGCTGGTCGCTCCAGGCCACCGCGCGGCCGCCATTGAGCGCAGCCGCCAGATCGACCGGCTTCGCCTTGTCGACCTTGCTCCAGTCGCGGTGCACGCGGCCGTAGACGCGCAGGCGCGCGACGCCGCCGTCGGGATAGATGTTCAGGCGTACGTGGCTCCAGATGCCGTGGCTGTGGATCGCGAACAGGTGATGTGAATTGCCCGTGAGACCGGCCGACGCCAGCACTTCCGTCCACGCGGTCCTATCCGTCGGATCGCCGTCGCTGAGACAGGCATCGATGGAAGCCGCCGGCGGGTAGTTGCCGGTGAAGTGGCTCGTGTCGATGTCCACGCCCTCGATGCTGCCGGGCAGCGCCAGGCGGACGATGCAGTGGTCGTAGCCTTCCACCCGCTTGCGGCGCGACTCCCAGCCGTCCATCCACTTGCCGTTGTCGTCATACTTGCCGGGAATGAACTGCGCCGGCGCCGGATCGAGCAGGCGCTCCTTGGGGGCGAAGAAGTCGTCGCTCGCATAGATCGCCGCCGCCCCCAGCCGCGGATCGGCGAGATTGACGGAGCGGGTGGCGAATTCGTTCGCGGGTTCGTCGGTCATGGGTCACGCCTGCGCATGCGGGTGATGCTTATGCCAATGCCTGGCGATGTCGACGCGGCGGCAGACCCAGACGTCGCGATGCGACCTGGCGTAATCGAGGAAGCGTGCCAGCGCCGCGGCCCGCCCCGGCCGTCCCACGAGACGGCAATGCAGCCCGACTGACATCATCTTCGGCGCGCGCGCCCCCTCGGCGTACAACTGATCGAAGGAGTCCTTCAGATAGGCATAGAACTGATCGCCGGAATTGAAGCCCTGATTGGTCGCGAAGCGCATGTCGTTGGCGTCGAGCGTGTAGGGAATCACCAGATGAGGCCGGCCATATTCCGTCACCCAATAGGGCAGGTCGTCGGCATAGCTGTCGGAGTCATAGAGGAAGCCGCCCGCCTCCACCACCAGCCGCCGCGTGTTCAGGCTGCAGCGCCCCGTGTACCAGCCAAGAGGCCGCGTGCCGGTGACGCGCGCGTGAACCTCGATCGCCTTCTGGAGGTGGGTCCGCTCCTCAGCCTCCGGCATGAAGCCGTAGTCGATCCAGCGATAGCCGTGGCTGGCGATCTCCCAATCGGCGTCGAGCATGGCCGTGACGGCCGCCGGGTTGCGTTCGAGCGCCATGGCCACGCCATACACCGTGACCGGCAGGTTGCGCTCCGTGAACAGCCCGTGCAGCCGCCAGAAGCCGGCCCGGCTGCCATACTCGTAGATCGACTCCATGTTGAGGTGGCGTGCGCCCGGCCACGGTTGGGCGCCCACAATCTCCGACAGGAAGGCCTCGGAGGCCGCGTCGCCGTGGAGGATATTGTTCTCGCCGCCCTCCTCGTAGTTGATGACGAATTGGAGCGCCAGGCGGGCGTTGCCCGGCCAGTGCGGATGGGGCGGCCGCCGACCATAGCCGACCATGTCGCGGGGATAGGCGCTGCCCGTGGCTTGCATCTGAGCGCGAGACCGTTCGCAAGTGGCGTGACCGGCCATTCATAGCCGACCGCGCCCGGATATCAAAGGTCGCCCAGCCGCAGCAGGGCGATCTTGTGGACCTCATTGAGGGCGGTGCGGAACTCGGTTCCGGGCTCGTTGCGGACGCGCTGCTCGAAGGCGGCCAGGATCTCCTGCCGGTCCCGGCCCCTGACCGCCATGATGAAGGGGAACCCGAACTTCCGCGTGTATTCCCCGTTGAGCGCCTCGAAGCGGTCATATTCAGCGGGCGTGCAGGCGTCGAGGCGAGCGCTGGCCTGCTCGGTCGTCGAGGCAGGAGTCAGCTCGCCGCGAATGGCGAGCCGGCCGGCCAGATCGGGATGGGCGCGCAGGAGAGCCAGCTGGCGCTCGCGGGGCGCGGTCTCGACCGCCTCGACCATGGCCATGTGCAGCGCCTTGACGCCATCATGCGCCGGATGCAGCCGCGCGTCATACACCGCCTCGACGATCCACGGCGAATGCTCGTAGACGCCGCCGAAGCGTTTCAGGAACTCCGGCCGGGTCATGGCGGTCGGCCGTTTGCGGAAGAACTGTGAGGCCATGGCGATAGACTCTCTGGCTGGGTACGTTGGCAATAATACTTTGATATCGCCCGAAAATCACCGACAATGGCGGCGTCTGACGCAGATCGAACGGGCACCATGGGACGCTTGACCACGCACGTCCTGGATACCGCGCAGGGCCGGCCGGGCGCCGGGATCAAGATCGATCTCTATCGCGTCGGCTCGCAGCGTGAGCGCCTGGTGCAGGTAACGACCAACGCCGACGGCCGCTGCGACAATCCGCTGCTCGAGGGCGACAGGTTGCAGGTCGGAGCCTACGAACTCGTGTTCCACGTCGGACCCTACTTCGCCGGCAACGGCGTGGCGGCGCCGGAGCCGCGTTTCCTGGACGACGTGGTGATCCGCTTCGGCGTCGCCCGGCCGGACGAGCACTATCACGTGCCGCTGCTGATCTCGCCCTACGGCTACAGCACCTATCGGGGCAGCTAGGGCCGAGCGATGACGGACAACATCCGGTTCCTGCTCGGTCATGAGCGTCGCGAGCTGCGAGACGTCGACCCGACGATGACCGTGCTCAACTATCTGCGCCTGGTCGAGCGTCGCTGCGGCACCAAGGAAGGCTGCGCCGAGGGCGACTGCGGTGCCTGCACCGTGGTACTGGGTGAACCTGCCGGCGAACGCATCCGCTACCGGGCCGTCAATTCCTGCATCCAGTTCCTGCCGACGCTCGACGGCAAACAGCTGATCACGGTCGAACAGCTGAAGGACGACGCCGGGCGGCTCCATCCCGTGCAGCAGGCCATGGTGGACGCGCACGGCTCGCAATGCGGCTTCTGCACGCCAGGCTTCGTCATGTCGCTGTTTGCCCTGTTCCATGGGCAAGATCGGCCGGAGCGCGACGATATCAATGACGCGCTCGCGGGCAACCTATGCCGCTGTACCGGCTATGGGCCGATCGTGACGGCCGCGGAGAACATGTACGGCAGTCCGCGGCGCGATAAATTCACGGCAACCCAAGCGGCAACGCTCGCAGAATTGGGCAGGCTGCAGAATAGCGAAACTACGACCGTGAACAGCGACTCTCGCCGCTTCTTTGCGCCAACACGCATAGACGAGTTGGCGCGGCTGATGGGCGAACATCCGATGGCCACTCTGCTCGCCGGCGGCACCGATGTCGGATTGTGGGTGACCAAGCAGCATCGTCGCCTCGATCCCGTCATCTATGTCGGCAATGTCGCCGAACTGCGGCGCATCGACGTGGCAGCTGCGCATATCGACATCGGCGCCGCCGTCACCTATGCCGACCTGCACGAACTCATCGACCGCCACTATCCCGACTTCGGCGAGCTGATCCGCCGCCTGGGGTCGACCCAGATCCGCAACGCCGGGACCATGGGCGGCAACGTCGCCAACGGCTCGCCGATCGGCGACAGCACGCCGCCGCTGATCGCGCTCGGCGCCACTCTGGTGCTGCGCTCGGCCGCCGGCCGGCGCGAGATGCGGCTCGAGGACTACTTCATCGCCTACGGCAAGCAGGATCGCCGGCCCGGCGAATTCGTCGAGCTGATCCGCCTGCCGCTGCCGCAATCCGGCTGGCAATTCCACTGCTACAAGATCTCGAAGCGCTTCGACCAGGACATCACGGCCACGCTCGGTGCCTTCAACATCAAGCTCGCCGACGGCATCGTCGAAGACATCCGCATTGCGTTCGGCGGCATGGCGCCAACGCCGAAACGCGCCCTGGCCTGCGAGGCCGCACTCAAGGGCAAGCCCTGGACGCGCGCCGCCATCGCCGAAGGACAGCGTGCCTTGCGCCAGGACTTCGCACCGATTACCGACATGCGCGCGAGCAAGGAATACCGCGGCCGCGTCGCCGAGAACCTGCTGCTGAAGTTCTTCATCGAGACTACCGAGTCCGGCGTCGAGACTCGCGTCGTCGGCGAGCGGAGGCGGGCTTGTGGATGACCGCGTTCCCGTTCGCGAGGCCGCGACCGCCGTGAAAGGCGGCGTGAGCAGCGCCGTCGCCCATGACAGCGCACCCAAGCATGTGAGCGGCGAAGCCGTCTATGTCGACGACATTCCGGAACCGCCGGGCACGTTGCAGCTCTATGCTGCCCAGTCCGAGCGGGCACACGCCCGCATCCTCAAGCTGGACTTGGCGCGCGTCCGCGCCGCGCCGGGCGTGGTCGCCGTTTTGACGGCAGCCGACATACCCGGCGTCAACGATGTCAGCCCGATCGGCAAGCATGACGACCCGATCTTCGCGACCGATCGGGTCGAATTCGCCGGCCAGGTTCTGTTCGCCGTGGCCGCCGAAACCATCGAGGCGGCCAGGGCGGCCGCGAAGCTGGCCGTCATCGAGTACGAGGACCTCACGCCGGTCCTGACGGTCGAGGATGCGTTGGCGAAACAAAGCTTCGTGCTCGATTC
>Ga0137403_10010620_pt1 | contig 10194 bp, 8 predicted proteins | sample CZOMad2_1_16fung_FD_122057 | JGI IMG/M metagenome (GOLD analysis project Ga0137403, IMG submission 122057) | Vadose zone soil fungal communities from Angelo Coast Range Reserve, California, USA - CZOMad2_1_16fungal (Hybrid Assembly) | ecosystem: Environmental > Terrestrial > Soil > Vadose zone... | reverse complement strand
GCGCAGCTCCTGCGGCAGCCGTCCCTGGATGGTCCCGAAGCAGCGCTCGCTGCGCCCGCGCGCCTCGGGTGAGCGTGCCAGGATCTGGCGGATCCCCAACGCGCGCAGCACCCGGGCGACCTGGCCAGCCTGCTCTTGCGCTGGTCCTTGGCCCGCCTTCTCCGTCCGGCAGAAGTGGCTGCCGCGGTCGGTGTAGAGCTCGCAGAAGCGCCCGTGCCGCCGCAGCACGTGCGCGATCGCCTCCAGGGTCGAGCGCGTGCCCTCCTGCTCGACGAAGCGGGCGTAGAGGATGCGCCCGTCCGCATCATCGAGCATCACCACCAGGTCCTGCATGGGCAGCTCGGCAATCCACTCGTGCGTCGAGGCGTCCAGGTGCAGCATCATCCCCATTAGCGGCCGTCGCTCGCGCTTGCGCCGGTACTTGCCGCGGCCAGGCGCCTTGCTCACCACGCCGCGCAGCTGCAGCACGTCGCGAGTGAACGTGTAGGACACCTTGAGCCCATGCTTTTCGACGACGTGCTCATGAAAGTGGCGCAGCGAGAAGTCCGGGTAGACCTCGCGTTTGAGTCGGCACAGCTCCGCGATGGTCGTCTCCGACACCCGCTTCTTGCGCGAGAGCCCGAAACGGCCGTCCATCAGTCCGGCGTCGCCGAAGATCTCGTACCGCCTCCGGAGGCGCCGCAGCTGCCGGGGACAGAGCCCGAGAATGTCCCCCGCCTGGAACGCCGTCAGCGCCCCCCTCGCCATCATCCCGATCACTTCCATCCTCGTCATGGCTTTCGCCTCGAGGGCCACCTGTCGCTCGTGAGCGGTCACCCGCTCGCTCTACAGGGAGCCCGGTAAAGGCGGACATCACTAACTGCTCATGGGGCGGACATTTCGGGTGCTCCCTACACAACGAAAGCGGCGGCGTTGACAGCGCCGGTGGCGAAGGCTAAGTGCGACCGAGGTTGACCTCTGCCGCATGATCTGGCCCGACCTCAGAGAGTTCGTCACGGTCGTCCTCTTGACCGTCGGCGCGTTGCTCCCGCTCGTCAATCCGCTCGGGGATGCGCCGCTCTTCCTCGCCATGACCGCGGGGTACGACGAATCGGTCCGCGCTTTGCTGGCGCGGCGGATCGCCGTCTACTCCTTCGCCCTCCTCCTGGGCTCGATGCTGGTCGGCGGACTCGTGCTCCGGGTGTTCGGGCTCTCGGTCCCCATCGTGCAGCTCGCCGGCGGGGTGGTGGTCTGCGCCTTGGGCTGGCAGCTGCTCGCCGCCGCCCCCAGGCCTTCCGCGGTCGCGGTGGATCCAGCGCGCGTCGAGCAGGTGGCGCTGGGACGGGCGTTTTATCCGCTCACGATGCCGCTCACGGTGGATGCGGGCGGAATCTCCGTCGCGATCACCGTCGGTACGCACCACTCGCAGGGGGTGGCGAGCACCATGGCGCAAATGGCCGGATCCGCCATCGGCGCAGTGTTGATCGCCGTCTCGATCTTCCTCACCTACAAGTATGCGCAGCGGCTCGGCAAACGGATCGGACCGACCGGGATGACGGTCCTGCTCCAGCTCTCGGCGTTCATCACTCTCTGCATCGGTGTGGCAATCTCCTGGACCGGCCTCCAGTCGCTGCTGCGCGAAATCGGGATCGGCCGCTGAGGACCAGCCCGAACCGGTTGTCCGATTGACGAACAGGAGCGGCAGGTATCCGGCGATTTACCGTGACTCCGGCGCGGCAGGATCGCACCCGTCCGGCACCATGATTCTGGTACGTCGCGTGCACCAATTGGCCAGGTGAACCTGCGCGAACTTCTCTTCGGCAAGCCGCTCCGTTCCGAAGATGCCAGCCTCGAGCAAGTGGGCATTCCGACGGCCGTGTCGGCTCTCGGACTGGATGCCCTCAGCTCTGCTGCGTACGGTCCGGAAGCAGCGCTCACCGTCCTCCTGCCGCTCGGCGCCACCGCTTCAGCTCATCTCGGCAGCCTGATGCTCTGCATCGGCGCGGTGCTCGTCGCCGTGGTGCTCTCGTACGGGCAGACCATCCCCGCGTATCCGAATGGCGGCGGATCGTTCACCGTCGCAAAGGCGAACCTCGGCCGCAATGCCGGGCTGCTCGCCGCCGCGGCGCTGTTGACGGACTACGTGCTCAACGTGGCCGTGGGAATCGCGGCAGGCGTGGCCGCGGCTGCATCGGCGATCCCCTCGCTCCTGCCGTTCACGCTCCCGCTCTGCCTGCTCCTGCTTGCCATCCTCGTGGTGGTGAACTTGCGCGGGGTGAGGAACTCCGGCGTCCTGTTCCTGGTCCCGACCTATCTCTTCCTCGCATGCCTGTTCGCTGCCATCGTCCTGGGGATCTACCGGACGCTGGCGACACACGGGGGTCCGGTTCCCGTGGTCGCGCCGCCCATCCCGCTGCGCGCCGTCGAGGCGCTGACGCCGTGGCTCTTGCTTCGCGCATTTGCCAGCGGGTGTACGGCGCTAACCGGCGTCGAGGCGGTGAGCAACGCCCTCCCCATCTTCCGCAGGCCCCAGGTCCCACGCGCCCGGCGTACGCTCGCGTTCATCTCCAGCTCCCTGGTCATCCTGCTGGTCGGCGTGGCGTTCCTGACGCAAGCGTACGGCATCGCTGCCACGGTCCCCGGCGCGGCTGGCTATCAATCCGTAATGTCGCAGCTGGTCGGTGCGGTGGCAGGGCGAGGAGCCTTCTATTACGTGTCGATGAGCGCCATCTGCGCCGTGCTCGCGCTGTCCGCCAATACCAGCTTCACCGACTTCCCGCGCGTCTGCCGCCTGCTCGCGCTCGACGAATACCTGCCGGCTGGATTCGCACACCGGGGACGCCGGCTCGTGTACTCGAACGGGATCATCCTGCTCGGCGTCCTCTCCGGCGCTCTGCTCGTCGTATTCGGCGGAATCACCGACCGGCTGATCCCTCTGTTCGCGATCGGCGCCTTCCTCGCCTTCACGTTCTCGCAGGCCGGAATGGTCGGGCATTGGTGGCGCAACAAGGGCCCGCACTGGCGTAAGTCGCTCTGCATCAATGCCATCGGCGCGCTCGCCACCCTGGTTACCCTGTGCATCGTCGCCGTCTCCAAGTTCTCGGAGGGAGCATGGGTGACGGTGGTGATCATTCCGGGACTGGTGGCGCTCTTCCAGCGGGCGCGCGCGGGCAACGAGCGGATCTGGCGCGAGAAGACGGATTCCGCGCCTGTCGATCTCGAGAACCTTGCGACGCCGATCGTCGTGGTGCCGGTACAGACCCTCGACAGCATCGCGCACAAGGCGCTGCGCCTGGCGATGACGTTGTCCCGCGACGTTCGCGCCGTGCAGGTGCTGACCGACGACCTGAAGCTCGACGACCTCACCGGCTCCTGGCCCGCCCTGGTGGAGAAGCCGGCGCGCGACGCAGGACTGCCGCCCCCGCGCCTCGTCGTGCTCCCTTCAGAGTACCGCGAGTTCCTGGAGCCGTTGCTCGGCTATGTGCGGAGAGTGTCCGACGAAAAGGCCCGCTCGCCGGTGACCGTGATCGTCCCCGAGTTGGTCCGACGGCGCTGGTACAACTTCTTCGTGCCGTCGCGGGTCACGGTGCTCAAGGCATTGCTGCTGATCAACGGCGGGCCGCGGGTCAGCGTGCTGAGCACGCCTTGGTATCTCACCGAGGAGATCGGCGGGGGCACGCTGTCGCGGCTCTGGCGGCGTTCGCGGACCCTGGTGCGGAGTTTCCGGCCGTCGGGGGGCGCGTGACCCTCCGCTGCCGCGATGGCCTGCCGCAGGATCTACCGGGCGCTGCCCTATGACCTGCCACGTGGGTCCGCGATGGGCTACATGCCCGAGCTCAACGTTCTCTGCCCGATCGGCGATTACAGCGCGCAGAGCGACCAGCCGCTGATGAGGCACCTGCTGGTCGAGATCACGCCGTCTCGCGACGGTCTTGCAACCGCTTTTAGACGGTGAGCACGATCTTGCCGGGCGCGTGGCTCTTCTCGATCAGCGCATGCGCCCGGGCTGCCTCCGCCAGCGGCAATACCTCGGCGACTGCCACCGTCACCTTGCCGCTCGCCGCCAGCTCGGCGATGGTCCGCAAGACAGCGACGTTGCGCATCTCGGTTGACCCCGCCGAAAACGGGATCCCCAGCTGCTGCGCGGCCGGGTCGGCGATGGTGACGATGCGCGTCTTGCCGCCGCGCAGCTCGATCGAGTCGGGCAGCGCGCCCTTGCCCGCGGTGTCGAAGACGGCATCGACGGGCTTGCCGAGCGCGCGCACCCGCGCCACCAGGCCGTCGCCGTACACCACCGGGGTGGCGCCGAGGGAGGCCAAGAGCGCCTGGTTGGCCGCGCTGCCGGTGGCGATCACCTGGGCGCCGCGCAAGCGCGCCAATTGCGCGGCCACCCTGCCCACGACGCCCGTGCCGCCGTGGACCAGCAGCGTCTCGCCGCGCTGCACCGCCAACGCGTCGAGCACGCGGGTGGCGGTCTCGCCGGCGACCGCCAGCGAGGCGGCCAGTTCCCACGAGAGCTTTTTGGGCTTCTTGGCCACGGCCGAGGCGACCGCCAGCTCGGCGTAGGCGCCGCCGCTGGACAAGCCGAAGATCTCGTCGCCCACGGCCAGCTCGCTCACGCCGGCGCCAACCTCGTCGACGACCCCGGCGAGCTCGATGCCGAGCACCGCCGGCAGCGGCGTGCGGAACACCGCCTCCATGGCGCCCGAGCGCACCTTGGCGTCGAACTGGTTCACGCCGATCGTGCGCACGCGCACGCGCACCTGGCCGCGGCCGGGGTGTGGCTCGGGCGCCTCCGCCGCGGCATCGCGGCCCATCGGGTCATTGAACGGCGCGACGATCACGTCGGCGCCGTTCGCCCGGGCCGCGCGGACGGCGGCATCCAGATTGGTCACCAGATAGCCGGTTCGCTCACTGCCGAACGGATAGGGAACCGGCGTTGAAACCGAACACGGAGAGCGTGCCCACCGGCGTGAAGACCATCTGTAACACCGTGCGCGCGCCAGCGCACTGCTGGTCTTGCAGCGGCGTGAGGCCGAAAGGCGCTGCCGGCGCAGGATGACACCCGTACACGACGCGGCCGCAGAACGAGAGGAAGGCCCACAACGCTTCGCCAAAGGCAATGTGCGCGCAGAGACTCGTCAGGGCGCCCCGCACCTGGTCGAAAATGACGGAGAGCGGGCGGCGTCCCTCGTGCGCCGCCCGCCCGGTTGCCAGTCTACTTCCCGCCCTTCCCGTTGCTTTCTTTGTCCTTCTCCCCGGAACCGGCGGTAAACGCGAACACTTTGTTGTTCCCGATTCCGGGCGGGATGTTCCGATAACCGGAACCCCAGTAGACGAATCCGTCGAGAATCGACGGTGCATCGATGACCGAGCCGCCGCTGGGGAACGCCCAGAGGATTTCTCCGGTCTTCGTGTCGAGTGCATACATCTGCCCCGCATAGGAGCCTGCATACAGGACGCCGTTGGCGACGCTCACCGCGCCGGTGTCCATCGTGCCTGCCGTGGGATCCGCGGTCTGCCAGAGGATGTTCCCCGTCTTGACGTCGAGAGCGCTCCAGGATCCCCAGGTGATCGTTTGCCCGGAGGGCACGAGGGTATAGGGCAGATGGTCGTTGTTTCCGATGGCAACGTAGATGCGCTCACCGTCGGTTGCGGTGCCCCATTCGATCCCGCCCAGCGAGCCGCCCGGGCCGACCGCCGCGGTCCAGACGATCCTGCCGTCGTCGGGATCGAGCGCCCAGTAGATGCCGCTCTTCTGGCCGATGCCGACGATGTTCCCCACCAGATTCGGTCCTGACCCTCCGAAATCGAAATCCGGGCTGCCTGGGACGGGACAATTCGCCTTGGGTCCGGTCGGACGCAGACACGCCACCGTCCACACATCGAAACCCTGCAGCCTCTTCGACCACTTGATCGCCCCGGTCTTCAGATCGAGCGCAAGTGCAGCGTCGAAGAGGTCGTCGGCCGCGGCGCAGTTCGCCGAGGGATCGGCGTTCTGACACGCTTCCACGTCGGCGGGCGCAGTGTAGTTGTTGCCCGTGCCGATGAAGAGCGACCCGCGCTTCGGATCGATCGCCGGCGGCTCCCAGATCGCGCCGCCGCTATATCCGCCCGGCACGCCGCCGTTCTCCGGCATGTCGAAGGTCTGCCAGAGGATCTCGCCGCTCTTCTCGTCGAGCGCCACCATGCTGCCGCGGAAGGTGCAACAGGGATAGGCCGGGTCGGTCGCCAGCGTTTCCTCGATCGAAGAGACGCCGACGTAGACGACGCCCTTGAACACGACCGGAGAGCCCGTGATCACCGCTGCGGGATGAGAATCCACCTGCGTGATCCATTGCAGCTTCCCGGTCTTGCGGTGCACCGAGATCACGTTCGCGCCGTTGTGGACCTGATTCGAGCTGAGAATATCACCGATGATCAGCTGGTCACCGTCGAGCGCGGGGCTCACGCGAGAGACGGAGCCTGCGACGCCGTTGTACTCGGCGATCTTGTGAGACCAGATGAGGCGGCCGCTCTTCTTCTCCACGGCGAAGAGGTTGCCGGCCCAATCGGGGAAGTAGACCGCGTTACCGTCGACGGTCGGAGTGGCCGAGACATCGCCGCCCGTCGTGAACGTCCACTGTGGACTCAGCGCCTTGACGTTGCCGGCACCGATGAGGTGCTCCGCCGGCTGGTTGCGGCTGTTGCTCAAGTCCTGTCCGGCGACTCGCCACTGGCCGGACTTCGGGTCGGACGCGGTAGTCTCCGCGCTCGTTGCCGGCGCCATCATCAGCGCGCCGATCAGGAATGCGACATTTGTCAACTGTGTCTTGCGCTTCTGGATCCACTTCATCCGTACGTTCTCCTTTGTCCCCACGAAGTTCGTTCATCGCGTTGCAGGATGCGGACCAACGCCCGTCGCACGAGCGGTACCTCTGCGAACGCGCCGGGTCGGACGCCAGCGCCATCCGCGATGCCGACGCGAGCGTCGGTGATTCCGGCATTCTCCTTGTGGAGGTTCTTCGCCGCGTCGTCGCCACGAGCGGCTGTGGTGCGCTTCATGAAGCGGCCGGCAGCGCATGCATTGGCCCGTCTTTCGACGTGTTCGGCACGTTCCTTCCCGCCTGGATGTTGTGCGCGTTGATCGGCATCGCGGGGGCGATCGTCGCGTTCAAGCTGGTTTCCGCGCTCGACGTCCGTCTGATCGCCGGTGCGAACTGGAACGAGCTGATGAGCGGTACCAACGCGATCTGGACCGCGCTGTCCGTCGGCGGGCCCGTGTGCGTCCATGGTGGTTGAGCACTTCTGCGCCGGCATCAAGCCATGGACCTGCTCGGCCACCGCGGTGCGCGATCCCGCTAACGGCGAACTGCTCGGCGTGCTGGACGTTTCGGGTCTGCGCGACAGCTTCAATCGCCATCTGCTGGAGCTGGCAGTCTCGTCGGCGACGCGCATCCAGGACCGGCTGTGGGCCCACGAATTGGAGCTGCAGCAGGGCCTGCTCGAGCGGGGACTGGGACACCTGTCCAGGACGCGGGATGGAGGTCTCCTGTTCTACGACCACGAGGGGCGCCTGGCCGCGAAACCGATGCGCGCGCCCGCGCTTCGCTTGCCGCAATGGGGCTGAAATCCGTTCTACACGACCAAACCGGACGGGATGGGCATCGGGCTCGCGATCTGCCGCTCGATCATCGAAGCCCATGGCGGGAAAGCTGTGGGCGATAACAACTCGCCCCGCGGAGCGGTCTTCCTCCTCAGCCTGCCAGCGGCGTGAAGCGTCCATTGGCGGCCTCGCGGTTCAAGACCTGACCGCTCGGGAGCGACTCTCGCTCGAGCCTGGGTGACAGCAGCCGCAAAGTGCCTGCGATCGCCGGGATCAGGTACGCGATCGTCACCCAGAACCACATCAGCGCGCCAGCGCACTGCTGGTCCTGCAGCGGCGTGAGGCCGAACGGCGCCGCCGGCGCATGATGACACCCGTACACGACGCGCCCGCAGAACGCGAGGAAGGCCGACAACGCGTCGCAGGGGAACGTCGCGAGCAGCAGATAGACCGGGACCAGGGGCTCCATCGGACCGCGGGCCATCACCGGATGCCAGAAGAGCAGTCCGCCAGCCAGGAAGCTGACCTGCTGGAGGAAATGCCAGGATGGCGAGCTCATGGTGAGCTGGTGCGCGGCGGGGACGTGCCACGCCAGGACGACCCCCGTACCCGCCAGCCAGCACGACACCGGATGCAGCAGCAGGCGCGCAGCTCTCGAGCGCTGGAGCTTCGCGCTTGCCGGAATCCCCGCCAGGATGAGAGGGGCCGCGATGGTCATCAGGACCAGATGCTGCACCATGTGGAACGTGAGCAGCTGGTGGTCGAGCGCGGATACCGGCGACGCGATCACGATCAGCGCCACCAGCAGTCCGGCCGCCAACGCCCAGCGCATTGGCTACGGGAGCGTCGCGCGTTGCGAGGCGTCGCGCGCCGGCGCTTGCCCGGCTGGATGAAGCGTCTCGAGGAACGCGACCAGCGCGGTTGTCTCCGCCGGGCTGAGGTTCTTCCCGTACGCCGGCATGTTGCCGCCACCCTGGACGACCTGCCGGATCAACTGATCCTGCGTCAGCCGCACGGCGACTCCGTCGAGAGGCGGGCCGCGCTTCCCACCCGTCTCGTCGAGCGCATGACAGTTCCGGCATTGCTTCGCCTGGAGGACGAGCGCGCCGTGCCGTTCGAGCGCGGTGCGTCCCTCGAGGTATTTCTGCGGAACCGGCTTGCCGCTCCACGCGTCCATCACGGGGCTCCAGGGCGTGTGCGCGCCGAGACTCGTCAGCGACCCCCATGCCACCGCGACGAGAAGGATGGTGAGAACGGCGATCGGACGGCGTCTCCAGCTCTTCTCGCCTTCGCCGGCGAAGAACGGCAACGCGATGAGAAACGCGATGCCGACGGCCGGCGCGATCAGCAGGAACGGAGTTTCAGCCGCGGGCGGCAGATACGAGAGCACCGTGTAGAGCCACCAGAAGAAGAAGTCTGGTTTCGGCGCGGTCTGGATGATCGTCGGATCGGGCCGACCTCCCGGTCCGAACGGGCCCAGGAACGCGGCGCACGCCGCGATCGAGAGCAGCACCACACCCGAGAAGATGATGTCCTTTCCGATGGCCCCGGGGACGAACGGAATCCCGTCGCGCTTGACGAGCTCCTCGTATTGCGCGACGTACGTGTCGCGCTTGACGATCCGCCCCGGCGTCGGCCAGTCGTTGATCCCGAGCCTGAGTACGAGCACGAGGTGCAGGGCGACGAACGCGATGAGAAGACCGGGAACCACGAACACGTGCAGGGCGAAAAAGCGTGACAGCGTCGCTCCGGCGATGATCGGTCCTCCGAGCAGCAGGTCCACGATGGTGTGGCCGATGAACGGTACGCGGCTCGAGATCGACGCGCCGATGCCCAGTCCCCAGTACGCATCCTGGTCGAACCGGAGCACCTGGCCGGTGAACGCCATTCCCAGCGTCATGAGCAGGAGCACGACGCCGGCGATCCAGGTCAGCTCGCGCGGATACTTGTACGCACCGAAGAGGAAGACCTGCACCATGTGAATGAGCACGATGGCGACCATGAAGTTCGATCCCCAGCCGTGCAGCGCCCGGATGAACCAGCCCGCCGAGACATGCTGATTCAGCGTATGCAGGCTGTTCCAGGCCTCTCCGGCAGACGGGACATAGATGAATGCGAGGAGGATCCCGGTGACGACCTGCAGAGCGAGGACGACCGTCGCCGCGCTGCCGAAGACGTAGAACCAGCTCGCTGTGCGGCGCGGTACGTGATGGAAAATGCTAAGGTTCGCCGCGCTGCGAATCGGAACGCGCTGGTCAAACCAGCGGCCGATACGGTCCGTCAGGCGCATGTCGATCTCCGCACCCGGAGGGTCGCCAGCGGGCTGCCCGGCGTGGGCATCTGCCCGGCCTCGATGTAAAGCGTGTCGCCTTCGATCTTGTAGCGGTACTCGAAGAGCCCGCGCTCCGGAGGCCCGGACGCGCGGGAACCGTCGGCATAGTACGCGCCGCCGTGGCAGGGGCACATGAAGAGGTTGGACTGGGGGAACCAGCGCACGGGGCAACCGAGGTGCGCGCAATTGATCGCGAAGATCTGGAACTGCCCGCCGTCGACGTTGCGCACCCAGCAGGAGACCTTCGCGGTCTCGCCGTCGGAGGGCGCCACGACCGGGTGGCGAAAGGTCGCAAAGC
>Ga0137403_10010619_pt1 | contig 10195 bp, 10 predicted proteins | sample CZOMad2_1_16fung_FD_122057 | JGI IMG/M metagenome (GOLD analysis project Ga0137403, IMG submission 122057) | Vadose zone soil fungal communities from Angelo Coast Range Reserve, California, USA - CZOMad2_1_16fungal (Hybrid Assembly) | ecosystem: Environmental > Terrestrial > Soil > Vadose zone... | reverse complement strand
CAGCACAGCCCAGCGAAACTCATTCCAGACCGGCCTCAGATCCGGCCGAGAGCGGAACAACTGCACTCCATTGAGAATGGTCGCGACGATCGGACCGGCGCCAAAACTGAGCACAAGCCAAGGTACTCCCGCTTTGAAATACGCACAGGTGAGGACCCCGGCAAATCCGAGCAATGCTCCGAGTCCGTTCCAGACATTATTTGTATATCCGCTTTGAAAGCCCATCTGGATCCGCTGCACAATTCCCAGGGGAAGATTCAATGCGAGGCACACGAAGAATATCGCTGCCGCCGGAGCGGCCTCCTCGATGGCCACTCCTGAGCGCACGCCCAAAAGTGTGGCCCAGGGAGTGTGCTGATAGACGATGGCGAGTACCAGAAGAGTAGTCGTACCCAGCGCCAGCAGCATGAAGAAGGCTGTCGAAATGTACCGGCGAGCCATCTTCGCGTCGTCTTTGCCATGGCTTTCCGAGATTGCGGTCAACAGGCCGTTTCCCAACCCAAGGTCTGCGAACATCAGCATCGCCATCAGGGAGTTGATCGTCATCCACAATGCGAACCGCTGCGTCCCCAGATAACCAATTGTGAGTGGCACAGAAATCAAAGCGGAGAGGACCGATGCCCCCCTCGACATGGCGGAAGTCGCGGCTGTCCAGATCAGTCGGCGATACCGTTCTTTGGAGCGGTTCCGTCCCTTGCCGGGTTTCAAGAACGACAGCCAGGACCGGGCTACTCCCATGCTCTTGCTGGAGATCGAAGGTGTCGATGCGTTGATACTCAAAATCACATCTCCCTTACCGGCATCCGGCAGCTTAGTACCTGCCGTAAACGACCACGCCAGTGGCCATCTGAAGAGCAGTCTCCATCCCACGATAGGCGGCATTTTTCGCCTGACTGGTGGGGACGAAGAGAATGTCGCCGTCAGCCAGCATTACATCCCCGACGTCATTCGACAGAATTTTCTTGAGGGGAACCGGCATTTCTTCGCGCCCGGTCTGGGTTTTCCGGATGAGTTTGGATCTGTTCAGTGCAGCTGTCTTGTTCGTGCCTTGCGCCAGGGCTATCGCTTGCAGCACGGTCAGCCGATCGTTGTTCTCGATTAGAAATCCGCCGGGCTTGCCCACGTCGCCCACGACATACACAATGCCGGCGTGCGAGACCATGACGGTGTCACCGGGACTAATGTCTACCTTGAGAGCTGCTGTGCTGCCAGGCTTGCTCTCCACTTGCACGACCACAGGATGGTCAGGATCCGCACGGTGCGTGACTGTAACCGCCTTGCCGGCATTCGGTGTAACGCCGCCCGCTGCGGAAATCAAATCGAGCAGCCCATGCGAGCCCAGCAGGGGATACACGCCGGGATTCTTGACTTCCCCCACCACCGTCACTCCCTGGGTCGCATATTCCAATACCGTTACGGCAACATGCGGGTCTTTCAGAACGTCCGTCTGACGCAGTTGAGCTTCGATCGCAAGTCCCGCCTGCTCCGCCGTCATACCTGAAACCGTAAGCACCCCGGCCAAAGGCAGCGAAATGTTCCCGTGCTCATCCACGCGTAACTTGGTGGAGAGTTCCGGAGTGTCAAACACATTCAGGTCAAGCAGGTCTCCGGCCGAGATTCGCAACGCGTGGGCGGAAGGGCCCGAGGACAATTCAGTACTAGTCGAACTTATCGGCACGATGTTCTGTGCCCATGCCGGCACGATGCCAGCCAAGATCAACATGCAAAAGGACAAGATCGAGTCTCGTAACATATTATCCTTTTATCCTTGCTTAGTCGCCTGGATTTCCCTCAGGCCACTTTGTTATCGGCTGGACTGCCCGGGTTGGATCCACTGGTCTTGTAGGTGTAGTCGGCTGGGTAGGAATACTGAAACTCGGGATGCTTCACTGCGTTTCGCACAACTCCCATAATGTTGGCTCCCGACCGCAAAAGCAAGTCCCGAACACGGAGCAGAGCGTTCCTGTTTGAAACTCCGGAACGGGTGACTAGAATCACGCCGTCCGCTCGGGAGGCAAGCACGATCGCGTCGGCGAAAGGCAACACTGGTGGAGTATCGACGATGACGTGGTCGTATTCTTTACTCCATGCCTCCATGAGTCGTTGCATTTGGGCGGAGGCCAGAATCTCGGTGGGGTGCACCGGAGGCGGGCCCGCGGGCAACACATGTAAATTTGGCAAATCAGAGATCGGCTGGTATTTGGGATACTGACCTGTCCTGTTAGCGAACATCGTGCTCAAGCCCGGCCTATCTAGCCTGTCTGAAGGCTCCTTAGGGGAAGGGCGTCGCATGTCGGCATCCACCAGCAAGACACGTCTTCCGTGCTGGGCCAGCGCGATGGCCAAATTGCAGCTGACCGTCGACTTCCCTTCCGCCGGCAATGCGCTTGACGTTACCAGGACCTTGGCGGGATTCTCGGGCGATGAAAGCAGAATCTGACTGCACAGAGAGCGATAAGACTCCACCCCTTGACAATTGAGCTCCGCCACCATAGCTGGAGACCTCTGCAGTCCCAACAGCGTTGTCGGATTAAACTGCCTACGCTTCTTTCGCGCTAGCGCAGGCAAAAACGGAACACAGCCTAACTCCGGCAGAGCGGTGATGGCCTCAAGTTCTTCAGAGGTGCGGATCGTGTCATCGAAGGAGTCTAGAATCAGTCCCAACAAAAACCCACTAAACAAACCTCCACCGAGTCCCAGGGCAAGATAAAGCGCCTTTCTAGGTTCAACGGGCCTGTCCGGAATCTGGGCACGATCAACCACGCTGACGTAGGCAGAGGTCAACCCCGACGTGATACCGGCTTCTTTCAACTTGAGCTGCAGCGTGTCGTAGAGGTGCTGCCCCGATTCGACTTCGTGCTTCAAGCTCTGATACGTGGCTGCATGTGCATTGAGTCTGTACGCTTCCTCTTTCTGCTTGAGGAATTCTGCACGGATCATGGACTCCGCTTTGGAGGCCCCAGCATAGTCGTTCGCCATGCGGGTCTGAACGTTGCCACCTTCCGCCGCGATTGCCGAGCTCAGGCGAATCAACTGGGACTGCAGTTCACGAAGCTTCGGATAGCCGCTACCAAACTTCGCGTTCAGCTGGGCATACTGAGCTTGCAATTCAACTTCTTGAGCGCGAAGAGCCTGCAATGTAGTGTTGGGCACAGCCGAGGCGATCAACTCCGGATTGCCGGAGCGCGCCAGTCGGTACCGTCCTTCCTTAATGATGCGGTCACCCTCGGCCTGTGTGAGTTCTTCATTTAGTTGCTTCAATCGATCAGTAACGATGTTGTCACTTTCGTCGCCCAGAAAGTTGTTTTCTTTCTGGAACTCCGCTAGCTTTTGCTGCGCGTTGGTAGTGCTTGTTCTTACATCTTCCATCTGCTTTGCCAGCCATTGCGAGACCTGCTTGCTGCTATCGACACGGGTTTCAAAGTTGCGTTGTATGTACTCGTCGATGATTGAATTGGGTGCGCCAGTTGCGATTGCACGTTCGATACTGCGAAAGCGGATTTCAACCACTTGCGTATTGGGAAGGACCTTGACTGTCAGGCTGTCGTAGAACCTGTCCAGCAGTTTCTGCCGTTGCGCTGGAGTCAACTGCGACAGATCCTGGGCATTCGCTTTTATGGTTTCGGCGTCAGCAAAATTTGGGTTTCGGAAGAGCCCAAGCGATTTCAAAACGTGCATCGCAACGGTGTTGCTTTGGATAATCGCAACTTCGGTCTTGAGCCTGCTGTCAGCGTCCACCGGAGACGCCTTGTCACTGCCGTCCAAACCAATACTGGACGAGAGATTGGGGTCGATTTGAAGCCGGGCAACCCCCTCATACTGCGGCGTCTTTAAGAAAGTGTAGGCCGCTACCGCCCCAAATATGAGGGCGGCGCACCCCAGAATAGCCAGCTTGCGCCGGGCGAACGTCTTCCATATCTCGGCCAGCGATAGTTGCTGGGGCGCAAGAGTGCGCTTCTCGATCGCGGCGAAGACGCGCGCGGGACTACCGGGGCGATGGGTTGTAACGAGGCTTTGGCTGTCTTCCAGCATTTAGAATTCCTTATGTGAAGTTAATGGCGCCGCTCAAGCAGCGCCTGTTCCGCGCAGGACCGCAGGAACCGTTCTGGCAAGAATCTTGAAATCGAGCCATAGCGACCACTTGTCGATATATTGCATGTCGAGCTCCATCCATTGTTCGAACGGTATCGAACTGCGTCCATTGACCTGCCAAAGGCAGGTAATTCCTGGCTTGACGCTGAAGCGGCGTCGTTGCCAATCCTGGTCGAACAGCTGATAGTCGCGCAGAGACATCGCTCGCGGTCCCACCAGGCTCATTTCGCCGATCAGGACGTTGAACAGCTGCGGCAACTCGTCAATACTGGTCTTCCGCAACACACGCCCAAGAGCAGTCACTCGCGGATCGTTCGAGATCTTGAATACCGGACCGGCCATTTCGTTCATCGGAAGGAGTTCGTCCTGGATTTGTTCGGCGTTAGCAATCATCGTCCGGAATTTATAGATCTGGAATTGTCGCTTGTTCAAACCAACGCGCGTCTGGCGGAACAGGACAGACCCCGGTGATGTGCATTTGACCAGGGCCGCCACAACCAAAAACACCGGAGCGAGGAGAATTAGGAGGATTCCGGAGAAAGCACAATCAAAGACCCGCTTGACCACCGCCGGCCAGACTTCCGGGGAGCCCGTGATCGCCAATACCTGGGAGCCTTCCCAGTCATGGGCGTGAGAATTGGAGTTCCTTAGATTGAAGATTTGTGAGTCGAATCGAATCGCGATGCCGTGCTGCTCACACAAGGAAACGAACTGAGCAGCATGTTCGTAGTAAGACCGCAATGGCAGATACATTGCGGCTTCGTCTACGACGGTATGTCGAAGAAACTCCGCCAGGCCTGCAAAAGTGCAGCAGCGAACTAAACCTGCAGCTTCGAATTTCTGGATACCGCTCCAATCGTCATCCACAAAGCCGACAATCTTGTATCCCAGCTCCGCGTGTTTCGCAATTTCTTTGGCGAAATCGATGGCGCGATCGTTGGTGCCCACGATCAAGATGTATCTTCTGTTTCTCCCGCGACTCCGTAAAGCCAAAAGAAGGGAGCGGGCTACCAGTCGCCCGCCAATCATTCCAGCGGTGCAAAAGGCCCAGAAGAGAATCACAAACTTTGGGGTGCCAAGATGAATCTGGAATATCTTGATAAGGACGGTCAGAGCCACAGCAGCCAGTGTCGTCGCTCTGCACACCTCAAGAATCGCGGCCGATGCTGTCGTAAGTCTCTTCGAAGTGTAGAGGCCGCAGACAATAAACAGGCTATGCCAGAGGATTAAGAGGAGCCCGAAAAGCAGAAAATTACCAAGCTTGATACGTATAGACATGAACTCGGCCAAAGTCATGCCATCGGACAAAACGAGGCCGGCGGCGATAAAGGCGGTAATCAAGACACTGATATCGAACAGCTTCGCCAGATACTTCATGAATCGCCGTCTACTCTGAATCACGGTTACTCCTGAGGCTGAACAACTCTTGTTAAGAAGTTGATGATCTTGAAAGACCGCTTCGACCAGTCAGCGGGACGAAAAGCGGATTGAATTGAAATCCGGGGATTTTTAGGTTGTGTAGCTTGCAAGTTAATTAGATTGGCTCAACGCCGTAACCTTCGACTCGGATGGCAAGCGACCTTTGGATGCTGTCTACGGAAACGATCAGACTCTGGTCGTTATTGATGGCGGAGAGGACTCCACAAATACCATCTAGGCTTCCACCCCGGACTCGGACCTTCTGGCCAACGTTGAGAAACGGATGCTGAGAAAAGGGAACCTTTTCTCGGATAATCGTTTGCAAGGTTTCGATTTGCTCGTCGGGAATGGCACTGCCCATGCCTCGCACACCCACAAAACTAAACACACCGTTTGTCTCCAACACCTTGAGACGAGAATTCTGCTCGCCGCCGAGGCGAACGAAGACGTAGGTACTGAACATTGGAAGCTCAACCCGACGTTTCCGATCGCTCCACTGATGTACCTCGACGGTTAGCGGAAGGAAGGCCACTACGCCTTTTTCTTTTAACTCGGCGGCAACTCTCTTCTCGTGTCTAGCTTTGGTTTGGACGGCAAACCAATAGGATTCAGTTGCTGAGGTAACCGGCTGGGTGAGACTCGCTTCGTTGCTAAGATGCGTGGCTTCGCCTGTCTGAGTCACAGCACTCAGTACTCCTGTGATAAGTGCTTCCACCGAAGTGGTTCTCGGTGAAGAGCGCAAACGCTATGTTGGGATCCCTTCCATCGCGGGAAGGATGGTTGCAGTTTCGGCGGAATTGGCGTGGCCGCTGAGGGCTCCAGTGAGTGGCTGACCGAATACTGCACCTTTGTCTCTGTGCATAGCAAAGTCAAAATTTTTATTGAGCGCATACAGGTACCGTTTCTTACACTGGCCAACTCATTTCGCTATCTTGGGAACACACTGTGGAAATCTCAAAGCGACTATGCAGCTCCGCCCTCTCAGCCCCAATAGGACCTACTAACTTGAACAAGTTTCAGGACCCTAGATCGCATCGGACGGTTCGCCGACGGAAGCGAACGCATTTGGTACCGCCTGGAGTTCGTCCACAAACTCTCCCGATACCGCGAATCCCTTGAGCTGGCAGCACACTTCAACTCGACTGACGCGCCCCACACACTGCAGCCGCGTAGGGCGCGGCACGCTGCTGAAAGGTGGCAATACAAATTCGATCTTCACCTCGCCCCCCACGGGAGGAGTTGTGGCAGTGAGTACAAACATTCCGCCCTGACCAATGTTCACGCAGTGGCCAGCGTTGTAGTGGCTCCGGCCGTCGGTCCAGCGGAGCAATAGTGGCAACGCTATTTCAAATCGCCGCGAATTTCTTCGCTCGATGGATCGATCCACATTCGTACCCAATTTCCTTCTGCGGGCTTGCTGACCATATCCGCGACGCGAGAGCGCCACAAGCGGGTGATCGTCTTTCGACCGTGGGGCCAAGTCTGCGCGCAAAACGGGTAATCCGTTACTCTGCTCTGAGAACTACAAGCCCGTTGGGAGGGGCGGGCCGCTCAGCATCGGGGGGAGCCGTTTAGACCTGGAGTAGAGAAGTCTGTTTTCCACAGGCGGCGAACTTGGAGAGTAACGGGTGACAACAGGGTTTACCCTAGTGAACAGAAACGTTAAGAATCAGGTGCTATCTCCGCATTTTTATTCAGCATTCTCTATTTTTGTCATGCAAATTTTATCTCGCATCGATGCAAAAATCGGAAGGGCATAAGATCTCGTTTCGGCTTGTTGGACCATGGGTGTTGTGCGAGACTGACCAAGTTCTGCCAGTAATACATCTGAGTGTGGTTGCAGGTGCCACTGAAAAAACTATCTTCTTAACGACTAAAAAATTAGGACGGCATTAATAATGCGTTTGCATCCCTCCCCCAGTTCGACGCCCACGCATACCATCCGCATTTTGATTGCGGACCGGAACCGCATGGGCAACCAGCTTCTCGCAGAGTCGCTGGGACGTGATCCACGATTTGATATCGTTGCTGCGGTCGCGCCCGCGGAAATTCTGCCGGTTGTCACGAACCTCCAGCCCGATCTGGCCCTAATCAGTGCAGACTTTGATGGTGCGGCCAAAAAAGGGCTTCAAGTCGCCCGCACCCTCAAAAGCCGGAACCCTTCGGTCGGGATTGTGATCTTGTTGGAGGGGAGCACGCGGGAATCGGTAATCGCGGCTTTCCGTTGTGGCGCCGCGGGCGTTTTCAGCCGCACCGAGTCATTATCTGAACTCGCCCGGTGCATCGAGCATGTCAGCCGGGGCGAGATTGGGGTCAACCACAACCATTCTCAATTTTTGCTGGAAGCTCTCAGGAGTACTCCATCCTGCGACGGTATCGAGGCCGGCAAGATCGACCAGCTCTCGCCTCGCGAACTTCAAGTGGCAGAGCGTGCCGCACAAGGCGAGAGTAACAAGCAGATCGCCGATCAACTCGGCCTCAGCGAGCATACGGTCAAGAACTACCTCTTTCATGTCTTTGAAAAACTCGGCGTCTCGAACCGGTTCGAGCTCCTCTTCCTGCTCTTCAAGGAATGCAACGGTTCGACCGCAGATCGGGCTGCGGTGACCCTGGCGACTGAGCAAGGGCACCCCATCGAAACCTACTTGACGGCAGCCGAAGAAGGCTCCGTGGCGGCCCAGTTCGTCGTCGGGCTGGCGCATTTGGAAGGATATTGCGTCGAAAAGAGCGGTCTTTCAGCCTACTACTGGTTAAGGCTTGCGGAAACCAGCTCCGACGAGCTCGGGCACCGGAGCCGGGCTTTGGTTGAGCAACTCCGCGGCGCCGTGCAGGCGCACGAAATTGAGGAAGTGGAGCAGCGCATTTCGATCGCAGTAAGAAAGAATAGACTGCTTCAAAGCCAACGTCCCGATGAATTTATCAGGAGCAACATGGTTTCCCGGCCACTCAGGATGGCAATTTAGGAGATCGACACACTCGCGGTGGGCAATGCCCACTCTTTGGGTTAGAATGCTTGCCGAACCTGGGTTGAAGGCAGACCACTGACCGAGTACATCTTAACTCTCCAAAGGTGTTGACTCTATGAAGGACGCTTACGAAGTTCTCAGGCTGAAAGAAATCGAGTTGTCGAAGGCGAAAGCGGAGGTCGAAGCCCTGACCATAGTAGCCCCGCTTCTTTCGGATGAGGGAGACCTCGGCGCTGACAGCACGCGGCCCTCGACCCGTCGGACTGCGCTGCCGCGGCCTATCCAGGTTCCAAAGGGAACCAATAGCGATCCACAACCGGATCACGCCGCGGAGTGGAAGACGAGAACCGCGGGTTTCCCATCACCGCTCGGGACGTACTACCTGACGCAAGTTACACGGACTGTGTAGCTGTGGTTCGGCAACTCTTCCATGACCTGGATTGCGGAAAGATCGGGCCCGCCCACCTCCCGCTTTCCTGTGTTAGTCGAAAGCGAAGACGAGGTCAGATCTTTGTTCATCCACTCTCTTCAGCTCTGCGAACCCCGGGGGAAGACGTTGAGACCGTGCCGCGCAAGGCTGAGAAGACACTCCCGGGCGAAGAATGTGGTATCAGTGTGCTTTAAGCGTGGAAGGTGAGCGTCAACCCTGTGGTTCGGTCCCACCAAAGCAACCTCGTTGAGCCTGCCCTCTGGACGGGCTTCGGGCTTTCGTCCAATAGAAAGGCCGCCCAATACCTCCCCAAGGTCTTGGGCGGCTATTTGCTAAGGGGTTACCGACGGCTCGCGGGCGGAACGATGCCGTTCATCCGCAGATATTCCACCAGCTGGCCATAGTGGTCCCAAGTGTGAACGCAGGCCTCGATAACAACACCGAGACGTGTGGCAGTTCCGTCGGGCCAAGGAGAGATTTTCGGTGCAGGAATCGGAGTCTTGGCATCATCAATCGAGGCCGCCGCTCGATGCATGTATGCAAATGACTCTTTGAGATAAGCGATGATCTCAGGCTTCGTGCGCACCTGATTCGAGCCGCCCTCACCCGGACCTACATTGCCCGAAGCCTTCTCGCCGAGAACGCCTGCGCCCAGCAGGTAATTGTCGGCTGCAATGTGCTTGAGTTGTTCGGCGAAGGTGCGCACGCCCTTGAACGCGCCCTGCGTGGGCACGAACGAGTATTTCTCAGGCGGCATAGCCTCGGCCACATCAATTAGCCTCTGCTCCTGGAAGCTGAGGATGAACTCGAGAATCTGAGGGTTGGTGCGGCCGGTAGCCGCGTCCGATCGCGCCTGGGCTAGACCGCTGCAGGCTAGGACGAGCAGGAATGCAAACATCCAATGCTCTCGTTTTCAGGAGTGGGGAGGGCCGCGATCGGTCTCGGGAGAGCCGATTGAGGAAACAACGATTTTCGTGTAAGCCGGGGCTACGACACTGTCAGTCGAAACCAGAAGCAGGTTGGAAGAAAGCCGTGGCCCAAATTCCGCGAACTGCAGCTGATCAAAGCCGCGAATCCCACATCTGCCTAGCCGCGAGGATTTCCAGACTGAGCAGGCGCGAGACTACGTCGGATACGGTACCGTCAGGGCGCCCAGCCTGTTGCGGTCATATTTTCTGGCAATCCGCAGAAGACGCAGAAAGATTTGAGCTGTTATGAAAGCGTCGCCACCTGCGGTATGACGGTCGTGCGGCACTACCCCAAACAGATCACAAAGAGCATCGAGCGA